>LNFM01009968.1_pt1 | contig 30650 bp, 33 predicted proteins | sample 596031 | NCBI WGS metagenome assembly LNFM01 (sample SAMN04254537, study PRJNA301005) | activated carbon metagenome | isolation source: dual media filters at the Ann Arbor, Michigan drinking water treatment plant | place: USA: Ann Arbor
ACATCAGCGTGAAGGCCAGCGCCGAGAGCAGTTTCAGGCTGATGCCGAGAAGCGGGGACAAGGGACCGGCGCGGTGGGAGGAGCCAAGCGCGGCGCGGGCCGCGAATCACTCGTTTAGACCACGTCCAGACCGGGCTTCAAAGCGCCGAGCCTGCAACCCCGCTAGGCGGTCCGCGGCGGGGCGGGGGGCTGGCGCTGGCCGCCTCGGTTTCCCTCAGCCCTCATCCTGAGGAGCGCTCCATCGGAGCGCGTCTCGAAGGATGTTTCGGGAGGTGCCCACTGGAGCATCCTTCGAGACGCCGCTTCGCGGCTCCGCAGAATGAGGGCTGAGCGAATGGGGGCCGACCTCAGAAGCTCCCCCGGAACGCGCCGCCGTCGATCAGGATGTTCTGGCCGGTGATGTAGCCGGCATGGGCGCTGGCGAGGAAGGCGCAGAGCTTCCCGAACTCGTCGGCCTGGCCGAAGCGCCCGGCCGGCACGTCGGCGCGTCGCGCCTTTGCCATCTCCTCGACGCTGAGCCCCTTCATCGCGGCCATCTTGGTCAGCCCGCCCTTGAGCCGGTCGGTGTCGAACATGCCGGGCAGGACGTTGTTGATCGTGACATTGGCATGGGCGACCTCGCGCGCCACGCCCGACAGGAAGGCGGTCAGCCCGGCGCGGGCGGCCGAGGAGACGTCGAGCCCGGTCAGCGGCGTCAGCACGCTCGCCGAGGTGATGTTGACGATCCGCCCGAAGCGCCGGGCGATCATGCCGTCGACCACCCGCTGCACGAGTTCCAGCGGGGTCGCCATGTTCTGAACGACGCCCTCGAGGAGCGCCTCGCGCGACACATCGCGAAACGGTTTCGGCGGAGGGCCGCCATTGTTGTTGACCAGGATGTCGGGCTCGGGGGCGGCGGCGAGCAGGGCGTCCTGCCCGGCGCGGGTCGAGACGTCGGCGACGACGGCAATCACGGTCGCGCCGGTGCTGGAGCGGATCTGGCTCGCCGTCGCCTCGAGCGTCGAGCCGTCGCGTCCATTGATGACGACGGTGCAGCCGGCCTCGGCCAGCGCCTGGGCGCAGCCGCGGCCGAGCCCTTTGCTGGAGGCACAGACAATGGCCGTACGGCCTGAAATTCCGAGATCCATCGCATTCCTCCGGAGGCTTTTCTTATCGAGCGGCAGACAGACCACGGATCGCCGGGCCCGTCATCAAAGCGCAACGCAAATCAGACACATGCCGGACGCATCGCAACAGGATGGGCCGGGTGGCATGGGCGACGAGGACGACGCGAAGCAGGTTCGCAGCATCTTCATCTCGGATCTCCACCTGGGCACCCGCGGGGCTCAGGCCGATCTGGTCCTCGAATTCCTGCGCGCCTACGACGCGCCGCAGATCTATCTGGTGGGCGACATCATCGACGGCTGGCGGCTGAAGAGCGGCTGGTATTTCCCGCAGTCGCACAACGACGTCATCCAGAAGCTGCTCCGCAAGGTCCGCAAGGGCTCGAAGCTGACCTATGTCACGGGCAACCACGACGACTTCCTGCGCGACTTCACCGGCCTGCAGTTCGGCGGCATCACGCTGGTCGACGAGGTCATCCACGAGACGGCCGACGGCAAGCGCCTGCTCGTCATCCATGGCGACCTGTTCGACCTCGTGGTGCGCAACGCCAAATGGCTCGCGCTCCTCGGCGACTGGGCCTACACGCTCGCGCTGGCCTCGAACGCGGTGGTCAACCGGGTGCGGCGGCTGCTCAACCTGCCGCACTGGTCGCTCTCGGCCTGGGCCAAGAACAAGGTCAAGAATGCGGTCAACTACATCGGCGAGTTCGAGGTCTGCCTCGCCGCCGAGGCGCGCCGGCACCAGGCCGACGGCGTCGTCTGCGGGCACATCCACCATGCCGCCTTCCGCGAGATCGAGGGGCTGACCTACATCAACACGGGCGACTGGGTCGAAAGCTGCACGGCGGTGGTCGAGCATCACGACGGGCGCTTCGAGATGATCCGCTGGCCGCAAGGGCGCCTCAAGGGCCAGGCCGCGGTGCCGGTCGTCGTGCCGGCGCGGCCGGTGCCGGCCCTGGTCGAGGCGGCCTGATGATGCGCGTCATGATCGCGACGGACGCCTGGCGCCCGCAGATCAATGGCGTGGTCCGCTCGCTGGAGCGGATGGCGGAGGCGGCGCCCGATTTCGGCGTGACGGCGCGGATGCTGACGCCGGAGGGCTTCCGCCAGATCGGCCTGCCGAGCTATCCCGACATCCGCATCGCGCTGGCGACGCAGCGGGCGATCGCCGAGCGCATCGCCGATTTCGGCCCCGACCATATCCACATCGCCACCGAAGGGCCGATCGGCTGGCTGACGCGGGCCGTCTGCCTCGCCCAGAAGCGGCAGTTCACCACGAGCTATCACACGCGCTTCCCGCAATATGTCGCGGCGCGCTGGCCGATCCCCGAAAGCTGGAGCTATGGCTTCCTGCGGCGCTTCCATGGGCCGGCGGCGGCCGTGATGGTCTCGACCGCGACCGTCGAGACGGAGCTTCGCCAGCACGGTTTCGGCAACATCGTGCGCTGGGGGCGCGGCGTCGATCTTTCGCTGTTCCATCCCCGGCCGCAGAGCGTGCTCGATCTGCCGCGCCCGATCTTCCTCAGCGTCGGCCGGGTCGCGGTCGAGAAGAATCTCGATGCCTTCCTGTCGCTGCGGCTGCCGGGCAGCAAGGTCGTGGTCGGCGACGGGCCGGCGCGGGCGGATCTGCAGCGGGCCTATCCGGACGTGACCTTCCTGGGCACGCGGGAGGGCGAGGATCTGGCCGCGATCTACGCCTCCTCGGACGTGTTCGTCTTCCCGAGCCTGACCGACACCTTCGGCATCGTGCTGCTGGAGGCCGTCGCCAGCGGCCTGCCGGTCGCAGCCTTTCCCGTGCAGGGGCCGATGGACGTCTTCGCCGGCAGCGGCGCGGCGGTGCTCAACGAGGATCTGCGGGCAGCCGCGCTGCAGGCGCTGCGCATCCCGCGCGAGACCTGCCTCGATCTCGCGGCGCGTCACGGCTGGCAGGCGAGCGCGGCGCAGTTCTATGGCCATATCCGCCGGGTCGCGCGGCCCCAGGGCGCCCCCGACCTCACAGCCTTCGCGAGCGCTTGTGCCTTGGAAGGCCGGGAGCCGCGCCGTCTGACGGCTTGAGCTGGATGCGGAAGCCGTCGCGCCGCTCGTGGATCGAGGCGATCACGAACCCAACGGGCACGCCGAGCCCGACGAGCGCCGCCTCCGAGAGCTGAAGGCTGGCCTCGATCGTCTCCGGCACGGCGTCATTGACGCCGATCTTGTAGAGATGGCGGGCATGATCGGCGTCGCGGGCCCGCGCGACGATGACGATGTCCGGCCGGAGTTCGCGCGCCGCCAGGACGGTGGCGTCGACGGCGCGGGGGTTGTCGATGGTGACGATCAGCGCCGTCGCCTCGCCGATGCCGCACAGGCGCAGGAAATCCGCGCGGGTGGCGTCACCATAGAAGGCCGGCCGCCCGGCGCGGCGCTGCGCCGCGATCAGGGCTGCGTCCGAATCGATCACGATATAGGGCTTGCCGTGCTCCTCCAGCATGCTGCCGACGAGCTGGCCGACGCGCCCGCCACCGACGACGATGGCGCGCGCCGAATGGTCGTCGGGCGGCAGGATCAGGGCCTCCTCCGGCAGGACCACGGGAACGGCGAGCGTCCGGGCCAGGCTGCGGGCGAGGCGGGCGAGCAGCGGCAGGGCGATCATGGTCAGGGAGACACTGGCGAGAACGAGACTTGCGGGCGTCTGGTCCAGCAGCTTGGCCGCGACCGCGCCGTTGAGCAGCACGAAGGCGAACTCGCCGCCGGGGCCGACCATGATCGCGGTTTCGAGGGCGGTGGCCTTCGAGAGGCGCAGCATGCGGGCGAGGCCGAAGACCAGCAGCGACTTCGCGGCGAAGAGGCCCACCGCGATGCCGAGGATGGCGTAGGGATGGGCGGCGAGCTCGGCCGGGTTCACACCCATGCCGACGGTGAGGAAGAAGACGCCGATCAGCAGCGACTTGAACGGCTCGATCGTGACCTCGATGGCGCGGCGGTACTCGGTCTCGGCGAGCAGCAGGCCGGCGATGAAGGCGCCCAGCCCCATGGAGAGCCCGGCGGCGGCGGCGATCATGCCGGTGCCGAGCGCGATCAGCAGCGTCGCCGCCATGAAGCTCTCAGAGGAATCGGTCGAGGCGACCAGGCGAAACAGCGGCCGCAGCGCCCGCCCGCCGACGAGCACGATCGCGGCGATGGCGGCGAAGGCCTGGAACAGCGCCTGGGCGAGGCCCGCCAGCAGCGAGCCGCCGCCGGGACGACCGCGATGTCCTGGCTGATCAGCACGGCGAAGCTGGCGCGGCCGGCCGAGGAGGTCATCCGCTTCTTGGCCGAGAGCAGCTCCACGACCATCGCCGTGGAGGACAAGGCGAGGCCGAAGCCGATGATCAGCGCCGCCGTGGTCGGCTGGCCCAGCGCATAGGCGACGCCCCCGATCGCCGCAGCCGACAGGACGATCTGCCCGAGGCCGAGCCCGAAGACGAGGCGCCGCATGGTCTTGAGGCGCTCGAAGGAGAGCTCGAGCCCGATCACGAAGAGCAGGAAGGCGACGCCGAGCTCGGCGGGGCCGGCGAGTGCTTCCGGGCTGGAGACGGTGATCGTGCTCAGCAGCGGGACCGAGGAGACCAGACCGCCCAGGCCGAAGGGGCCGAGCAGCGCGCCGCAGGCCATGAAGGCGACGACCGAGTTGATCTTGAAGCTCTTGGCGAAGGGCACGATGACGCCCGCCGTGGCGAGCACCACGGCAGCATCCTTGTAGACGGAAGGGTCGACGGTCGCGGCCAAGAGGGCGCCTTGCGATTCGCGGGGACAGAAAGGGCTAGGCGACTGTGCGGTTTCGACCACGCCGACACAACCATTGCGGCGCAGCATCGGCGCGATATTCGCTCGTCCGGCCGAGGGCTTAGCCTCGCCGGCTTGCCCGGAGCCGATGCGAGGCGGTTCCCTGACGGACGCTTCCGGGCTAGCGTCCGGCGCTCCCGTTCAGAAGGCTCGCGCGAGGACCTGACCGTCGCCGTCAACGCCGCGATCCGGCTCGAGCGCCCGCTCCTGGTCAAGGGCGAGCCCGGCACCGGCAAGACCGTGCTCGCCGAGGAGATCGCCGCCGCGCTGGGCGCGCCGCTGATCACCTGGCACGTCAAGTCGACGACCAAGGCGCAGCAGGGCCTCTACGAGTACGACGCGGTCAGCCGCCTGCGCGACAGCCAGCTCGGCGACCCCCGCGTCTCGGACATCTCCCACTACATCCGGCGCGGCAAGCTCTGGGAGGCCTTCGTCGCCCCGGTGCGGCCGGTGCTGCTGATCGACGAGATCGACAAGGCCGATATCGAGTTCCCCAACGACCTCCTGCTCGAGCTCGACCGCATGGAGTTCCATGTCTACGAGACCGGCGAGACCATCCGGGCGGCGCAGCGGCCGGTGATCATCATCACTTCCAACAACGAGAAGGAGCTGCCCGACGCCTTCCTGCGCCGCTGCTTCTTCCACTACATCCGCTTTCCCGACGCGCAGACGATGCAGGCCATCGTCGAGGTGCATTTCCCCGGCATCAAGAAGCGGCTGATGGAGGAGGCGCTGAAGCTGTTCTTCGAGGTGCGCGAGGTGCCCGGCCTGAAGAAAAAGCCCTCGACCTCGGAGCTGCTCGACTGGCTGAAGCTGCTGGTGGCCGACGAGATGACGCCGGAGATGCTGCGCGAGCGCGATCCCCGCAAGCTGATCCCGCCGCTGCACGGCGCGCTGCTGAAGAACGAGCAGGACGTCTCCCTGTTCGAGAAGCTGGCGTTCATGGTCAGGCGCGAGGGGCGCTGAGGGAGCTGTTCGGCAACCCTTCGCAGGGCGGGATGGCCGTGGCGAGGTCGATCTTGGGATCGATCGCGCGCGCCGCCGCGTTCAGGTCGAAATCGCGCATCAGCAAGACATAGTCCTGCGTTTCTGACGTTCTGAGATAGCCGGTCATGGTGATCGGTCTGGCGGAGAGTTCTCCGGTTCGGCAGGCCTTGTCGGCACCGAGCGAGAGGCTGCCGCGGTTGCCGTTGTTGTGCGGACCGGCGAACATCTCCTCGCGGAACGCGCCCAGCCGGCCGACATCCGCAGCGCTGAGCTTGAACAGCGTGAAGCGTCGTCCCGGCGTCACGAGAACCGGCAGGGATGCGAGTTCCGCCGCGTCGCGCACCTCTTCCAGCACGGCCTTGCGCTCATGGCGCCCGCCATCCTTCGCCATCGCGACGATGGTCATCGTGACGCCTCCCGGGAGGGGGCGGACGTCGGCCGGCAGGCTGATCCCGGCGCGCAACTGCGACAACTCCGTCGTGCGAATGTCGATCTTCGAGAGCTTCGGCAGGGATGCCAGGGGAACATGGCCGCAGCCGGCCGCGAGGCCGGCGAGCAGGAGGCCGGCGAGAGGAGCGAGACGCATCGAAGGGGCTCTTCAGATTTGTGATTGACGCGAAATAATTCGTCTCTTACTTTAATTTTGTCAATCGAGGAAATCATTATGGCGATGCCGTTCCAATCCGCTGCGACGTTTCCCCCCGATGCCGCCATGCGCCTGCGCAAGGTCAGTCTCTGGGCCCGTGGTTTCAGCTATGCCGCCGGGGCGCTGATGGTCTTCGGCCTGATCTGGCTCTGGACCGATGCCGATGCGCTCTTCCAGCATGCCCGCAGCACGATCGGGCTGCGGGACGCCCTGATCGCGCCCTCGCCGAGGGGCTACTGGGCCGCGTTCGGTCTCGCCTGGATTCCCGCGCTGCTCTTCGTTCTGGCGATGCTGAGGCTGGGGACGCTGTTTCGCGCCTTCGGGGAGGGCAGGGTCCTCGTCGACGAGAATGCGGCTTCGCTGCTGCGCGTGGGTTGGCTGCTGGTGGCCTGCGGCGCGGCCACCCCGGTGGTTCGGGCCCTGCAGAGCATCGCCATGACCATCGACAACCCGCCGGGGCAGAGGCATCTGGCGATCACGCTCGATCCCGGTGTCTTCGCCGCCATGGCTGCGGGCGCGGCGCTGATCGCCTTCGGCCATGTGTTGCGCGAGGCGATCCGTCTGTCGGACGAGAATCAGAGTTTCGTGTAAGCCGCCGTCATGCCCGTCGTCGTCGAACTCGATATCATGCTCGCGCGCCGCAAGATGCGGTCGAAGGAACTCGCCCAGCGCATCGGGCTGACCGAGCAGCAGGTGTCGCAGCTCAAGTCCGGGAAGGTGCGCGGCATGCGTTTCGACACGCTCTCGCGCATCTGCGCCGTGCTGCAATGCCAGCCGGGAGACCTGCTTCGCTATGAGCCGGGCGACGACGGAACCGCCTCCGCTGCCTCGCGTCCTTGCCTCTTCCTCCTGTCCTTCACTTTCTGTTAAGACATCCGGCGTTCCTTGCCGGTGACGAGGGGCCGCCGGCTGCGGTGGCCCTCCGCCCGAAATCAGGAGGCCGCCGCTCGATGCGCGCCAAAATTGCTGCCGAAGCCGTCCGTTCCGCGGGCTTTCTCCGCCACCGCCGCAAGGCGATCCCGCTGCTGATGGTCCTGGCCGCTCCGGCGCTCGGCGCCTGCAGCGTGTCGCCGGTCGAGACCGCCGCGACCAAGCCGACCCCGACCGCCAGCAAGCCTCACGAGAAGCGCAAGCAGGCGATCGAGTTGGCCAAGGCCGATCCGCGCGAGAAGGAGTGTCTCGTCCGCGCGATGTATTTCGAATCGAACCGGTCGAGCGAGTCGGGCCTGCTCGGCGTCGGCACGGTGGTGCTGAACCGGGTCGAATCCGCGCGCCAGCCGGAGACGATCTGCAGCGTCGTCGGCGCGCCGCGGCAATTCGCGCCGGGCGTGCTGACGCGGTCGATGTCGCCGCGCGACCTGCCGAAGGTCGCGGAACGAGGCGGTCGGCAACGCCAAGCACTTCCATATGGCCGGCCTGCGCTTCTCCTATCCGAACATGCATTACGTCACCGTCGCCGGCGGCAATGCCTTCTATGTGAAGGGGGAGCGCCCCGAGCGTCGCCGCATCGAGGAGCCGAGCTACCAACTCGCCGGGACCTCCACGCCGATCGAGACCAGCGCCTCCTCGGTGCCGACCTCCTTCGCCAGCGCGCCGCTCGCCTTCGCGCCCCAGGCGCCGGCCGCCGCCGAGCCGGTGGCCGTCTCATCGGTTGTCCTGGCCGCGAATGTCCTCGTCACCGCGCCGCTGCCGCCCGGTCGGCCGATGGATCTCGGCCTGACCCGGAAGACGGCGTCGGCCAGCCCGGAGGCGCGCGATCTGCGCTTTGCCGCGCTCATGCCGGAGAGCCGCGGCCTGCGCGGCAGCCTCAGGCAGGACTGACCGGCGGCGCTTGAGCCGTCGCAGGCTCATGCGCTGGGTTCAGGCTCAGCCCAGAAGGGGTCGCCCGCCCAGCGCGGCGACCAGCGCCGTCAGCGTCACCGCCGCGTAGACGGTCGCAAAGGCCGCGACGGCGAGCAGGCCCGTTCGCGTCGCTCGCGTCAGCCGCCAGACCAAGAGCCCGAAGAGCGGGACGAACTGCAGCGCGTGCAGGCCGAGGAAATGCGGCAGGCGCAGATCGCCGACCTCGAGCGACCAGCCGAGGAACGGAACCGTGGCATGGTTCGGCGGCACGGCGCCGACATAATGCCCGCTGGGGCTGCCGCCCATGGCGAAGCCGCTGACGATGCCGAGCACCGCCGTCAGGGCCAGCCCACCGACCAGCGACCAGCGCAGCACCGCGGGCATCGCCACCGCGTCGCGGCGGGTCAGCCCATAGGCCAGGACGGCGGGCGCGGCCGTGAACATCACCGCGCCCAGCCCCATCAGGCTGTAGAGCGCGGCGCCCAGCGCGCTGTCGGTGTTGTAATGCGAGGCCTCCACCCGCGAGGCCCGCCAGGCGATGTAGAGCACCTCGCCGATCAGCGGGACGATCACCGGCCAGATCAGGTAGCGCCCGGCCAGGCTGGCGCGAAAGCGCTCGCCGGCGAGGGGCACGAACAGTGCCAGCGTCAGCAGGAACAGCGCCGCCGAGAGCGCGAATTTCAGCGGCTTGATCCAGGTGCTGACACCCTGGAACAGGCGCGGGTCGAGCGCCCAGGCCAGCGCCAGCGGCAGCGCCAGGACGAGCATGGCGAAGGCCGCGGCGGCCAGGCGCGGCTCGATCTCGAGCGCCCGCAGCCAGGCCGGCAGCCGCGCCTGCAGCCGTGCGATCCGGTCCTCGCGCGCGCTGCGGATGCTCGCCTCCAGCCAGAGATAGGCGAGGTAGCCGAGCGGGCCGAACAGGAAGGTCAGCAGCAGCACCGGGACGATCAGGCCATGCGCGATGGCCTGATCCTGCGAGCGCCGCAGCACCCAGGCCCCGACGAGGAGGTCGAAGGCGAGGTAGTGGACCCAGCCGGCCAGCAGGAGGGGGCGCGAGCCGAACAGCGCGGCGACCTGATCGAGCGAGCCGAAGCCGCCGCTGGCCCCCTGCCAATGCATGAGAATGAGGACGGCATAGCCGAGCGACAGGATGGCAGGGATGACGAGGCCGGCCAGCCGGACGGAAAGGCCGCGCCAGCGCGGCAGCAGGATCAGGCCCGCCCAGCCCGCCATCGCCAGAGCGCCGGCTGCGGAGAAGGCGGCGTCGAGGTCGAACGGGCCCATCACCATCCCTCATCTATACAGTGTCAAGTTGCTCCTCTGGCGTAAGGCGCTATCTTGATGCTGTCAAGATGAGCGGCTGCGGCCGGGGAGACCGACGGCATGGCGGAGAAGCGGGGGGCGGGGCGCGACGGCTATCACCATGGCGATCTGCGCCAGGCGATGATCGACGCGGCCGAGGCCGTGCTCGCCGAGCGGGGCGTCGGCGGCTTCACGCTGCGCGAATGCGCGCGGCGGGCGGGTGTCTCGGCAGCGGCGCCGGCGCATCATTTCGGCAATCTCGCCGGGCTCCTGACGGCGGTCGCGACGCTCGGCTTCGACGGTCTCTCCGATGCGATGGACGCGGCCGCGGCGCGGGCGAGTGCCGCGGGCGGCTGCCGCCTCGCGGCGATCTGCCGGGCCTATCTCGAGACCGCGCTCGCCCGGCCGGGCCGGTTCCGCGTCGTGTTCGGGCGCCGGGAGCTCGACAAGGAGGATCCCGAGATGCAGCGCGCCGGGGCGCGGGCCTTCGGCATCCTGGTCGCGGAGACGCGCGCCCATCGCGCCGGGCTGGCCGCGCCGCCGCCGGGCCCGCTGCCGTCGGAGACCGCCAAGGCGCCGGATTTCGCCGAAATCCTGCTGGCCTGGTCGGTCACCCATGGCTTCACGACGCTGCTGATCGACGGCCAGTTCGATTTTCTCGTCGGCGAGGACGGGGGCGAGGACCTGCTCGACCTGTTCTCGCAGCGCCTGATGCGCCTGCTCGGCGCGGCGCTGGCGCCCGACGCGGCTCTCGCAAATCGCGGCCACGATGGTTAGATGGCGGACATGCGCCGCCTGATGCTCCTCCGCCATGCGAAGTCGAACTGGCCCGAAGGCGTGGCCGATCGCGAGCGGCCGCTCGCCACGCGGGGGCGCGAGGCTGCCCCCGTGATGGGGCGCTATCTCGCCGAGGAATTGCTGCTGCCGGACCTCGTGCTGGTCTCGCCGGCGCGCCGGACGCAGGAGACCTGGCAGCTCGTCGCGCCGATGCTGCCGGAGAAGCCGGCGGTGCAGCACGAGCCGCGCATCTACGAGGCCGAGACCCGGCGCCTGCTCGAGGTGGTGCAGGAAACCGAGCCGGTGGTGCGGACGCTGCTGATGATCGGCCACAATCCCGGTTTCGAGGAGCTGGCGGCTCTGCTGACCGGCCATGGCGACCGCTATGCGGCGGCCCGCATGAGCCAGAAATACCCGACCTGCGGGCTCGCCGTGCTCGACTTCGCGGTCGATGACTGGCGTGACGTCGCGGCACGCGGTGGGCGGCTCGACCGCTTCGTGACGCCGGCCTCGCTCGGCGAGGGGCCGGACGAGTGAGCCTGTCCCCGTCGTGAGCGAGCGCTCCTATCTCGACGAGGCGCGCAACGCGGCGCTGGCCTTCGGCGATTCCCTTCTCGGCATGGCCAGGCCACGGCTGCGGCTCGGCGTCACCGGCCTGTCGCGCTCGGGCAAGACCGTCTTCACCACGGCGCTGATCCAGAACCTGATCGAGGGCGCCGCGCTGCCGGTGCTGAAGGCGGCGGGCGAGGGGCGAATCGCCCGCGTGCGCCTCGTGCCGCAGCCCGACCCGGACATCCCGCGCTTTCCCTATGAGGCGCACCGGGCCTCGCTGTCGGGGCCGGAGCGGCGCTGGCCGGACTCGACGCGGCGGATCTCGGAATTGCGCGTCGAGATCGACTATGAGCGCGCCGCCGGCTGGTTCAAGGGCCCGGCGACGCTGACGCTCGACATCGTCGACTATCCCGGCGAGTGGCTGCTCGACCTCGCCCTGATCGGGCAGGACTACAAGAGCTGGTCGCGCCAGGCGGTGGGCGATGCGCGCAAGGCGCATCGCCGCGCGGCGGCGGCGGCCTGGCTCGCCGATTTGCCGGCGCGCGATCCGTCCGGCGCGCCCGACGAGATGGCGGCGGAGGCTGCGAGCGATCTGTTCAAGGCCTATCTGGCGCGGCTGCGGGCCGATCCGGAGGCCGTGGCGGTGACGCCGCCGGGCCGCTTCCTGATGCCGGGCGATCTCGAAGGCTCGCCGGCCTTGACCTTCGCCCCGCTCGATCTCGGTGCCGACACGGAGCCTCAACCCGGCACGCTGGCGGGGCTGATGGCGGAGCGGTTCGAGGCCTACAAGCGCGTCGTGGTGGCGCCGTTCTTCCGCGACCATTTCGCGAGGCTCGACCGGCAGATCGTGCTGGTGGACGTGCTCGCCGCGCTCGATGCCGGGGCGCCGGCGCTGGCCGACCTCGAGACCGCGCTCGGCCAGGCGCTCGCCGCTTTCCAGGTCGGGCGCAATTCCTGGCTGTCGAGCCTGTTTGCGCCCCGCATCGAGCGGGTGCTCTTCGCCGCCACCAAGGCCGACCATGTCCACCACAGCAGCCATGACCGGCTGGCGGCGGTGATGAGCCATCTCGTCGGCCGCGCCGCGGCGCGCGCCCAGGGCGCAGGCGCGCGGGTCGAGGCGATGGCGCTGGCTGCCGTGCGGGCGACGCGCGAGGTCCGCATCCGGCAGGGCCGCGAGGAATTGCCCGCCATTGCCGGCGTGCCGGAGGCGGGCGAGATCGTCGCCGGCGAAGCCTTCGACGGCCTGAGCGAGGCCGCGATCTTTCCGGGCGAACTGCCGGAGCGGCCCGAGGCCGTGTTCGATCCCGCCGCGAGCTGGCAGATCCGGGCGCCGCGTTTCCGGCCGCCGCTGGTCGCGCCGGATGCCGGCGGGCGCATGAGGCCGCCGCCGCAGATCCGGCTCGACCGCGCCCTGGAGTTCCTGATCGGAGACCGGTTGGCATGAGCAAGGCGCCACGCGCGATCCGTCTCGATCCGGCCGCTCCGGAGGGAGGCCTCGACCCCGCCGTGGGCCGGGGCGACGTCGCGGTCCTGCCAGAGAGCGAGCCGATCGATGTCGTCGAGCCGGCTGCCGTGGCGCCTGTGAAGCGGCGCTGGTCCTGGGGCGGGCTCTTCGTCGCGGGGCTGTCGGGCTTCCTGGCGCTCGCCTTCGGCGTCTGGGCCGAGCAGACCATCGCCTGGCTGATGAGCCAGAGCCCTGTGCTGGGCTATGCCGCGCTCGCCTGCGCCGCCCTGGCCGCGCTGGCGCTCGCCGTCATGCTCGGGCGGGTCATCCGCGACATCCTGCGCGAGCGCAAGGTCGAGGCGCTCAGGCTGCGGGCGACCGCGGCGCTGGCGGATGGCAGCGTCGACGAGGCGAAGGCCGTGGCGGCCGAGTTGACGGCGCTCTACGGGGCACGCGCGGAGACGGCCAAGGGCCGCGCCCAGCTCGCCGACAGCCTGCCGCAGCTCTTTGCGGCCCGCGACGTGCTGACGGTCGCCGAGCGCAGCCTGATGGTGCCGCTCGACGCGCTGGCGCAGGCGCAGATCGCCCAGGCGGCGCGGCGCGTCTCGCTGGTGACCGCCGTTAGCCCGCGCGCGCTGATCGACATCGTCTTCGTGCTCGTCGCCTGCGCGCGGCTGCTGCGGACGATCGCCGGCATCTATGCCGGCCGACCCGGCACGCTCGGCCTGCTGCGGTTGGCCCGGCAGGTGCTCGGCCATCTCGTCGTCACCGGCGGCATCGCGGCGGGCGACGCCGTGATCCAGCAGGTGGTGGGGCAGGGCCTGGCGGCGCGGATCTCGGCGAAGCTCGGCGAGGGCGTGCTCAACGGCCTGCTGACCGCGCGCATCGGGCTGGCCGCGCTGGCGGTATGCCGGCCGATGCCCTTCGTCGAGGCGGCGCCGCCGACGCTGGGTGACGTCGCGGGCGATCTCGGATCCTGGCGCGGCGCCCCGGAGCCCGGCACCGCCTGAGTCCTCGGGGCGGCCGGAGCGCCCCGGCAGAATCTGCCGGGGGAGGGCGGATTTGACCCGGCTGAAACGGCTCTGAAACACTCCCGAAACCATCCAAGTCCCTGAGAAATCAGGCACCGCGCCGTGGCACATGGCGTGCAGTGCTCGCCCCGACAGTTGAGGGCCGCCCGATGAGGGCGCCGGTCGAGGTGAGGGTTACATGGGCGTCTTCAGTGCGTTGACCACGGCGGTTTCGGGGATGCAGGCGCAGTCCTATGCGCTCGAGAACATCTCCGGCAACATTGCGAATTCCCGCACCGCCGGCTTCAAGCGGGTCGATACGACCTTCTCCGATCTGGTGCCGGATTCGGCGCTGAACCGCCAGCTCTCCGGCTCGGTGACCGCCTACAGCCAGGCGACGAACTCGATCCAGGGCGACCTGACCGCCACCCGCATCGACACCAACGCTGCGATCAACGGCGACGGCTTCTTCGTCGTCGACCAGCGCCTGAGCGGGCTCGGCAGCAACACCCAGTTCTCCAACAGCAACCTCTACACGCGCCGCGGCGATTTCGACTTCGACGCCAACGGCTATCTCGTCAACGGGGCCGGCTACTATCTCAAGGGCCTGAAGATCGACACGGTCACCGGCCAGCTTATCGGCACCCAGCCGGAGGTGCTGCGGATCACCAAGGAACAGTTCCCGGCGAAGGCGACGACCTCGATCGAGTATCGCGCCAACATTCCCGCGAAACCCGGCACCAACAACGCCAATTCCAACCCCACCGTCGCCGGTTCGGAACTGCTGAACCCGGCGGGCTTCACCAGCAACCCGCTCTCGACCACGCAGGGCGGCACCGGCATCGTCATCGGCAGCGAGATCACGGCCTTCCTGAACCAGTCGATCCCGGGCGGTTCGGTCACCGTCTACGACTCGCTCGGCAAGGCGACGAGCGTCGAGCTGCGCTGGGCCAAGACCACGAATGCCGCGGCCGGCCCGCCGGCGACCGTCGACACCTGGAACCTCTTCGTCGCCGAGAACACTGGTGCGACGGGCGGCGCGACGGCCTATCGCAACACCAACACCAGCGTCACCTTCGGCCCCACCGGCCAGCTCACCGCGCCGGCGACCGGCAACATCACCCTGCCGACGATGACCATCGCCGGCACGACGATCACCGGCGTCCAGGTCACCACCAGCGGCCAGATCGACGCCCGCTCGATCCGGCAGGACGGCTACACCGCCGGCACGCTCGACCGCACCTCGGTCTCGGCCGACGGCCAGGTCATCGGCACCTTCAGCAACGGCCAGGTCGTGGCGCTGGCGCAGCTCTCGGTCGCCCGCTTCAACGCCGACAACGCGCTGAAGCGGCTGGATGGCGGCGCCTTCGAGGAGACGATCGAATCCGGCCCGCCGATCATCGGGCTCGGCACCTCGCAGCTCATCGGCGGCAATATCGAGCAGTCGAACACCGACATCGCCGACGAGTTCTCGAAGATGATCGTCACCCAGCAGGCCTATTCGGCCAACACCAAGGTGATCACCACCGCGCAGGAGATGCTGCGCGACGTCTTCAGCATCATCCGCTGACGGCTTTCAGGACGGATGAGGCGCGGCCCAGGAGGGCCGCGCGCCACGACAGGAGCCGACGATGGGTCTGAGCACCTCCCTCAACACGGCGATCTTGGGGCTGAACGCCACCCAGGTCGGCATCGGCGTCGTTTCGCAGAACGTCGCCAATGCGGGCACGGCCGGCTATGTGCGCCGCGTCGTCACGACCTCGGACAGCCTGAGCGGCCAGACCGTCGGCACCCAGACCACGCAGGTCCAGCGGCTGCTCGACAAGATCGTCCAGCACCAGCTCTGGCAGGAATCGGCGGGCGCCGCCTACACCTCGACGCGCGCCGACATGCTCGCCAGCGTCGACAAGCTCTACGGCGCGCCCGGCAGCTCGACGGCGCTCGACACCATCTACAACGGCTTCACCTCGGCGCTGCAGGCCTTCCAGAACGATCCGTCGTCCTACAGCCTGCGGACCTCGGTGCTCGATTCGGCGACGCAGCTCGCCAGCCGCCTGAACACCCTGTCGGACGGGGTGCAGAGCCTGCGCTCGCAGGCTGAAAGCGGCATCGCCGCCGGCGTCAACAAGATCAACGACCTGCTCGGCGCGCTGACGACGGTGAATGCGCGGATCGTCGGTTCGCCGAACGATCCGGCGCTCGCCAATCTCAAGGACCAGCGCGACCTGATCCTCTCGGATCTGTCGCAGTACATGGACATCAAGACGAGCGAGGACGCCCGCGGGTCGACCAGCATCGTCACCAGCGGCGGCACGCAGATCTTCGACGGCCGCCCGTCCGTGGTGTTCAGCTTCGATGCCCGTTCGGGCCTCTCGCCCGACGACCAGTGGAGCAGCAATCCGGCGCAGCGCGGCGTCGGCACGATCACGATGTCGAACACGACGGGCGGCTCGCTCGACGCGATCGCCAACAGGACCTTCCGCTCCGGCGAGATCGCCGCGCTGATCGAGATGCGCGACACGACGCTGGTGCAGGCCCAGACCCAGCTCGACGAGATCGCGGCGCAGCTCGCCAGCGCGCTGTCGGACCGCGAGATCGCCGGCACGGCCGTCACCGCCGGTGCCGCCACCGGCTTCGACGTCGATCTCACCGGGCTGCAGGCCGGCAACAAGGTGACGCTCGACTATGCGGTGACGCCGGGTGGCGCGACGCAGCGCTTCACCTTCGTGCGCGTCGACTCGGCGGCCTCGCTGCCGCTGCCGGCGTCGGCCGGTGGCGATGCCAACAACCGCGTGGTCGGCATCGACTTTTCGGGCGGTCCGGCTTCGGTCGCCGCGCAGATGCAGACGGCGCTCGGTGGCGGCTTCACCGTCTCCAACACCGGCTCGGTGCTGCGCATCGTCGATGACGGCGCGGCCGGCACGCGCGACGTCAAGGCGCTGACCGCCCGCCCGACCGCCACGACGCTGTCGTCCGTCGGCGGCAGCGCGGAGCTGCCCTTCTTCGTCGACAGCGGCGCCAGTGGCGGCGTCTTCACCGGCTCCTATGACAATGGTTCGCAGACGCTGGGCTTCGCCGGGCGCATCCAGCTCAACCAGGCGCTGGTGGCCGACCGCTCCAAGCTCGTCGCCTTCGAGCCGACGACCGCCCAGGGCGACACGACGCGGCCGAAGCTGCTGCTCGACCGGCTGACGCAGAGCCAGCGCGCCGTCACCAACCGGCTCGGCATCGACGGCTCGACCGCGACCACGAACGTCACCGTTTCCGGCCTCGTCCAGCGCGTCGTCTCGACGCAAGGACAGGCGGTGGAGGCCGCCAAGCGTCTCGACGAGGGGCAGAAGGTCGCGCTGGCTGCGATACAGAGCCGCTTCCAGGAGACCGCGCAGGTCAGCGTCGACCAGGAAATGGCGACGCTGATCGAGCTGCAGAACGCCTATGCCGCCAACGCCCGCATCATCTCGACGGTCAAGGAGATGATGGACGTGCTGATGAGAGTGTGAGCGCGCCATGACCATTTCGTCCTATGGCTCCGGAGCTTATCGCGCGGCAACGCCGAATCGCCTGGTCTCGACCCGCGCCGACCTCACCGATCTCGAGCGCCAGCTCGCGACCCAGCAGCGCGCCGAAACCTATGGCGATCTCGGCACGGACCGGCTCACCAGCCTCGACCTCAACGCCAAGATCTCCACCCTCGATTCCTGGCTGGAAGGGATCACGCGCGGCAACGTCAACCTCCAGCTCTCCTCGAAGGCGGTCGAGAACTACGCCAAGCTGACGACCGAGACGGTCAACGACACGCGCTCCAACACCTATATCCCGAGCTCGACGGGCCGCTCGGCGCCGCAGGTTCTGGCCGAGGAGAAGTTCAAGCAGACGCTCGACCTGCTCAACACGCAGGTGAACGGCCGCTACCTGTTCTCCGGCAAGACCTCCGACGTGCAGCCGACGCTCGGCTACAGCGAAATCATCGAGGGCGACGGCGCCGGCCGGGCCGGCCTGCGCCAGCTGATCGACGAGCGCCGCCAGGCCGATCTCGGCGTCGCCGGGCTCGGACGCCTGACCACCGGCGGGGCCGCAGCGACGGCGACGATCGCCGACGAGGCGCCGGCGCATGGCTACGGCTTCAAGCTGGCCGGGGCCACCAGTTCCTCGGCCGCGATGACCCCGGCCTTCACCGCCGGGCCGCCGGCCAACCTGACCGTCACCGTCGCCAGCCAGCCGGCGGTCGGCGACACGCTGCGCGTCCAGCTCACCCTGCCGGACGGCACGACGGAGGAGATCGTGCTGGCCGCACGCGCCACCGGCACGACCGGCCAGGCCAGCGACAGCTTCGAGATCGGCGTCGACGTCAACGCGACGGCGGCCAATCTGCGCGCCTCGATCACCGCCGCGCTCGGCAAGGAGGCCGCGACGACGCTCTCGGCCGCGTCCTCGCAGGTGGCCGCGCGCAATTTCTTCGCGGGCACCGCGAGCAGCCCGCCGCTGCGGGTGCCGGGCCCGCCCTACAACACGGCGACGGCGGCGCCCGCCGCCGGCACGCCGGCCAGTACGGTGATCTGGTATCGCGGCGACGACGGCAGCGATCCGGCGCGCAGCACCGCCTCGGTGCAGGTCGACAAGGGCCAGATCGTCGGCACCGGTGCGCGTGCCAACGAGGAGGCCTTCCGGATCGGGCTGGCGCAGTTCGCGATCATGGCGGTGGAGACCTTCCCGGCCAACGACGCCAACTCGCAGTCGCGCTACGAGGCGATGACGGCGCGCGTCAGCGACCGTCTCGCCTTCGGCAGCGGCGCCCAGAAGCCGGCGGAGATCATCACCGAGTTCGGCTCGGCCCAGACCGCCCTGGCACGGGCGAAAGAGCGTCACGAGAGCACCAAGAACTATCTGGGCACGACGCTCTCGAGCGTCGAGACGGTCTCCCGCGAGGAGGTGGCGGTGCAGATCCTGTCGCTGCAGACGCAGCTCCAGGCGAGCTACGAGACCACCTCGATCCTCTCCAAGCTGACGCTGACCAACTATCTCTGAGGGTTCGCCGAACGAGAAAGGGCGCCACCGCTCGCGGTGGCGCCCTTTCGGCGTTTCGGGGCTGGGCGGAAGCGCCGCCTCAGCGGCCGCGCAGGCCGGCGGCGATGTCGCGGTTGATGCTGACCAGGACGGGCAGGCCCTCGCGGGTCGGGTTCGCCGCGACCTTGAAGGTCTGGTTGAAGATGAAGTTCGCCAGGCTCAGGATGTTGGTCTTGATGCCGACGGGGAGGGGGTTGTCCTCGGCGATCACGGCCGAGACCAGCAGCGTCCAGAGCTTGCGATTGTAGGCCAGCGCGTCGTCGAGATCGCGATCGGCCAGCGTCCAGTCGTCATGGATCGCCTGGAGGCGGACGGCGGCCTTGATGAGGAGGGAGGCTTCGAGTTCGCGAGGGGAAACGACGGCCTGGTTGGCCCGCGAGGCGGAGGCGTAAGCGCTAAACCCGTGTTGCATTCTCGATGAGTTCCGCTTCGTAAGCGATCAGCTTCTTGGCTGCCTTGAGAGCTTTGTAGAGGTCGCTGCTTAAGATGCGGTTATTGATCTCGTGAATATGCGGCAGAGCGCTCGGCGCGGCCTGGACGAAGTCGCGCACCAGCTCGAAATAGACCTGATGCTGGTACATCGGGTCCTGGGCCAGATACATGAGCTGGATGGCGAGATAGATCTTCTTCGCCGGGCTGTCGGCGGTGGCGGGCGTGAGAATGTCCTTCTCGCGCAGGATCGGCGCGTCGCCCTCGATGAAGAAGCGGGTCCGCTGCTCGTCGTTGCGGATCACCACCTGGCCGATGATGATGCGCTCGCGGGGCTTGAGTTCGACCTTGAGGGCCATGACGATCCTGCCTTCTGGCTGGAGAGGAGGGGGCTTTCGCCCCCGGACGGTTAGCTGAAGAGCCGCAGCACGCTCTGGTCGGCCTGCGAGGCGAGCGAGAGCGCGGTCTGCGAGAGCTGCTGGCGGGTGTTGAGGGCGAGCAGCTTGGCGCCTTCCTCATTGGAGTCGGCGAGCACGAGGTTGTCGGCGCCGATGGTCAGGGTGTTGACCATCTCCTTGGTGAAGTCCTGCCGGGTCTGCGCGACCGAGAGGTTCGAACCGAAGGTCGAGGCCAGCGAGCGCAGCGAGGTCAGCGCGTTCGAGAGCGAGCCGGTCGCCTTTTCGAGGTCGAGGTCGTTCTGGAAGTTGAAGAAGCCGGCCAGCTGCGTGTTGATCGCCTGCGGGATGCCGAGGTTCTCGGCGGTCAGGTTGGTGCCCTGGATGTCCAGCTTGGTCTGGTTGGTGCCGGCCTTCTCGTTGAAGGCGATCGAGAGACGGTCGCCGGCCAGCAGGTTGATGCCGTTGAAGCTCGAATCCTTGGCGAGCTGGTCGATCTGCGTGCGCAGGTCGTTGAACTGCTGGATCAGGTTCGAGCGCACCGCCGAGGTGACGCCGGAGGAGGCGATACCGGTGGTGCGGTCGGTGGCGTTGAGGCCGAAGGCGGCGCTCTGGGCGCCGGTCGACGAGGCGGTCACCGCCGCACCGGCGTTGGCGCCCGCGCCGATGCCGACGCCGAGCGTCTCGGAGCCGATGCCCTTGACGTTGAGCAGGCCCTTCTCGTCGACGAAGGCGGTGGCGACGCCCGAGGCGTTGATCGCGTTGACGACGTCGCGGACGGTGGTGTTGGCCGTCAGCGTCACGCCGATATTGGTGGTCGAGGTCGGGGCGCCGACCGGGCCGGTGGTGATCTGGATGTTCAGGGCCGGCGTCGCGGTGACGTCGATGCCGAGGTCGCCCGCCGCGCCGGCGGTCGCCGCCGTCACCGTGGTGTCGCCGGCGCTGCCGACGCGCTTGTCGAGGGCGATGTCCTTCAGGCTCTTGTTGGTCGCCTGGGTTTCGGCGGCGCTGGCGAGCGCCGTGCCGGTGCCGATGACCGTGGGCCGGTTCTGGGCGGCGTCGGCCTGGGCCTGCTTGACCGTCGACTGCAGCGACTGGACCAGCTTGGAGATGCCGTCGATGCCCTTGGAGGCCGCCTGGATCGTCTGGATGCCGTTCGAGATGCCGTCGAGCAGGCCGCCCAACTGGCTGCCGCGGTCGTTGAGCGACTGGGCGGTGAAGTAGTTGACCGGGTTGTCGATGGCCGAATTGACCTTGCGGCCCGTCGCGAGGCGGTTCTGCAGGACAGCCTGTTCGCTCGTCGTCTTCTGGAGCGTGAGCAGGTTGTTGCGCACGCCACTGGAAAGAATCGTGTTCGCCATCTTCGGTCCCCTGAAGCGCGATTCTGCGCTCGTGCGGTGATGACCGATAATTCCCCGTTAAGGATAACAAACCGTTAATGCGGCGGCGATGGCGTTCACGAATGAAAAAAGGCGGCGGAGCCGTGGCTCCGCCGCCTTCTTGTCTTCGGCCCACATCCTGTGGGCTGCCCGCTTTCTGCGGACGAAGGATCAGAACAGACGCAGGACGGCCTGGTCGGACTGCGAGGAGAGCGACAGAGCGGTCTGGGACAGCTGCTGGCGGGTCTGCAGCGAGAGCAGGTTCGCGGCTTCCTCGTTGGCGTCGGCGTTCACCAGGTTCGCGGCGCCGGTCGAGAGGACGTCGGCCAGGTCCTTGGTGAAATCCTGACGGGTCTGGGCGACCGACAGGTTGGCACCGAAGGTCGACGACAGCGACTTCAGCGAGGTGAGGGCGCTCGTCAGGGCCGTGGTGGCCTTTTCCAGATCGGAGTCGTTCTGGAAGTTGATCGTCCCCGCCACCTGGGCGTTGCCGGCCTGCTGGATGCCGATGTTGTCGGACGTCAGGCTCGTGCCCTGGATGTCGAGCTTGGTCTGGTTCTTGCCGCCCTTTTCGTTGAAGGCGATCGTCACCTTGTCGCCCTGCAGCAGGTTGACGCCGTTGAAGCCCGCATCCTTGGCCAACGAGTCGATCTGCGTGCGCAGGGTGTTGTACTGCTCGATCAGGTTCGAACGCGTCGCCGAGGTCACGCCGGAGGAGGCGATACCCGTGGTGCGGTCGGTGGCGTTGAGGCCGAAGGCGGCGTTCGACGTACCGGTCGCCGAAGCCGTGGTGGCGGCAGCAGCATCCGCACCGACACCGATACCGACGCCGAGCGTCTCGGAGCCCGTGCCCTTGACGTTGAGCAGGCCCTTCTCGTCGACGAAGGCGGTGGCGACGCCCGAGGTGTTGATCGCGTTCACGACGTCACGGACGGTCGTGTTGGCGGTCAGCGCGACGGAGATGTTGGTCGTCGAGGTCGCGGCGGCCGGGTTGGTGACGATCTGGATGTTCAGGGCCGGCGTGGCGGTGGTGTCGACACCGAGGTCACCCGCGGCGCTGGCGGTGGCGGTGGCGACGGTCGTGTCGCCGGCGCTGCCGACGCGCTTGTCGAGGGCGATGTCCTTCAGGCTCTTGCTGGTCAGCGCGGCTTCGCCGGCGGTGGCCAGGGTCGTGCCGGTGCCGACGACGGTCGGGCGGTTCTGAGCCGCGTCGGCCTGCGCCTGCTTGACGGTGGACTGGAGCGAGCTGACGAGCTTGGTGATGCCGTCGATGCCCTTGGAGGCGGCCTGCACCGTCTGGATGCCGTTGGAGATGCCGTCGAGCAGGCCCTTGAGCTGGCTCGAGCGATCGTTCAGCGACTGGGCGGTGAAGAAGTTGACCGGATTGTCGACGGCCGTGTTGACCTTCTTGCCGGTGGCGAGACGGTTCTGAACAGCGGCGGCCTGGCTGGTGATGGTCTGGAGCGAGGCGAGCGAGGAACGGACGCCGTTCGAGATAGCGGTGGCCATGGTGATAAACCCTTCTGGTTTGGTGCCTTCTGGCAGTCGCGATCATTCTGGCCGCGACGGGTGGACCATCCCTCCCGAGCTCGTAACAGGAGGTAAATTTCGGTCGTCGAATGCCGCGCGTCCGGCCCGGGCTGCGATCGTGGTTAACGGAACGGCAATTGCGGCTCGGCCGGGGGCAAACAGCAGAACGCCCGCGCGAGGCGGGCGTTGCGGTCTCGAAGCGATGGAGTGAAGGGGAGGCGGCCCGGTGCCCTCAGGCGATGCGCTCGACCTGCGGGGCCACCGGCTGCTCCTCCGCATCGCGGGCGCGGTCGGCGAGCTCGCGCGAATAAATCCGCAGCTTCAGCATGGTCTCGTCGGGCAATTGCGAGATCGTCTCTCCGGTGTCGCGGTCGCGCTGCTGCATCACGATGGCGCGGGTGCGCGGCTCGATGACGATGCGTCGCTCGACCGCGGCGTCGAGATCCTGCTCGGCCTGGCGCTCCTGCTGCTGCCCCTCCGCGCTGCGGCGCGCGAAGGCGGCGCGCGTCTGGAGGTCGCGCGTGCGGGCATCGATGTCGCGGGCGCTGCGCTCCTGGGCGCGCAGATCGAGCTTCACGGCCTCGCCCGCCTGGGCGGACTGGACCGTCTGCTCGGGCGGCAGCTCGACCGAGACGCTGCCTTGCGCCGCGACGACGTCGGCGCGAGGGACGACGGGGATGCCTCCGATGGGCGCCGTGCGGGGCGCATTGCCGAAATCCATGGACCACTCCTTCTGGAGTCACGGCGCAGCGGTGTCGACCGCTGCCAGCCGTCCGTCCGGACGGGTCAGACCTGTCCGAACCTGGCCACGCTGGCAGAGAAACTTGAATCCGACGTCAAGAAATTAGGTAAATATTGAGAGGTTTCGGCGCAGCCGCCTGATTTTGTTTGCGGCGACGGCTCACAGCCGGCGCGAAACCATCAGCGGGCCGGCATTGGGTCGCGCGAAGGCGCCGGCGCCGACGGTCGCGGTCGGGCCGTAGCCCGCCGCGCGGCTCGGGCGGTTCGCATCGGCGGCGAGGTCGCGGATGATCGATTCCGAGACGGCGCGCGCGGTGGCCAGTACGATCTGGTTGGTCTCGATCAGCGTCTGGAAGGCGTGGTGAGAGGCCTTGAGGCGCTGCACCTGGTCGGGCACGAAGCGCGCCAGCGCCACCGCATTGAGCTTCACCTGCTCGACGCCGCGCATATAGATGCCGGCGAGTTCGGTCTTGCGCGGCTCGCGCGTCATCGCCTCGGGCAGCCGCCCGGCGCGGACCAGCTCGGTCTCCTCGCCGACCAGATGCGACAGCGCCGCCAGCGCCTCGAGCACGCTCTCGACCAGCGCCCTGGCCTCCAGCGCCGTCGCGATGCGCGGCCGTTCGTCGAGAACGCGTCTGGCGAACGACATTCATCAGGCTCCGAAGGACTGGGCCGCGCCGGACTGCTCCTGCACGCGCAGGAGATCGCGCAGGATGCTGTCGGAGAGGCCGATGCCGCCGGCCTTCTGGATCTGCTTGGCGTATTCCTGGGTGAGCTGCGACTTGTAGACGTCGCCGCCGATGCCGTTCTCGCCGAGCGGGCCTTCGCTGCCCGAGGGGGCGGCGGTGAGCTGCTGCGTCACCTGCTCGAGGAACATCGTCTCGAAATCGTCGGCCTGCTTCTTGGCCTTGGCGGTGGCCGGGTCGAGGGCATTGGAGAGCCCGTTGACCAGGCTGCCGGCGAGGTTGAGGCCGATCTTGGCGGCGGGCATCGCAAGGGTAGGGCTCATCACATCACCTCGATTTCGGCCTGGAGGGCGCCGGACGCCTTGATGGCCTGGAGAATGGAGATCAGGTCGCGCGGCCCGATGCCGAGCGCGTTCAGGCCGTCGACGAGTTCGGCCAGGGTCACGCTCTCGCGGACCAGGGCGAGCTTGTTGCCGCCGCCGGTGTCGACCTTCACATTGGTGCGCGGCGTTACCACCGTCTCGCCATTGGCCAGGGGCCCGGGCTGGCTGACCTGGGGCTGCTCGGTGATCGTGACGGTCAGGTTGCCCTGCGCCACCGCCACGGTCGACACCCGCACATCCCGGCCCATGACGATGATGCCGGAGCGCTCGTCGATGACGATGCGGGCGAGCTGGTCGGGCTCGATGCGCAGCTGCTCGATCTCGGTGAGCATGCGGATCATGTTGCCCTGGAAGCGCGGCGGGATCTGCAGGACGACCGTGGAGGGGTCGGTCGGCTCGGCCGCGTCGCCGCCGAGGAAATCATTGATCGCGGCCGCCATGCGGCGCGCGGTGGTGAAGTCGGGGTTGCGCAGCGACAGCCGCAGCGTCTTGAGCTTGTTCAGCGCGAAGTCGATCTCGCGCTCGACCACGCCGCCATTGGCGATGCGGCCGACGGTGGGCACGCCGCGGGTGATCTTGCTGGCGTCGCCCTCGGCCGAGAAGCCGGCGATGGCGACCGGCCCCTGCGAGACCGCATAGACCTCGCCGTCGGCGCCGAGCAGCGGCGTCACCAGCAGGGTGCCGCCCTGCAGCGACTTGGCATCGCCGAGCGCCGAGACGGTGACGTCGATGCGCGTGCCCTGGGTGGCGAAGGGCGGCAGGTTGGCGGTCACCATCACGGCGGCGACGTTGGCGGTGCGCATGTTGGCGCCGCGCGTGTTGACGCCGAGCCGCTCCAGCATCGCGGTCAGCGACTGCTTGGTGAAGGGGGCGTTGTTGAGCGTGTCGCCGGTGCCGTTGAGGCCGACGACGATGCCGTAGCCGAGGATCTGGTTGGAGCGGACACCCTCGACCGAGGCGAGATCCTTGATCCGGGAGAGCGCCTGGGCCGGGCCGGCGGCCATGGCGAGGCCGAGCGCGAGCAGCGCGGCGAGCGGCGTCACCAGGGATTTCAGGGCGGCTTTGCGAAACATGGTCTCACCGGCTGGAGAAAAGCGGTCGCCTTCGACCCTGCGATCCCCATGCCAGACCGCGACAAATTGAAAACGCTGATTTATCAGTTGTTTGGAAATGCGGCGCAGGGTGATGCCACGCCGAAGACGCCGGCCGATCCTGCCGGGGCGGCAGATTCTGCCGGGTGGTTTACCGGTTGTTAACCATGCCGGCGCGAGGGTTTTGGCATGACCGATATCGCGAGGCGACCATGATCCGGATCGACCAGCGCGCACCCATCTCCAATGTCGGCCCGGCCGGGACGGCGCGGCGCTCGGGCGGCGCCGCCTTCACATTGCCGACCAAGGAGGGCGCGGCCAGCAACCGCAGCGCCGGGATCGCCGCGTCCGGCCCGCTCGACACGCTGCTGGCCGTCCAGGCCTATGAGGAGCCGGCGGAGCGCAAGAAGCGCCAGGCCAAGCGCGGCCACGACCTGCTCGACGGGCTCGACCGGCTCAAGGCGGCGCTGCTCTCAGGCCGCGTCAACCTCTCCGAGCTCGAGCAGATCCGGGCCAATCTCGCCCAGCGCCGCGAGGCGACCGACGATCCGCGCCTCGACGACGTGCTGGCGCATATCGAACTGCGCGCCGCGGTGGAACTGGCCAAGCTCGGGCGGTGAGATAGCATGGGGGCCACTGACCCCCTGCCGAGTGACTCCCGATGGGTTGGCACGTTCTCGTCGACGCCGAATTTGCCGTGGAACTGGCGCAGCTTCCCGAAGCTGTGCGCGACGAGATTTCCGCTCTCGCCCTGTTCCTGGCCGAGGTTGGGCCCGGCGCCAGGCGCCCGCATTCCGACACTCTGAACGGGTCGCGCTTCGCAAATATGAAGGAGCTGCGTTTCGACGCTCAGGACGGCGTCTGGCGCGTCGCTTATGCATTCGACCCGCTGAGGAACGCCGTGCTATTATGTGCCGCAGACAAGTCCGGCGTCTCGCAGCACCGCTTTTACAAAACGCTTATCGCCAAGGCTGATCGCCGCTTTGCAGCCCACCTCGCGAGGTTGAACAGGGAGACGTCAGCATGACAGCGCCTGGCCGCCCGGTTCCGATGGAGGACATCCTCGCCACGCTTCCGGAGGAGCGCCGGAAGCGTATCGCGCAGCGCGCGCAAGAACTCATTGCGGAGCATTTCGCCGGGCCACCCGAGGACGCCGCGCACCCATCCGTATCGGACCAGGAAACCGCGCAGAGACACGCGGTTTCCGTGAAGAACCGGCGCGGAGCCTGATGCGCCGTCCGCCCTACCGGATGAACTGGTCCGCGTAGTCGGCGCCCAGCCCGTTGCTGGCGTAATGCGCGCGGCATTTGTCGAGCCGCGTGAAGACGTCGTCATAGCCCAGGCATTTGCCGTCGGGATCGACATAGATCATCGCGCCGTTGACCTGGAACATGGTGATCATCTCCTCGGTGTCGGGATCGACCACCAGCGTATGCGTCTCGCCCGGCGCCTCGTAGACGTAAGCCCCTTCCGTCGCGACCCAGTCATGCTCGAGGTAGCGCCACTTCCCCTTCAGCACATAGCCATGCACTGGCTGCGGGTGGCGGTGGCGCGAGAGCACGCCGGAGCGGCGCACGCGCAGCAGGTTCATCCAGTAGCCGCGGGTCACGCTGAGGCAGAGGGGCCGGAACCAGACATTGTCGTCGACCGGGACCCAGACGCGCTCGTCGGTCGGAATGACGTTGGGCACGATCAGCTCGGGCGGGGAATCCTTCGGCTGGGGATGGCGATAGGGCGTCCAGCGCTCGGCCTCGCTGGCGGCGACCGGAATGGGGCTGACCTTGTTCATGGCGTTTCTCCCGTTCGATGCTCTTGTCGTTGAGCGGCATCCTACCCGTCATGGCGAGCGTAGCGAAGCCATCCAGACGGTCTCGGCCGACGTCACCCTGGATTGCTTCGCTTTGCTCGCAATGACGGTGCGGCGACCTTTCCTGGAAACGTCGCAATTCGATTCAAGGCGGCCGGCCAAGTGTTTGGAGACGCTGGCGTTCAGACCGCCAGATAGCCGCCGTCGACCGGCAGGATCGTGCCGGTGATGAAGGCGGCCGCATCCGAGAGCAGGAAGGCGATGGCGCCGCCGACATCGCCGGGCTGGCCCCAGCGGTTCATCGGCGTGCGCGCCAGGATCGGCGCCGAACGGGCCGCGTCCTCGACCAGCGGCCGCGTCAGCTCGGTCGCGATCCAGCCCGGGGCGACGGCGTTGACGCGGATGCCGTCGCCCGCCCAGGCGGCGGCCAGCGATTTGGTGAGCTGGCCGATCGCGCCCTTGGACGCCGAGTAGCCCGGCGCATAGGCCGAGCCGTGGAAGGTCAGCATCGAGGCGATGTTGACGATCGCGCCCTTGCCGGCGGCGAGCTTGTCCTTGGCCGCGAGGCACATCCGCATCGTGCCGGTGAGGTTGACCTCGACCGTCAAGCGGAAGGCCTCGATCTCGAACTCCTTGCCGCCGCGCTGGATCATGCCGGCGCAGTTCACCAGCGCGTCGAGCCGCGGGCAGGCGGCGAAGATGGCCGCGACCTCGGCGTCCTTCGTGACGTCCAGCCTGGCATGGCGGATCGCGGGGTGGGGCGGGGCGCCCGCCACCTCCTCCTCGGTCAGGCCGGTGGCGAGCACCTCGTAGCCGGCCGCCGCCAGCGCCAGCGCGGCGCCCTGGCCGATGCCGCGGGTGCCGCCGGTGACGAGGGCGAAGCGGGGTGTGTGGGGTGGCGCGTCGGTTGTCATGGGAGGGAGACTATCGGGGCGCCGGCGGGACGGGAAGGGCGCCCGCCCTGCATTTCAGGGCGTCGGCAGTTCCAGCTTGAGCAGGGCCGTGCCGCTGGTCTGGATGTCGCGGCCGACCATCGGAACCTGCCGGCCGAGGCTGACGTCGAGCGTGGTGCGCCAGGGCGTCGCCAGCGGCTGCGTCAGGTCGGCGACGACGCCGTTCTGCGCGGCGAAGGTATAGCTCCCGGCGAGAGCGATTTCGGTCGTCAGCGTGACGATGTCGTGCGGGCGCAACCGGTAGCCGAGCACGGCCTCTCCGGTCTGCTCGGCGGCGCCGGCCGCGGGCAGGCTGCCGCCGGCGGCCGCGCTCCAGACGATCTCGCCGTCGGCATCGGCCCCGCTTGCCAAGTTCCAGCCGAGCCGCGTGTCGTTGCGCTGCCAGCCGCCCTGGCCGGTGACGATCTCGGTCGAGAGCGAGAGCCGGTCGGCGCCGAGCTTCATGCCGACGGCGCGCTCGGTCGCGGCCGGGAGCGGGCCTGCAGCCGGCGCCAGCCCGCGGCGGATCGGTGCGGCGGCGATTTCGGGCCTCGCGAGCGGGTTGGTGCCCGCGCCGCGGCGGGGCGAGCCGGGCGACAGATAGCCCGGGACCTCCGGCGCGGGCTCCGGCGTCGTCGCCTCCCGGCGCGGGATCGGCGCAAACAGGCGCATCTCGGCGTCCTCGCCGAAGGCGGCGTCCTGCCTCTGCGCCGGCTCCTCGGCGGGAGATTGCGCCCGGGCTGCGGGCGAGGTCGCCAGTAGCAGGAGTGCGGCGAGGGCAAGGGGGCGCGCGGGCGCGGCGAGAGCCGGTCGTGACGGGAGCGAAGGCATGGGCGAGGCGGTCTTCCGGATCAGGGGCGTCGAGCGCACGAGGCTCGGGGGCGATGCTGACGATTTTGCGGCGAGGGCGGGGCGCTCCGCGGTCGGCTCCGCGGCGTGGCGCGAAAGCCGCGCCCGCCACAGAGGCCGGCGCCCGGCGTGGCGCGCTTTTGCGCCGGCTTAGCCGAAAACCGCATTTCCCTTTGCGGGCCGATGTTCTAGGAAGCGGCCAACCGCCTGTCTGGCCAGCAGCAGGGGTCGTTTCACATGAGCAAGATCAAGGTCGCCAACCCGGTCGTCGACATGGACGGCGACGAGATGACCCGCATCATCTGGCAGAAGATCAAGGACACGCTGATCTTCCCCTATCTCGACCTCGAGCTCGACTATTACGACCTCTCGGTCGAGAACCGCGACGCCACCGACGACCAGGTGACGATCGACGCCGCCAACGCGACCAAGAAGCACGGCGTCGCCGTGAAATGCGCGACGATCACGCCCGATGAAGGCCGCGTGAAGGAATTCAACCTGAAGTCGATGTGGAAGAGCCCCAACGGCACGATCCGCAACATCCTCGGCGGCGTCATCTTCCGCGAGCCGATCATCTGCAAGAACGTGCCGCGCCTCGTTCCCGGCTGGACCCAGCCGATCGTGATCGGCCGCCACGCCTATGGCGACCAGTACCGCGCCACCGACTTCAAGTTCCCCGGCAAGGGCACGCTGTCGATCAAGTTCGTCGGCGAGGACGGTGCGGTGATCGAGAAGGAGGTCTTCAAGGCCCCCGAAGCCGGCGTCGCCATGGCGATGTACAACCTCGACGAGTCGATCCGCGATTTCGCCCGGGCGTCGCTGAACTACGGCCTGATCCGCAAGTACCCGGTCTATCTCTCGACCAAGAACACCATCCTCAAGACCTATGACGGGCGCTTCAAGGACATCTTCGAGGAGATCTACCAGGCCGAGTTCAAGGCCGAGTTCGATAAGCTCGGCATCACCTATGAGCACCGCCTGATCGACGACATGGTGGCCTCGGCGATGAAGTGGTCGGGCGGCTATGTCTGGGCCTGCAAGAACTATGACGGCGACGTGCAGTCCGACACGGTGGCGCAGGGCTTCGGCTCGCTCGGCCTGATGACCTCGGTCCTGATGACGCCGGATGGCAAGACCGTCGAGGCCGAGGCCGCCCACGGCACGGTGACCCGCCACTACCGCGAGCACCAGAAGGGCAAGGAGACCTCGACCAACTCGATCGCCTCGATCTTCGCCTGGACGCGTGGTCTCGCCCACCGCGCCAAGCTCGACGGCAATGCCGAGCTCGCCAGGTTCGCGACGCTGCTGGAGAAGGTCACGGTCGACACGGTCGAGGCCGGCGACATGACCAAGGATCTGGCCCTGCTGGTCGGCGCCGAGCAGAAGTGGCTCTCGACCACCGGCTTCCTCGAGAAGGTCAGCGAGAACATGCGCAAGGCCATGGCCGCCTGAGCGGACGAGCCTTTCGTGACGCAACGAGCCCGGCCGACGACGGCCGGGCTTTTTTGTGGCTGCGACTCCAACACTCGCCAAGGGGCCGCCCGCCAGTCGTCTAGCCTCGGACAGCGCGGGGAACCCTCTCCCGTAGGGAGAGGGCAGGGTGAGGGGTCGGCCGTTCGACGCTGCTGCCGTGACCTCACCGCCGCTGCGGTCGGGCTGGCGCTGTGCTGCTGGTCCAGGGGCCTACACCTCTCCCCTGCCCCTCTCCTTACAGGAGAGGGGTTCCCCGCGCCCTTGCCATTGCGCGCACCCAAACCCCCGACCGGCCTCAAAGCCGCGGGGTTTCGCACCAATACCCCCGAAAGGGGATGCGCGGAGCCGGGTGGCGCGCGTCCTTGCCGCGTGCCGATGTCGAGTGTCGATGTCGAGGTGTCGATGCAGCGCCGATCTCGCGCCG
>LNFM01003517.1_pt1 | contig 30640 bp, 22 predicted proteins | sample 596031 | NCBI WGS metagenome assembly LNFM01 (sample SAMN04254537, study PRJNA301005) | activated carbon metagenome | isolation source: dual media filters at the Ann Arbor, Michigan drinking water treatment plant | place: USA: Ann Arbor
GCCCGGGCCGGTGCCGCGACGCGCTCGGGCGTGCGGCGCGGCGGGGTGGCGGCGCGGGCCGCCGCTGCGGGCCGGGTCTCGCGGGCCGGCGCCGCGACCACGCGCCGCGGCGGCGCAGCCGGACGGGCACGCGCGGCGGATCGGGCGGCGACCGCGTCTTCGCCCTCCGCACCCATGTGCACGTTGCCCTTGAACGCGGCCCCGTCGGCGATGATGAGCCGCGGCGCCGTGATGTCGCCGACGAGCTTCGCGCCGGCGTGCAGGGTGACGGACTCACGCGCGGTGACGTTGCCGACGAGGACGCCGGAGACGACGACGTTCAGCGCGTCGACCTCGGCGGCCACGATGCCACCCGGCGCCACGAAGAGCGTCTCGGTGAGGGAGATCGCCCCGTCGACGCGGCCCTGCACGTGCAGATCCTCCTCGCCGGTGACGCGCCCGAGGACGCGGATTTCGGGTCCGATGATGGTGCTGCCGTTGATCGGCCCCGCACTCGAGGTTGGGGTGCGGGCCATCGCTAGCCGTCCATGTCGACGCTGCCCTTGAAGGACGCGCCGTCGGCGATGAGGACGCGGGGGGCACGGATGTCTCCGACCACGCGGCAGTTGCTCTTGAGCTCGGCACGCTCGCTGGCGTGCACGTCCCCGGTCACGCGACCGTGGATGGTGATCGTGGCCGTCTCGACGTTGGCCTCGAGCACGCCGCTCTCCTCGACGAAGATGTTCTCGCGGAGGCTGACGCGACCCTTGACGGTCCCCTGCACGACGAGGTCTTCGTCGCCGGTGATCTCGCCGTCGATGACGATGGTGCTGCCTATGACGGTGTTGGCCATGATGCTCTGATGGGGTGGTCGGTCGGGGCCGCTTGGGCGGGGTGGAAACGCGGGAATTCGTGGCCTAGCGGGTGCGTCCGAGGCCATCGGGGAGGGCGACGTCCATCTCGACGGCGCCGTCGAAGTGGGCGCCGTCGTGGATCATCACGCGGGGGGCTCGGACGTTGCCGGCGACCCGAGCACCGCGCTCGATCGTGATCGAGCGCGTCGCGACGATGTCGCCGCGCACGGTGCCGCGGACCTCGACGCTGCTCGCGTCGACGTCGGCTTCGACGATGCCATCGGGCGCGACGACGAGGTGACCGATGAGCGTCACACGACCCTCGATGCGCCCCTCGACCACGAGATCTTCCTCACCGCTCAGCGAGCCGCGCACGGTGATGCGCGGACCGATGACGCAGCCGGTAGCGCCACCACGTGGCCCGTAGCCCGCGGCCGGACCAGCGTTGCCAGCGTGGGAAGTCGGTGTCGAGGATGGGGTGCGGGAGGGCGCGGCGGGCATCGGGGACGGGATCCCTAGGTGGAAAATCGAGCCGGCGCAGGCTAACAATGGCGGGTTGCAGCGGTCAAGCGACGGAGCCCCTCGGCGCCACGGCGCACCTCGGCGCGTCCACACGCGGTCACGCGGGGTGAGCGAAGGGCCGTAACACGCGACGGCGCGGGGGCGATCGGGCTTGGACCGAGTGCCAATGCGTGTCATCCATGCGAGCGAACACGTGACCGACCGGCCGAACAAACCCTCGAGGGAACACGCCCACGACGAGCCGATCTCACGCTCGGACTTGCTCGACGTGTTCGCCGCCGCGGAGCGTCCCGACGCCCGCACCCACCTCGTCGGTACCGAACTCGAGAAGTTCGGCGTACGCGTACCGAGCGCGACCGGTCCGCTCGAGCCGGTGAGCTACGCCGACATCACCGCGGTGTTCGACGGGCTGTGCACCCAGTTCGGCTGGGCGCCGGGCCCCGATCGCGGGCCCCACGGCGAGATCATCGAGCTGCGCCGCGACGGCGCGTCGATCACCCTCGAGCCCGGCGGCCAGCTCGAGCTGAGCGGCAAGCCGCTGAAGAACATCCACGAGACCTGCGCCGAGTTCACGCAGCACTACCGCGAGCTGCACGCGGTGTCGCTCCCGCTGCAGCTGTCGTGGTTCACCGCGGGCTTCCACCCGTGGGCCACGCGCGAAGAGATCCAGTGGATGCCCAAGGGCCGCTACGAGGTCATGCGCGCGTACCTGCCGACCCGCGGCGGCCGCGGGCTCGACATGATGCTGCGCACCTGCACCGTGCAGGCGAACTTCGACTACGCCTCCGAGGCCCAGTGCGGCGAGCGGCTGCGTGTCGCCAACGCGATCGCCCCGGTACTCGCCGCGCTCTTCGCCAACTCGCCGTTCGTCGAGGGCCGCGACACCGGGCTGCGCACCGCGAGGAGCACGGTGTGGACGGACGTCGACGCGGCGCGCTGCGGGACACCGGCCTTCGTCTTCGAGCAGAGCGCGTTCTCCTACGAGCAGTACGTGGACTGGGCGCTCGACGTCCCGATGTTCTTCGTCAAGCGCCACGGCACGTACCACCCGCACCACGTGAGCTTCGCCGAGTACATGCGCGACGGGTTCGTCACGCCCGACGGCGTGCGCCAGGTGGCGACTTGGGACGACTGGACGACGCACCTGTCGACGGTGTTCCCCGAGGTGCGGATCAAGCCGTTCATCGAGTTCCGCTCCGCCGACGCGGTGCCGTCGAAGTACCTGTGCGGCCTCCCGGCGGTGCTGCAGGGGTTGCTGTACGACGCCGACGCGGGCGCCGAGGCGTGGGCGCTGCTCGGCGCCCTCGATGCCCAGGCGCGCGCCGAGCTGTGGTTCGACGCACGCCACGCCGGCCTCAGCGCGCCGCACCTCCAGCGCTACGCGACCCGCCTCGTCGAGCTCGCGCACGGCGCCCTCGAGCGCGCCGATGTCCGGGACGAGCGCGGTCGCACCGAGGCCCGCTTCGTCGAGCCGCTGGCCACGCTCGCGGCCGGGGGGCGCTGCCCCGCGGACGTGGTGACCGACGATCTCGGTCCGAACCCGGGTCGCGCGCCGGAGGGCCAGCGCCGGCTGGTCCGCGCGTTCTACTTCGCCGGCGTCGAGGTCTAGTCCGGCCGGACGCCCTCGGGCGCGGCCGCGGGAGTTCCACCGAAAAGCGGCGGGACCCGGCGCGCCGCGCTACGCTCGTCGTCGGTGCGCGCCGTCGTCCTCGCCTCGATGTTCACCCTCGCCTGCGGCGCCAAGTCGCCCGCCGAGCCGACGGCGTCGGCCACGACGCCGCCCGCCACGCTCGAGGACGCTCCGGTCGCGACGCCGCCGCCGCCCGCCCCCGCGCCGGTGGTCACCCCCGCCAGCGAGGCGGCGCACACCCTCGCGCAGACGCGGACGTTCGGGCAGCCGCTGCCGGTGGATCCGCTCGTGCACTTCGTGCCGATCACCGACGCTGCGAGCGCGCTGTCGAAGTTCCACGCCGCGCTGCGTCGGCTCGCCGAGGGCAGCGATCCCGACGGCAAGGTCCGCGTGGCGATCTACGGCTCGTCGTCGGTCGCGGTCGATCGCTACCCCGGCTACCTGCGCGGCTACCTGCAGCAGCGCTTCGGCGACGGCGGCATCGGGTTCGTCGCCGCCGCGCCGTTGTGGCGGTGGCACCGGCACAACGAGGTGGTGCTGCAGGCGAGCAAGGGCTGGACGATCGAGCACGTGCAGAAGAAGAACCTGCGCGAGGGCGGCCACCTCGGCCTCATCGGCGCGGCCCAGAGCGCGAGCCGCAAGCGGGTCACCACGACCATCGCAGGCGGCGCGCCCGAGTCGTTCACGCGCTACGGCGACACCGACCGCGTCGACCTCCACTACCTCGCGCACCCCAAGGGTGGGAAGTTCGTGCTCGAGCTCGGCGACCGCAAGCTCGGCACGTTCGACACCCGCGCGAGCACGGCCAGGCCCATCGTGCACACGCCGAAGCTCCCCTCCGGCGACGCTCCCCTGCCCCCGCTGCGCGTCCGTGTCGTCGGCGACGGCGAGGTGCGGCTGCTCGGCGCCACGCTCGAGCGCGACACGCCCGGCGTGGTCGTCGACACCCTGGGCATCGGCGGCACGCGGGCGGCGAACATGCTGGCGTGGGACGAGCCGAGCTGGTCCGAGGCGTTGGCCGCACGCGCGCCGGATCTGTTCGTGCTCGCCTACGGCGCCAACGAGTGCATGGACCTCGACGAGCCGATCGAGACCTACCGCGCCAACCTCGTCCGCGTGCTCGAGCGCTTCGCCGCGGCCGCGCCGCAGGCGAGCTGTCTGCTCGTCGGCCCCGTCGACTTCCCCGAGAAGGACGAGGCCGGCGCGTGGATCCCCCGGGCGCGCCTGGACGAGATCATCGCGGCGCAGCGGGAGATCGCGAAGGACCGGGGCTGCGGCTACTTCGACACCCGCGCCGTGATGGGGGGCGTCGGCGCGATGGACACTTGGGTGGTCGCGCAGCTCGCCAAGGCCGATCACCTGCACATGACCAAGCTCGGCTACCTGCAGTTCGGTCGCGTGCTGGTCGACGCGCTCATGCGCGACTACGACGGACCGCCCGCACCGTCGATCGCCGCGGGCCCTTAGCCGCCCCTCAGCCCGCCGGCACCATCGCGCAGCCGACGTCGATGTCGAGCTCGGCGACTCCGGCGGCGGAGACGGCCGCGCACGTGGCCGGGCAGCTCACCAGGGTCGTGGGCGCCTCGGGGTCGTCGAAGTACCAGCCGGCTTGGCCGTCGACGCAGGCCTCCGGACCTTCGACCCGTGGGGGCGAGGAGGTCACACCGTCGAGCTCGAGGACGATCTCGATCGAGGTCGGATCGATGACCTTGCCCTCGGGCGCCTCGGGCATCGCCCACGCGCACGCGAGCGCCGTGCCCTCGGTCACCGCGGTCGACAGCACGTCGAACGTGGGCTGGAACTCCTGCTGGCAGAGATCGCCGATCACGCCGCCGGTCATCTCGGCCAACGCGAGGTACTGCGCACCGATGGCCCCCGACGCGGGGCAATCCGTCATCGACACGATGCCGTGGAAGAAGTAGCCCGCGTAGGTCGGATCCAGCGCGACGAACTGCGCGTGGAAGTCCGCCGCGGAGACGTACGAGTCGTCATCGGAGACCACGATGATGTGCTTGACCGAGTTCGTTCGCATCATCGGCGCCCAGTTGTCGTGGGTCGAGAGGATCTTGGCCAGGGCGTGCTCCGAGCCGATGATCTGCTGCATGTGGGCGAAGTACGGCTGGTTGTCGTCCTCCAGCGGGCAGCCGCCGCCGCCCAGCGGCGGATCGATGCACACGCCGGTGTCGATCGACGGCGCGGCGTCGGGGTTGGGATACGCGGTCATCAACAGCACGCGGGTGTCGATGCCGGCGTCGATGATCTGCTGCGAGAACGCGTTGAGGTTGGCCTGCACCGCGTTGGTCTCGTCGACCATGCTCGGCGAGTTGTCGACGACGACGATGATGTCCGCCGGCTTCGACACGACCTCGCCCATCGCGGTGAAGCTCGCGCAGGTCCCATCGCCCGCGGCCGTGCTGCTGTCGTCGGAGGGGGGCACGTCGAACCGCACCTCCGGGCCGTCGTCCGCGGGCGCGCCCGAGGACGTGTCCGGCGCGGCGGCCCCCGTGCTGTCGCCGACCGGGATCTCGGCGACCTCCGCGGAGCGGACCTCCGTCTGGCACGCGAGCAGGGGGCCGAGGCCGAGCCCAGCGTGGAGGAGGATCGCGGGGAGGTCGCGCATGGACACGCATCCATGTCGGAAGCGGACGAAAACTTCAATTACTAACGGTTGAATCGTCCATCTCGCGCATCGTGGCATGCATTGCATGTACCTCGGATCACGTTCTCACGGGCATCCGTCGGGGATGCCGCGTTTGGTGGTATAGGGACCGGCCCCATGCGCCGCGTCGTCCCCGTCCTGCTCGGCCTGTGCGGCGCGTCGTCCTGGGCCACCACCGCGGCCGCCTCGGGCTTCGATGCCCCGACCCTCGGCAGCGCGCAGTCGGGGCCGGTGGCGCGCGACGCGGCCGCGACGTGGTGGAACCCCGGCCGGCTCACCGCCCTGGACCTCGAGCCGGGCCAGGCCGAGCTGCAGGTCGGCCTGGGCGTGATCGTCGGTTCGATCGGCTACCAGCGCGACATCCGAGCCGAGCACCAGTACGCCGACAACCTCGACTTCAAGAGCCCCGTCGCGACCTCCGATCTGGATCCGAACAAGTTCGGCAAGCAGGAGAAGGTCGGCGCGATCCCGCTCGGCCCCGCGTTCGACGCCTACGTCGCGATCCCGGCGATCCGCGATCGGCTCGTGTTCGGCCTCGGCATCGGCATCCCCTACGTCGCCGTGCTGAACCTCCCGAAGAACGGCCCCCAGCGCTTCGCGGGACAGTCGATCTTCCTCGCGACGCCGCACGCGACGCTGGCCGCGGCGGTGAAGCTGCACCGCGTCATCTCGATCGGCGCCGGCGTCAGCTATGTGCTCGGCACGCTGTCGCTGTCGAAGGTGCAGGACTTCGGCGAGGTCGGCCTGCTCGGCGACGCGCTGTCGAACCCACCGATCGGCCAGGACAACGACTTCGGGCCCGACGCGCCGCCGGAGATCCGCGAGCTCGACGTGCTCGCGCGCCCGTTCGAGATCAAGCAGGCGTTCGCGCACGGCGTCTCGTTCAACGCCGGCATCGCGCTGCAGCCCACGGACAAGCTCTCGATCGGGCTCGTCTACCACCACGGCGCCAAGATGACGTTCCGGGGCAAGTTCCGCCTCGACATGGACGACGACTTCTTCACCCAGGACCTCGCGGCCCAGGGCCTGCAGTACCCCGCGCTGCTCGAGGGCAAGGCCCGCGTCCGCATGCGGCTGCCCAAGCGCATCACGCTGGGCGCCGGCTACCAGATCAACCGCAGGGTCGCCCTCGACGGGTTCGTCTCGTACGTCACCTACCAGGACTTCGATCGCATCCGCATCCGCCTGACGTCGCCCGATCTGGCGCAACCGGCCCTCGGCACCGGCGAGAGCGCCGACCAGGACCTCGTGCGCAACTGGAAGGGCGCCGTGGCGACCGAGGTCTCGACGCGGATCTCCGCGACCAAGAAGCTGCTGGTGTCGGTGACCGCGGGCTACAACTCGCCGGCGTCACCGGACTCGACCCTCGACGTGTTCTCGCCCGACGGCCACCGCATCATCCTCGGCTCGGGCATCGTGTACCGCTTCACGGATCGCGCGGCGCTGCTCGCCGATCTCGAGGGCCAGTTCATCGTGCCGCGCACGACGACGAGCTCCACGTACGACCTGGGCAACGGCACGTACAGCCTGTTCCTCGCCGCGGCCACGATCCACGGCCAGTTCAAGTTCGCGGGCCGCGGGGGCGCCAAGGGCAGGAACAAGGGCAAGGCCAAGTCCGCGCCGACGTCGACCGCCGCGCCTGCGACCCAGCCCACCGGCACGACGGAGGCGACACCCCCACCGACGACCGAACCGCTCGGAACCGCACCGGCACCGAGCTCGGGCACCGCACCGCCGCCGCCTCCCCCCGCGCCGACGCCCTAGCGTTCCCCCGTCGGAGTCCCTCGACAGCCCACGCGATCGTGTACGACGCTGTACGCGGGGACGTGTCGATGCGGCGAGCAGCACTTGGGTCAGCACTCGGTTCTTGGTTCGTGATGACCGCGGCCTGCACCGGTGCGGACGCCCGGGGCGAGACGGGTGCGGCGACGACCTCCGACACCGACGCGACCGCCACGGGCAGCGACGTCACCGGCGACGACCCGAGTGACTTCGGCCCCGAGCAGACCTTCGAGCTGCGGCTCAACGAAGACACGCCGCCGCCGCTCGTGCTCGAGATGAACCGCGAGGAGGTCGCCGAGCTCTTCGGGGATCGGGCCGACGAGATCCTGTTGGTCGAGGTCGACTCGGCCACGCTGCTCACCGAGTCGCTCGAGCAGATCAAGAACGCCTGCGGGCAGTTCTGGCGCGAGGACGACTCCGACCCCGATCACGACTGCTCGCTGACGCCGTTGGGCCAGACGTTCGTCGGGCCCGACGGCACATGGCGCAGCAGCGCCGAGTATGCGCTGGTCCGCATCCTCACGATGACGCCGGCCAACGTGGTGGTCGAGGGCACGTCGAGCGAGTCGCTGCAGGAGCTCTCGGATGCGCTCGGCATCGGCGGCGGCTACGGCCAGATCCTGTCCGAGGCCCTCGGCATCGCGCGCACCGACGAGGTGGTGTCGACCGCAGGCCTGGTCGCGTCGTTCCAGCAGAACTTCGTCGCCAGCCACCCCAACGTCGAGGACGACGCGAAGCTGGCGATCACGCTCGAGGACGCGCTGTCGGATCTCGCGACCCTGGCCGATCGCTACGGCCCGGTCGACGGCCACCCCGGCATCATCGACCCGGGCTTCGTGCCCAGCGGCGAGGTGCTCGGCCCCGACTTCCAGATGCGCGCGGTCGCGAAGTCCAACCTGCGGCTGTGCGACGGCATCGACGCCGACCAGGGCAAGGGCTTCCTGTCGGTCATCGCGGACCAGACCGGCCCCGGCTACGAGGACGAGCTCGAGTTCGACTTCAGCGACCCCGACGACTTCCAGCTCCAGGGCCTCGTCGAGAACCCTACGGTCGATCTGCGCTTCCGCGCCACCGAGACCGTCGGCTTCGTGCCGTCGTGCCTCGGCGATCCGCCGTGCCAGCAGAACGTCCCGGGCACGCCCCAGGGCGGCTCCTCGGTGTGGGGCCTCGACCCGTGGCTGCTCGAGTACAACGTCACCGCCGGCGCAATGGCCGACTACGAGCAGCGCACGTTCGAGGGCAGCTACCTGTTCGGCACCGCGAAGGTGCTGATCGGCCAGGACGGCAATCCGCCGGGCTGGATCGAGTACGACATCCCGCTGAACATCGGCAGCCCGCCGGATCCCCAGTACGTCTGGGAGACGATCCTCGAGGTCGCACAGGTCGCCCTGCACGAGACGCCGTTCGCGTCGATCGGCGAGGGCGCGGCCGACGTCGCGTTCACGCTCTTCGACGTGCCCGTCGGGATCACCGGCAGCGAGGCCGCGGAGGCCGTGCGTCCGTACCTGCAGGAGCAGGCGTCGCTGCTGTCCGACTTCCTGCTCGGCGACTACAAGAAGAACAACGACACCGTCGACTTCTACTTCCGGCGCGGCGACGACGGCGAGCCGTACCTCTTCTTCATCGCCGAGGCCGACCTCCGCGAGGGCGAGGCGTACGCCTACCAGACCGTCGGGTTCTACTCGAGCTCGGCGCTCGGCGCGGACGACAAGATCTCGGCGACGGAGGTGTTCGGGCTCGGCGACACCGCGCACGAGAAGCTGTGGGTCCCCGAGGGCGAGAGCGTGGCCTACTTCCAGGACGACGGCGGCCTGGTGTACCGGGCGCGGATCGTCCGCGACGCCGCGACCGATGTGATCGAGCTCCACCTGGCCGCGAAGATCGACGGATGAGGTCCCCCATGCGCACCGCACTGCTCCGCGCGCTCCTGTTGTCCCTGCTCCCCGCGGCCGCGTGCAGCGAGGACTCGATCGCCACGCCGACGGATCCGACCACGCTCGCCCCCGGCGAGTCGCGCGAGGTCGATCTGCGCTACCTGAGGTTCGACGTGAAGGGCTTCGCCAAGACCAACACGCTCGAGCAGCTGCGCGCCATGCCGCGGCGCGTGCTGCAGGACGTCTGGTTGCTCGACCTCGACGCGCGGCCGCTGATGGTCAACGCGCTGCAGGCCCTGAAGGACCTGCCGGACGCGGACGTCGAGGCGCTCAGCCCCGCGGCCCAGAACATGCGTCGGCTGGTCCTCATGACCCCGGACAACGCCGAGCTCGAGGGCACGAACCTCGAGGAGCTGATCGCGATCTCGGGCGCCATCGGCATCCCGCCGGCCAAGTGCCTCGCCGACCTGCTCGATCGCGGCGTCACCGATCCGTTCATCCCGATCGAGGTCGTCGCCGACATCATGCTGAGCAACGTGATCGGCACCCACCCCAACGCGCAGAAGCGCCGGGGCAAGGTCGACGCCGATCACCCCGACGGGCTGTACCCGGTCGCGCCGGGCCACATCCCGCTGACGCTCGCCGACGTCGTCACCAACTTCGAAGACATGGCGGAGCGCTTCGGCCCGGTCGACGGCCATCCCGGCTTCGTGCTCGAGGCCCGCGGCGTCTCCGTCGTCGAGGACCAGTTCGCGATGACGTCGAAGGTCACCGCCAACGCGTTGCCGTTCAAGGGCGTCGATGTGACCAACGTCGACGTCGCCAGCGTCAACAGCGTCGGCGGGCAGATCGAGACCATCCACGACTTCTCCGACCCCGAGTGGATGACGCTGACCGGCCTCGTGGCCGACCCCAGCGTCGAGTTCCTCAGCTTCGGCGTGATCGAGAACGACGCGTTCATCCCCGGCGGAACCTCGCGCGAGCCGGCGCCCAAGGGCAACTCGACCGGCTGGGACCTGCCGCCGTGGGAGTTCGAGCGGCTCATCCTGGACATGGTCCAGGCGTCGGTCGCCGACGTGCCGGCCGTGTGCAACGACTACGAGCTCGGCACCGGCGTCACCGCGTTCAGCGGCTGCATGGACGAGGACGGCTGGGTCACGCTCGAGACCTTCAACGGCGTCGGCTCTCCGCCGCCGCCGGCGTACATCTGGGATCTCGAGCTCGAGCTCGCGCAGGTCCGACTGCACGACGGCGGACTCGGCGAGGGCGAGGCCGACGTCGCGATGTCGATCCAGGACGTGGGCGTCGGGGTGCCACCGGACGAGATGATCGAGCAGGTGAAGAAGAACGTGCAGGCCAACCCCGAGGCGCTGCGCGAGTTCGCCTCGCTGCTCACGGACAGCACCGCGGGCGCGGCGGACTTCTACTACGTGCGCGGCATCGACAGCCTGCCGGCGGACCAGCAGGGCGACTGGCTGTTCTTCGTGACCGAGTCGGACATCGCCATCGACGACGAGGGCAACCCGGTCCGCGACTACGGCTACACCAGCCCGGGGTTCTTCACGGATCCGCAGCTGACGAAGAAGGTCTCGGATCTCCGCGTCGTCGACGGCGACGAGACCCACGAGAAGGTCCGCATCGCCCCGGGCGACGTGCTGTACGTCGAGGACGACGACGGGGTGCGCGTGCGCATCGAGGTGCTCGAGAAGCCGAGCCGCTCGCATCTGGCGCTCGGGATCACGCGCATGCAGTGACGCGGCGCGCCGGACGGTCGCGTCATGCGGCCGGCGGGACGATCCGCCTCAGTCGTCGCCGCCGCCGAGGCGGCGCAGCGCGGAGGCCGGGTACACGCCGACGAGCAGGCCGGTGCCCGCGCCCGGCCGGCCGTTGCGGATCTCGATGCTCGCGCAGCCGGCCTTCTTCAGCGACGTGATCGGATCGTCGGCGCCGACGAGGTACGCAGTGACGAGGTCGAGGTTCGGCAGGTGCCCGACGCAGAGGATGTTCTGCTCGGAGCGCGCCCGGAGGACGTCGACGATGCGCGACGGCTCGGCCATCGGCACCAGCAGATCGCTGGTCACCAGCTCGATGTCACCGAGCTCTTCGCGGGCGATCTCCGCGGTCTGCTGGGCGCGGACGTAGGGGCTGGAGATGACCACCTCGGGCGCGATGCCCAGGGCCCGCAGGCCGCGCGCCGCGAGGCGCACGCGCGCCTTGCCCTTGTCGGTCAAGAAGCGCTCGGGGTCGGTCGGGCACGCGGGATCGGTCGGGTCGATCGCGATGCCATGTCGCAGGAGGTGAACCCACACGTCGCCGACAGGGTACCCGCTACGGCGTGGCCCTGCTAGTGTGCGCGCCAGCCGATGGCCGAGGCGCAACAGCTCGTCGCGATCGATCTGGGCTCGAACAGCTTCCACATGGTGGTCGCGCGCCTGGCCGACGGGCAGCTGTCGATCATCGACCGCCTGCGCGAGCGGGTGGCTCTGGCCGCCGGCCTCGACGAGCGCAACAACATCACCGCCGAGGCCCAGCAGCGGGGCCTCGACTGCCTGCGCCGGTTCGGCGAGCGCATGCCGGCCGGCGACGAGGTCCGCGTCCGCGCCGTGGGCACGAACACGCTCCGCAAGGCCCGCAACGCCCGCGAGTTCATCGCCAAGGCCGGCGCGGCGCTCGGCCGACCGATCGAGGTGATCCCGGGCCGCGAGGAGGCCCGCCTCATCTATCTCGGGGTCTCCCACTCGACCGGGGGCAACGGCGGCCGCCGCCTCGTCATCGACATCGGCGGTGGCAGCACCGAGAGCATCATCGGCGAGGGCTTCGTACCGACGTTGGCCGAGAGCCTGCACATGGGCTGCGTCAGCCACACCGAGCGCTTCTTCGGCGACGGTCGGCTGCGGCGCGAGGCGTTCCGCGAGGCGACCACCGCGGCGCGCGTCGAGCTCGAGACCATCGAGCAGAAGTTCCGCAAGACCGGTTGGTCGGCGGCGATCGGCAGCTCGGGGACGATCCTCGCCATCGACACGATCCTCCGCGCCAACGGCTGGGGCGAGGGCATCACCCGCGACGGCCTGCGGAGCCTCCGCGACGCGATGATCGTCGCGGGCCGCGTCGGCAAGCTCTCGGGGATCGCGGGCCTGTCGAGCGAGCGCGCCCCGGTGCTGCCCGGCGGCTTCGCGATCCTCTACGCCGTGTTCAAGAGCCTCAAGATCGATCGCATGGCCCCGTCGACGGGGGCCCTGCGCGAGGGGCTGCTCTACGACACGCTCGGCCGCCTCGCCCACGAGGACGTCCGCGAGCGCGCGATCGACTGGATGTCGGAGCGCTACGGCGTGGATCGGGCCCAGGCGGCGCGGGTCGAGGCCACGGCGCTCGCGCTGTTCGATCGCGCCCGCGCGGCGTGGGCGATCGACGACCCCGAGGCGCGGCTCGTGCTCGCGTGGGCGGCCCGCCTGCACGAGGTCGGGCTCGCGCTCAGCTACAGCGGCTATCACCGTCACGGCGAGTATCTCGTCGCCAACAGCGATATGTCGGGGTTCTCTCGCGAGCAGCAGTCCCTGCTCGCGGCGCTGGTCGGCGCGCACCGGCGTCGCCTGCGGCCCGAGTACCTCGCCGAGCTCAAGACCTACGGTGGGCCGGCCGCGATCCGCCTCGCGGTGCTGCTGCGGCTCGCCGCGACGCTCAACCGCGCCCGCGATCCGGAGGCGACCGTGGTGCCCGAGATCGTCGTCACCGGGAACACCGTCGATCTGCGGTTCCCCAAGGGCTGGCTCGACGATCACCCGATGACGGCCACCGACTTGAACTACGAGCAGTCGTTCCTGTCGGCGGCCGCGATGTCGGTCGTCGCCCGCTGAAGCCGCGGGCGTCCGGCTACTTCGCGCACGCGGGCTGGTAGCCCGCCGCGCAGGCCTTCGTGCGCGCCGCGGCGCCGCCGGCCTTGTCCTTCTTGCCGCCGACGCCCTTCTCCATCGCGAGCGCGAGGTTGAAGCAGCCGGTGGCGTCACCGGCATCGCACGCGGCCTGGAACATCGCGCGGGCCTTCTTCTGATCCTTGGGCCCGCCCTCGCCGAGCATCATCAGGCGCGCCTCGGCGGTGCACGCGGTCTGGTTGCCGCTCGTGCACGCCTTCGCGTACAGCCCGCGGGCCTTGGCCTTGTCCTCCTTCGCGCCGGCGGCCTCGTGGGAGATCGCAGCGCTCATGCAGTCCTCGAGGCGGCCCTTCTCGCACTGCGCCCCCCAGAGCTCGCGCGCCTTCGCGGCGTCGGCCGCACCGCCGACGCCCTTGTCGAGGACGGACGCGAAGTACGAGCACGCGAGATCGAAGCCCGCGGTGCAGCCCTTGCCGTAGAACTCGCGGGCCTTGACCGGATCCGCGGGGCCCTCCTTGCCCTGTTCCCACATCACGCCGACCGAGGTGCACATCTCGCCGTTGCCGGCCTCGCACTGCTCGGTCTGCAGCGTGCGCTGATCCTTGACCGGCTCGGGCTCGGGCGTCGGCTCGGCGGGCGGCGTGTCGGCGGGCGGCGGGGCGAGGTCCGGCGACGTGGTCGGCGCGTCGTTCTTCTTGGTGCAGGCGGCCGCGGCCACGGTGGCGGTGAGGAGGATCGCGAGGCGGAGCATGGCGGTCTGTTACCGCCGCCGCGGGGGCCGATGCAAGACGCGCGGGCGCGCTCGGGGCGATGCACCTCGTCCAGGGGACTAGCGACGCGGCGCAGTGCTTGCGTACGCGGCGGTCTGCCGCGGGACCGGCGGCGCTGCGCGGCGGATCGGCACCGCCGGACGCACCGCGCGGCCGACCTCGACCATGTCCGCGAGGTCGATCACACGCGTCGCGTCGGCGAGGATCTCCCGGGCCACCGGCGCGGGGCGATCGGTCAGGGCGCGATCGAGCTCGCGCAGCGACTCGCTCTCGGGGTGCCAGGCCAACGCCCGGTGCACGAGGGCGCGGGCGTGATCCTGGGCGTCCGGACCGGCGGCGTGCAACCGCAGCGCGAGCAGACGCAGGACCTCCGCGGCGGCGTGGCGCTTGCCGAGGATCGCGAAGGCCTCCGCCATGCCCTCGAGCGCCGGGGCGTCGTCGGGGATCTGGGCCAGGACGCCGCGGATCGCCGCGACCGCGCGGTGGACATCGCCGGCGCGCAGGTGGGCCTCGGTCGCGACGCGCAGCGTCGGCAGGTGACCGGGGCGCAGGCCGAGCGCGCGATGGCAGAGCGACTGCGCCCGGCGCACGTCGCCCGCCGTCGACGCCTCGACCGCGAGGGCGTGGAGCTGCTCGACCGCGACGTCGGCCTGGCCGAGGCGCTGCGCGAGGTCGGCGAGGGCGAGGCGGCGCGCCGAGGTCGGCGCCGCCGTGACGGCGATCGTCGCCGCGTGGAGCGCCTGCGGCCAGCGTCCGCCGCGGAGTTCGTCGCGGATCACGGCGTCGAGCGTCATCGCGGCCTCGGCGTGCTGACCGAGCGCGAGCTGCAGCTCACCGATTCGCGTCCGCGCGCCCGGATCGGGATCGAGGCGGGCGATGCGGGCGTGGATCGACAGGGCCCGCGGCAGGTCACCGCGTTGCTCGGCGAGGAGCGCCGCGGTCCGATACATCCCGAGGGCGAGCACGACCTGCCCCATCGCGACGAACCCGTCCGCGTGCTGCAGGTGCGCGTCGATCTCCGACGTCTGCGACGGCAATGGCATCGGCGCACTACGCATCGTTCCCCGGCCCCCCATGCACCTACAGACACCACCCCACGCCCTTCCTCCGGCCCACCCCGAAAAAAGAACGACCGCCGTCCGGCACCGCAGAATCACCGCGGGCCGGCGCCGCAGAATCGCCGTGGTCCCCCACCCGATCGCCCCGAAGAACCACCGTGCTCCCCCACCCGATCGCCCGAGAACCACCGCGCTTCGCCACCCGATCGCCCGAGAACCACCGCGCTCCGCCACCCGATCGCCCGAGAACCGCCGACCTCCGCCACCCGATCGCCCCCCGCTTGCGGGGGGCAATCCGCGCGCAGCGCGTACCGTTTCGCCCGAGCCGGTCTCGGGGGGAAAGATCAGTATCCGCCGTCGACCTGGAGGCCCGAGCCCTGCTGGCCCGACGCCACCCCGCGGAAGTACAGCGCGAAGTCATCCGGGTTCGTCGCCGCCGCGATCGCCATCTCGTACGTCACGAGCTGCCGCTGCACGAGCTCGGTCAGGCTCTGATCGAACGAGACCATGCCGTAGGGGTGCGCGCCCTCCTTGATCGCGTCGACGATCTCGTGGGTGCGCGAGCCGTCGACGATGAGGTCGCGGATGCGTGGCGTGTTGATCATGATCTCGACGGCGGGGATCATGCCGCGACCGTCGGCGCGCGGCAGCAACCGCTGCGAGACGACGCCCGTCAGGATGGCCCCGACCTGCAGCCGGATCGCCGTCTGCTGGTGCGGCGGGAACATCTGCACGATGCGGTTGATCGTCTCCTGCGCGTCGAGGGTGTGGAGCGTCGAGAACACCAGGTGGCCGGTCTCGGCGGCGAGCAGCGCGGTCTGGATGGTCTCGAGGTCGCGCATCTCGCCGACGAACACGACGTCGGGGTCCTGGCGCAGGGCCGATCGGAGCGCCGCGCTGAAGGTGTTGGTGTCGAACCCGAGCTCGCGCTGGTTGATGACCGAGCGGTGGTCGCGGAACACGTACTCGATCGGATCCTCGATCGTGATGATGTGGGCCGCGCGCTCGTAGTTCACGAGGTTGAGCAGCGACGCCATGGTCGTCGACTTGCCCGAGCCGGTGATGCCGGTGACGAGGATGAGGCCACGCTGCTCGAGGGCGAGGTCTCGGACCCGCGGCGGCAGGTTGAGGCGCTCGAACGGGGGGATGTCGGCCGCGATGACGCGCATGACCATGCCGGTCTCGCCGCGCTGGCGGAACACGTTGACGCGGTAGCGCAGCCCGTCCGGGGTCGCATACGCGAGGTCGACCTCGTGATCGCGCATGAACTTCTCGTGGATCGGGTCGTTCATGATGTTCATCGCGAACGTCATGACCACCTCGCTGGTCATCGGCGGGACGTCCTTGAGCGTCCGGAGCACCCCGCGGATGCGGAACACCGGCGGCAGGCCGACCTTGAGATGGACGTCGGACGCTCCGAGCTTGCGCGCCGCCTGGAGCACCCGGTCGAAGATCTCGTTCATGGCGCCCGACCCTACCAGGCTTGCCGCCGGCTGCCTGCCCCTTGCCCCGGCCATCGTCGCGCCGCTAACCTGGTGTGGTGCGCAGGCGAACCGAGTGGGCGTGCTGGGCGCTGGTGGCCGGGCTGGGGGCGTGCACGCGGACCGGCGGGCCCTACACCGGCGACGAGATGTCGCCCAACACCGAGGCCTACGACTCGAGCGCAGGCGCGACCGATCCGAGCGCGGGCACGTCCGGCGGCACGGCGGTGACGACCGCCGGCACCGATCCGACGGCGACCGGCGCGACGGATCCCAGCGCCACCGACTCCAGCGCCACCGATCCGACCACGACGGGTCCATCGACGACCGATCCCACGGCGACCGATCCCACGGCGACCGATCCGACCACGACCGACGCGTCCGCCACCGACCCGACGACCACCGACGCGACCACGGGCGATCCCTCGGCCGGATCCACGGGCGACGCGACGACCGGGTCGACGACCTGAAAAGCCCGCGTGGCGGAGCACGATCGCACGCGGCACTCGCAACCGGACACCTCGTTCGGGGGCGAGTCGACCGCCGACGATCGCCCGGCCGTCGATGCCCCGGAGACCGTCGCCGTCGGCACGCGCGTCGGGCCCTACATCATCGTCGACACCATCGGCGCCGGCGCGATGGGGGTGGTGTACTCCGCCTTCGATCCGCGGCTCGATCGACAGCTCGCGATCAAGATGGTCCGCTCCAACCCCGGCGAGGCCAGCCGCGGGGCGCCGCGGCTGTTCCGGGAGGCCCAGGCCCTCGCCAAGCGCTCGCACCCCAACGTGGTGCCGGTGTTCGACGTCGGTCATCACGGGGACGGCGTCTTCCTCGCGATGGAGCTGGTGCGCGGCGACGATCTGCGGCGCTGGCTCGACCGCGAGCGGCGTCGTTGGCCCGAGATCGTCGCGGTGATGCTCGACGCAGGCCGCGGCCTCGCAGCCGCCCACGCGGTCGGCATCGTCCACCGCGACTTCAAGCCCGACAACGTGCTGCTCGACGCCACCGGCCGCGCGCGTGTCACCGACTTCGGCCTCGCGCGCGGCCAAGGCGAGATCGACGCGCCGCCGTCGCTCGCCCTCGACAGCACCGACTCGCTGAGCGCCACGCTCACGCGCACCGGCTCGGTCGTCGGCACGCCGAGCTACATGGCGCCCGAGCAGCACACGGGCCGGCCCGTCGACGCTCGCGCGGATCAGTACGCCTTCTGTGTCGCGCTGTACGAGGCGATCTACGGCGAGCGCCCGTTCATCGGCCGCGACCTGCAGGACCTCGCGAACCACAAGTGGGCCGAGGCCTACGCGTCGGACGTCGCGGTCGCGATGCGGCGGGCGGTGCCGCCGGGCCTGCACGCGCTCATGCTCCGGGGGCTCCGACGCCGCCCGGAGCAGCGCTTCCCGGACATGCACGCCCTGCTCGCCGAGCTCGAGCGGCACGCGACGCGGCCGCGTCGGCGGGCGCCGCTGGTGCTCGGCGTGGTCGCGGCGGCGGCAGCGACAGCTTCGGGCGCGTCGTACCTCCTGCGCACCGAGCCGTGCCCGGACCCCCGAGCGCAGCTCGGCGACGTCTGGGATGACACGCGCCGCGATCGACTCGAGGCCGCGTTCGCGCGCTCCGAGACCAAGGTCGCGCTGGACACCTGGCCCCGCGCCCGCGACGGGATCGAGGCGTTCGCCTCGGCGTGGACCGACGCCCACGGCCAGATCTGCGCCGCGGCGCTGACCACCGCCCGCGTCGATCCGGAGCTCGACGCCGGCATGCTGTGCCTGCGACAGGGCCGAGCGCGCCTCGGGGGCGTGCTCGACGTGCTCGAGGAGGGCTCACGCGACTCGGTGCACGCGACCGACGCCCTGCTCGCGACGCTCGTCGATCCCCGCGCCTGTCACGATGCGACGGCGCCGAACGAGCCCCCATCGGTCACGCGCGAGCGCCAGCGCCTTCGAGAGTCGCTCGACGTCGCCGACGTCCGCCTCGACGCCGCGCAGTATGGCGTCGCCCGCGAGATCGTCCACGGCGTCGCCGAGGACGCGCGCCGCGTCGGCCTCGTCGAGGTCGAGCTCGAGGCGCGACTGCTCGCGGCGATCGCCGACTCCCGGAGCGGCCGCTACGCCGCGGCCGAGGACGGGTTCACGTCCGTGTTCTGGGGCGCCGAGGCCGAGGGCAACGACGCGCTCGCGCTCAAGGCGGCCACGCGCATGGTGTTCCTCCTGGGTGAGCTGCTGGACCGCCCCAGCGCCGGCTTCACCTGGCTGCGCCACGCCGAGTCGCTGCTCGCCCGGCTCGGCGAGGGCCAGACGCTCGCGCGCGCGAAGCTGCTCGAGAACGCCGCGTCGCTGTACGACGCCGCGCTGCAGGAGGAGCGCGGCGAGGCGCTCCTGCGCGAGGCGCTGGCGATCCGCCTGCGCCTGCAGCCCGACGACGATCCGGCGGTGTCGATGGTGCGGAACAACCTCGCGCTGCGCCTGGCGGATCGCGGCGCCTTCGAGGAGGCGCTCGCCCTGCACCGCGTCGCGCACCGCAACCGCGTGGCGCGGCTGGGGCCCTACCACCCGGACGTCGCGATGAGCCTCGTCAACGAGGCGCGGCCGCTGGTCCAGCTCGATCGCGGCGACGAGGCCCTGCTGCGGCTCGCCGAGGCCGAGCCCATCGTCCGCGCATCGCTCGGCGACAGCCACCCGATGCTCGACGCGATCATGATCTCACGCGCCGCCGCGCTGATGGAGCTCGACGAGCTCGACGCCGCGCGGATGTACGTCCAGCTGACGCTGTCGACGACGATCCTGCGGACCGGTCCCGACAGCCGCAACGTGGGTCACCTGTGGAACGTGCTCGCGGTGACCTACCTGCGCCAGGACGATGCCCCGCGCGCGCGCCTGTTCTTCGAGCGCGCGCGCGGGACCTTCACCGCCGCGGGCCCGGGCGGCAAGCTCGGGCTGGCCTACGTCGCGTCGAACCGCGCGGCGCTCGAGCTCGCGGCGGGCGAGCTCGACACCGCGAAGGCCCTGATCGACGCCGCGATCGCGACGTTCACCGACGTGCGCCCGCCGGGGCACCCCGACTTCGCGCTCGCGCTGACCAACCGCGCCGAGATCGAGCTGGCGCGCGGGGACCTCGAGGGTGCGCGGCGCAGCCTCGACGAGGCCGCGGCGATCCACGTGATCGGCCGGCCCGGCGAGCTGCGAGCGGCCATCATCGACTCGGCGCGCGCGCGCCTGCAGTGGCTGGAATCCGGCGTCCCGGCGGACGCCGAGGCCCAGCTGATGGGCTACCGCCGACGCATCGCCGAGCAGGATCCGCACGCGACCGAGGTCGCGGTCATCGATCGCTGGCTGGAGCAGCTCCGCGCCGGCACCACGCCCGGGCCCGCCCCGGCTGCGCCCGCGCCCCCGCGCTCACAGCCGAAGTAGCTTCGCGCGCAGGTATCGGCCCTCGGAGAAGGCGGGGGGCACCGGGAAGTCCGGCGGCAATCCGCACTCGCCGATGACCACCGCGTCGCGACGGCCCGCGACCGCCCCCAGGCCGATGCCCTGCATCAGCTCGTCCTCGGGCAGCTTGCTCGCGTTGCTCACCGCGAGCACGAGCCCGTCCGGGTTGACCACGCCGACGATCGCCGAGGTGAGGTCCTCCCAGTTCCGCAGCGCGGAGAACACCTTGCTGCCCACGCGCGAGAACGGCGGCGGATCGACCACCACCAGATCGAAGCGCTCGTTGCGGGTGCGCAGGCGCTCGAGGTGCTTGAACACATCCCCGTCGAGCGGCGTGCACGCCTGCGGATCGAGGCCCGACGCGACCAGGTTCTGCCGGCACTTCGCGTGCGAGCGCGCGGCCGCGTCGACGTTGAACACCTCGGTCGCGCCGCCGCGGACCGCCCGGACCCCGAAGGCGCCGGTGAACGAGAACAGGTTGAGCACCCGGCGGCCGTGCGCGAGCGCCTCGACCATGCGTCGGCCCTCGCGGAGATCCAGGAACAGGCCCGGCGACACCGGAGCGGTGACGTCGACGACGAACCGCAGCCCGTCCTCTTCGACCTCGTACTCCGGCGGCGCGGCCTTGCCCGCGAGGTGGAACGCGGGCGGCCGACGGTCCTCGGCGCTCACGGGCCGCAGCCGATCCTGCATGTAGATGCCGGCCGGCGACAGGCGCTGGGTCAGGACCTCGACCAACATGTCGAGCCAACCCTCCGCCGCGCGCGAGTACTTGTAGACGAGCAGGAAGTCGCCGAGCCGGTCGACGGCGATGCCCGGCAGGCCGTCGCCCTCGCCGTGCACGAGCCGGCACGCAGTCGCGAGGCCCGGGCCGAGGTGACGCTCGCGCAGCGTCAGCGCGCGATCCAGGCGGGCCGTGACGACGCTGTGGTTCCACGCGAACTGCTCGTCGCGGCTGACGACGCGCAAGGCGATCGCGCCCTCGGGCTCGACCAGACCCCAGCCGAGCGAGCGGCCCTCCTCGTCGGCGATGCGCATGCACGCGCCGGCGGCGAGGTCGGCGGGCGCCCGCATGATCGAGTCGCGGAACACCCACGGGTGCCCGCTGCGGACGCCGCGGGCCGCGGGCGCTGCGATGCGGATCGCCGTGTCGTCCATGCGGCGACGCACCGGAGCGTTCGACCGCCCGCCTCGCCGCGGGCCGCCGGACGCACCGCCGCCCGTGCGTCCATCCGTTCGCCGTCTCTGCATCGCCATGGGGGCGCGGACGATAGCGGAAACCCGAGCGCGAAGCGACGCGCGCACCCCGTTCGCCCGGCGGCGTCCCCCGCCGCGCGGTCCCTCTGGGGCCCGCCGCGCTGCGTCGCGTGGCGTCCCGCGTGGCGGGTGGCCCGCGCCCGGACGCCCCTCTTGGGCCGCGCCGTCGCGCTGCGGTACCCTGACGTGGCTCCGAGGGCGCGCCCACGACGCGCCCTCCCCGAGCGGCAGACCCATGGCAAACGACCGCATCGGCGAAATCCTCGTCCGCGAGAGCATCATCTCCGCCGACCAGCTGCGCCAGGCGCAGCACGACACGCGGTCGAACGGCAAGCGACTCGCCTACAGCCTGGCCAAGCTCGGGATCCTCGGCGAGAAGGAGCTCACCGAGTTCATGGCGCGCCAGTACGGCGTGCCGTCGATCAGCCTCTCGGAGTTCGAGATCGATCCCGAGGTCATCCAGCTGATCCCCAAGGAGGTCGCGCTCAAGCACACGGTGCTCCCGGTGCAGCGCGCCGGCTCGACGCTCATCGTCGCGATGGCCGACCCGTCGAACATCTACGCGATCGACGACCTCAAGTTCCTCACCGGCCTGAACATCGAGCCCGTCGTCACCACCGACGCCGCCATCGAGGAGGCCATCATTCGCTACTACGAGCAGCCCGAGCGGCTGAGCTCGTACGACGACGTGATGGGCGATCTCGACATGGAGGAGATCGGCTACGCGGAGGGCGACGAGGACGACTTCAACGCGCTCGACAGCCAGGCCGAGGCCGAGCAGGCCCCGGTGGTCAAGCTCTGCAACCTGATCCTGCTCAACGCGATCAACAAGGGCGCCTCGGACATCCACATCGAGCCCTACGAGAAGGCCTATCGCGTCCGCTACCGCATCGACGGCGTGCTCCACCAGGAGATGGCGCCGCCGCTGAAGCTCAAGAACGCGATCACGAGCCGCCTCAAGATCATGGCCTCGCTCGACATCGCCGAGCGCCGCCTCCCCCAGGACGGCCGCATCAAGCTCAAGATCGGCAAGAACCGCGAGATGGACTTCCGCGTGTCGACGCTGCCGACGCTGTTCGGCGAGAAGATCGTCATGCGTCTGCTCGACCGCGACAAGCTCGAGCTCGACATGACCAAGCTCGGCTTCGAGGCCGCGCCGCTCAAGGTGTTCAAGGACAACATCAACCGGCCGTACGGCATGTGCCTGGTCACCGGCCCCACCGGGTCGGGAAAGACGACGACGCTGTACTCGGCGCTGTCCGAGCTCAACTCGAGCGAGGTGAACATCTCCACCGCCGAGGACCCGGTCGAGTACAACCTCGTCGGCGTGAACCAGGTGCAGATGCACGACGACATCGGCCTCAACTTCGCCGCGTCGCTGCGCTCGTTCCTGCGCCAGGACCCCGACATCATCATGGTCGGCGAGGTCCGTGACTTCGAGACCGCGGAGATCGCGGTCAAGGCCGCGCTCACCGGTCACTTGGTGCTGTCGACCCTGCACACCAACGACGCCCCCTCGACGATCAACCGCCTGCTGAACATGGGCGTCGAGCCGTTCCTGGTGACGGCGTCGGTCAACATGATCGTGGCGCAGCGCCTCGCGCGGAAGATCTGCAAGGACTGCATCGGCGAGGACCCCCACGCCAGCGCCCAGCAGCTCACCGACGCGGGCATGACCGCCGCCGAGGTCAAGACCTTCACGCCCAAGCGCGGCCGCGGCTGCCGAACGTGCGGCAACACCGGCTACAAGGGCCGCGTGGCGCTGTACGAGGTCATGGCGGTCACCGACCCGCTGAAGGACCTCATCCTGCAGGGCTCGTCGACGGCCGAGCTCAAGACCGAGGCCATCCGCCTCGGGATGGTCACGTTGCGCCGCAGTGGCCTCAACAAGGTCGCCGAGGGCATGACGACGCTCGAGGAGATCCTCCGCGTCACGGCCTCGGACTGACCTGTAGGCTCCGGCCCCCGCTCCTGCGCGGACCAAGATTCGCGGAAGCGGATCGATTTGGGTACCCTGATCCCGTCTCGCTCGCGTCATGACGGTCAATCTCCACCAGCTCCTCACCGCGATGGTCGAGTCCGGAGCGACGGACCTCCACATCACCACCGGCGCGCCGCCCCAGCTGCGCATCGACGGCGACCTGGTCCCGCTCAAGGTCCCGAAGCTCGGCCCGGTCGAGACCAAGCAGCTCTGCTACTCGGTCCTCAACGACAAGCAGAAGCACAAGTTCGAGGAGGACCTCGAGCTCGACCTGTCGTTCGGCGTGAAGGGCCTGGCCCGCTTCCGCGCGAACGTCTACCAGCAGCGCGGGGCGACGTGCGCGGCGTTCCGGCTCATCCCGTACGAGATTCCCCCGCTCGAGACCCTGGGCCTGCCGCCGGTCGTGCGCTCGCTGACCCGCAAGCCCCGCGGCCTGGTGCTCGTCACCGGGCCCACCGGCTCGGGCAAGAGCACGACCTTGGCGTCGATGATCGACGTCATCAACCACGAGCTCCGCGGGCACATCCTCACCATCGAGGATCCGATCGAGTACCTGCACCAGCACGGCACCTGCGTGGTCAACCAGCGCGAGGTCGGGGCCGACACCAAGTCGTTCGCCAACGCGCTCAAGTACGCGCTGCGCCAGGACCCCGACGTCATCCTGCTGGGCGAGATGCGCGACGGCGAGACGATGGAGGCCGCGCTGACGCTGGCCGAGACCGGTCACCTCACCTTCGGCACGCTGCACACCAACTCGGCGGTGCAGTCGATCAACCGCGTGATCGACATGTTCCCCGCGCACCGGCACTCGCAGGTCCGCACGCAGCTGAGCTTCGTGCTCGAGGGTGTGCTGTGTCAGTCGCTGCTCCCGCGGCCCGACGGCGGCCGCGCCCTGGCGGTCGAGGTGATGGTCCCGACCGACGGCATCCGCGCGCTCATCCGCGACGCAAAGGTCCACCAGATCTACTCGCAGATGCAGCTCGGCCAGGGCACGCACGAGATGCAGACCTTCAACCAGTCGCTGTCGGACCTGGTCGTGCGCGGCCTGGTCTCCAACGAGGTCGCGATGCGACGCTCGAGCGACCCCAACGAGCTCAAGTCCCTCATCGACGCGGGCAAGAGCCTCAATCCGGGCCAGCGCCGGCCGAAGTAACGCGAAGGGTCAACGAGCATGCCGACGTTCATCTGGGAGGCGAGGACCAAGGGCGGGGAGATGCGCACGGGGACCGTCGCGGCCGACACCCAGAACGCGCTGGTCGAGCGCCTGGTGGCCCAGGGCCTCACCGTCACCAAGGTCAAGAAGAAGCCCACCGAGTTCGTCATGCCGACCATCGGCAGCGGCGTCTCGCTGAAGGACATGGTGGTCTTCAGCCGGACGTTCTCGACGATGATCGACGCCGGCCTGCCGATGGTGCAGTGCCTCGACATGCTCGCCAACCAGTCGGACAACCTGCGCTTCCGCAAGGTGCTCGCCGGCGTGAAGGCCGAGGTCGAGGCCGGCAAGTCGCTGTCGGAGTCCCTCGCCAAGTACCCCAAGGTCTTCGACGACCTGTTCAGCAACCTCGTCGCCGCCGGCGAGGCCGGCGGTATCCTCGACGTCATCTTCCGCCGGCTCTCGACCTACCTCGAGAAGGCCGCGAAGCTGCGTCGCCAGGTCCGCGGCGCGCTCATCTACCCCTCGGTGATCTTCGTGGTCGGCGTCGCCGTGGTGATGGTGATGATCACCAAGGTGCTGCCGGTCTTCGAGAAGATGTTCAAGGACCTGGGCGCCGGCAGCCTGCCGGCCCCGACCCGGTTCGTGCTGGCGATCAGCCACGGCGTCACCGACCACGCCTTCATCGTCATCGGCGTCGCGGTGTTGTTCGTGGTCGCGATGGCCCTCGCGCTGCGGACCGAGCGCGGCCGCTACGCCTTGGATACGGTGCTGCTGCGGATGCCTGTGCTCGGTCCGGTGATGCGCAAGGTCGCCGTCGCCCGGTTCACTCGCACCCTGGGCACGCTGCTGTCATCGGGCGTCGCGATCCTCGACGGACTCGAGATCGTCGCGAAGACCTCGGGCAACCGCGTCGTGGCGCGGGCCATCATGTACGCTCGGGCGAAGATCGCCGAGGGCAAGGACATCGCGTCGCCCCTGCTCGAGACCGGGGTGTTCCCGCCGATGGTCGTGCAGATGATCGGCGTCGGTGAGCAGACCGGCGCGATGGACGAGATGCTGCAGAAGATCGCCGACTTCTACGAGGACGAGGTCGACACCGCGGTCGCAGCGATGACGGCGCTGCTCGAGCCCATCATGCTGGTCTTCCTCGGCGGCGTCGTCGGCGGCATGCTGATCGCGATGTACATGCCGATCTTCGAGGTCGCCGGCAATATCAAGTGAGCGAGGGGGCCCCAAGGGACCCGGCGAACGCGAGCGTGCGACTCGCCCGCGAGCGGCGCATCTCGTACTTCATGCTGTTCCGGCTGGGCATGCTCGCCCTGTTCACCGTGCTGTCGGGCGGCCTGGCGATCGCCACGGAGCCCGGCGTCCAGGGCCGCGCCAACTGGCTGGTGTGGGGCACGCTCGTCGTCGGCTACGCGCTGACGATCGCGTACGCGCGGTGGCTGCCGCGGGCGAAGAACCTCTCCGCGTTCGCGTGGACGCAGACCGCGATCGACATCGTGCTCGCCGCGGTCGGCGTGCACCTCTCCGGGGGCCTCGACTCGGGCCTGCTCATGCTCTACCCGATGGCCGTCCTCGGCGCGGCGACCATGGGCGGCCGTCGGCAGACGTGGGCCGCCGCGGGGGCGTGCGCGGCGATCTTCGCCGCGCTCAGCACCCTCGAGATCGCCGGCGCGCTCCAGCCCCTGACCCTCGCCGGGGAGTACCGGACGATGGCCCCACGCGAGTCCGTGCTCATCATCGCCCGGACGATCGCCGCGCTGGTCGGCGTGACACTGCTGTCGTCGTACCTCGCGGTGCAGCTCCAGGCCAGCGTCTCGCAGGTCGGCAACCTCCGCGCGCTGAACGAGGACATCGTGCGCTCCTTGAGCTCGGGCTTGGTCACGCTCGACGGCGCCGATCGCATCCGCTACTTCAACCCCGCAGCGCGCGAGATCCTCGGGCTCGACGACGCGGTCGTGGGGCGCTCGATCGACAGCGTGCTGCCGGGGCTGCCCCAGGGCAGCGCGCGCGACCGCAGCCCACGGGTCGACGTGCGGCACGTGTTGCCCGATGGGCGGGCGATCCGCGTCGGCCTGACCCGGATGCCGCTGCGCGACGCGACCGGCAACATGGTCGGCCACATCATCAACTTCCAGGACGTCACGCAGCTGCACGAGCTCGGCGATCGCGTGCGCCGCAACGATCGCCTCGCGGCCCTGGGCGGCATGGCGGCGAGCGTCGCCCACGAGATCCGCAACCCGCTGGCCGCCATCTCCGGATCCGCCGAGCTGCTCGCGACGGCCGGCCTCGGCGACGAGGACAAGCGCCTCTTGGCGATCATCCGCCGCGAGTCCGGCCGGCTGTCGGACATGGTCCGCGACCTCCTGGCCTTCACGCGACCGCGCCCCCCGGAGCCGACGCGACTCGATCTCACCCGCTCGGTCCGCGAGACGACCGAGGCCTTCGCCGCCGACCCCAACAACGCCGGCATCGAGCTCGAGTTCGTCGGTGCGTCCGACGTCGAGGTCGAGGTCGACCCCGTGCAGCTCGGCCAGGTCCTGTGGAACCTCATGCGCAACGCCGCAGAGGCCATGAACGGCCGCGGCGTCCTGCGCGTGGTGGTGCAGACCGAGGCCCTCGTCGCGCGGATCTCGATCACCGACCACGGCGGCGGCATCCCGCCGGATCGCATCGACTCGATCTTCGACCCGTTCTTCACCACCAAGGATCAGGGCACCGGCTTCGGGCTGGCGATCGTCCACCGCGTCGTCGACGAGAACGGCGGGGCGATCCGCGTGCGCTCACAGCTCGGCGTTGGGAGCACCTTCACGATCGAGTTCCCTCGCTCGCTGCCCAAGGTCGACGCGGAGTCGAGCGGGGTGCTGTCGATCGAGTGAGGGCGCCCGCGAAGCCGACCCGCCACGGCGTCTCGGGCGGTTCAGAACGTGATGCTCGGCCCGAGGGTCAGGTCGAACAACGCGCTGGTCGTGTTCGGGAACCAGGCCCCGATGTCGAGCTCCGCGAAGACCGCGAAGTGCTCGACGATCTGGTAGTGGAACCCCACCAGGCCGCCGACGAAGCCGGGTCCGATGCGCACCGTGTCGATGCGCGTGTCCGTGGCCTTCGTGTTCGCCGACACCGACCCGGCGAGCATGCGGTCGCCCTCGTTGGTCGGGTCGCAGCCGATGTTGTACGGCCACACCGGCGTGCAGTTGGCGACGTCGACCTCGCCCGTCAGCGGATCCGCGGGGCCCGAGTACGCGATCTCGATCGCGTCCGGCACGCTGTTGCCGTTGCGGTCGTTCGAGAAGCCCATGTTCACGCGCAGCCGCGCCGAGCCGTAGCCCGCGAAGCCGCCGGCGTAGACCCGGAATTTCTTGTCGTCCTTGCCGAAGAAGTACTTGAACTTGAGGCCGATGGCCCAGGAAAACGGCGGCTTGCGCCGGGTGCCCTGGGGGTTGGGCGAGCGGACGTCCTCGATGAACGACTCGTTGGCCTCCTTGCCCGGATCCTCGGTGAAGACCTTGCTGCCGGTCACCACCTGCAGGCGGGCGAACAGCGACAGCACGATGTTCTTGCTGACGCGCACGCCGATCTCGGGCGCGATGTGGAACGGCGCGCTGGCGAGGCCGGTCGTGACCGGGTGCCGCGCGCTGCAGTAGTCCGCGTCGTAGGCGGCCGTCAGCGCGGCGATGTCCCCGGGTAGCGCGCCCGAGACCGCCGACACCGTCGTGAGGTGTTGCCCGAAGGTGTTCTGATCGGGGGCGAGCGCAGCGTCCGCCGCGAACCACCGCTCGATCGCACAGGCCTGCTCGCGAACGAGGTACGTGCTGCTGCCGGGGCCCGGCGTGAACTGCTGGTAGGTGAGCTCCGCGGTGCCGCGGGCAATGCCGGCGCCGGTGCCGAACCCGAGGTTGATGAACACCCGCGGCAGCTTGCTCTTGCCCTTGGGCTGCTTGGGCTTCTTCGGCTTCGACTCGTCGCCGCCGTCCTCCTCGCCGTCGCCGGGCGGCGTCGTCGGATCGCCGTTGCCGTCGGCGACGACGGCCGCGTCGCCGCTGGGCTCGAGGAGCAGCGGCCGCTCCTTGTCGCCGCGGTTCGCCAGGGTCTGCTTGCCCGTGCCGTCGAAGGCGTAGAAGAAGTACTGCAGCGGCGCGTCGCCGTGCTTGGCCGCCGGCAGCGTGAACGTGCCGAAGTTGCCGAACGTCGTCATCGACTCGCCGACGAACTCGCCGTTGTCCCCGACCTTGCGCCAGTACAGGACGATCTGGGCCTTGTCGGGCAGCTGGAGGTTCGCGAGCGCGGTGAAGTCGATGTCGCCGCCGCGACCGTACGGCGGCGGCGTGTGGACGAACGCGTCGTTGCTCGGGCGCGCGGTGCTGCGGCGCGCCTCCTCGAGGATCTTCTGCAGGTCGGCCGAGCGCAGCTCGATCGGGAGCACGACGTTGAAGTCGCACGCCACCGCCTGCTTGAACGCCGCCAGGGTCTGGGCCCGGTTGCCGGTGTTCGAGAAGATGATGCCGCCGCGCAGCACGTGGACGGGACCGAGCGTGGGGTCGGTCCCCAGCCCCGCGCCCTCGGCCCGCGACACCGCCGCGTCGAGCGAGGCGAGCGCGGCGTCGAGGTCGAGGTTGTTGAACTGATCCTGCGCGCCGGCGTACGCGTTGCGCACCTCGTCGCGCGGGCCGGCGTGGGCGAGCGTCCCCGCCAGCCACGTCGGCAAACCCAGCGCCAGCCCGAGCACGAGGCCCCGAATCCGCCCTACGATGGATCGCCCTGCGAAGAATCGCCCTGCGAGGTTGTAGTTCGTCCGCATCACGGCGTCACGGGCTCCGCTTGCAGTCCGCGTTGGAGACGTTGAACTCCACGCGGCGGTTGCGGGCACGACCATCGTTGGTCTTGTTGCTGTCGATCGGGCGCTCCTCGCCGAACCCGACCGGCTCGACGCGATTGCTCTTCACGCCCTTGCCCTTCAGGTAGTCGGCGACCGCGTTGGCGCGGCTCTGCGACAGCTTCTTGTTGTACTTGTCCGCGCCCTTGCTGTCGGTGTGGCCCTCGACCCGGAAGTGGAGCTCCTCGGGGACCTGGTTCATGACGGTGGCGACGTCGTCGAGCAGCTCGAAGCTGCGCGGGTCGATGTCCCACTTGTTGAACTTGAAGAAGACCTTCTCGCGGATCTTGACCGAGCAGCCGTCGAACTCGGCCTTGAGGTCCGGGCAGCCGTCGTCGTCGCGATCGCCGTCGTAGTCCTCGGGCTTGTCGGGACACTGGTCCTTGCCCTTGCAGTCCGCGGCGTACTTCGACTCGAGGCCCTTCTCGACGACCCACGGGTCGCAGAGCTTGTCCTTGTCGTTGTCGTGGTCGGGGCAGCCGTCCTCGTCGTCCCAGTTGTCGATGTCCTCGGGATCGTTCTTGCACTGATCCGGATCGTCGAGGATGCCGTCGAGATCGTTGTCGGGCTCCGGGCAGCCGTCTTCGTCCTCGAACTGATCGTAGTCCTCGGGCTCGTTCCGACAGTCGCGCTCGTCCTTCTTGTCGAGGTTGACCCACTGGCCGTTCACGAACTTGGACGCGTCGAGGATCTTGTCCTTGTCGTTGTCCTCGTCGGGGCAGCCGTCGTCGTCCTCGAAGCTGTCGAAGTCCTCGGGATTGTCGGGGCACTGATCCGCGGCGTCGTCGTAGCCGTCGCCGTCCTTGTCGCCGATGCTGCCGGTCGGCGCGTCGCGACAACGCTCGGGATCGGTCAGCTTGCGCGCGCGCTCGGTGTTGAACGCTGCGACGTCGGCGTGCTCTTTGCCGCGGAAGTACTCGCCGCGGGTCAGGGCATCCTGCGCGAACTTGATGTTCGCCTCTGCGATCGCCGTCTCTTTCGGCGCGCAGTTGATCGCCTTGCTGCCGTCACGGATCGCGCGCTGCAGCTCGGTCTGCGTGCCCTCGACCTCGCCGTACAGCTTCTGGCCGATGCAGCCGGACAGCCCGAATCCGCAGAGCAGCACGACGGGCAACAGACCAGACGCCGACGTCGCGCGCGCTGGCTTCACTTGTCACCCCCGACCTTCGCGTCGACGGTGCCCGCCGCCTTGGCCTTGCCGGCCTCGGTCTTCTCGTCCTTTTTCGCCTTGTCGGCCTCGGTCTCGCGCATCTGGCCGGACTCGCGGCGCGCGGCCTTCTTCTTCGCCTCTTCGGCGAGCTGCTTCGCGCGATCGCCATAGTCGAAGGCCCGGTCGTACTCGCTGTACGCCATCAACACCTTCGACTGCTCGAGATACGTGACTGCGCCCCAGTACTCGTAGGGCGCGTACTGCTTCGCGCCCGCCTTCTCCGCCTGGCCGACCGCGCGGCTGGCGTCGACGGCCAC
>LNFM01003518.1_pt1 | contig 30634 bp, 27 predicted proteins | sample 596031 | NCBI WGS metagenome assembly LNFM01 (sample SAMN04254537, study PRJNA301005) | activated carbon metagenome | isolation source: dual media filters at the Ann Arbor, Michigan drinking water treatment plant | place: USA: Ann Arbor
GAGTGAACCCCAATGAGCCAGAGTCCCTCTGGGACGACTCCAAAAGAAGAGCCCCGAAACAAGGTTGTTTCGGGGCTCTTTTGCCAAATGGTGGCGGAACACGGAACTGAACCCGCGTCCGTAATCTGAACCAGATAGTAACACCTCGGCCTTGAGGCCGTGAACTCGATGATCTGGCCGAAACCCGTGTTGCTTTCGGCGAATCTCCCTTTTGTGTGCGCGATCCGAGGCTGCCGAGGCCACGGAAGCTCTTCTGCGGCCATTGGCCGGGCATGTCTGCTGCAAATTGCGGTTTGTCAGATACTGATTTATACTTCTGACAAAGGAGCCATGACCATGAGCCATCTTGCCGAGAACATCTTGTCTGCCGCCCGGGCCATGCCCGAGGGTGGCTTGCTGTCGCCCAAGGAGTTCTTGCATCTGGGTTCGCGGGCAGCCATCGACAAAACCCTGTCCCGGTTGGCTCAGGAGGGGAAGTTGCTGCGCGTAAGTCGCGGTGCCTATGTCGCGCCCCATCAGGGCCGGTTTGGCTCCCGCCCGCCGTCCACCGAGTCCGTGGTGCAGGCCATCGAGGCCAGTTGCGGTGAAACGGTCGTGGCCAACGGCGCAGCCGAAGCCAATGCACTGGGATTGACCACGCAGGTGCCGACCCGCGAGGTTTTTCTCACCTCCGGCGCATCCCGCACCCTGCATCTTGGCAGCAGGTGCGTAGAGCTCAAGCACGGCAACCGCTGGCAACTGCTGCTGGGCAAGCGCCCCGCAGGCAAGGTGATCCGTGCGCTGTCATGGCTGGGGCCGGAAAGCGCACCGACGGCTCTGAAGCAACTGCGCGCCAAACTGCCCGAGTCCGAATGGGAAGCCGTGCGTGGCGCACGGGCCGCACTGCCGAGCTGGATGGCCAAAGTGGTCAGCGAGGCAATGGCGCATGGCTGAGTCCTGGTTTTCGCTCAGCCGGGAAGATCAGGTTGAAGCCTTGGAATTTGCTGCGGCTCGTACCGGGCGGCCCGCGCACCTGCTTGAAAAAGACATCTGGGTGGTCTGGGTGCTGTCCGCCATTTACGAATCCGACTTGGCCAGCAAACTCACCTTCAAGGGCGGCACCTCACTGTCCAAGGTCTATCGCATCATCGATCGGTTTTCCGAGGACGTGGATCTCACCTATGACATCCGCGAATTGGCCGCCGATCTTTTGAAGCAAGGCAACCCCATTCCCGATTCCGCCAGCCAGGAAAAAAAGATCAGCAGCGCGGTACGTCACCGCCTGCCCAACTGGATCGAAGCGACGGTCAAACCGGTCATTGCTGCGGCGCTGGCGAAAGATGGGTTGGACGCGAGCCTGACACTGGCAGGCAAAGATCGGGACAAATTGATTCTGGCCTATTCGGCGGTCAAAACGGGAACCGGCTATTCAGCGCCCACGATTCAGCTGGAGTTTGGTGCCCGCGCCACGGGCGAGCCGCATCATGTTCAACCCGTGGTTTGCGACATTGCGCCAGAAATCGAAGGCGTCATATTCCCTGTCGCTCAACCCTTGGTGATGGCGGCAGAGCGCACTTTCTGGGAAAAGGCCACCGCAGCGCATGTGTATTGTTTGCAGGGACGGTTGCGCGGGGAACGCTATTCGCGGCACTGGTACGACTTGGCCGCCATTGCAAAAACGCCGTACTTTGCTGCGGCCTGCGCCGATCAGGCGCTGGCTCGGGCCGTTGCAGAACACAAGTCGGTGTTCTTCGTCGAAAAAGATGCTGCCGGTGCCAAGATCAATTACTTCGCCGCCACCAGTGGCCAGCTGCAACTCATCCCGACGGGCGAATCGTTGACGGCGCTGGAAAACGATTACGCCGCGATGCTGGAAGACGGCCTGCTGGCACTGAATCAACCGGGCTTCACCGACATCATCGCGCAGTGCCGTGTCATTCAGGATGAGGCCAATCGGCAGCCCCTTTAAACGGGTGTAAGTGGGCGTGTTTGTGGTTTGCCCGCAGATTGTGCCGTCCTGTTATCGCCTCGCATCAAGCCTCCCTGATTGCAGCCACCGGCCAGCAGTTCCCATATGAATTTTCATATGGAGAACTTCGATGTCCAGCACCCTCTGCACCTGCTGTGGCCAGCCATTCGAGCCGCGCCCACAAGTTCCTGACCAAGCCTACTGCTCCTCGCCCAATTGTCAGCGCGCCCGCAAGCGCCAGTGGCAGCGGGCCAAACTTCAGTCCGATTCCGACTACCGGATCAACCAGCGCGCCGCTCAGCAGGCGTGGTCACAGCGCAATCCTGACTACTGGCGCAACTACCGTGACGCTCGGCCAGAGTATGCGCAACGCAACCGCGAGCAGCAGCAAACACGGGATCAGGGCGAAAACCCCAAGCTTGCAAAGATGGACGTGTGCGACCTGCCGACGGGCCTGTACCGAATCGCACGGCATCCAGCATTTCCAATGGAGAACGGCATTTCATGGATCGTCGAGATCACGCCGGTGTGCCTGACGTGTCCGTGCAAGATGGACGTGTCAAGAGATGACTTGATCGACACCTCAGCGATTCGCCCTTAACTTCTTTCTCCAAATGGGCTCTCGATCATCCTGAATGGCAACAGTTTCAACCCTGCGCATCCCGACCGGCACACCGCTGGTCGTGGCCGTGCCAGTAAGGTGAAAAGCAGACCCGAGAGCAGGTGCACATAACAATGAGTGATCGGGTCTATGCAGGCAGAAGAATTTTCAACGGAGGCGGAATCACCTCCTCCGACATTTAGGGCCGCCGAATACGTGCGGATGTCGACCGAGCACCAGCAGTACTCGACGGAGAATCAGGCCGACAAGATCCGTGAGTACGCTGCCCGGCGCAACATCGAGATCGTCCGCACCTACGCCGACGAAGGTAAGAGCGGCCTGCGTATCGATGGGCGCAAAGCACTGCAGCAGCTGATCAAAGACGTCGAGACGGGCAAGGCCGATTTCCAGATCATCCTGGTCTATGACGTCAGTCGCTGGGGACGGTTTCAGGATGCCGACGAGAGTGCCTATTACGAGTACATCTGCCGCCGCGCCGGAATCCAGGTTTCCTACTGTGCCGAACAGTTCGAGAACGACGGCTCGCCCGTGTCCACCATCGTCAAGGGCGTCAAACGTGCGATGGCGGGCGAATACAGTCGGGAGTTGTCGGCCAAGGTGTTCGCCGGGCAGTGTCGCCTGATCGAGCTGGGTTTTCGGCAAGGTGGGCCCGCCGGTTATGGCCTGCGGCGTGTGCTGATCGATCAGTCCGGCACGTTCAAAGGTGAACTGGCTCGCGGCGAGCACAAGAGCCTGCAAACCGACCGCGTCATCCTGCAGCCGGGGCCCGACGACGAGGTCGCCGCCGTCAACCAGATCTACCGCTGGTTCGTCACCGACAACCTGACCGAGCTGGAGATCGCCGAACGGCTCAATACGCAAAACATCCGAACAGACCTCGGGCGCGATTGGACACGGGCGACGGTGCGCGAGGTCTTGTCCAACGAGAAGTACATCGGTAACAACGTCTACAACCGGCGCTCCTTCAAGCTCAAGAAGCATCGGGTGGTCAACAGCCCCGAGATGTGGATCAAGAAGGAAGGCGCGTTCGAGAGCATCGTGCCGCCGGAACTTTTCTACACCGCACAAGGCATCCTGCGCGCACGGTCGCACCGCTACAGCGACGAAGAACTGATCGATAAGCTGCGCAACCTGTACCAGCGCCACGGCTACCTCTCTGGTCTGATCATCGACGAGGCCGAAGGCATGCCCTCGTCGGCAGCCTACGCACACCGTTTCGGCAGCTTGATCCGCGCGTACCAGACAGTCGGCTTCACCCCGGATCGGGACTACCAGTATCTGGAGGTCAATCAGTTCCTGCGCCGACTGCACCCGGAGATCGTCGGTCAGACCGAACGGATGATCGCCGAGGTCGGCGGCATGGTCGAACGTGATCCGGCCACCGATCTCCTCACCGTCAACCACGAGTTCACCGTCTCGCTGGTACTGGCTCGTTGCCAGTTGCTCGACAACGGGCGACGGCGCTGGAAGGTGCGCTTCGACACCAGCCTTGCGCCCGACATCACGGTGGCCGTGCGGCTCGATGAAACCAATCAGGCGGCGCTGGATTACTACCTGTTGCCGCGACTCGACTTCGGCCAGCCCCGCATCCATCTGGCCGATCACAACGGCATCGAGTTCGAGTGTTACCGCTTCGACAGCCTGGACTACCTGTACGGCATGGCCCGGCGCATTCGCATACGGAGGGCCGCATGAATCAGGACAAAGTGCATCGCCACTCGGAATTGCGGATGATCCCGCTGAACCGGATCGAGGTTCTGAATCCGCGCGAGCGCAACAGTCGCGTGTTCGAACAGATCGTCGGCAACATCCAGAGCATCGGCCTGAAGAAGCCCATCATCGTGACGCCGCGTCCGGGAAATGATGGCGAACACTACCTGCTCATCTGCGGCGAGGGGCGCTTCAAGGCCTTCAAGACGCTCGGCCACCAGGAAATCCCAGCGATGGTGATGAACGTCGACGACGAATCGGCCTTCATCATGAGCCTGACGGAGAACATCGCACGGCGTAAGTTCAGCCCGCTGGAGCTGTTGGTCGGCATCGAACAACTGCGGGATCAGGGCTACGACAAGAAGGACATCGCACAGAAAACGGGCCTGAGCCCGGAGTATGTCCAGGGCATCCTGTACCTGCTCAAGAACGGTGAAGAGCGCCTGTTGATGGCCGTCGGTAGCGGGCGCATCCCGCTCAACGCGGCGATCACCATTGCTGGCGCGGGCACGGATGACAAGGCAATCCAAGCCGCCCTGCAGGAAGCCTATGAATCCGGCAAGTTGCGTGGCAGCCAACTGATCCAGGCACGTCGGGTCATCGAACGTCGCCGCACGCAAGGCCGGGCCGTCGGCGGCAAGATGTCATCCCGCAAACCCAATGCGGACGTGACCACGTCGAGTCTCGTGCGCAACTACCAGCGTGAAGTCGAGCGCCAGAAGCAGCTGGTCAGGAAGGCAGAAACCGCCCAGCGTAACCTGCTGTTCATCGTCGGCGCGCTGCGTCAGCTGTTGGCAGACGAGAATTTCACCAACCTGCTGCGCGCCGAGGGAATGGATTCGTTGCCGCAGTATCTGGCGGATCGGGTCTGGGCGCGGGGGTGTGGCACATGAGCAGACCTCCACTGGGCTTCGTGCCGGAGCCACTATTTCTTGAACTTTCGGCCATCCTGCCATCGCGCAAGACCCCCGTGGGCTTGTTTGCCTCCCGAAAATTCAAGCAGATCCTCGCGTCCATCGAGGCTGTCGGGCTGATCGAACCCTTGTCGGTGGGAAGGCCCTCCCGTGAGGGCCAGTACATCTTGCTCGACGGACACACGCGGTTGGTGGCGTTGAAGCAGCTGGGCTTCGACAAGGCCCCGTGCCTCGTGGCCACCGACGACGAGAGCTACACCTACAACAACCGGGTCAATCGCCTCTCCAGCATCCAGGAACACCTCATGATCCGCCGCGCCGTCGAACGCGGCGTCACCCCCGAAAAGCTCGCGAAGGCTTTGGATGTGGATATCAGCCACATCATCAAGAAACTGAACCTGCTCGACGGCATCTGCCCGGAGGCTGCCGAGTTGCTGCGCGATCAAACCTTCTCGGCCAACCTTGGCGCGGTGCTGCGCAAGCTCAAGCCAACCCGGCAGGTCGAATGCGTCGAACTGATGGTCAGCGCCAACAACATCACCGTGGCCTACGCACAGGCCTTGGTAGCCGCCACACCCAGCAATCTGCTCGTCGGCGAGACCAAGCCCAAGAAAATGACCGGCGTCAGCGCCGATCAGATGGCCAAGATGGAGCGGGAAATGGGCAATCTCCAAGAACAGTTCAAGCTGGCCGAACAGACCTATGGCCAAGACATTCTCAATCTGGTGCTGGCCAAGGGCTATCTCGCCAAACTGATGGCCAATGAAGCCATCTTGCGTCACCTGACGAGGAATCATCCCGACGTGCTGAACGAGTTCGACAGCATCGTCCGCTTGGTGGCGCTGGACAAGTAAGTGGCGCGTACTCAGAAGTAGTGACGAAATCCTTCCTGTCGGAAGGTCGTAGTGCTGCCCGTGTGGGCGATACGCTGTTCTTTAACAATCTGGATGTATCAGGGTCATTGCCGCCGAAACGGAAGTGCTATTCCCATCCGTGGTCGGGGCGATGGCCGACAGGCTTGCCGCTGGCCTGCTCATTCGTAAAGGGGCGCACGAATGGGCGAACAGCGGCACCAAGCCACTCTGCCACTCTGCCACTCTCGCCCGAGTGGCGGGAACACAAAACCGGACATGCTTCAGCGTGCCGGGCTAGATAGGGGCCTTGTGCCTAAAGTTGTTGTTTCGACCGGTTGGCCTCAGTCCAGTCTGATCCCGCTTGGCTTTTCCGCAAAACAGCGCGTTCATACGCATGCCTGCCGATGCCAAGAGACAACGATGCCAGACTCCTCCGAACGCTACTGCCAACAACCACGCACGCTGTGCGGGCAGGGCTCTGGCGTGTCAGCCAGCGGGCACGGAGTCCCGATCCATTTCGCATTGCCGAAGTCAAGCCGATACTGTAAAGTGCAGTACATTTACAGTGGTTTCTGGAGAGGCTATGGCCACAGTCAAGACTGCCACGCTCACATTTCGTATCGACCCCGGACTCAAGGAAGCGCTTCGCATCGCGGCGGATCAGGAGCATCGATCCATCGCGAACATGGTCGAAGTGCTGATTCGGGGCTACTGCGAGCAGCACGGCATTGCGATTCCGCACTCCGAGGAAACCAAGAACAACAACGGAGCGCGTTCATGATCAAGACGGTCAAGCAAGCCTGCCGGTTCAACCCCATCATCCGCGACTACCGGATGAGTCAGGGGATCGAGAACCTCGCAGACCTCATCAATGACGCGGGTGACGGCGGCGAGTTTTTCTCGCGTAACTTCGTCACCCACGGCATGGATCAGCTTTTCCGCGAAGGTCTGCTGCGTCTCTCCGGCAAGTCAGATCAGGCGGTGTTTGAACTGACACAGGCGATGGGCGGCGGTAAGACGCACATGATGATCGCGCTGGGCCTTCTGGCACGGCATCCGCACCTGCGCAAGGACGTTCTACCAGCCGACTTGGCTTCCCGTGTCGATTTTGGGCAAGCGCGCATTGCCGCGTTCAACGGCCGCAACAACCCCGATAACTTCATCTGGGGCGAGATTGCCACCCAGCTTGGGGCAGCTGAAGCCATCAAACCATACTGGGCGAATGGCCCCAAGGCCGTCGATCAACGTCAGTGGAAGGAAATCATTGGCGACAAGCCGACGCTGATCTTGCTTGACGAACTGCCGCCCTATCTCGATAACGCCAGTACGCAGGTGTTCGGTCAGGGCACGCTGGCCAACATGGCGGTCTACAGCCTCTCCAGCCTGATGAGCGCAGCGCTAGAGCTGCCCAACTGCGCCATCGTGGTCGCCAACCTGTCGGGCAGCTACAAGGCCCAGACTAAGGCGCTGGCCGACGCCATCTCTAACCTGCAGCAGGAAACCCGCCGCCAGGCGATGACCATCACGCCGGTGCAACTGGCAGGCAACGAAATCTACGAAATTCTGAAGAAGCGCCTCATCGACGAACTTCCGGATGAGCGGGTTATCTCTGATGTCGCCGAGGAGTACGCGCAGCAGATCAAAAAAGCTGAGGATGGCGGCTACATCGTCGCCAGCAGCATCGAGCAGATCGCCGAGCAGGTGCGGGAAACCTACCCCTTCCATCCCTCGTTCAAGCACCTCGTCGCGCTGTTCAAGGAGAACGAAGGCTTCCGTCAGACCCGTGGCCTGATGCAGTTCACTGCGCGACTGCTCAAGAGTGTTGACGAGCGCGAAGCCGACGACATCTTCCTGATCGGCACACAGCATCTCAACTTGAACGACGAGCAGGTCAAGGACGAGATCGAGCGTATTGCACCCAAGCTGATGCCAGCGGTGACGCGCGATATCGCCGACGCGGGCAACGCCATTGCAGAGCACATCGACGCCGACCTGGCGGGCGATGCCGCACAGCAGCTCATGACGTTGCTGCTGTCATCCAGCCTATCCCGTGCTGTCGGGGGACGTATCGGGCTGACGGAAAGCGAACTGATCGAGTTCCTGGCTGCGCCCCAGCGCAAGCCCGACGAATTTCTTCAGGCCATGCAGCGCCTGCGCGAGTCGGCGTGGTACCTCCACCGTGAAGAGCAACGCTTCTTCATCAAGGAAACTGAGAATCTGTCGCGCCAGATCGAGCGCAACGCCAAAGAAGTTCCACAACCCAAGGTCGATCAGGCGCTCATCAATCGACTCTCGGGCATCCTCGCACCGGTCAGCAAGATAGCCTATCAGGACGTGCAGGTGCTGCCCCGGCTGGATGAACTCAAGCTCGGTGGCCCACGCACGCTGATCGTCATCAAGCCGGATGGCAAGATGCCGCCCAGTGAATTGCAGAACTTCTTCGACTACCAACAGGAGAAGAACAACCTGCTGGTGTTGAGTGGGCAGGACAGCCTGCTGGCCGACGCGGTCGAAGAGCGGTTGCGCGAGCTGTACGCCATCGAGCAGATCCACAAGCGCCTCAAATCCGGCGACACCTTGTTCGAAGAAGCGCGCGATCGCTTTGAAGAATCGGAAGATCGCTTCAGCAAGGCACTGTCGGCGGCCTACAACCGCTTGTACTTCCCTGCCAACGACCCAGTTGACGGGCGCGACGTGCTGGCCGGGGTTACTATCGACCAAGGGCTGAAGCTCGGCCAGGGCGATCAGTCTGCCGAGACGCAAATCGAAAAACTGCTGGCCAGCCCGCGCGCCGATTACAAGCTCGTGGCAGAGCTGGGCAAGGACAACTTCGACGAATGCTTCGCGCAGGCCGAGGAGTACCTGTGGCCGTCTGGCAAAGACAACCGTCGCACCCCTTGGAAGGACGTCGCTACCCGCGCCAAGTGCTCGCCTATCTGGCCGTGGATGCCGGGTGCCAGTGGCCTGGATACGCTCAAAACCGAGGCTCTGAAACAAGGTCGCTGGCGCTTGGGCGAGGACGGCTACATCGAGAAGGGGCCGTTTCCCAAGGACAAGGCCACCGTCAACGTGTCCGTCATCAACGTCAAGCCGGACACCGGCGAGACGGTGTTGAGCCTCACACCACGCCACGCAGGTGACAGTCCGGTCGTCTATTGGTCGACCAAGGCCGACGTTTCCGACAAGGACAACAAGGTCGAGGACTTGGACAACTTCAGCTCGACCGAAGGCACCTTGTACTTCTGGGTCAAGGACACCACTGGCCAGCATGAAAGTGCAGCGGCTACTCGCTGGCTTGCCGACCTCAAGATCCGTCATCAGGTCGAACCAGCTGCTGACAAGCGCCGTGTCACCCTGGCCGCCACACCGCACGCTGACATCTACTACACGCTGGACGGCTCCAACCCCAAGGACGGCACCCGCTACGACGCGCCGTTCGAGATCGGGTCCGCAAGTTGCCGCCTGCTGGTGTTCGCCCGCGCGGGCGAAGCCAACAAGACAGCGGACTTCCAGATTCCCGCCAGCGGCGACAAGACAGTGCAGATCGTCGACAGCAAGCCCGCGCGCCTGCAAAGCAAGCGTGTTGCTCTCGACACGACCGACCGCGTCTTCAGCGTCATCAACCGTTTCCGCGATCAGCCGGGCACGCGTTTCAAGGGTGTGCGCGTCGAAATCGGTGAGGGCGAGAACACCGTAACCGTGCGCTTCCAGGAGCGCGAAGTCACCGCTGCCATCATCGAAGGCGTCGTCAACAGCCTGCGCGACGTGCTCAAGGAGCCCGACGCCCCGCTCAACATTGCCATTGCCGACGGCATCGCGTTCGATACCGGCTTTGCACTCAAAGAGTTCGCCAAGCTCGCCGGAATCGAGCTCAAGCCGGGCGACATCAATCAGGAGGAATGAGGATGGCTAAAGCCGCAGGTAACACACCATCGCCCAAGGCGCGTGCGCAAGTGCTGCACACGCTGGGTTTTGGCGTGCCTGCGACTTCTGATCCTCATCACTTCAAGGTCGTTATTCCCAAGGCCAGCACGGGCAAAGTTCAGATCAGTGAACACCTCGGCTTGCAGTCTGCAAGCAACGACAACGCGGTGATTGACCGCGTTCTGCTGGATCGACCTCGCTGGACCGCCATCCGCGCCGAAGTTCAACGAGCCTTTAACGCTCGTCTGGCCGCGCATGGCATCAAGCCCGGTACGTGGAAGGTCGGCGACAACCCTGTGGATCGCTTGCTCGGCAAGGAATTGTGCGTACTGGCCTGGGCCGTCGAGCAGATGGAGATGGAGAAGATTCCAGTCGCCGTGCGCAACTGGTTGGCGCTGCGCCCGGAGGAACGCTGGTGGCTGTTTGGCATGACGGCCATGAGCACCGGCGGAGTGATGGATGCGGGCAAGGGCTGGCGCGCAGCGCTCAAACACGCCTTGGGGGATGTGGCGCAGAGCGAACTGCTCGCTCCTCGTGCCCGACGCGGCAAGCCGGAACAGGAAGTTGCCCAGGCCTCATTAGGGCTGTTCGGAGACGAAGCGCCATGAACGCCGTGCCCCCGCAGCCGAAGATCTACCACATCGCTCACGTAGATCGTCTGCCCTCCATCGTGGCAACAGGTGGCCTCTTGTCGGACGCAATGGTGCAAGCGCAGGCGCTGGGCGGAACGATGATTGGGATGAACCACATCAAACAGCGCCGATTGACAGAACTTCAGCTCGCAAGTCATCCCGGCTTGTTCGTCGGTGCCTGCGTGCCGTTTTACTTCTGCCCGCGATCCGTGATGCTTTATTTGATCCACCGACGCAACGCAGAACTGGCTTACCAAGGTGGGCAAGCGTCCATCATCCACTTGCAGGCGGATTTGGGCGCAGTTGTGGCCTGGGCCAACGCGCAACCCGCTCGCTGGGCGTTCACGCTATCAAACGCCGGATCGTATTTTTTTGAAGACCGCAATGACTTGGCGCGTCTTGGTGAAATCAACTGGGCGGCGGTGCAGGCGAACAACTGGAGTGGCGGCCTGAAAGAGGGCAAGCAAGCCGAATTCCTTGTGGAGCAGCACTTCCCTTGGCATTTGGTAGAACGCATCGGCGTTCACTCGGCGGCCGTCTACGGTCAAGTTGTCAATGCACTTCCCGCACACGGGCACCGGCCTCCGGTCGAAGTGCGCCCGGACTGGTATTACTGAATGAGAGGAGCACAGCCATGATCGAGTACACCTCGGGCGACATCCTCCAGTGTGAGGCCGACGCACTGGTCAACACCGTCAATTGCGTCGGCGTGATGGGGCGTGGCATCGCCTTGCAGTTCAAGAACGTCTACCCCGAAAACTTCAAGGCTTACGAGGCCGCCTGCAAGCGTGAAGCCGTGCAGCCTGGTCGTATGTTCGTTTTTGAGACGGGGCAGCTCACCTTGCCGCGCTTCATCATCAACTTCCCGACCAAGCGCCACTGGCGCGGCAAGAGCCGTATTCAGGACATCGATGCGGGTCTGGTCGATCTGGTCAATGTCATCCGCAGCAAGGGCATCCGCTCCATCGCCATCCCACCGCTGGGTGCAGGCCTAGGCGGGTTGGACTGGAACGAGGTGCGCCCACGCATTGAGCGCGCACTGACAGGGCTTGCCGAAGTACGCGTGCTGGTGTTCGAGCCGAAGGGCGCACCGGCCAACGACAAGATGGCGCATGTGCGCGAGGTGCCAAAAATGACGGCGGGCCGCGCTGCCTTGGTGGAACTGATGCAACGCTATCTTGGCGGCCTGCTTGACCCCTTTGTCACCCTGCTTGAAGTCCACAAGCTGATGTACTTCATGCAGGAGGCTGGTGAGCCGCTGCGTCTCCAGTACGTCAAGCATCACTACGGCCCTTATGCAGAGAACCTGCGCCATGTTCTGAAGGCGGTGGAAGGCCATTTGATCGCGGGTTATGCCGACGGTGGCGATGCGCCGGACAAGCCGCTCACTCTGGTGCCCGGTGCAGTAGAAGACGCCAAGGATTATCTGGATCAACACGACATCAGCCGCGCCCGTTTCGAGCGCGTAACCAAGCTGGTCGAGGGCTTCGAGTCACCTTACGGGCTAGAACTCCTCGCCACAGTGCATTGGGTGATGAGCCGCGAGGGTGCCACACAGCACGAGAGCGTAGAACGTCAGGTCTATAGCTGGAACGCACGCAAGCAGCAGTTCACCCCGCGCCAGCTTGCGATTGCCGAAGAGCGGCTGCGCTCCCACGGCTGGCTGTCACCGGACGCGGCTTCGGCCCATTGAGGATTCATCAGGTAATGCAAAGAACAACAACAACCCTCACGCCGTTAGCGCTCAAAGATGCGCCCGCGCTGATCGAGACGGTTTTCCCCGCCCAGAAAGTGTCGTTCGAGGCACAAAAGGAGCGGAAGGCAAATCTTGGCCAAACCCTGACCGGGCTGGGTTCCTACTGGAAGGGGCGCAAGCCACTGATCTTGGTGCGCGCCATCGTGCTTGGCAGCCTGTTGCCACCCACTGACGACGCGGAAGCAGATCTCGCCATCTTCGAAAAGCTTATGGCCTTCGACGATGAAGGATTGGCCCGACGGGCACTGGCTGCCAACGCGTTCTCAGTTTCCAAGCTCCAGGAGATGATCCCTATCTCGGACCCGGAACGCTACTTTGGCGGACGCGGTTGGCGACGCGACGTCACCGATGACGACAAGCTGGTGCTGTACCGCCAAGCACTGGCCACCCTGTCCGGTTACGAAGAAAAAGCCAGCATCAGCAAACGCCCGGAAGAACTGGATCAAGACTGGCTCTTTGCCCCGGTGTGGGCGGAGGTCAACCGTCACTACGCTCATCTGGGTGTGAGCGTGCAGTCCTTGCCCGAGTTGGTGGAACAGCTGGGTCTCTTGCGTTACGGCCACCGTGCTCGTGTGGGCGACACTTTTAGTGGCGGTGGCTCGATTCCGTTCGAGGCTGCACGCATCGGCTGCGATGTCTATGCCTCTGACCTCAACCCCATCGCGTGCATGCTGACTTGGGGTGCATTGAACATCATCGGTTCAAGCCCGGAGCGGCGCTCAGAAATCGAGAAGACACAGGAACGTGTTGCCAAGTCGGTGGATGCGGAGATCACGAAGCTGGGCGTCGAGCACGACAAGCAAGGCAATCGCGCCAAGTCATATCTTTATTGCGTAGAAGCCCGTTGTCCGGAAACGGGATGGATGGTTCCACTGTCCCCCTCTTGGGTGATATCCAAGGGCCGGAACATCATCGCTCGCCTGAAGCCGGATCACCGCAACAAGCGATTCGATATCGAGATTGTCAGTGGCGTTTCGGACAAGGAAGCTGCGGCTGCCGATCAGGGCACGGTTCAGGACGGCGACATGGTCTATACGCTGGACGGAAAGACCTATCGCACGCCCATCAAGACGCTGCGCGGCGACTATCGAAACGCCGATGGCAGCACGGGCAATCGCCTGCGTCGTTGGGAGAAGAACGATTTCAAGCCGCGCCCTGATGATATTTTTCAGGAGCGGCTCTACGCCATTCACTGGATCGCCAAGGACTCGCTCACCAAGTCCCGGCAGGAAACCTGGTTTGCTGCCCCGACCGAGGCCGATTGGGAATGTGAGCGCCGCGTAGAAACGCTCGTCAACGAGAACCTGAGCCGCTGGCAGGACGAAGGACTAGTTCCGGATATGGCCATCGAGCACGGGGACGAAACGACCCGTCTATTCCGTGAACGCGGCTGGACACACTGGCACCACCTGTTCAATGCCCGCCAGCTCCTCTTGATATCACGCTACTTCCAGCACCGCACGCCGGAAGACTACGTTTTCAACGCCAAATCGCTGGACTGGAACTCCCGGATCGCCAACTGGATGAACCATTGGGAGAAGACCAACAACGTCTTCTACAACCAAGCGTTGAACACGTTCTACAACTACGGCATCCGTTGCTTTTTCAGCCACGAAGCAGGCCGGTCTTTCGGCTTTGCCAACAGTCCGCTTCCAGAGACTCGCCGGTCGATCAAGTGCCGTGATGCAGCCAAGCTTGAAGACGACGCCGATATCTGGATCACCGATCCACCCTATGCGGATGCGGTGAACTACCACGAGATCACCGAATACTTCATTGCCTGGTTGCGCAAGAACCCACCCAAACCGTTCGATGACTGGGTGTGGGATTCGCGCCGCGCACTGGCGATCAAGGGGTCAGACGACGAGTTTCGACGTGGCATGGCTGCCGCCTACAAAGCAATGGCCGATCACATGCCTGACAACGGCATGCAGTGCGTGATGTTTACCCATCAGGACACCGCCGTCTGGGGCGACCTAATCGGCATCTTCTGGGCTGCGGGCCTGCAAGTTGTGGCGGCGTGGTACATCGCAACGGAAACCAATGCAGCTATCAAGAAGGGGAGCTTTGTCCAAGGCACCGTCATCCTGATGCTGAAGAAGCGCGCGGTTGGCGAGCGTACTGGTTTCAAGCAGCGCCTGTTGCCCGCTGTCCGGCAGGAAGTGGCGCGCCAGATCGAAACCATGATGCATCTGAACGACACCGTCGCCGCTCACCACGGCGAGCCGGTGTGGGGCGACTCCGATTTGCAGATGGCCGGGTATGCGGCAGCGCTCAAGGTGCTGACCGCCTACACACGCATCGGCGATGAGGACGTCACCACCTTCGCTCTGCGCCCGCGCGCACGAGGTGAAGTCACGGTGGTGGACGAAATCGTCCAGCAGGCGGCGGAAACCGCATCCAGCCTGCTGGTGCCAGAGGGGCTCACTTCCGATGCCTGGGGGCGCCTCACTGGCATCGAACGCTTTGTACTGCGGATGATGGACATGGAAACCGCAGGCGCGGCCAAGCTGGACAACTACCAGAACTTCGCCAAGGCTTTCCGCGTGACGGACTACAGCCGCGTGATGGGCGACATGCGGCCCAACAACGCACGCCTCAAGCGCGTCAGCGAATACGCTTCGCGTGATCTGACAGATGCCACCGAGATCGGAGTGACGCGGCTGGGTCAGCTCATCATTGCCTTGCAACAACTGCTCAAGGACACCGAGGCGCAAGTCATCGTCGAACAACTGCGAGCCGAGATGGCGGACTTCCTGGAAGTCCGCTCCCTGCTGGTGGACATGCTGGCCTTCATGGAGCGCAAAGCTCCTGAATCTGAGGTGCGTTCTGCCGCCGAGGTATTGGGTGCGCGTCTCAAGAATCTGCGCTTCGGCGACTGAGGTCTTGAGCCATGAGCATCCGGCGCTTTTCTTCGCGTACCCATCGGCTGGATGCCAGCTTCCTCATGCAGCATCTGGCCGGTGCGCAGAGCTACAAGCGTATTGCAGGCTACTTCACCAGCTCGTTGTTCGAAGTGGCTGGCGAGGCACTAGAGCACATCCCCGAGGTCAAGATCGTCTGCAATGTGGACATCCACCCAGACGACCTGAAGGTGGCGCAACTGCGCGAGAGCAAGATGCTGGGCCGCTGGAACGAGCGCGCCCTGGAGGCCGAGGCTCTGCTGAACCGCGAACGCTATCGGCGGCTGGACTCCTTCCTCGCCAAGCATGGGCAGGCGGTACGAATCGCGCCGGATGACATCTGCGGTTTTGTGCACGGCAAGGCCGGCGTGATTACCTTAGCCGATGGCCGCAGGCTGGGTTTCATCGGGTCGATGAACGAGACGCGAAACGGCTGGCAGCGCCACTACGAAATCCTGTGGGAGGACGAGTCCCCTGAGGGTGTGGCGTGGATCGAGGAAGAATTCGACTTTCTCTGGAACGCAGCAAAACCACTGCCTCAGGCAGTGATCCGCGAGGTACATCGGCGCGGCTATCGGCGAGAGATCGAGTTCGTCGAGATCGACGATGACGAAAATCTTGCCCCTGCGGCGCTGATTGAATCGCCGCTATACCGCGAAGGCCAGCAGCTACAGCCGTGGCAGCAAGGGTTCCTGACCGAATGTCTGCGCCATCAGCGGCTTTACGGCACGGTGCGCCTGCTGTTGGCCGACGAAGTCGGACTAGGCAAAACGCTGTCGCTGGCGACGGCCGCACTGACGCTCTGCCTGTTATCCGACAAAGACAATGGGCCACGCCGCCCGGTCGTTATCTTTGCCCCGGCCACACTGACCGAACAATGGCAGACCGAAATGCTGGACAAGCTGGGCATCCCGACCGCACGTTGGGATACCGTTGGCAAAGTCTGGCTAGATGCTGACGAGCGAGTGCTGTCGCCTGCCGGGCGCGAGCAAATCGCCCATTGCCCGCTGCGCATCGGCATTGTCTCCACCGGCTTGATGATGCGCGACTCGCTGGAGAAGCAGCACCTGCTCGGTATGCGCTTCGGTGTGGTGATTCTCGACGAAGCGCACAAAGCCAGAACCCGCCAAGGCTTCGGCAAGGAAGCCGGAACGCCGAACGAACTGCTGGCCTTCATGCGCGAGATCGCCGCACGCGCCGATCATGTGCTGTTGGGCACGGCTACACCGATTCAGACCAATCCTGCCGATCTGTGGGATTTGCTGGGCATCTTGCACCAAGGCCCGGGGCGCTTCGTGATGGGGCACGACCTTGCGCCGTGGCATCGACCAGATGAGGTGCTCGACATCCTTGCTGGTCGCGTGGAGGTGGAAACGCTGACCCATGCCTGGGAACTGCTGCGCTCGCCGCTGCCGCGCATGGAATCGACCACTGAGCCTCGCGCCCGGCGCTTGTTCTCAGCCATCCGGCAAGACCTGGGGTTACAGAACGGTGAGTGGCAAACCAACCGTTCGCTGGCTGAGCTGACAGAGGAAACGCGCGAAATTCTGGAAGAAGAATTGGAGCGCCGCATCGCCGGGGCGACGCTGTTCCAACGCGAGAACCCATTGGTACGCCATGTCGTGCTGCGCAAACGCCAGCAGCTTGAAGATGCCAATTTGCTGGCCAGGGTTGGTGTAGATGTTCACCCCGAACGCGAGCAGGCCACGGAGCAACGCGCCTTCGACGTGTTGTTCGAAGGCAAGGCGCTGCGCACGTCGGAAGATTTTCGTCAGGCGTATGGTGAAGCGCGCGCCTTCGGCAAGGCACTGGCCAAACGCGGCAAGGGCAGCGGCTTCATGAAGAACCTGATGGAGCAGCGCATTTGCTCCAGCATCCACGCGGGCCTCTCGACGGCGCGGCGCTTGCTGAAAGGTGACACCGTGCATGAGGAAGACGAAGAGCAGGAAGGTGACGTCAAAGTCGAGACGGGCGAGGAACGCGAGGTGCTGCAACGCCTGATCGCCCGGCTAGAACGGCTGGAGGCCGACCCGAAGATGGAGGCCGTCGTCCACTTCCTCGACAAAGAGCAGTGGCGGGACTTGGGCGTCATCATCTTCAGCCAGTACTACGACACGGCGAAGTGGCTGGCCGATGCGCTGGCGGCCCGCTATCCCGAGGAAGCGGTTGGCCTGTACGCAGGCGCGGGCCGCAGTCGCCTCTACCAGCGCGGCGACAGCGTGAGTGTTGAGCGCGAAACGCTCAAACGCATGGTGGCCGAGCACCAGATCCGCGTCATGGTGGCGACCGATGCCGCCTGCGAGGGCTTGAACCTGCAAACCCTGGGCACGCTGATCAACATCGATCTGCCGTGGAACCCGACGCGGCTCGAACAGCGTATCGGTCGTATCAAGCGCTTTGGACAGCGGCGTGAAACCGTGGACATGCTGAACCTCGTGTTCGAGCAAACGGTAGACGAAAAAATCTATGAACGCCTGTCCGAGCGGATGAAGAACCGCTACGACCTCTTCGGTTCCTTGCCGGACACCATCAAGGACGAATGGATCGAAGACATCGAAACGCTCGGCGAGCGGCTGGACGAGTACATCAACGCGCAGAAGACTGCGACAGGCTTCGATCTGCGTTACACCGGCACGATGATGCCGCCAGAGAAGGACTGGCGCGAGTTCACCGAGGTGCTGTCGCGGCGTGATCTTGCCACACTGATGAGCGCGGCTTGGGGATGATGGACGACACAAACAAGACCAACTGGTGATAGGAACATGGCCCGCATCGAGAACCACAAATACAGCATCGAAGAAGCCTTTCGTGAATGCTTCTACATCGTCCCGGACTATCAGCGCGAATACGTCTGGACGGACAAGGAGGTGCATCAGCTGCTGGAGGACATCGGAGAGCAGATCGATGCGGGCACAACGCGAGAATACTTCATTGGCACCGTGCTGGTGTCGCCCACCGAGCAGAAGAACCACTACGAGGTGATCGACGGCCAGCAGCGCCTGACCACCTTCTTCCTGCTGCTGTGCGCACTCAAGCATTTGTTCCAGGGTGAACCGCAACGGCAGATGATTGCCGGGCTCATCTCGACCAGCTATGTGGACAGTGACGGAGAGGTGCGCACCAACCTGAAGCTGGAGCCGCGTTACGAGTGTGCGGGCGAAGTGATGGCCAAGCTGGTGGAGCTGGACTCCGATCCGCAGGCCGTGCGTGCGGGCATTCAGGCGGCAGGCATCGCCAGCTTTGGCTCGCTGGAAAATCTGGTCAATGCCTACAGCACGCTGTATCGCTATCTGAAGGACAACTACGATGACGCACCGAAGCTAAAGAAGTACTGGGGCTATCTGGCCAACAACGTGGTGTTCATCCAGATCTCCACCGACGTCAGCAGCGCGCTGAAGATTTTCGAGACCATCAATGAGCGCGGCGTGGGCCTGAACCCGATGGACTTGCTGAAGAACCTGCTGTTCACGCAGGTCAAGCAGGCGCAGTTCACCCAGCTCAAAGACGAGTGGAAGAAGATCACCAAGCCGCTGGAGAAGGGTAAGGAAAAGCCGCTGCGCTTTTTGCGCTACTTCCTGATGGCCAACTACGCCATCAAGAACGAGCGCGGCGACGCGGTGGTGCGCGAGGATGAAATCTACGACTGGTTCATCGCCAAGGACAACGCGGCGCTGTGCGATTACGCAGGCAAGCCCTTCGAGTTCGTGCGCAAGGTGATCCGCAACGTCGAGCACTACCTGGCCTTCGCCAATGGCCTCGGCAACGACGGCAAGCCCAGCCTGGCGATGGACAGCCTCAAGAGGCTGGCGGGCGGCGCGTTCAGCTTGCACTACGTCCTGCTGCTGGCAGCGGCGAATTTTCCCAAGCCGCTGTTCGACCACTTTGTCGCGCAGCTGGAGAGCTTCCTTTTCTACTACATCTTCACCAAGACGCCGACCAAGGATCTGGAGCGCAGCTTCTCGCAATGGGCAGATGAACTGCGCGCGATTGCCGAGGCCAGCGATCCGGTGAAACAGAAGGTGCAGCTCAATGCCTTCGTTGCCGATCGTTTCGAAAAGAACATGGCGGGCAAGTCGCAGGAGCTGGCCGATGCCCTCAAGCGTTTCACGCTGTACTCGATGCAGCAGTACCGCACGCGCTATCTGCTGGCACGCCTGACGCAGCACGTCGAGATGGCCTTCAGTGGGCTGAAGGTGCCGGGCAGTCTGGAACCCTTCACCAAGCTGGAGATCGAGCACATCCTGCCCGACAACCCGAAGGCGGAACTGCGCGCCACGTGGGCAGCCGAGAACCCGAATGCGATCTACGACGACTACAAGAATCGCCTCGGCAACCTCACTCTGCTGGAAAAGCCGATCAACATCGTCGCGGGTAATGACTTCTATACCGCCAAACAGGCCGAGTACCGCAAGAGCGGCAACTACCTGACACGCAGTCTGGCTGAGCTGGTCGACGTGGGGCAGAACACGTCCATTTCCCGCATCAACGCCAAGCTGGAAGCCTTCCCAGCATGGAATTCGGTAGCTATCGAGCGGCGGCACGTGCTGCTCATCGCCTTGGCGCAGGAAGTCTGGAAAACCACAGCCATCGACGTCTGATCACGGGCTGGGCGAAGGAGCTTGCTCCGTTGTAGGCGCGGATACTGAATAGGGAGTGATTGAATGGCACTAAATCTGGCACAGGCCGCCATCGGCTACCTGAAAGAACGGCCCGAAGAGAAGTTTACTGCGCGGCAGATTGCCGAGTGGGTGTTCGGCACGTTCCCCGATGAATGCCAGGAGAAGCGATCCAATAGTCGAGGTGACTACATCAAGACTGATGCTGATTTGGTGCAGCAGCTCGTTGCGGAAATCAGCTCGCAGCGCCCGCGCATGCAAAAGAGACATCCGGAGCTGAAGACAACCGAGGGACGGCCGCGCAAGTATTACTACTCGGAAAAATCAGACAGCGCCGAAGTGGCGGCGGTCGAAAGCGAGGGTGCCGTCCCTGCGGCGGACACGAATCAGCCCAAGATCGATGAGCATGCTTTGTACCCACTGCTCTCCCAATACTTGTGGGAAGAGTTTGGCGTGTATTCCAAGCGCATCGATGAGAAGCGGTCGTCAAACAAACGCGGCCAGAACGGCAATCGCTGGCTGTATCCAGATGTTGTTGGCATGGAGGATTTGGGGGCCGAGTGGCACCAAGAAGTTCGCGACTGCGTGAACCAGTATTCCGACAAGCGCACGAAACTCTGGTCGTTCGAAGCCAAGCTGTTGATCAACCGGTCGAATGTGCGTGAGTGCTTCTTCCAGGCTGTCTCCAACTCGTCATGGGCTAACTTCGGTTACTTGGTCGCGGCAGAAATTGGCGGGCAGGACACGCTCAAAGAACTGCGGATGCTGTTTGCGGCTCACGGCATCGGCTTCATCAAGCTGGACGTGGATAACCCCGCAGACAGTCAGGTGTTGATTCCGGCCCGCGAGCGCGACGAGATCGACTGGGATATGGCCAACCGGCTGGCCACAGAGAATAGGGACTTTCTGGACTACGTGAAGCTGGTGAAGCAGTTCTACCAGACGGGCGAGGCGCGCCCGGCGGACTGGGATGTCCCCGAGTCGGAGGACTGAGCCGTTGGTTTATTCCAGATGGCCGATCACGTCGAGGCGTTCGTCACCGCGTTGAAACACACCAAACCAGCTGTCTCGAGAGTCAGTGCGGGCACGGCTCACAAGCAAGGTGAACCCTTCGCATCCGCGTGTCTTGGCCGTGGCGAAGTCGGTGGTGTCGAATTTTGCCTCGCGCACCAGCGTCGTGGCCACCGACTTCATGGCCGACTCGAACAGGTCGAGCAGGTTGTCTTGTAGGCTGGCGTTGATGTTGCGCGAGGTCACGTCGTCAATGACGGCGTGCTTGAATCGGTTACTCATGATCGATGCTCCGTGGCTGTTATGGATGACATGAACGCGCTGTTCGGCCCCAAAGCCAAGCTCTTCCGCGCGCTGTCTGATCAAGCGTTGGAAAGCAGCAAGGTGATCTCAGCCTCTCGCCGGGTGACGAGCCCAGGCAGTACCTTGCCGCCGCCGTAAACCCACCGGCGCAGCTCCTGCCCCGCAGCGAACCAGTCCCGCTGGTTGATCCTTCGCCGCAGCGTTGACGTCTGCAGCCGCCCGGCCCCGAGGTTGAAAGTGAAATCCAAGATGGCCGCGAGCCTGCTCTCGGGTTCGGTGGCCAGCACCGGGCAGTAGCGCAGCGTGGCGGCGAGCGCCGATTGGAGATCGCGCGCCAGATAGACCTCGGCTTCGGCCTCGGTGATCGGCTGGAGCTTCGGATCGCAGAGATGGCCGTAGCCAATCGTCCAGAAGCCTGCGGGGCAAATGTAGGGGACGGCGGTGATCTCGACGCCACGCCTGACCTTGCGCTCGAACCCCTCGAAGCGCTTGGCCAGTTCGACAGCGGCCTGCGGCACCGTCATGACCGTACCCGGTCGAACACGCGGCCCAAGAACCAGAAGTTCAGCACCCCGGCCCATAGGGCTTGGTCTGCCTCCGTCCAGGCATACAGGATGGCAACACCCCAGCCAGCGCCACCCGTCACGGCGGCTGCGACTGTTGCCGTCTTGGAGGCGCAGTACAGTGCCATGAACCAGTAGGTGATGACTGGGCGGACGCTGGCGCTCAATGCGTCGGCCCAGCGCACGCCGGTCTTTTCGCCTTGGGAGCGAACGGCTTCGCGCAGGGTCTCGATGGCTCCGACATTCCACGCGGCGTCGGCACTCGCGCCGATTTCCGACATTCGTTGCGCGCCGCGAATCTTCTCGAACTCCAGCGCCTTGTCCTGCATCGCCAGTTCGTGGCCACGCTCGCCCTTGCGGTCGAGCCATTTGAGGATTTCAGGCGCAAGACGGAAGGCACCGCCAAGGAGGCCGCCAAGTAGTGTCTCGATCATTGCGGGCCTCCCATCAGTTTGAGCTTGATGGCGGCACCGACCAGCAGCGCGGCTAGGATGCCGGTGGTGATGACCTTGACGGTCGTCTGCCACGCGGTTCGCCGGGCGTCACGCCAGGCTTCCAACAAGTCGCGCAGTTCGCGGATATCGCGGGCGGCGTGGCCGTTTTCCAGCCCGAGATGGGCCAGCACGCGTTCGGCTCCACGCTCAGCGGCGTGGGCCAGTAGTTCGTCGAAGTCCTCGCGGCGCAGGAGCAGCATGTTCTCCACGTGCGCGGGCTGTTGTTGTTCGGGTTCGGTCATTGCGTTCTCCAGAAATGCGAAACCCGCCTCGGGGGCGGGTTTCTGGTGGGGGCGAAGGAAGGGAAATCAGATGGCGAGGCCTGCGCTCCAGCCGGTGGACTTGAAGGCCGAGAGCTTGGCCTCGTCCTCGATGTAGCAAAGCCAACCGATCTTGGGCGTGTGGTACTCCCAGACATCGGCGATGCGAGCGGCGATCTGGTTGGTCTTGCCTGCCCACGCACCGGTGGCTGCGGCAGGAATGAGGTAGCGGTCGCCGTTGGCGGGGCTGGCGGGCGGTGTGGTCAGGTCACGGTCTTTCACGGACAGACCCACCACTGCGCCCAAGCGCTTGAGGTTGGCGTCCATACCGGTGTCCCAGCCACTCTCGCCGAGCGTCCAGCCGTAGTTGAGTCCAAGGTTCGGGTCGATTGATGACATGGTCTATCTCCAGAGATTCGAGGCTTGGCGAATGCGCCGGACGGCTTCCGGGTCGCCGGTGCGGTGGCTTTGCTGTGGATGCTGCCGCCAGTGACGCCCGACGATGGGCAGGTACAGCACGCCGCCGCGTTTGGCCACGAGCAGGGTCAGCAGCCAGTCGGCAAAGTTGTTGAGGTCGGTGGTTTCCTTGAGCACGGCTTCCACGGCAGAGCGGCGCATCACGATCAGGCCGTGAACGTGGCTGGCGCTGTTGGCGTGCTGCCAACGGCTGTAGGCCAGACGCCGCACGGCAATATCCTGGCCGTTTTCGTCGGTCAGCGCCTCGTCGGTGTAGGCCATCACGGCTTGCGGGCAGGCATCAAGCGCATCGGCCAGTTGCGTGAAGGCACTCGCCTCGTACAGATCGTCGGGATCGACGAAGGACACCAGCGGCAGCATGCCTTGCGCATAAGCTGCCGCCCTAGCCTCGCCAATACGGCCCGGGATGCCGGGCAGGACGTGCAGCTGGATCGGCGCGCCGTCGAGACTGGCGATGCAGGCCGCACGCCATTCGGCGGGCTCGTTCAGCGTCAGCAGGTGAACATCAATGCGTGGTTCCAGCGGCGCATCCATCACACACCCCCCCAATACTGGCCCCAGCGCAGGCCGTAACCCGCTCGATCCATCACGCGCATCTGCGGCTGCCAACTGCTCAGGCCATCACGCTCGGCAATGATCTCCACGGTGATCCGGTCACCCAGCGCACCGGCATCCAGCGCGGCAGCCGCCGCCGTCCAGATGTAAGTGGTGCCGAGCAGCCCCGTCTCGGCATGAACCAGCACGTTGTTGCGATTGCGAATGCCCACCGTGTAGGTCACACCCAGTTCAGGCCCGATATCGCCCTCGTCTTGCTGCACGAGATAGGCGGTTTGCTGCGTGCGGTCACGGTGTGCCCACGCGACGGTGAGATCGCCAGCCACAACCTCGGGTTCGATCTGGCCATTGAGCCGGATGCGGCCAGGTGCATACGGCAGCGCTTGCCGACCGATCAGCACCAGGGGCTGACCATTGCTGGCCGTTACCGCATCGCCTTGATCGGTCGAGGTGCGCGGAGTCGCTCCCACGAACACCGACTCACCCGGTGCGCGTTCAGCGCCTTCCGATGCCAGCCATTCGCCCACGCCGATCAGCCGTGTGCCAGCGGGATTCGATTGCGGTGTGGTGTCGAGCACGCCACGTGCAAGATCGACAGTGGCGTTGGCGGTGTCGAAGGCCAGGATGGCGACCGCTTCGCTGATTGCGCCGCTGGCATCCACCAGATAGGCGTAATCGCCGACAGCCAGTCTCTCCGGCTGGCTGATGGCCGTCACCGGAATACCAACGGCATCAACCTCGCTCGCAGGCAAAGCGGCATCGAGTGTGAGCAGTGGTGCGTAGTCCTCGCCCACGACAGCAGCGAGATCGCCGCTCGAAGCTCCGGTGGCCAGTTGCCAGTTCAGTTGCCCGGTACCGCCTGCGGCCGCCAGCGCGCCGAGGTAGGTGTCCGTGTCGGTCAGGTACGCGAGATCGGCCCGCGATAAGCGCCGGGCCAACTCCCAATACGGAACCTCGACCGCCAGTACCAGTGATGGCGGCAGCGGCTCGATGGTCGGTTCATCGACGCGCGGCGGCGGGGGCGACAGCACGGTGTTGTTCAACCCGAACACATCTTCCATCGCTTCGATGCGCCATTCGGCAGCGCCCAAGGTGCCGGTGTCGATGCCGGTCACCCGCACCACCATCTGATCCACGCCCAAACGCGGCCAGTTCAGCAGGAACACATCACCCGGCAACGGCGCACGTTCCAGTGTGTCACGCGCCACCGTCAGATTCATACGGGCCAGGGGCGAACCCAAAGCGCGCAGATCGCGCAATGCGAGCCGCGCAGCCAGTGGCCCGTAGTTGACGCCCGGATAGTTGCGGCGCTGATTGATCACACCGCCTTGCAACTGAATGGCGGCGAGGTTCTCCACGGTGACGGTGGTGTCGCCGCCGGTTTGCCAGTCGGTGTAGACCACGGTCAATTCATTTGGCAGCTCGCCCCATTGGGCGCGCTCGAAGCGTTCCAGACGGACGATCTCGTCCGGGCCCAACTGCGGCAAGCTGTCGACCCAGTAATCGTCGCGCAGCAACTTGATCTCGAACGTGCCTTGCTCGGGATCGGTGTAGAGAATTCCGCCGATGTGGTCGATCACCTGGCCGATGAAACTCTCGATGGACTGCTGGCGCGTCCAGATCAGATTGAGCCCAAAGCCTTCGCTCGACAGCGCCCATGCGGCGTTCCAGAAACTCCAGCCGATGGTGTCCTGCGGGTAGCCCATGCCCCAATGCGGATCGGTGAGGCACTGCACCAGGATGTGCGCCGGGTTCATGCCGACGCTGATCTCACGACCTTCGTCGTCATCCCTGATGCGCACCTCGGCGTTCCACTCCATCCAAGGCGCTTCAAACCAGCCAGCGGTGAAGCGCCGGACGCGCACCGCCCACGGCTTGATGTAGGGGTTGTTGGCGGCGAACAAAATCTTGCGGGCCACCAGTGACAGCACACCCCGGAAGGCCGGGATGGCGCTGCCGAGGCGGCTCACCAGATAGTCGTTGCGCCCCTGACCGGCATGGCCCGAGAGCACATCAATGGTGCCGACCACGCCGCCTTCGCGCTCATCACCGCCAAACAAGGTGGGCTTGTTGATGCTCAGGCTGGTCAGCCCGTGGCCGGTGGACAGCGGCGCGCGGTCGGCATCGCCCCACGCGGTGCGCTCGCCCATCTGGATTTCTTGCACGGCATCGACCGGGCCCTGGCACACGGCCAGATGCAGACCCATCCGATAGCGGTAGCCGACGGTTTGCTTCTTGCTGCTGCCACCCATCAGTCGCGCTCCCGCTTGCTGGATTGATTGCGCGCGTGCGCTTCTGCATAACTCACCACACGCAATGCCATCGCATCGCCGGTGGCCAGCAAGGAGTCGGCATCAATGCCTTCGCGCAGGAAGGCGCGGAAATCCAGATCGTGCCGGACAAACCACGTGCGCGTGCCGTTCACGCACAGGCCGACGGCGCGCACATGATCAATAGTGATGACGGTTTCAGTGCTCATTTCTTGCCACCTTTCTTCCTGATCGGGTCGGCTTCCAGATCGCCGTACCAGACGACGTTGGCCCCGCGCAGCAGCACGGTGCCGAACACGACGGGAATCGGTCGGCCTTCTTCTGCGGTGGGCGCATCGACGTCGGAGAGCGACGCGGGTTTGGGTTCGGGTGGTTTGGGTGCGAGCGCGACGGAAACCAGCGCGGCGACGATGATGACGACGAGGTACCACATGGCCGCTCCTAAAAAACGCCGGTCGAGAACGGGTTCTTGCTCGGGATGGCGGGAAAGCCGCCGTAGTTGTCGAGGTTGCCGAAGCGCGACGCGCACGTTTGCGTGCTGTGGTCGCAACCGACCGTCAGCAGCACCTCGGTGCCGGGTTCGATGGCAACCGGATAGAGCAACTCCACGCCGCTGCTGAAGTCACTGACGATCATGTGACGAGCGCCTTCGGGCGTTTGCAACCAGCCACCGGCAACGCCGCCACTCACATTGCCCGGCACGCCACCATCGAGCTCCACGTTGCGCCCGGAGCTGTTGCTCACGAAGGCGCTGGCGGTGATTGGTGATGCACTGCAGGCACTCGAATACAAAACGTGCGAGCACTTGCGGCTGTAAAGCCGACGCAGGCCAATGCGCTTCAAACTGACCTGCGCGCTTTCGCAGCGAACGCGCGCCACGTCGTCAGCGATCTCGACGCCCAGCACCCGTCCCATCCAGCGCGTGCCCGACAGCCACCAGTAGTCGCCCCAGGTGTCGCGCCGTCCGATGCGCAGGGTCACCGAGGTGGTATCCCCGGTGAGCGAGGTGGCCAGCAGGTGGCGTACGAGATCACAGTCGGGTGGCAGTTTGAGTTCCAGCGCCGACTTGGCCGCCTCGGCACCCAACGCCAGTTCGTTGCGCTCGATGGAAAGGCTTGCGTACAGATTGCCATCGAGGTCGACGTCAAATTCGTGCGGCGTCAGCAGGAACTGACTGCTGGCGCTGTTGAAGGCATACAGCTCGACTTCCAATAGAGGGTTTTGACTCATTGGCTTCACTCTCCCTCGTAGGTTTGACGGTCGTTGCCGCGTGGTTCTGGCAACTGCCGCGCTGTCAGCGTGATCTCCACCAGCGCCGGGCTGTGCCAGTACAGATCGACAGCGTCGTGGTCGAGACGGCAGCGAGCGAGTCGAATCACCCGACTGCCTTCGGGAACCCAGTCGTCAAGGCCGGAACGCAGCACGAGCACGCCGCCCTGATCCAGATGGAAGGTCGCCGTCAGTCCGAATTGCCGATAACCATCGGGATGCACGATCAGGCAGGCGGCGGGGCGATGCCAGAAAGCAGCGGCATCATCACCGGTCACTCTCAGGAAACCGTCCTCGGGATCGGCCTCGGCAGTCACCCACAACACCGGGGCCAAACCATCCGGCAACCAGAAGGCTTCCAGTCGCCCTTGCGTGTGCCACAACCGCGCCCGCCAGACCTCGATCTCCTCGGGGGTGCTGGCCAGATAACGGCGCTGGAAGGTGGTGACGGGCCACGGGTCGTCGCGGCGCACCCACGGCTTGGCGGGTGAGAAATCTTGGCGCGTGATGACACCGGCCACCACAGCAGTAGGATCGTCACGCCAGTTGCCATCGGGCCAGACTGGAATCTCGTCGAGCCACGGGTCGTCGAGTACATCCATGTCCGGCGTTTGCGCGGCTGTGATGGTCGCCGTGGCACTCCCGCCCACCATCCCCGGCACCCACTGGGTCAAGTCCGCTGGATCGACTGCGCTGCCCCACACCAAGGGCATCACGCTGCTACCGGCTGCGGCAGCACGCGCCAAAGGTTCGGCCAGCCACAGCAGATCGCTTTCCACGTCGCTGAGTTGGGCGACTTGCCAGCCATCAAACGCGATGATCAGCACCCAGCGTTCGTTGCTGTCCCAGCCCTGAACGCCGTCGTAGGTCAGGCGTAGCGCGGCGGCTGGCGGGCCAAAATGCCGCCAGTCTGCATCCGACACCTCAAGCGCCAGCGCGCCACGTTCGGCGGTTTGGGCGAGGTGAACAGCGTACTGCGGCAGCGGCCACCACGCCGCTTTGCTCAGATGGTCGGCCAGCCAGTCGGCGACCAGCGCATCGGACTGGCGTGCGTTGCCGACTTTGTAGGTCAGCAAGCGCCGAGGGATGCGGCGGCGCGCCTGCCGCGATTCGTTGCCGCTGGCCAGCCTCACTACACTGGTCTGCCACTCCAGCCGCTCGACGAGGGGTTCGGCCCAGTCATGGCGGAAGGCAAACACCCCGCGTTGCGCGTCGGGCCACGGCTGGTCACCGAAAGCGTCCATGCCGGTGGCGACGATGGCGCTCGATGCCGTGTCCCGGCGCAGCACTTCCACCAGGAACGCCGGAGCATCAATGGGCGGCCACGGATACGCTAGAGACTCGGCAAGCCAAGTCGTCGCCAAGTTGGGCGGAACCGGTGCAATGGCGGTTTCAGGTGTGAAGGTGACCGCACTGACTCCGAACGATGCGCGCGACAGCACTTCGCCCTGAAATTTCGGCAGTTCATTTCCGGGCGTCGGCTTGGTGGAAACCTCGGCAACGTCCTGGACGATACGGCGATCCGTCATGCCGACTCCGCACCGAACTCAGCGGCATTGAAGGCAGCCTCCGTCCATTGCACGTTGCCGTTGGGGTTGCGCTCGAACAGCGTGCTCTGCCACGCCAGTTGTTCTTGCAGAATGATGTCGGTGCTGACGGCGGTCTGCGCGCCACTGACTACGAGGCCTTTGACCTTGCCCAGACCTGCATCGGTCTTGCGCGCCAGCATCGTGAGCTGGACGCCGTAGATGGCGGGCGTGGCCATCACTGGTAGTGCCTCGACATCGAAGGACTGGCGCAGTCCGCTGCTGGGCGCACTGATCGCCGTTGCCTCGTCCTCATCGCTCACGGCTTCCCACGCAGCAGTGCCGACCGGACTGGCCGTCCACTGGTTCAGACTGCCATCGCCCTGCGCCTGCAAGGCATCGACACGCACGTCGCCAAGGAAGGTGTTGTTGATCGTGCCGGTGGTATCGGCGATGTAGAAGTCATCGACGTCGATGGTCAGCGGGCACGACTGGCCCGGAACCGCGCCCACGAATGCCGTGAGCAACTGGCCGCCGCCCTGAATGGTGTTCTGCGCGGTCATCTGGATGGCCAGAGTGCCGTTGATGCGCACCGACAGCACACCGTTGCTGGTGCCCTGCGTGACCTGCAGTTCGATGTAGTGCCAACCGCGCGCGGGGGCGCTCGCCACCGACACGGAGATCAGCTGGTCGTAGCCATACTGCCATCGGTAGAGCTTGAGCCGACCGTCCTCGCCGATCTTGACCAGATGCGCGACCTGCGAGTTGGCATCGCGCACGCCGAGCAGCAAGGGCTCGGTGTAGGTGTTCTGGTACGACACCACGCGAATCGCCGCACCGACGATCAGACTGGTCTTGGTGGCGTCGAGGTTCTTGACGTAGCCACCGCCCGACCCCTCTGGCAATCGCAATGCATAGGAAGAAGGACGACGGCCATTGATGCGCGTCGCCTGCGGCGAAAGATACGCCGCCTTGCCGCGCGCCAGCCACGGATCGCCAAAGGCGTCCAGCGCCTGCGGATCGTAGTGATCGAATCCGTCGATGAACAGTAGTGCCATTGGACTTTCCCCTGAAAATTCAGCCCTGCAGCGCCGCACGGATGGCCCGTGCATTGCGCCCGATGATGTTGACGATGACTTTTTCCCCGGCAGGCGATTGCATGTGGTCGTGGGTGACGCCCGGATCGACCGCGTTGACGATGCGCACTGCCTGATTCACCTGCGGTTGCGCGGGTGGCACTTTCACCTCCGGCACCAGACCACCCGCAGCGAAGGCCAGCTCACCACCTTTGAAGCGTGGGCCGACGGACAAGCCGTTGACGGAATCGAGAAAGGCCACGCCGACCTGGCGCACGGCGGCAGCACGCACCACGTACTCGCCTGCTGACAGACGCGCCGGGATTGAGTCCGACGTGGCGCTACCCGGGCCGGAGACCAGACCACCGTTTGCGAACTTCTTGATGCCACCCAAGAGCGCCATCACAGCGGCCACCATTGCCACCATTGCAGCAACCGCGAGCGCGGGGCCAACGTAGGGAATGGAGGCCTGCGAAGCTGCGGCACCGGCTCCTGCCTTGGCCGCATCCATCGACACCACGGTCGTGGTTTCGGCAGACTTCTGCGCGACCTTGGCGGCGCTGGCGGATGCGTCTGCCACCTGTTCCTGCTGGATGAAGCCGAGCTTGAGCGCCAACATTCGCGCCTGCATGGCGATCCACTGCTGGAAGGGCTGGATCACGATCTGCTGTAGGAAAGCGTCGGCCACTTGCTGGAAGATGCTCGACAAGGCACTGCGCCACGTCTGCGCGCCGGTGATCATCCCGTTGAGCGCACCGCCAAAGCTCTCGCCGATGCGATTCCACAGCGGGGCCATTTCATCGACCACCAGCTTGGTGCGCTCCAGTTCGTTGCGCCACGCCTGCACGCGGATCACCGCATCCGGCCCGATGGCCTGCGCCGCCTGTTGCATGGTCGGCAGCAGGCGCTCCATCTCGGTGGCCGATTGCTGCTGCAAGGTCACGATCTGTT
>LNFM01003519.1_pt1 | contig 30634 bp, 33 predicted proteins | sample 596031 | NCBI WGS metagenome assembly LNFM01 (sample SAMN04254537, study PRJNA301005) | activated carbon metagenome | isolation source: dual media filters at the Ann Arbor, Michigan drinking water treatment plant | place: USA: Ann Arbor
CCCATGCCTGCCCTCCAGTCCCCGTTTGTTCCCTATCCGTTCCCATTCCCTGCCCTATCCCCTGCCCCTCCATGAACGAAGGGGGGTGGCCCAACCCGAAGGCGGGGTAGCGGGAGGCGGCGCCTTTAGGGCATACACCTCTCCCCGTGTGCGGCCAGTTTTCCCAAACCCCGTATACCCCACCAAAAAGCAATCAAACGAAGTCTACGGGTTTTTGCAATTCCTAAACCCCGGACATATCCTCCCGCTGCCTCGCTTGTCTGTTGACAATCGGCCCGCCAGCCGCCATGATCAGCCCGCGAACCTAGGAGCCTGCCCGATGATTGATTACGAGAACCTTGCCGCATCCGTCCCCGGCCCCGAGCCGACTGTTGAGCCTGCACCGGCGGGCCGCAAAGCTCCTGCTTTCAGCACCGAGACCATCTTCGAGTCCGACGCCAGCCCTGAAGAAATCTCTGCTGCCCAAGCCCGGCTCAACCGCCCAACTTTACCCGTCACCCACGAACGCTACCAAGGCATTGCTGCGGCCAAGGGCTATAAGCAGGGTGATGATTTCTCTGGCAACCGGCTCAAGAAAACCTCTTACAACCACGAAGCCATGATCGACGTTATCATCGCTGAACCTACCCTCACCCAAAACGACCTTGCCAAGCGCTTTGACCGCTCCGTCGCCTGGATCTCCGTCATCATGGGTTCGGACTCTTTCCAAGCCGCTCTAGCCAAGCGCCGCGAGGAACTCACCGACCCTTTTCTCGTAGCCACGATTGAAGAGCGCTTTCGTGGCCTAGCCGACCAATCGCTCCAAGTCATCGCAGCCAGTCTCGAAACCACGCGGAACATCGACGTTGCGTTCAAGGCCCTGGACATATCCGCTAAGGCCCTGGGCTTCGGTGCCAGATCCGCCAACCCCGGCGCGACTGTCCAAAACAACTTCGTTGTCCAACTCCCGCCTAAAATGGCTGATTCTTCCGAATGGGCTTCCACCCACGGCAAGACCATCGAGCAGTAAGGAGCCTTCTCATGACAACTGCCCACGTATTCCGCTCTTCGATCGAAGCTCGTAGCTTCCTCCTCGATTTGAAGCTTGAAGACCCCAAAGCCGTGCTTTCCCAGTCCCGCTACCGCGTGGCAAAGTCCGATGGCACCGCCGTTCAGGCTATCATCTGGCAGCGCCCCGAAGACGATGACCGCTTCTGGGGCCTGACTTTTTCGGAAGTCGTTTTCCACGGCAAGTTTCCTGAGCGCACTCGCGAAATTGCCCGCCTGCAAACCCGATCCGCATGACTCCTCGCTGGATCAACTACACCCCCGGCGTGCCGCTCACTGCGGACTTTCTCTCCGCTGCTCCGTGGGGCCGGTCTTTGTGCGTTAACCAAGCAACTGGTCAAATCTACTACCTCGACGCTGCTGGGGTGCCTACCGCAATTATCAGCGGCGGTGGTGGTGGTGGTGGAGAGACTACTTGGACAGCTATCACTGGCAAGCCTTCAACGTTCCCACCCGAGGCACACAACCAGGGCATTTCGACGATCACGGGCCTGCAAACTGCGCTCGATGGGAAGCAGGCGGTGGGCAGCTATGCCAATGCTGCTCACACACACATTATTGGTGACGTCACCGGATTGCAGGGCGCTTTGGACGGGAAGCAGCCTGTCAGCGCCGTGTTGACCGGGACGACTGCAAGCTTCACCACTGCGCAGGAAACGAAGCTTTCAGGGATTGCGGCCGGGGCGACTGCGAACAGTGCCGACGCAACCTTGCTAGCACGTGCGAACCACACCGGGACGCAGACGCTTGACACGACCACGGACAGCGCAACTCGCCTTGCCATGACTTCCGCCGAGCGGACAAAGCTGACTGGGGTCGCAACGGGCGCGACCGCCAACGCCACGGACGCGGCCTTGCGTGATCGAGCAACTCACACCGGCGCGCAGGCAATTTCGACAGTAACCGGCCTCCAGACTGCGCTCGACGCCAAGCAAGCCACACTCGTTAGCGGGACAAGCATCAAGACGATCAACGGCGTGTCCGTTCTCGGCTCTGGTGACATTGTTATTTCAGGCGGCGGCGGCTCCGATCCGTGGACTTACATCAAGCTGGCGAGCGACTTCCCCATCAGCACTGTGGCTGCGGGTGATATTACGGGGCTGGCGTTCACCCCGGTGGCGAACCTGCAATACGAATTTGAAGCGGTGTTGATGCTGCGGACTGCGCTGGCAGCGACTGGCCCACGCCCCGGTTTGGCATGGGCAACAGGCGGCACGGACGGGGTGGCGCGGATCGACACGCCTTCCAGCGCCACGGCGTCAACGATTGTGCAGGGTAACATCAGCGCGCCATTGCTGGCGGCGGTTGGCGGGTTGCCGAACACCACGGGCAGCTTCCCCGCTTATGTTCGCGGCACGTTCCGGGCCGGTGCCTCGCCTTCGGGGAGTATTCGCCTGCAACTCGCAAGCGAAACGGCGGGCTCTATCGTGACGGTGCGTGCGGGTTCATATCTCAAGTATCGGATCATTTAATGCCTGTCCCCCTCGCCACACCTGAACAAACCGTCATCTGGGCGCCCCAAGAAGGCCCCCAAACCGCACTAATCCAGTGCCCGGTTTTCGAGGTCTTCTACGGTGGAGCCCGAGGCGGTGGCAAGACCGAGTCCTCCATCGGTGACTGGCTGGAACACTCCTCTGCCTACGGTGAAGCCGCTATTGGCATCTTCGTGCGGCGCAAATTCAAGCAGCTGGCCGAGGTCATCGCCAGAACTAAGCAGCTCTTCCCCAAGGTCGGAGCCAAATACAACGAGCAAAAAGCCGAATGGCGCATGGCCAATGGCGCACGCTTGAAATTCGTCTACTTGGAGCGAGATTCCGATGCCGAAGAATACCAGGGCCACAACTACACCCGCGTCTACGTCGAAGAAGTCACCAACTTCCCTTCCCCCGGGCCTATCGACAAGCTCCGTGCGACTCTCCGTAGCGGTTCTGGTGTCCCTGTTGGTATGCGGCTTACTGGCAACCCTGGCGGCCCTGGGCATAACTGGGTAAAAAAGCGCTACATCGACCCCAACCCTCGCGGGTATCAGTTAATTGAAGAATCCTGCGATGTGGAAATCGACGGTGTGGTCAGATCTGTCTCACTCGAGCGGGTTTTCATCCCTTCAAAGCTCGGAGACAATATGCTGCTCCTCCGAGGCGATCCTACCTACGTCCTACGCCTCCGCCAGTCCGGTTCCGAAGCCCTCGTCAAAGCCTGGCTTGAAGGCAATTGGGACATTGTTGACGGGGCTTATTTCACCGAACTCGATGAAGCGATCCATGGACGGCCCGCCGACCTCATGCGCTGGGCACCGCCCTCCACAGTCCGTTTCCGTGCCTTCGACTGGGGTTCCGCCAAGCCTTTCTCTGTTGGCTGGTGGGCCATCTGTGACGGGACTTGGCCCCGCGACAACCCTCTACCCTTCGGAGCCATCTTCCGCTATCGCGAATGGTATGGAGCTTCCGGCGTGAACAAAGGCCTCGGCTCCACAGCCGACACTGTCGCCAAAGAAATCCTAAACCAGGAAAAGGGCGAGCGCATCCGCTACGCTGTCGCCGACCCCGCCATCTTCATTCGCAACGGCGGGCCTTCCATCGCAGAGTCCATGTCCCGCTGCCGCTGGCGTCGGGCGGATAACAAACGCCTTCCTGGCTGGGAGCAAGTCCGCCAGCGTATATCCGGCGAACAGACCTGGGTCGAGGAAGAAGGCCAAGCTGTCATGAAATCCGTTCCCATGCTCTACTCTGCCTTCGAATGCGAGGACTTCTGGCGCACTATGCCGACGCTCCAGCACGATGAAAAAGACGTCGAAGACCTTGACACTGACGGCGAAGACCATATCGCCGACGAAGTCCGCTACGCTTGCATGTCGCGGCCTTGGAAGCCCAAAATCGAACTCCCAACGCCAGGGTTGAAACTTCCGCTTCTCCCCGGCCAAATGACGATCCAGCAACTCGTAGCCCAAAACACCCGCAAACGCCTGGAACAGGAACTCAACAATGCCTAGCCCGACCCCCGACGAAGCCAAAGACGAAACCATGTCGGCTGAAAAGTCCGCTGGGCTATACCGAGCCTGGATGAAGGAAATCCACAGCGCAATGAAGCGCGAGGACAAATACCGCAAATTCGCACAAACCTGCGTCGATATGTATGAAGGCAAGGATGCGGAGCAGACCCCCTTTGCCATCCTGTATTCCAACGTCGAGACTATGGCCCCAGCCGTCTACAATGCTCGACCTATCCCGATGGTGCAGCGACGGTTTAAAGATGCCGACCCCGGCGGGAAGGCTGTCGCAGACGTTGGAACCCGGCTGCTGAAATACCTCATCGACAACGAAGCATCGAACTACGACGCCTTCGACGACCTGATGCAGGCCAATGTCCTCGACGGGCTGTTGACAAACCGAGGCTTAACCCGGTTCAAATTCGTGGGCCAAGACGGCCCGATGAAAGAATGCGTTTACGGCGAAGCCATCCGCTGGGACAAATTCTACCACGGCTACTCCCGCACTTGGAAAAAAGTCCCCTGGATCGGCTTCGAATGGGACATGACCGAGGACGAAGTCCGGAAAAACTTCCCCGACGCCCCGGTCGACTTTACTAAGATCGGCACCGACGCTGAGGATGAAAAGTCCGAAACTGAGTCCCGCGAGCAGCGTGAGGGCGTGAAACTCGTCAAAATACATGAAGTCTGGGACAAGCGCACTAAACGGGTAATGTTCTTCTCCGACTGCTGCCCGAATATGCCGCTGAAAATGGTCGATGACCCGCTGAACCTTGTCGGGTTTTTTCCTGTTCCCCGGCCGCTGAACTTCATGCGGAAGGTGACTACGCTTGTCCCAACGCCGCTGTATATTCATTACAAACAGCAGGCCCAGGAACTCAACGAAATCACTCGGCGGCTGAAGGCCATTATCCGTGCAATCAAGTTCCGGGGGGCCTACAATGCCGCAGTCGAAGGCATTGAGAAAATGCTTCAGGCGGATGACAATGAGCTGGTTCCTGTCGAGAACGTCCAGTCCATGCCTGATGGCACCGGGATGGATAAACTCCTCTGGACTGTCCCTGTCAACGAACTCGCCGCGACTGCGCAATCCCTCTACCAGCAACGCGAGCAGGTAAAGCAGGTCATCTACGAAATCACTGGCATCAGTGACATTCTCCGCGGCGCTTCCGTCGCATCCGAAACCGCCACTGCACAAAACATCAAAAACCAGTGGGGATCACTCCGCCTCAAGAAAATGCAGAAGGAAGTCCAGCGTTACTGCCGGGATTGTCTTGGCATCATGTTCGAAATCGCGGCCAATCGCTTTGAACTCGAGACTCTGATGGCGATGACTGGCGCGCCGTATCTGCAGCAGGAGCAGAAACAGCAGATTGAGCAACAACTCGCCATGCAGGCCCAACAAGCCCAGATGGCCCAGCAGCCGCAAATGCCGGGGCAACCTCCTGTTCAGCCTGCACCTCCGCCGCAAATCCCGCCGGAAGTCCAAGCCCTCATGGCTGCGCCTTCCTGGGAGGATATTTACAAGCTCCTCCAAGACCCTGTGGCTGTAAACTACCGCACTGAAATCGAAACCAACTCCACCATCGACGCGGAGGCTGCTCAGGACAAGCAGGATATTTCCGAACTGATGAACTCGCTTTCGCAGTTCCTCAACGGGGTTGCACCGCTGGTTGAGCAGGGGGTCTTGCCCTACGAAATCGCCAAGGAAATGTTGCTGGTTGTCTCCCGTCGGTATAACTTCGGTATGCAGCTGGAGGACTCGATTAAAGCCATGGGCCCGCCGCCGAAGGCCGAGGACAAGCCCGATCCTGCGATGGAAGCCAAGGCCATGCAAGCCAAGGCCGAAGCCGAAGCCTCTGCTGCCAAGGCCCAGCAGGAAATGCAACTTATGCAGGCCGAAACGCAAAACAAACTCATGATTATGGGCGAAGAGCTGAAGGTCAAGCAGCAAGAACTCCGCATCAAGCAGCAGGAACTGCAGTTGCAGGAACGCGCTCTTGGGCTTAAACTTCAACTTCAAACAGCTACTCATAACCAAAAAATGGAAGCCCTTGCAGCCCAGACCGCTGCAGCTAAAGCTAAACCTGAGAAGGAACCTGCCTAATGCCCCTCTACGACTTCAAGTGCACGGACAACCACCGCTTCGAACGGTTCGTGCCATTAACCAACTTTGAAGATCCTCAAGAATGTGCTTGTGGGCACCCCGCAACCCGCGTCATATCTGCTCCTATGTTCACCGTGGACTCGACAGGTTACTCCTGCCCTGTCACCGGGGACTGGATCGGTTCAAAGCACGCGCATCGGGAAAACCTCGAACGGCATGACTGCCGGGTATTAGAAACCGGGGAAAACGAAGCCGCTGCTTCCCGCCGAGCGAAAGACGATGAAAACTTAGACAAGGCTATCGACGAAACCGTGGAACGACACTTCGAAGCTCTCCCTTCAGACAAAAAAGAGCAGCTCCACAACGAGCTGGTCAACGGGAAGCTCGACCTCTCCGTCGATCGCAAGACAGTATAAGGAACCTGCCCCATGCCAAAGAACATTGACGAGCTTAACGAGACTCAGTCGGACTTCGACACCGAAACGGCTTTGGCCGATATTTCCGCTGATCTCTTCGGGCAGGGGAGTGACGATGGGACTGGTGGCGAACCGGCTGATGCTGAGGCGGAGAAGGCTCCAGCGGGTCTGAGCGCTGATGAGAAGGCTCCGCCTCAGCAACCAGAAGGCGAAACCCCGGCGGCAGCCGAAACCGAAAACACCGCCGAAGTTCAGGAAACCGGCGCGCCGAAAACCTGGTCGAAGGAAGCCCTGCAAGACTGGGCCACCCTCCCACCGCGCGCGCAGCAGGAAATCCTCAAACGTGAGGAGGACTTCTTCCGTGGCATTTCCATGTATAAGGAAGCTGCAACTGTCGGGGAACGCTACAACGATGTGGTCAAGCCCTACGCGCCGATCCTGGCTGCGGAGAACATCGACCCGGTGCAGTTGTTCCAATCCTTCGCTGCGAACCATTACCTTCTAACACGCGGGACGCCGGATCAGAAGCTCGAACTCGCTGCCGCCATGATCCAAGGCTACGGCATCGACTTCAACAGCCTGATCAATCACATCGGCTCACAGGCCCTTGAGCCTGTCGATCCCCGCGTTCTTCAGCTGGAGCGAGAAATCCAGCAACTCAAATCCGGAGCCCAGACCCGCCAACAGCAGGAACAGGAATCCGTAAAGGCGCAGCTCAATACCGAAATTGAGGCCTTCGCCAAAGACCCCGCGCACCCGTATTTTGACGAACTTGCCAACGACATTGCCAAGATCTTCGAAACCGGCCAAGCAAATACACTCCAGGAAGCTTACGAAAAGGCAGTCTACCTCAACCCTGTCACCCGGCAGAAGGAGATCGACCGGCTCACAGCCGAGCGCACGAACTCCACTGATGCCGCTGAGCAGGCCCGGCAGGCCAAAATCGCCCGATCGACAGCTGCTGATTTGTCACTCGACCCCAAGTCCCGGAACGGCACGGTTCCCGTCGGCTCTCTCGATGACACTCTTGCCGAAACAATGGCGCGTATTAAAAGCCGCGCCTGAACCCATAAAGGACTTTTCCAATGGCAACTCCAAGTTCAATCTTCACGGAACTCGTTTCCACCACCTGGCGGAACCACGCCAAGGACGTCAAGGACAACCTTACCCGCAACAATGCACTCTACGCCCGAATGATGAAGAAGGGCATGATGCGGACGGAAGACGGCGGGCTTTCCATCGTCCAGCCTCTGGATTACAACTCGAATGGCACCTACCAGCGCTATTCGGGTTATGATATCCTGAACATCCAGCAGTCCGACGTTATCACGGCGGCGGAGTTCCAGTGGCGTCAGATTGCCCTCAACATCGTGGCTTCGGGGCTTGAACTCCGCACGAACTCGGGCAGCAACAAGATCGTCAGCCTTGCCAAGTCGCGTATCAAGAACGCGATGCGGACGTTCAAGAACAACTTCAGCTTCGATATCTACGGCGACGGAACCCTGCCGAACCAGATCGGGGGGCTCCAGGCTCTCGTGTCTGATGCAGGCACCGGCACTGTCGGTGGGATCGACTCGTCGCTGTGGCCGTTCTGGCAGTCGGCTGTTCAGTCAGCAGCTGCTCCGATCCAAGGCGGCGCGGCAGTCACCGTCTCGGCAACCACCATCGAACAGGGCATCATGCTGCCGTTGTGGCTGAACCAGGTTCGTGGCGACGACAAGCCTGACCTCATCGTGGCGTCGAATGACTGGTTCACGTTCTACGAAGCCAGCCAGGTGTCGATCAAGCGCTACACCGACAAGAACGAAGCCGACGGTGGTTTCACCTCCATGAAGTACAAGAACGCTGACGTCATCTTCGACGGCGGCAGCGGGATCGGCAACAGCCGTATGTATTTCCTGAACACCGACTACCTCGAACTGGTCGTGCACAAGGACGCCAACCTGACCATGCCGGACGACATGAAGCCTTACAACCAGGACGCAGTGGTCATGCCAGTGCTCTGGATGGGCAATATGTGCGTGTCGAACCGTCGGCTGCAGGCTGTCGCCAAGGCGTAGTTTCTACGGGGTTTTGGGATTTATAATCCCCGTAGTTTTCAATCGAAAGGAATATCGAAATGCCAGGTGCATCTTCAATCAACGTAGTCGGCAACCAGCCGATCGCCTTCGGGGATCTTCCCGATACTACCGCCCGGCAGCAGCCCGGCCTGATCCTCACCGCAGCTGGTGATTACTGGGGCGGACGGACTGTCCTCTACGGTCGTGCCAACGGCACCATCGACGCGGCAGCGCTCTGTGTCCTGACCCCGGTTCTGGGTTCTGACGGTCAGTGGCGTTACGACGTAACCGAAGCCCCGAACACCGCCAACCTCGGTCGTTCGGTCTGCATCGCAATGGCTCCGATGACTGCTGGTCAGTTCGGCTGGTTCGTCCTCTCCGGCGTGGCTCCTGTAGCTGCAACGGCGTCGGTGGCAGCAGACACTGCCTTCGGCATCACCGGCGCGGGTCAGATTGGTGCGAACTCTGCTGGTAAGCAGATCCTCGGTGGTCGCGTCGTGGCTCCGGCCACTACCACGGTGGTTAAAGCCGCTACGGCCAACTCCGGCTCGACGCAGCTGACTGTCCGTGATGCCAGCGGTTGGTTCCCTGGGGCTTACCTCAGCGGGACTGGCGTAGCCGCAGGCGCAACGGTAACGTCGATCAGTCCCGATGGCACGATCGTCACCATGTCGGCAGCAGCCACCGCGTCGATCAACGGCAACGTGACTGCGACCTACAACAACGGGACGATCTTCTACAACGTCGTTCACGTGAACCACGCTTTCGCGCAGGGTGCTATCACATAGGTTGACATAAACTTCGTGGGCTGTTATGAAATATACCACCCTAACAGCCCACGGAGGTTTTATGCTCAAAAACAGGTTATTGGATAAAACGGTAAAAAGTGAGGACGGCTGCTGGGTCTGGGTCGGGGCGGCTTCCAAAAAACCTTCTGGCCATAATTATGGGCTAATTAGCGTTTCAGGCAAACTTCAAATGGCTCACCGAGTTTCTTACGAACTCTTCCGCGAGCCGCTTAAACCTGGAATGGTTTTAGACCATCTTTGCCGTAACACTCTTTGTGTGAACCCAGAACACCTCGAAGAAGTAACGCCAAAACAGAACATTAACCGAGGGCGAAGAGCTGCTAGTGAGAAAACGCACTGCCCCTCGGGTCACGAATACTCGGAAGCTAATCTTTATATAACAAGTCGCGGGCACAGGGAGTGTCGGATTTGCCGTAAAGAAAAAGCCCGTGAATATGCTTTAAAGCGTGCCCGTTAACCACCTGCCCACGAGGTTTTTATGTCAGACGAAGCAAAACCACCTTATGTTATCTTCGAACTCCGTGCGGTGGAAGACCGGGCGGCAAGTCTCGAAACAGGCCACTACGCTGCGAAAGACGTGGCATTCGCCATTATCACGCCAGCCGGGTCGAAGGATCGACTGGAAAAGGAAGCCGAAGTATGGTTGAAAGATCTTGCTGAAGCCGTCGCGCAGGAGCGCTTTCCGCAGTCCTGGCTTACCGCGTATCGCGGGGCTTTTAAGGATTGGCAGGAGAGCCGCGAGACCCCGGAGTTCGGCATTTCAATCAAAGACTGGCCCGGTGCATCGCCAGCCCAAGTCAAGATGCTTCTCGACCTCAATTACCGGACTGTTGAGCAGGTGGCTGAAGCTACCGAAGAAGGCATTTCTCGCATGGGTATGGGAGGCCGAGCGATTAAGTCCAAGGCCCAGGCCTATCTCGACGCGGCAAAGGACACCGGAAAAGTGGCCGAAGAGGTGGAGCAGCTCCGTGTGCAAATCCAGACCCTTATCGACCGTGATGCTGCCCGCGAGGCGGAACTCACCAAACTCAAGGCCGAGAACGAAGGGCTGAAGAAGTCCTCGAAATAAGGAAGCCCGCCAATGTCAGTGCTATCGGTTATTCAAGCCCATTGTCGAAACCATGCCTTAGGCATACCGACTGGCGTCATCGGCAGCACTGACAGTGGTGTGCAGCAGTTATTGGGGCTGTTGAGCCTACTGCTCGATGAAATGGTCAACGAGTCGAAGTTCAACGTCATCACGCAAGAAGCTGTATTCACGGCAACTGCGGCGGAAAGTCAGGGAACGATGGAAACCCTCGCGCCGTTTGGTTATCAGTTTGCTTACTTCGAAACGTTTTTCGATCGCACGCTGGCGCGGCCTCTCTACGGCCCGCTGACTGAAACCGAATGGCAGCAGATCAAAGCCCTGCCAAACCCTGGGCCGTTTTACAAGTTCCGCATTCGTGGGAATGAACTCCTGCTCAACCCGGCACCAACGGCTCCCCTCAGCACCATTGCATTTGAATACGCCAGTTCCTGGTGTGTGCGGAGCATGGCTGGGGTGCTGCAGCCCGGCATTCTAGCCGATACCGACACTTTCGTATTCCCGGAACGCATCCTGCAACGAGGTCTGGCATTCTACTGGAACCAGCAAAAAGGCCTGCCTTACCAGGAACACAAAGATCAGTATTACAACTTGCTCAACAACTACATCGCTCGGGATAAGGTCAAGTCCCGGATCAACGTAGCAAGCCCTTATCCAGTCGATATTCAACCCGGCATTTTTGTGCCTACAGGGAACTGGAACGTCTGATGCGTGGTGGGAATAAGATCAAATTCCGGGCAGGTGAGCGGCCGCAGCCAGTTAATGAAGCCATCGGTCGGCCTTATTCTCACCCTTCGCCGTATGGAGGTTGGAACGCTCTCGGTAACTTGTCGAATATGTCGCCTACTGAAGCGTTGCAGATGGACAACTTCTTCCCCGCTGTGCAGGACGTAGTGCTGCGAAAGGGGTCGATTACTTGGGTAACGGGGTTCGCCTCTGCGGTGAAGAAAATGCTGCCTTACAACGGGCAAGCAGTTTCGAAGATGTTCGCTTCGACGAATACCGGCATCTTTGATGTAACGGCTTCGGGAACTGTCGGCGCGGCGGTCGATACCTGCACCAACGGCCAGTGGTCGCACGTGAATTTTACCACCCCAGGGGGTAGTTTTCTCGTTCTCGCCAACGGGTCTGATGCGGTAAAGAACTACGACGGGGCGGCTTGGACTAATCCGGCGATTACCGGGGTAACTCCCAGCTCGCTGTCCTATGTCACGGCCCACCAGAACCGCCTTTGGTTCGTTCAGAAAAACACCATGAACCTCTGGTATCTGGGCATTCAGTCTATCGCTGGCGCAGCTACTCAATTCCCTGTTGGCTCGCTGTTCAAGCGTGGTGGTTACGTCGTAGCTGCCGGGTCTTGGACGATCGACAACGGCGCCGGGCTTAGCGACCAGTTCGTTATCGTTACGTCGGAAGGTGAGATTGCGGTTTACCAAGGCTCTGATCCAGCAACCTCTGCCACGTGGGCTCTCGTCGGGGTTTACACTGTCCCACTGCCGCTGGGTAATTTCCCCTTCATGGACTTTGGCGGGGATCTGCTTTACCTCAGCCAGAATGGTCTAATCCCTATCTCGCAGCTGACGCAATCCGTCGTCATCCAGCGCAGCCAGCAGATCAGCTTTAAAATCGACGGGGCATTCCTCGACGCTGCGGAAGATTACAAGAACAATGTCGGCTGGGAAATGGTGCTGCATAAGTCAGCTAACTTCCTGCTGGTAAATATCCCCGTCAGCACAGACACCGTCGCTGTCCAGTTCGTCATGAACACTATCACCCGCGCTTGGTGTCGGTTTACTGGCTGGAACGCGAGTTCGTGGGCGACGCTTGGCAGTGATTTATTCTACGGCGGCGGCGGCGCTGTTTACAAGGCTTGGACGGGGCTGTCTGACAGCGGTATGCCGATTGCAGCCGTCGTGGCGCAGGCTTACTCCCCGCTCGGCTCGCGTAGTCAGAAGAACATCGCACTTGTCCGGCCTAATATCGGGTTCTCTGACGCAGCGCAGCTCTCTATGTCAATGGATGCTGATTTCCGGGCATTTGCTGGTGTGACTAGCTTCGCTTATGCGTCAGTCTCTACTGGCGCGATCTGGGATGCTGGTTTGTGGGACAGTGGTCTCTGGGAGTCCGGCGAGGTCACGTTCCTCCCGACCTGGAACACCATTCCTTGTGAACTCGGCTACCTGCACTCTTTTAGATTGCAAATCTCCTCCAGCCAGTCTACGTTCGCATGGACTTCCACGGACTTCGCAACGCGTGGGGCAGGCATACTGTGAAGCGAATACTGACCAAGCACGATGATATCTTCGGCCCTTGGCTGATGGAGCAAATCGGTGGTCAGTGGTTTCCCGGTCGTGGCTCGACAATCGGTCTGTGGGAAGACGGCATTGGCCCGGTAGCAGCTTGTTGCTACGACAGCTGCAACGGGGCCAGCGTTGTCGGGCATCTGGCCGGGATTGGCCGGAAGTGGATGAATAGAGAGTTCCTCTGGTATTGCTTCCACTACCCGTTTGAAGAATTGAGAGTGAATAAAATCCTCGGACTTGTAGAGTCCACGAACCTAGAAGCCCAGCGGCTCGACGAACATCTAGGTTTTACACTTGAGGCTACCCTCAAGGACGCCGCCCCTAACGGGGATTTACTGATCTACAGCATGACGCGGGATCAGTGTAAATGGCTATCCTTGAAGGAAAAGTATCGTGGGAAAACCCAAAGCTCCAGCCCCGCCTGATTACGCCGCAGCAGCAACTGCGCAAGGCGCGGCGAATGTCAACTCTGCCGTAGCGACGAATTATCTCAATCAGGCAGATCAGATCGGCCCTGGTGGGTCGCTGAAATACACGTATGACTACGAAGGTGGTTATCGTGATCCGACGACCGGGCAGATTATTCCTCGGGCAACGGCTACGACGAGCCTGAGCCCTGAGCAACAGCGGTTGTATGACCAGCAAAACCAGCTCGGCGGGTCGCTGAATGACTTCGCTATTCGAGGTCTGGACAAGGTCGACGAGTCCTTTCGGAATGGTCTGGATCAGTCGCAGTTTCCGGGGCTTCGGTCAGGAACAAATGCTCCGAGTTACCAAACAGGTCTTGGCGCAAACCCGTTTCAGATACAAGCCGGGCTTTCGCCGACGGAGTTTCAGAATCAGTATGACTTCTCGAACGTTGGGGCTATCCCGACTTCGGACAGCTTCACCGCCGACCGCGACCGGATTACTGACGCGTATATGCAGCGGTTGCAGCCGTATCTCGACCGGCAAACCCAGTCTACGCAGACGCAGCTGGCGAACCAAGGGATTACTAAGGGCTCGGAGGCGTATAACTTCGACGTTGATGCGCTCAACCGTTCGCAGAATGACCAGCGGGTTGCGGCGCTGTTGGCTGGCGATCAGGAGCAGAGCAACCGCTTCAGTGAGGCACTGGCGGGCCGTGGTCAAGGGGTCAACGAGGCCATTAGCCAAGGCAACTTCCGCAACAATGCTGGGCAGCTTACCTTTGACCAGCTGCGACAGATTACCGGCTTCAACAACGATGCGCAGAACCAGCAGTTCGGCCAGAATGTCACACAGCAGAGTGCTGAGAACCAAGCCCGCGAGGCGCAGTTCCGGTCTGGTCTGGCGAGCGACCAGTTCAACAACCAAGCCCGGTCGCAGGCTATTCAGGAACAAGCCTACTTCCAAGACCGTCCGCTTAATATCCTTAACGCCCTGCGGACAGGGAACCAAGCCGCACTGCCACAGTTCGGCAACGTCACAGCGGGCTCGACGATTGGGGCTGCGCCGGTTTACAACGCCACAGCGGATCAGTATGCTGCGGCGTTGCAGCGGTATAACATCCAGTCGCAGCAGTTCAGTGGGCTACTGAGCGGACTTGGCGAAATCGGCGGGGCGGCTATTACAAAGTCTGATCGGCGCGCCAAGCGTAATATTGAGAAGATTGGTAAGCTGCCCAATGGGCTTAATGTTTACTCTTACAACTATCTCTGGAATGACGACCCACAAGTTGGTGTCATGGCAGACGAAGTTGCGAGGATTAAGCCCGAAGCTCTTGGCCCGATCCAAGACGGCTACGCCACCGTAAACTACGGAGCGCTGTGATGAAGCCAACAGTCAACCTGCCGAAGATCGCCATTCCCACCGGGTATGAGCAGCAGCAACGCGATGCCGCGACGAAGCGTCGATTGGCTGAGGCTATGCTTGGTCAGGGACTTGGCCCACGGCAAGGGCAGAATAACTGGTCGCAGCTGTTCGGGCAGCTGGCTTCGGCCTATGCCGGGAAGAAGCTGAACAAAGACGCTACGAACCTGGAGACAGGGCTGCAGCAGCAAATCCAGCAAGACTTCTCCACGCAGCGGGGGGCCTTTCAGGAAGCAATCAAAGGCGGGGCGACCCCAGCTCAGATTGTTGAACAGTTCGGCGCAAGCCCGTTGCTGGAAGCTGATGTAAAGCCTTATCGGGAAGCCGTAGCACGAGGGCTAACGGAACGGGAACAGCTGATTAACTTCGGCGGTCGTTCAGGCGTGCGGCAGGGCGATGTTGCAGGGCAGTTTGAAAACGACCCCAACAAGCCCGTGCACGTAATTGACGGGCAAATGCAGGTAAACCCTGTAGCCATGACCGCGCAAGCACTGTCGAATGGGACACTGGTGCCGGAAGGTGAATATCCGACTTCGGCGCCGTTTCCTGGGGCGCAGTCTATGGCACCGCAGCAACCACAGCCCCAAGCACAGCCGCGGTCCGTAGACGCCCAAGGCCTGAAAAACCTCGCCGCGACAATGCCCCGCGATCGACTGACTGCCTATCTTATGCAGGGAAATGTTGTTGTGAAAATCAACAGCCCGGAAGAGGCCGATATGCTCGGTCTGCCGCCGGGGACGAAGCTTGAGCTGCCTGATGGCACTTACGGAGAAATGCCATGATGCAAGAAGATCCTTATGCACGGTTCCGTAAGCCAGCAGCTGCTCCTGTTGTGCAGCAGCCTGTCCCGCTGCCGACTCAGCCGCAACCGTTCCCCGGTGCTGCGCCGCTGCAAGTCCGTCGCAACCCGGCGAAAGTGCAGCAGGAGCAAATCGCTGTGAACAACGACCAGCGCGGAGCGAATGCTGATGCTCGGGCGGCAGAGGCAGCAGACCTTGCTCGTCAGCGGGCGGAGATTGATCGACAGCAGGCAGAGATTAAGGCCCGAACGGCTGAAGTCGAGGGCGGGGTAGAAACCACCGCGCAGGGCAAGACCGCCGCAGGCCATATGCAAACCCTGCAAATCAACATGGATATCATCAAGGACGCGCTGAAGAAAGACCCGAACGCAGCGGCACCTGGGTTTGCTGAAGCCGCGTTTGGCGAGAGCCTGCCTGCGCAGTTCCGTGGTTTGGTCGCCAGTCCCGAACGCAACGTCGTGCGCCAGTCCTACGGCCCGATCATCGAGTCGGCGGTGTATCTGGCGACGGGTGCGGCGGCTAACGATCCGCAGGTCGAGCGTCTGATCGAAGGGCTTGTGCCGGTGTATACCGACGGGCCGGAAGAACTCCGCGCGAAGGCTATTCGGCTTCAGGCTGAAATGGCCAAGGCCGACTCGATTGCTGGGTCAGCTGGTATTCTCGCTCGGGAGAAGATTCAGGAGGTTCGCAACCTCTTCCCGCAGCTGTATGGCATTGACGCACAGGAGGTCATGAACCCTTTTGAAAAGCCCTCGGAGCAGCGATTTGAGCTGTCGGGGGATAGCGAACGCATCCCGATCCCAGAGCCGATGCAGAAGGAACTGGATGCCTTTCTCGCCCAGAACCCTCCCGGTAGTATGTCTGTCGAGAAGTTCAATGACTTCTACGGCCCGCTGATGCAGCGTTATGAGTTCGGCGGTGGGGAAAATATCCAAGAGCAGACCAAGGGCTTTGTTGACAGCTACAACGCTGGGAAAGCCAGCTCCACAATCCCAAGCCCCAGCCGACCGTTGGAAGGCATGGTTGAGGGTGGGTTAGCTGCTGCTGGTGCCGATACAGGCCTTGTCGGGGATCTTTACACCGGCACGGCTGCAGCAGCGAACTCCATGACCGCAGGCTTGCCGGAGTTGTTTGCTGGCCGCGAAGGTCGTGATGCGTTTAACCGTGCGCAGCAGGCCCACCCAAAGTCGGCGCTGACTGGCGACGTCATCGGCTCCCTCGCTCCATCAGTTGCCGCTGTCAAGGGCGTCAGCAAGCTTGCCTCGCCGCTGATCAAAGAAGGCCTTGGCCGGGAAATTGCTTCCGAAGTCGGGGGTAACGCCATCTATGCTGGTGTCCGTGGTGCCAACGCTGCTGAGCCTGAAAACCGTCTCGAAGAAGGCCTGACACAAGCCGCTCTCGGTGGCGGCTCAGCCCTCCTCGCTCGTGGTGCTATCCAAGGCAGTCGTGGCTTCATGGGAGAAAATTCCCGCAAGGCTCTTGACAGCCTCGGGCCGCAGGAATTTGATATCCCCGCACAGCGCGGGGCGTTGCCTGCTGATGAGATTACGCCTCCTGCGTATCAGGGCATGACAGATGACCAACTCCGGGCGGAGGCTGCTCGGGCTCAGCGGGGTCTGGATGCCTGGGAAGCGTCGAACACCACAGCGACGAACAATGCCGCAGCCCGGCAGGCACTGGAAACAGAAGCTGCTCAGGTAGCTAAGTCCAACGCCAACCGGCAGGAAGTCTATGTCCGGGAGAACTTTCGTTCGACCAACCCTGGGGCTATTGATGCCATCCGGGCAGAGGCTGCGGAGAAGTTCCCCACTGATCCGGCACTGGTCATGCAGTCAGAAGAGTTTGCCAAGCGCGCTGGTGGGCTGAAAGACTTTTCCACGAAGGGCCTAGAAGCTCCGGAAATCCTCACTGAGCGGATAAACCGCATTGATGGGTATCTTGCTCAAGACGCTACCCCACGCTCGGGAACTGTCGAAGGCGTTGACCTCACCACCATGCAGCGGGCTGGTCTGGGGAATGCTGAAGAAGCTATCTCCGGCCTGCCCGGTGTTCACGGTGCGCGTGAAGGTTCGGTAGAGAGCTTCAACCGTCAGAACTCTGGTCGGGTTCTGGCCCGTATTGGTGAGAAGCTGCCTAAGGACGTTCGTGTCGGGACTGACATGAATGACTATGTCAACAAGAAACTTAGCAATGCATTTAACACCCTTCGCCCGTCGATTAAGGGCAAAGTTGACCAAGGGTTTAACAACGGCGTTGCAGCGCTGCGGAAGCAAGCAACGTCTAGCGACGAGCGGAAGGCTCTCTGGCAGGAACTGGAAAGCGTTCTCCAGCGCTTCCGTCAGCCGGATGGTTCCTTCAACGGCGAGGGGTATAAGGACTTCAGCACGACCCTTCGCCGGTATGCTGAGGAATGGGGCCAGTCTGGCACCCCGGCATCGACCGTCGCCAAACAGGACATGTCCCGCGTTGCTGAACAGCTGCGTAAGCAGGGCCAGGCACTGGTGGGCCGAGCAAACCCTGCGGCCGGTCGAAGGCTGAAAACCCTTGAAGGCGCGTGGGCTCATCAAGCACGGATTGAAGCTGCTTCACGAGGCGCGGCTAAGGGCGGTCGTGGGGTGTATGCTCCGGACGAGTATCTGAACTCGATCGAACGCTTGGACACCTCCAAGGGTAAAACCGCAGTCGCTCGCGGCAAAGGCTTTGATCAAGAATACGCTCAAGACGCTCGGGAAGTCCTCGGGACTAAGCCTGGAAAGAAAATCTCCATCCAAGGCTCGGCGCTCACGGCTTATGCTCTTAGCAGCCTCGGGGTTCCCGGTGCAGCAGTTGCTGGCTCGGCGGTGCTTGGCTACGCCCCTGGGGTGAAGCGCATCATCCAAGCCATCATTGACGGCAAACTCGGGGCAACGCCGAAGGCTGTGACTAAGGCTCTGGAAGGTTCAGCAGCTGGCCGGGTTATTCTCGACAGCAGCGATGCTAAGGCCCGACAGACTGTTCTCACTCAACTTCTCCGCGAACGTCATTCGAACTAAGGAACTAAGCCAATGTCTTTTGATGGATCTGGCACTTTTACCCCAGCGGCAAGCCCGAACTTTCCTGCGGTCGGCGGGCAGGTTATCAATGCTTCGTATTACAACGCGGTGATTAATGACATTGCGGCAGGGTTGACTAACACACTGACGCGAGACGGGCAGGGCAAACCCACGACCAATATTGACTGGAATGCGAAGAACCTGACAAATGTTGCTACCTTTGGCGCAGTGACGGGGAACTTCTCTGGAACGGTTACAGCAGTAGCCTTCGTCGGGCCACTGACTGGAAATGCAAGCACAGCTACAACCGCAGCCACGGCGACTAATTCATTGTCGCTTGGCGGCACGCTCGCAGCAAACTTTCTTCAGACAGCTAACCTACTTACAGCGATCTTGGCGGTGGACGGAGCAGGCAGCGGTATTGACGCGGACTTGCTCGATGGTCAGCAAGGAGCGGCGTATGCGCTGTTGAATAGCTCTCCTATCTTTACAGGGACACTTACCGCTGGGTCGGGGGTCGGCACCGGAGCGGCAACTGTTGAAGTGGGCGGAGGCCGTTCGGGAAGTGGCACGGCGAACGTAGATTTCCACGCAGTCACTGGGGCTGATTTTACTGCTCGCATTATCCGAGCTGGCGGGGCCAACGGCAACTTCGATATCGTCAACACCGGGATTGCGGCTATCCGACTGCAAAACCCGTCAGGGGATACTATCTTTGACAACGCCGCAGAGAGTGTGCGGATTACGAACGCTGGTAATGTCGGCATCGGGATTGCAACCCCACAAGGCAAGCTGCAAGTAAAAGACGGGACTGACGAGAACTTCCTTGTCCGGGGCAATCTTAACCTTGCCGACGGGGTCACTCTATACTCTGTCAACGATGCTAACAGTGCCACCCGGTCAATGGAGTTCGCAGCTAGTGTGTATTACTTCGCTGGTGGGAATGTTGGTATTGGGCTGACTAATCCTACCAGCCTGCTGCATGTAAACGGCGTGATCCAAGACGATAAGGGCAACGTCCGGCGGCTGATTAAATCTGGTGAGACCAGTGGAACTCTGACCTCGGCTTCGGCTAACGAAATCGTCCGGGCGACCGGCGGCGTGACGTTGAACGGCTCTGTCTTCACTGACAACGACAGCGTAGTGATCTTGAACAAGTCCGGCGGGGCTATCACCATAACAGTCGGTGGAGGCTTGACCCTGACCAGCACCACGGGTGCGACAGGCAACCGGACACTGGCTAGCAACGGCATGGCTACCGTCTGGTTCAACACCGCCAGTGACGCACACATTTCTGGCTCGGGGCTTACATAATGTCGGCTATTATTGGGGCGCTTATTGCGTCGGTAACTTCTATCGGTGAAGTGGCTATCAGCAACGTCACAGCTAGTGATATTGCGCTTGCCCCGGCCTCCGCTACAGCGTCCTACTCGCTAACTTCTGCTGGGAACCTGACTTACACCGGAGGGGGCGGCACATGGCTGAGCCCACAGGTGGGCATGGATCAGTTTGAAGTCAGGGCAACGTTGGTGTCGGGGAGCCTCACGACCGGGACGACTGGTAGCTGGCTCAATCTCGGAACGACAAGGACTTGGACAGTTTCACGATCAGGCGAAGGAGTATCCGCTGCGGTTCTCACCATCGAAATCCGTCTAGCCAGCAGCGGTGTCGTCCAAGACACTGCAACGGTTACCTTCAGTGCAGAAGTTACTAATATCTAATTTAGGGTCGCAAGAATATGATGAATGAGGCAGATAAGGAGTTTATTCGCCAGCTTGACGCCGCAGTTGAAAACCGAGTAAAAATGTGGATCATACGGGCGGCATTGACACAGGTTGTTGCGCTACTGATCCCAACATTCTTCCTTGGTGGGATTTATCTTCAAGGCAAAGCAGCGATAGATTTACTGAGCACCCAGCAAACAGTCCTTGCCGAACGTGGTCGGTGGATGGAGTCGAGAGAACGCTGGGAAATGGCGATGGAAAACTGGGCAGGGCCGCAGGGCTTCACACCTCCCCGGTATAAAAGGGAAGATGAGCAATGACGAAGGCTTTTAATCTCAGTGCCCGGTCGAAGTCGAGACTGGTGGGTGTGCATCCGGATCTGGTGAAGGTCGTCGAACGGGCGATACAGATCACGGAGATTGACTTCGTGGTGTTGGAGGGCCTGCGGACGCTGGCCACGCAACGGAAGTATGTGGCTAACGGAGCCTCACGAACAATGCGCAGTCGTCACTTGACCGGCCATGCCGTTGACATTGCGCCTTGGGTTGGTGGGAAAGTCAGCTGGCATTGGCCGCATTACAACCCGCTTGCCGTGGCCATGAAACAGGCTGCAAAAGAACTCAATGTCCCGATCGAATGGGGCGGGGATTGGAAGAGCTTCAAAGATGGCCCGCACTGGCAGCTGCCTTGGAAGGGATACCCCGCATGAAGCTGCCTAACATAAGCACACACGACGGGCGTAGAGCCTGGGCGTTCCTCGCCATCATGGGCGGTGCTATGGTGTTTAGCCTGTTCATCTGGGTGGCGCTTTACCTCCTCCGCGATCAGCCGGGCTTTATTTTCTATCTGGCAATTGCCGCGCATCTTCAGGTGCTGGTCGGAATGACTGCCCTTGGCTTCGCGATGGGCCGGAGGTTGTCGGTCAGCGCAAACCGCGACGGTGTGACGATCAACGACAGCCAGCACATCGACGTTCACACAGGAGAGAAGTGATGCTGAAAGGCCTAACACCGCTAGGGATCAAGATCCTAGTCGGGATCGTTCTCGTTGCAATCTTTGCTGTTGTGCTGGCCATCCAGGCCTGGAACACTTCCTCACGGGCAAAGACTGAAACTCGGCTGTCGAACAACCAGACAGAAGCCGCCCTGAACAGCGGAACTGACGCAGTGGAAACTCTGGGCGAGCAGTCTGGCCGCGAAGACCAAACCGATGCTATCACAAAGGACAATGACAATGCTATTCGTAAAGCCCCAGGGGCTGATGCTGCCGTTAATCCTGACCTCGACGCTGTTGCTCGTGAGCGGCTGTGTCGGCGCACCGTCTATCGTCTCCGCCCAGAGTGCCTGCAGTTCACTACTCCCGAGTGAGTGGAAGGCTGGAGTGCCGGGGACGGAGTTGCCTGGTGGCTCGACGGTCGGGGACTGGATCGCGTTTGCCGATGCGCAGACCGGTCAGCTGGATAAGTCCAACGATCGCTACTCCGCCGCTGTTGGCATTGTTGAGCGGTGCGAGGCCAGGGATCAGGAAGCGGTCAAAAGGGCAAAAAAGCGATTTTTCGGAATTTTCTAAAAAACGAAAAATCCGGGATTTATAAAAACCAAAAACCCGTAGTTATCAATCGAGGTCAGCCATGCCAGACGTTTTCACTCCTGAGATAGAGTTTGGCCCCTGGGCTGTTGGAATACTGACGCCGGACGGGGGAGTAAACCCTTTTCGGACGATACAACTATCAGACTGAAGAATTTGGTAGTAGCACTGCGGGCGTGCTGCCCCCTCATTCGGGTCGTTGGTTTATGAGAAGGATCAACGCGCCGGTAGTTCGTGGGGCTTCTGGGGGCGGTCTAACATTTACGCTGTCGCTAAGGGTAGTGAACGGCATCGCAGTTAGCGGCGCTGTTGAAGTATCTCGATGTGCTGCGTTTCAGCAGTCAGTGACACTGTAAGCCCATGACCGGGCTACATCAGTGGCTTGAGAGCCGCAACCGTAAGTCCTGCGAGTGGTGCATGGTGGCGGTGTTCGTGGCGTTTATCGCTCTTGGACTCGGAGGCGCGCACCTGCTCCACTGCTCATGACCTCGTATCGGACGAAGCCGTTGGCAACTCCGTAGACCCTGGGTAAAGCATGAATTTATCCCCAGACTGTTTTAATACCAGATAACCGGAGCGCACTGCTCCGGTTATTACGGCTTCAAAGTCCTGCATTTTCGGGAAGTGCTGATGGACGAAGCGGTAGGCTTCTTCGTAAGGACAGCCTCCGCGTTTTTGCACGTAGTAGATCAGGCGCTCGGCATAGACCGCGTCCTCGGACTTGCCGATCTTTGAGAATACAAACTGCATGTCAGGTTCGAGGTCTGTCACCATTTGGCTGGCGAGTGCGAGGTGCTCAGCGGTGATAACTAGGCGGTCGGACTCAGCGGCTGCGAGAACCATTGCGAGTTTGTGGATATGGGTTTGTTTACGTGCGAGGTAGCCCCCAAACCGTTCATCGTCCATATGGAGGTGTTTGGCTGCATAGTGAGCCTCATACCATGCCCGGCCCCACGTTAGGGCGGATTGATCGAGAACGTATTCCCCGGCCATGAGGGAGATTTGGCAGAGGTCTTCGATCAGATGTTGGGCTATTTGTTTCAGGTTCTTCGGCACGAACTCACCGGGGTAGGCGACCAGCTTGGCTTTTTTCTCGGCATAGACGAAAATGCAGCGGGAGGTGAACCCTCCGCCAATCATGTATTCAGGGAAGTTGCCTGCGATCCATGAAGGTGTAGTGCAAGCGATTAGGTTGATCCAAGGGTTTTCTACTGAGTCGTTGCCGGAGCCTTTGGTTTTCTTTTCGAAGGAACCGGGCTTGCCATCCCAGAGAGAAACGAATAGATCAATCATTTCTTTGTCTTGTGGGTTGAGGAGGTTGCCAAACTCGGAAGACTCTATGGTAATGGCCGACATGGCGTGAAATTCGCCCTTGTATTCGAAGGACATTGTAGACTCGGCGAAACCGGAGACTAAGGCCTGCCATGTGACAACGTCTGGGCCGAACTTTATGTCGGGAACTCGCTTGAGCAGGGACATGCCAATACCAGCAGTTGTCGACTTGGAGACTATGCCAGGGGGGGCGACAAGAATAATAAAGAAGTTCGGGTGCCATTGAAAGTAGGCCATGTCGATCCACACCCGGCGGCGAAGGGCCCCCGCGACGGTTGATACAGCAGTCCAAAAATGCATATGTCGGGGGGCTTCGGAAAAACTGGCGTATTCCATAAACGCGGAAACCCAGTTGTCAAAATGTCTCTTGGCCATTAGCCGCAGTCTCCCCATGAACTTTCACTAGTAACAAGGCCAACAGGGATTGTCAATGGCTCTTCGTAAGGTAATGGAACAGAGCAGTGCTTAAGTATACTGGCTCTATGTCGATCAGCATCTGCCGTCGGGAACTGTCCGGCAAGGGAGTCGTGAACCTGAAGCAGAACCTGAATGTCCGGCTCGGCGTTATGGATATTTCGATATCCTCGATTGATAAGGCATCCAACGGTAGATTGAGGCACCCAAGCAACGGCTTGGTTAAATATAGTCCCTTCCATGCGGTCGAAAAACCAACCCCTGTATCCAAACACGTTTTGAACATAACGGTCAGAGCGTAGGCGGGCGCAGAGGTCATCCTGCCAAGTCTTGATTTCAGGGAACTTTCCATAATACCAGAGCTGGATGCGCTCAACCTCGGACGCGAGGAGTCCAATTCGTCCAGCCAGACCATTAGCTGTTCCCAAGTAATTTGTTCCGTGGGCAAGAGCTTTAAACAGCTTATAGGAAGGGTGATGTTTACTGATGGTTGGGTCACGGTAATACTCCTTCGCTATTTCGACGTAGGGTTTAAGGCCTTCAGCGAACATGGCTTTCATTTCGACGCAGCCGGACTCCCAGACAACGATGCGGAGGTCGGCTGAGTCGAGGTCGATATCGAAGAAGGTCATGCCGGGGTCGGGAACGAAGAGCTTGCGGATATTGGGGAGGGCTTGGTGGGCGTAAAGTTCGGACATTAGTCATCACCCTTCGGGACGTTCTGGAGGTTCATGCCTGATCCGAAAGCGTTTTCGGAAGAGGAAAAACGATAAGTTTCAGTCCCAGCGATGTTGAATGAACATCGCATACGCTGGTCATGGTCGACAGGTGCTTCAAGAAAAGTGGATCGAAAGACGCCAAGACTCCGAAGTTCCCTAATCGTATCGCAGACGGGTTTGAGTAGGGGCTCGCGGACAGAGATAATTTCGAGCGCGCTGTCGTCGGTAGTAGGGCTGACACTATCCTTTCTCCTTTTCTTGATTTCCTTTTGGCCAAGCAGGCGGTAGAATAAGTCCTGCATTTGCTTCGGGGATTTGATATTGACGGAATAGCCGAGAACTTCGGTGAGCCAGGCCTCGCGGCTCTTAATCGCGGCTAGGAGGTCATCGGACAGTCGGGCTTTGGACTCGTTATCTACACGAATGCCGCGGATCATGGTTTCTAACACAGGCCAGAACATGGACTGTTGAAAGTCATGGACTTCGCGGAGTTCCGGCCACGAAGGCAGAAACGCGTCGATGGCGCGCTGTTGACTGTCGTCAATTTCGTAGGTGATACAGCAATCTTTGCAGTTGTATATCCAGAGCTGGCGTTCGCCGAGTTTCGGATGCCAGTCTTTGGACTCGTCCTTCCAGTAGACGTGATGGGAAGCATGGAGGGCGGACAAGGCGTCGAGACCCTTGGGCATGTTTGAGAACATGGAGTGCTGGGCCAGCATGGTGTCGCGTTTGAAGCGGGGGATGAAAAGAAGGTGGCGGTAGAAGTATTGGGCATCGTAGATGAAGTTCTGGCCGATGACTTCAGCGTTGGGATGGGTTAGAACGCGGTAGAGTAGGAAGGTAATGAAGGCTTCCTCATGCTCCGGCCAGTAGTGGATACGGGACTGCCAGTTGGGTTGTTCAGGAGAGATAGCCCGCATATGGGGGATGCAGATGGCGTCGAGGGCAGACCATGCAATGCCTGTGCAAGCGAGGTGGCCGCCTCGGGTTTCCACGTCGCAGGAGAGCTTGGTGGGCCCCTCGGCTAGGAGGCGGAGGAGCATCTGGAGGGTTTCCGCAGTCTTGCCGAAAGACGGTTCGATGATGAAGTTGTAGTCCGGTTCAGCAATCGGGGCTTCGGATAAGGCGAGGTTGTTAGCCTTGCGGATATCGAAGATAATTGTGTTGCGTTCCTTCCAGACAGACTGAACATAAGACGCTGGGTATGTCGGGACGATGTGGCAGGTATGGCCCCCCGGTGTCGTGTATTGCAGCACTGACGACCGCCAGGACTTAATCCCCCATTTGCCTGTTAACGCAAAAAGGGCACCGTTACCAAGAGCCAGAATAACCTTGGGCCTAACAAGATCAATGTCGCGATTAAGGCTATCAAGACCAGCCACGACACAGCGGTCAACGTGACGATTATGAAGAAGCGTATGCGCAGGGGTAACTTCTTTTCGGTTTCTTGGGACTTGGTTATCGAAGGTTTGACCACGGACTTGCTCCTTGATAAGAGCTGTGATAAAAGTGCGGGTGCGATTAACACCCGCTTCGGACAGCATACGGTCGAACTCACGGTCAGTGAGAATGCAGTTGGACTGAATATCGCGATAGGATACGCAGTCCGTGACGATCATTAGGCGGGCATCGGACGGGCCTGAAGGTATGAGCATTGCGACCTCAAAGGTTAGAGCATTTCTGGCTGGTCATCAAGACCGTTGAGGCGCTTGACACTGATGCCATAATACTCTGCATTCAGTTCAAGTCCTGTTGCGTAGAGCTTGCAGTGATGGGCAGCAGGAAACACAGTGCCCGAACCTGCGAACGCGTCAAGGACAGTATCGCCGGGGCGAGTAGAGCGCTTGAGAAGATCCACGTAGAGTTCGACTGGTTTGTTCGCACCATGAGTGAGGTTTTCTTCGAGTTTACAAGGTATGACGTCTGGATAGATACCCGTAACTGGACGCTTGCCCTTGACGGCGTAGAGGATGATTTCATACTGACGACGAGGCCCATGTTCGGGAAGAGGGACACGGCCTGAGCCGAGTTTGTGAACGACCAGCGGTGTGCGGAAAACATACCAGCCAGCGGATTGCATGATGCCCTTGAGTTCATGGAATTTATCGAAGTCGCAGAAGATGTAGGCGTGAGCCTGGGGCTTGGCTACGCGGTAGGCTTCCGGGCAGAACTGCGACATGAGGGAGAACCAGTTCTCAGGCGTGTCGTCGTAATGATGTTCGGAGTTGGCAAGACGCCCAGCACCATCGCCGAAAGACTCTGCGTTCATGCCGTAGGGTGGGTCGGTAAGGATCACGTCGAAGGTGTTGTCGGGGCATTCGCTGAGCCACTTGAGGCAGTCGACATGATGCAGTTGATGAACTGACGAGTTGTATACTGCGCCAACCGTTGCTGCAAGAGCCTCTGACTTTGCTTTATCTTCTTGGCGTTTGAGAGCTTTAAACGCTTCCTTTTCATTCTTAGCGCCAGCGACAAGCGGGTTGTCGAGGTGGTCGGCAAGGAGAATGGCTTGGCGATCCCGCCCGTAGTCGGTCGTTTCGATTTCCTTAAGCGTGTCAGCAATGGCATGGGTTTCTCCAACCCTTTCTGCCTGGGCTTGGCGGAGTTTATGCAGCCGGGCGAGGGCTTCCGACCGTTCCTGCCAAGTGAGGTCACGGCGCTTGAGGTTTTCATCGAGTTCGGCTTCCTCGGCTTGAAGGGGGTCGAGTTCGCCAAGAGTGACGTAAGGGACGGAACCGGGGGGAAATTGGTGGCCATTGTGGCGGATACCGTCACCCATTGCGGCTAGGTTCTCCATTGCCCGCAATCGACGCTCACCGGCGACTAGGGTTAGCCCTAGCGACGTTTCGCGGACGACTATAGGGTGGAGGAGTCCAAGACTGGCAATCGAGTTTGCGAGGTCGGTAAGAGCCTCTGGATCAAACTCCTGCCGTTGGCGGTTGGGGGAAATGATAAGGTCGGTTATGGCTATGGCTTGGGGCATGGTTAGCACTTCTTTCCGTTAGCTGCGGTGCGGGCTTCGCGGGTATGGTCAGCACGCTGGGAGTTATAGACGAGTTTGTCCACGAAGGCTGCGCCGAGGTCGAGGCCAGCGTATTCCGGGAACTTCTCGGGGTTGTTGCGAACGTAGCCGATCAGGTCGAGCAGGCGGATGATGGTATCGGCTGTTTCGACGGTCAGCATCATGTGGTGGGGAAGGTGGTTGTCGGGAAGGTTCTTTCGCCAGCCTTCAGCACCCTCGCTGATTTCGGTGACTGCCAGCATCAGCATTTCCATGACGTTGCGGTCAATCTTCCGCCCGGTGGTGGGGTTGGAATACCAGCCAGCCTTGACGTTGGAGAAATAGATTTTGTCGGCAAGGGTGTTGAGGGCGTAGGACGCGAGTTGGAGTTCTGAGGGTTCGAGCATCGGGCGGGCCTTTCAATCTTCGTTATCGTCACGGGAAAAGAACAAAGCAACGAGGAAGCAGAAAAAGAAAAACTCTTGCCAACCGTCCATGATACTTCTCCTGAAGGTTAAAAAGCCGGGGAGCGGTAAAGCCCCCCGGCTAGGTTATGCGTCGGAAGGATTAACCCGCCGATGCGATCTTCTTGACTTCAGCGTAAACGTCGTCATTCACAGCCCGGTGGGACACGAGAACCTTGGCCATGCGGCCCTGGATCATGCCGAACGAGAACGGGTCGCCGGGGGTGTTGAGGCCCAGGGCTTCCCGAATGCGACCGAGGCCGACGTTTTTACCCTTGGAAGTGTCGAGCATACCGGACTCAGTAAGGTCGAGCATCTGCTGCTGACCGACCTTGACGCTGTCACGACCGAGGAGGGATTTGACGTTTTCGTCTTGGATATCCCAGAGGATTTCGATCTTCAGGCCGGAGGACGACCCATCGCGGGCAGCCCATTGCTTGACTTCGACCTTTTCCGCGATGGCGAGGTATTCGCCAGCTGGGCAGGGAATAACCTTGGTGTCGAGAGCTTCGTCGATGGTCATGTTGAGGAAGGTGTTTGGATCGAATGACATAGAAGTGACTTTCTGTTACAAGTGTTGAGGTTGAGTGTGGGGCTTTGGGAGTGCGTGGTATAGACTAGGAGGCCCCTGCACCTAGCTATTAGGTAAGACGGTTGACTTGGCGTTCAAGTCGGCAAAGGTTGGTGCGGAGTTCGATGCACCAGTCCTGGATGGAAGAAGGCTCGCGGGAAACTCCGTTGAGACTTGAAGCGGCTTCCGGCTGAGGGCCTTCGATCCGATCGACCGTGGTTTCCATGCAGTAAGACAATTCCCGGATGCGGGAGGTGAACTCTTGCAGGTCGGCTTCGAGATTGGTGAGAGGCGAGGGCTTGGGCATGGCGGCGTTCAAACTTCCGCTGATACCGCCTAGCGTTGACCGCATTTCGGCTTCTTTCTCATTCACCATGTCTGAGTAATTCATAGCACGTTTCTCCTGTTACTGTGCAGCGTTGCGGCTGACCCACTTGTCGAAGATCAGCTTGAAGTTGGGTTCGTTATCCGACTTAATCGGGAGGTTGCGGGTTTTCACGTCAGCCATTGGGCTGGCGGTGTTCCAAGTCCATTTCTCGCCGGTGCGTTCGGAGAGGATAACGTCAGAGAACATGGAGGGGAATTTCGGAGCGATGGCCTTGCCGAGAGTGGACACCATGAGCTTAACCCCGCCGAGGACAGCATCGGTTTCGCGTTCGACATGAGCGATGAATACGAAGTGGCAGGGGCAATTGTCACACAGCATTCGGGTGATCTTGGTGACTTGATCCTGCGCAATGCCCCAGTCGGACTGGTTGCGCACAGCCTTGCCGCCGATGACGAGAGCCATAGCGGCTTCGGCTAGGCCAGTCATTCCGTCGATTACGAGGACGCGAGACTGATCCCAGAGGTTCACCGGGCCGAACTTCTCGCCGGTTCGGTCGTCGGGGAAGTTGTTGAGGGCTTCGAGCAGGGACACGAACTGGTTGTGCTTGGACTTGTTCGGGTCGGTCATTTTGGCCAGCGCGTCGAGATTGAGAAGATTGATATTCTTCGCGTTCTGGATCATGTCGGTGAATGATGCTGCGGGTGAGGCGACTTTGTGCCAGTGGAGGTTTTTCGGGATGGGCTTGCCGCGATCAGTCCAGTAGCCAAGGAGCGACTCCATGCCGGATTCCAGAGCGAGGTAGAATACATCAACGCCAAGGTCAACGAGGGTTCCGATACTGTGAGTTTTCCCTGTGCCTGAAGGGCCCATCAGAAGAACGTTGACGCCGGGAAGGGCGAAGGGGGGCTTGAGTTCGATGGTCATTGTCTGTTTTCCCAATCTTTGCGAGTTTGAATAGCTTTCTCTAAGCTCTTGCCTTGGTATAAGGCTACACGACGACCTTCTATAGTTGCAAAGGCTCTATACCTATCCTCTGTTTTATAGACGTTAGGTATGCCTGTGTTAGAGGTCTGTGTCTGCCTTCTGTTCTGTGACTGCTGGCTTCTTGTAGCCCATCTGCAGTTTTCTTTAAAATATCCCTTATCGTTATCTATGCGATCTAAAGTTGTCCCAGCTGGTCGGCTTCCCATATCCAGTCGGAAATTCCCATAGGCTGCCCAGCGGGGGTCGTAGCTGATACCACGACCCCCGTAGTTATGAAAAGCGGGATTATCGGGCTTATCGCACCGGCTTTTCATAGCAGACCATGACCAATAAGTGCCAGCCATTAAACATACTCTTTATTGTGTGGATGTTCAGGGTGGTCGAGGAAGGCTAATTCCACGGAGAGCTGGTAGTCGAGGATTGGCTGCGGAATATCCCATCGCATAAGCTCGAACCGTTCGAGAGAGCCTGGAACGTTGAACTTATCTCCCCAATCCCAGCAGTTGCTGCAAAGCGAGGCGATGAAACGGTAGGGGACTGGCTGCCCGTTGGTATAGCAACGGACTTCAGCGATATCGCAACCACACCGGCTGCAACGCCACTGGAAACTCCAGCCCCCTTCATGAGGGTTTACGGGACGATCGTGGACTTCGACACCCTGCCCGTAAACTCTCCAGAAGCGGTCAAGCACGCTTCATTCCCGCTTCCAGCTGTGCGCGATACTTCTCGACCGTGGTTTCCTCCCGAGCCAAGGGATCCCACACACGAGGGACGAAGTATTGCTTCAGCCATGTCTCGGGGTCGGAGGACTTGCAGACTGTCTGGAGAGCGCAGCCCCCATATTCACTGCAAGCGTGGTCGAGGTCGTAGTCCCACCAGCCGGATTTCCAGCACTCGATCATTCGCTCAATATCGCGACAAGTTTGATCGAGCCATCTTTCAATCTCATATGGTGAACGGTAAGTGAGGACTTGCTGAGTGTCATACTTTGTCTTGAGGATGCTAACCCCTCGGACGCACACTCCCTGAGGAT
>LNFM01003520.1_pt1 | contig 30634 bp, 45 predicted proteins | sample 596031 | NCBI WGS metagenome assembly LNFM01 (sample SAMN04254537, study PRJNA301005) | activated carbon metagenome | isolation source: dual media filters at the Ann Arbor, Michigan drinking water treatment plant | place: USA: Ann Arbor
TATATCCGGGCCCGGATGGCGGGGTAGCTCAGCTGGTTAGAGCAGCGGAATCATAATCCGCGTGTCGGGGGTTCGAGTCCCTCCCTCGCTACCACCATTCCCCCCGACGCGACGTTGGGGAATCCGTAGTCGCCCAGCAGGGCGTTCAGCCGGCCGACGATCTCGATCGCCACATCACCTTTCACATTGCCCGGCCGGACCGTCACGGTCTCGACCAGATCCCGCAGCGCCTGCGATGCTTCCGGATCGCCGGCGACGGCCGCGCGGCCGATGGCGTTCTGCAGACGCTTCACCAGCGCCTCGTAATGCACCAGCGCGGCAGGATGCAGCGCAATGACCTTCTCCGGTTCCGGCTGTCGTTCGAGTTCGATCTGCAGCTGCGCGCGCTCGGCCGTGATCTCGTTTGTGCGCGCAATCAGCTCCGGCACGTCTCCCGTCGTCTTCGCCATCACGTCGACCAGGCGCAGCTGCTCGCGGCCGAGCTCGGCCAGTTTGCGTTCGATGTTCGCGCGTTGGGACATCCGGCGCGTCGCGAGCCGTTTCCGCTCCGCGTGGTATTCGGAGATGAAGGCCGACAGGATCTGCGGATCGTCCATCTCGGCGCGCAGGGTCTCCAGCACCTTCCTCTCGATCCGGTCGATGTAGAAGACATGCGGATCCGGGCACGAACCGGATTCCCGATGTGCCGAACATTCAACGCGGTTGCGGCCGGTCTTGTCCGCGCCCTTGGCGCTCATTCCCGCGCCACACGGGCAGCGCAGAAGGCCGGACAACAGGTGGCGCGGCCTGCGGGCGTGCGATGGGTGCGAACGGCCGTCAGCGGCCTTCCTGAGCGATGCGGCGGAGAAGACGTCCGGCGCGACGATTGCAAGGTGCGGTACTTCGGTAATGACGTGCTCGGCGGCGGCGTTCGGGCGCGAGATGCGCTTTCCGTTCGCCGGATTGCGGCGCATGGCGACCTTGTTCCAGATCCGGCGGCCGGCATAGAGATCGTTACGCAGGATGCCATAGCCGCGCGATGCGCATCCGTTCAAGGTCGAGGCGTTCCAGCGATCGCCGCGCGGCGGCCGAACGCCGTCGCGGTTGAGCGCCGCGGCGATCTCGCGTGGCGACAGGCCGCTGTTGTAATCGTCGAAGATCCGGCGAACGACGGCAGCTTCGTCCTCATCGATCGTGATCTCGCCGGGTTGACCCGGTACCGGGCGATAGCCGTACAGACGCCCGCCGGCACTGCGTCCGGAACGCACCACGGACTTGAGGCCCCGGCGCGTCTTCTTCGCGCCCTCCTCGCGCTGCATCTGCGCGACCAGGCCGAACAGGCCGACCGTCGTGGTGTCGATTGTGCCGGAGTTGAGCGCGCGGATTTCGATGCCGCGAAAATCCAGCCGCTTGTGAATGCCCGCGAGATCCTCGATGTCGCGCGACAGGCGATCAGCATGCTCGACCAGCACGATGTCGAAGCGCAGGGTCTGCAGCTCGCAGGCGGCGAGCATGCCCATGAGGCCGTCACGGCCGAAGATCGAGGCACCGGACCTTGCGGAATCGGAATAGACCTCGACCACCGTGAAACCCTCGCGCGCGGCATAGTCGCGGCACAGGGCTATCTGGTCATCGACCGAACGTTCGTTCTGGAGGTCTGTCGAGAAGCGGGCGTAGATCGCGGCGCGGCGGCTCATAGACTACTTTTTCCCCCGTTTCCCTCTCGTGATCTTCACGGGCCAGCTGCCGCGCTGCCGCCCTGACCAGGGCCAGAATGGCCGGGTCGGGACTCCGGGGCAAGGGGCGCGGCTGGCGGGGCATCGTCAGGCCTCCCACCGGATGAGCTTGCCCCGGAAGATCGTCAGGCCGGGATGCTCGGCTTCCCAGAAGGCCCGCATGTCGGCGAGATCCTCGAAGCCATCCTTGCGGGCGAAGTCCTCCAGCATCCCCCGCTCGGCCAGGACAATGAACTTGTCGAGGCGGATGATGACCGGCGGCTTCCAGTTGATCTCGATGTCGCAGACCAGTGTGCACGTCGCCCGGCGCAGCAGGCGGCAGTGCCGTGTCCGCATGCCCTGGTACAGCTGAAGCTCCTCGCCCTTGCGCGCGTGGCGCTTCCTGTCGAGCCGGATCGTCTGCAGCTTCGTGCGCTGCTCGATCGGATCTGCAAACCGCTGCTTGAAGCTGTAGGCCACCATCAGGGCGATACCTCGCGGAAGGCGCGAACATCGACACCGGGGCTGCGCTCGATGCGGCCCGTCGTGACCGTCACCTGCACGGCCAGCCCTGCCTCGCACCCTCGCTGGATTGCGGCGTTCAGCGCGCGCTGGCAAGTCAGGATCTCGCGCAACAGTCGCGCATCCGTCTGCCTTGTATGGGCGGGCTTCTCGCTCACGGTCGCCAGTCCTTGTCGCGCCAGAGGGCGGCACGATCGAGCGCCTCCTCGGCGCTGCCGGCGATCCATTTCACCGTGCAAGCAATCATGAGATTGTCTTCGAGGCCGAAGTTCTCGACCTGCATGCCCTCGGCGTAGATCTCTTCGCCGACCGGCTTCAGCCGCATCGCCCAAGGGCGGCGGTGGCCGTGATATTGATCCGACACGCGCTGCGCGTAACTACGGAAGTCGCTGCTGTAGGCGAAGACGGGCTTGCCGATGGCGAAGGCGACGCCGATCTCGAACGCAGTACCGGCGTCCATCCCCGGCCCGCGGAACGGCTCTATGTTGGCCAGCACGGCATCGGCCTTCTGCAGCATGCGGAGATTGAGGCTACAGATCCTGTGCGCCATCTGACGCGGCGACAGCTCGGCCTCCGGCGGCTCCTGGTCGAGCGGCCAGAGCGGCGTGAACCCCGCGTTCAGGCAGGTGGCCTTGAGCGCCTGGCCGAATTCTTCGGCGTTCTGCCGGAAAACGTCCGGCCCGGCGAGATAGAGGCTTGGGCGTGTGACCGCGGCGATCATTGGACATACCTGCTGTCGATCGCGGCGAAGTCGCCGGGGGCGTTGCCGGTGTCGATGAGGTCGGCGGCAAATCGCGCGTTCACTGCCTCGTCGTGCGTTTGCGGGCTGACGGCGCGGATCCACGCATGTACCGGCACGCCGTCGTCTGTCGCGCCGATCCAGAGGCGGCAAGCGGCTCCTCCGACATCGGAGAACTGATTTGTCGCGGTAAGGATGATCTTCATGCGAGTCCCTTGTCCTTGGCGAGCCATTCGGGAACCGACACGACAAGCACTTCGCGCCGGCGGTGGTCATAGTTGCCGGTGTGTTCGATCTCGATCTTCGATTTCGGAAGCCAGACCTCGCGGGTGCCGTCGTCGGTGACGAGAACCGCAGCCGGCGTTTCGTGGATGAAGACCACGGTGTAATCGGCGATGTCGGATCTCATGCGAGGCCCTTCCGGCAGGCGAGCCAATCGGGCACCGAGATCCGCGCGACCTGAAAGCCCAGCTCGCGCTCCTCGGTGCGCTCGACCTCGATGTCGGAGAGGAAGAACGCGAACATGCGCTTGCCGTCGTCGCTGACGCGGATGACGGACGGGTTCTCGTCGACGACGAGCACGCGATATGTGTCGGGTGCGACCATCATGTGCGTACCTCCGGAAGGGCATTATGTTCGACGCCGTCGAGCAGGCGACCGGCGGCTTTCTTGCCGAGGCGATAGACGTCCGGCTCATCTTCGCGATGCATCTCCTCGCTCGCGCGAGGCGTTATGCGTTCAAAGTGCCAGCCGGGGCTTGTCCAGTTCTCGTCGTAGTAGGAGGCGGCGTCCTGAGTTCGGGTCGGCGCCGAGTCCGCACACTCGCCGGGTGCCCACTCGCCCCACTGCTTGAAGAAGAACGGCGTTCCGGCGGCGGCGCACTGGTCGCGCAGCGAGCGGGCCCAATCCGGATGCATGGGACGGGCGCTGCGACCGCTCTCGCCGCCGCAGACAATCCAGTCGAGGCGAGCGCCGTTGTTATAGGGCAGCCCGCTCTCAAAGAAGCGGCCTTCCAGCGCATCAAGATGAATGCCAGCGCGCGCAGATCCCGGCTTCTTCGTAACGAGGCACAGCTTTTCGAGACTCACCGGCCGGAGCAGCGGCTCGGCGGAGATCCAGCGAACGGCCGCCGGCGTGTCGAGCAGAACCGGGATGCGCTCGTCGGCGCGCTTCTGATCCTCGACCGAGACGCCGAGCCATACATTCGGCAGCGGCCAGGGCGGCGTCTGTTTGGAAATGGATGACTTGTAGGCCGAGCCCTTGCCGTTCCAGAAGGTCATGCTGATCAGGTTTCCGTCCTGCCACGGACGCTCGGCGTTGCGGCTGGCGATGTAGGCACGCATGCGCGCAGCGCGCTTCGTCAGGATCTGGAAGGTGTGCTGGGGGCACAGCGCCATGACGGCGAAGACCTTGTCGATCCATTCGTCCGGCACGTCCTCATGGAACAGGTCCGACATCGAATTGACGAAGATCCGGCGGCCGTGCCGCTTCTGGAGCGGGAAGGACAGCTTACGCTCGGCGAAGCGGATCTGGCCGCTCCAGACCGGACCGTTCTTCGACGGTACCGTCAGCCTGTCGGCCAGCTTGCCGGCCAGCTGCGCGCCGAGCGTAAGCGCGTCGGTGCGCGGCGCCTGCTTCATGGCGTAGCAGTTCGTGCAGCCCGGCGATTCAAGGCTGCAGCCGACGAAGGGATTCCATGTGTCGTCGGTCCACTCGATCTTCGAGCCGTCAGCCATTGCGCTGATCCTCGATCAGCATCTCCACGCAGGCCTCGGCGCCGGGGCGCGAGAGGGCGCGAGCGCTGTCGATGATGGTCGGGCTGCCGCGCCTGGCGACCTCATACTGAAAATTGAATTCGCCCTTGCAGCGGATCTCCGCCGTGAAGCCGTCCGGCGTCGTGAGCGTGCGGACAATGTCGGACTTGCCGTCGCCGTTCTGCCAATCGAATTTCGGCTGGTGTTCCGGCTGTGCCGCCGTGCGGTCGAGCCGCAGCGAGGCGGCCGTCACAGCACGCGCCCTTCGATATGCTCGTGCGGGTAATCCGACACGCGGGCTGCAGCACGCAGCGCGAACTTCAAACGCCAACGGTCAAACCTGTCGAGCAAGCGATGGAACAGCGTCATGGCTGCGGGCTCCGGTTGAGAAAGGGGTGCGGCCCGCGTCTCCAAGTTTTGAGACGGCAACGCGGGCCGCTGCGGGAATGTTTGAGGATCTCGCGGAGGACATGCTGGCGTCTTTCACGAGGGCATTCCCGACAGGGATGGGAGATAGGCGCAGAACGCGCCGTACAGACTCTCGGCTGCCATCGCCGGCGGCACATAGCGATAGACCTTGCGGAAGGGCTGCGCGGCCTCGACGGCGGGATGCCATGCGCGCTTGCTGCGGTTGAGAAAGTCGCGGCGCTCGGTGGCGAGCGCGGCAAGGTCGAGGCGCTTGATGACGGCCCTCTGTTCCGGCGTCGGCATCGGCAGCCCGGCGGCGCGATGGATGACCAGATCGTGGCGGCGCTTGGCCTCGTCGATCGTGGCACGGACGATGTCGGACGCGGTCAGTCCGTACATCTGCTCGGCGATCTTGCAGAAGGCTTCGAGCTGGGGCGTGCCGATGTCGCCCACCCTGCCCGCCTCATGGCAGTCGTGCAGCAGGATCCACGGCCGGATCTCGACCGGGGCGTTCTCACAGCAAATGATGGTGTGCTGCGCCACCGAGATCGGGATCTGCGCGCAGCCGGTGTAACGGTTGAGCGTCGCCAGCGTTTCGGCGATCTCGCGGAAGTCGACCTGCTCGACGGTCGGCTCGACCAGTTCGAGCGCGTTGCCGCGCAGGGATTGCGCCCAGGTCAATGCGTGCCCTCCAGTCCGAGAAAGCGGCCGAAAGCTGTAAGTACGGAGTCGACGAAGAAGCCGATCACGGCCGTTGCTCCATCTTGCCGCACTTGGTGCATTCGTACGATGTGCCGGGCACAAGCGCCTGAAACAGTGTCGGTCGCCACGTGTGCTTACACAGCGCCTGTCTAATTGATTGGCGGAGCCGTGCGAGCGCGGTCATTCATGCCCCCACGACCTTGCGATCCGGCAGAACTCGGCGAAGCCGGGCTCGCCGGGCCTTCCAGACAGCTTCGAAATGGGGGTTCCGAGAGGACGATCACCACGCGCTTCGCGCGCCGTCATGATCGGGACATCGCCCTCCATTGGCTCGTATGCGTCCCGATCGACCGGTAGATCACAGGCATCGCAGTAGTAACCGCCGACGATGCCGACAGACGGATCGTCCTCTTGGTAACTGTCGCCGATATCTTCGTCGCACTTCGGGCAGTTCACGACCGGCCCTCCGCTTTGTCGGCACGCTCGTGCGTCACGGTGCTGTTCCCGGGCAGCGATCTGTGGCCATAACGGAAGCCGCCGCGGCCGGTGGTCACCTTCTCCCAGCCGCTGCCGTCCTCGTCGTCGAGGAAGAACGTCTGGCCTTGGTAGGTCACTTCGACTGCGCGGCGCTCGAAGCCGATCAGGTCGGCACACCACCACGTCGAAGGGACCGGCCCGCCGACCTCTACGAAAACCTTGCGTGCTTTGGTGGGCTCGCCGTTCCAGAAGGTTTCCGGCCCCGGCGTATTTGCGGTCTTGCTCATGCGAGGAAGTCCATGTCGGGATCGAGGAGCGTGTCTTCGCCGAGAAGCGCGCGGGCGCGCGCCAGTTCGAGCTCGGCCAGGACGTCGGCCGGATCGCCGTGCTCGACGGCGTTCAGGAAGTTGCGAAGGGGCGAAGGCGCCGAGGCGGCGCGGGCGTAGCGGTCGGCAAGACGGCCGGCACGCTCCCCTTCCGAAGTTACGTGATAGGCCACAGCCATGTCTCAACCCTCCGCCGCGTAACTTCGCTATTAGCGGAGAACGGTGGTTAAGAAAATATCCGCTATCTGCGGAGTTGTGGATAAGCCGCGCGGAAGCGGCCCGGCGGGTGGGCTTCAATCATTTGCGGATATTGAGAATTTCAGCGTTTCAGGGTGCTGATGATAACCGCGGCGCGCTGACGGTCGGCCTCGTCCAGTTCGCTCAACATTGACCAGACGTCCTCGGACTTGCCCTCGGCCGGCGCCGGTTTACGGGTCAACAGATCCACGACCGAGCAATTCAGAGCCTCGGCAGCGGTCTCCAGCATGTCCTGGTTATAGCGCCGGATGCCTCTTTCGAGGTCCGACAGGTAGGTCTCGCTGATGTCCATCGCCTCGGCCAGCTGCGCCTGCGTTAGGTCGCGATGGATCCGCCATTCCTTCAGGAAGGTGCGTCGGTATTTTTGAGAAGACTTCGCCATTGGCGAAGAATTTTCCACAGCCCACATACTCTACACCACCAACAGGAAGCGGAGCCGCATCTTGACTTCCAACTTCGCTAATAGCGGAGTTGCTGCGCGATGGAAAGACTGATTCGGCTCCGCAAATGGATTGACGGCCAGGACGGCATGACCGCCGCGAAGCTGTCGCGCGAGCTGGGCTGCTCCGAAACCCATATGTCCGACGTCATCGCCGGCAAGCGGCGCGCCAGCGCCGACCTTGCCGGAGGCCTGCAGGCGAAGACCGGCATCGACGCGCGCTACTTTCTCAGGATCCCCATTATCGACGATGCCGACGCCGACCGGGTGCGCGCGGCATGACGGTCCATCTGCTCGACCAGATCCTGCATCTGCCGCACGATGCGGCGCAGCCGGTCCGGTGTAAGGACAAGGCGCGCCTCGACCGTGCGTTCCTCGGCGGGCGGCGCGGTCGCAAACTCGCTCGCGGCTTCGACCACACAGCGCTCACTGAAAAAGGTGAGACGTACGAAATCGCCGCGCGGCTCTGCGAGCCCGAGGCCGGTGACGAACGTGTCGCCAACGGGAACCGGCTCGACCAGAGGCGGGGCGCACTCACGAAGTGCGCTGCCCATCTCGATCCCCCTGCGCGCAAGGATGCATGCCGCGCGCATCTGGAATTCATGGTTGCAATCGCGGCCTTGAAATCAAAGGCAAAAGTTTGTGCACGCTCGAAGGGCGCGGCGACTTTCTCCAAACATGGTGAACGCGGGAGGCTTGCATGAAGCTCGACGGCGTACAGACACTCATGGGCGTCGTGTCGCTCGGCGCGCTGGCGCTGTTCCTCGCGGTGACCATCGCCTGGCCCCTGCTCTGCCTGCTCTGGAACGTCATCGTTTCGGCGTGGCGCACCTTCGATGCATCGGAGGAAAGCGATGCGGCTGCGTTCATGCGCGTGGTGCAGCTGCGCAGCTGGGACGGCATCCGTTTTCCGGAGGGAACTGAATTCAGTTCGGACGGCCGCTACGCGATCGTTCCCGGCGGGTCATTGCCCGACACCGAACCGCGCGAACCTCCCTCGCTTTACCTGCCGCTGCGGCAGGCGGCGGATCATCTCATATCTCCAGATCAAGTTTTTGCTGCCGAAACAGGTGAGGACACCCGTCGCGAAATAGCGCGCATGTTCGGGGTCAAGCTGGATCACCTTCGTTCCGGGGGTGCGTGACGCAATGCGGCGGGGGCGCGACGACTTCGGAAAATTCCTGCGCGAGAACTCGCGCTTTCGATTTGGCGATGCGGCGGATGTACCCGCGCGCCAGCCCGGCCGGGCTACCCTCCACGGCCGGGTCGCGGAGGGTATCCCCGTGCCCTCCGCACCCCTTCTCGATCACATCGCCGACGGCTGCGTCTCTCGCCTGCGCGAGAGCTTCGCACTGATGCACGGGAGGTCGACGTGATGGCGCTGCCCGTCCGCATCGTCTCGGTTTCGCACGCGCCCGGCTGCGTGACGCTCGGCATGAAGCTGGCGGACGGCACCGAGATCACAGCCGCGTTCGTGCCGGCCATCGCAAAGGATGTCGCGGTCGACCTCATCGTGCATGCGCGCGACGCGAAGGCCGACCTTGTGTCGCTCGCGGATCCGGAGGCCACGCGCTGATGGGCAAGAAATCATTCTGGGACCGCTTTCGCGGCTCCGTATTGGAGGGAGGTCAAGACATGGCCCGCAAGAAAGAAGCTGTTGCCGACACCTCCACCGAGGCCGTTCTCGACGAGGGCGGCGACGAGGATGCGCCGGCGCCGAAGAAAGCCAAGGGCAAGGCCGCGAAGGGCAAGACGCCGAAGAAGGAAAAGGCGAAGACCGAGCACGAGCTGCGCGAGGAGCGGATCAAGGCGCTGGCGGAGGCGATACCGTTCGACGCGGACAGCATCAAGGCAGCCTACATGGCCGCCGTCGACCTTCTGCACGATGCCATCATGGCCGGAGACGCCGACGCAGAGGCCTCGGCAGACGAACGACTCGTTGCCGCGCGGCGGCGTGCATCCGGCTGCGAGGGCTTCGGCACATACGCCTACGAAGCCGAGGAGACGCTGGAGGCACAGTGCGCCGCTGCGCCAGGCGACATCCCCAAGTGGGGCCAGCACGGCATCTTCCCGGTCGAGCATGCCGGCCTCTCCGTCATCGTCAAGGTCGAACCCGGCGGGCATTACCAGAACCGGATGAGCTTCGCCTACTACGCGACGCGCTTCGACCAGGTCTTCACCGCGCGGCACGGCTATTCCTATCTGCATGATGCCGGCAATGGCGATGACGCAGAGCGCCCTGTGGTGGGCCACACCATCGACGCCTGGGCGCGCAAGCTGATCGAACAGGACGTGGCGAGCGACGACGAGGAGGAGAACGACCGCTGCTATCCGTCCACCGTGTATGTGCTGGATGCCGGCTTCACCCCCTCGGAAGACAACGATGACGATGACGAGCCCTATTTGCGCCCGCTGCAGCGCGGCGTGGTCGCCACCGATGTCACGCTTCCCGACGGCCGCGACCTTGCCGCGCGCGCGTTCCGGCTCGCCGAGGCCTGGGACGCCGCGCGCGACCGCCGGGGCGGCAAACCAAAAGCGGACAGCGCTTTTCCCGACCCCAAGCATGCCAGCTATGGCCGCCCGGCGGCCGGCTTGATCATCGCCATCAGCGATGCCGGCGACCTCGTGCCCGTTGCGGACTTCCCGACCGAGGGGCGTTATTTCGTAACGGACGAAATCGAACTCGACCGTCAGCGCACCGAGCTGACGTCGTATGGACATGTTACGAAAACGAAGGACTGGCCGGTGCTTCGCTATGTGGCAGATGCCGCGAACCCCGGCGTGCGCAAGGATGCACCGATCGAGGGCGAGCCGTGGACGGCGGAGAACACCGGCGCCGAGGATCCCGAGTCGCCCGGCCTGCCCTTCCACCCTTACGCCAACCTGTTCCCCGTGCTCGACGGCAAGGACTTCGACGAGCTGGCCAAGGACATCAAGAAGAACGGCCTGCAGGAAAGCGTGGTGCTGCTGGACGGTGCGATCCTCGACGGCCGCAACCGCTATCGCGCGCTGCTGAAAAACAGGATGGTTTCGCCGGACATCAATCCGGGCGACCGGCCAGATTTGTTCGTGGAATTCGAGGGCGAGGATGCGCTCGCCTGGGTGCTGTCGAAGAACCTCCGCCGGCGCCATCTCAGCGAAGGCCAGCGCGCCATCGTCGCGGCGAAGATCGCCAATCTCAAACAGGGGCAGCGGGTCAAACCTGCAAATTTGCAGGTTTCAGGCGATGCGCCGGCGCCGGTGACGCGCCAGGCGGCGGCGGAAAGCCTGCAGGTCTCGGAACGTTCGGTGGCGTCGGCCGCGAAGGTGCTGGCCCAAGGCGCGCCGGAGCTGGCTGAGGCCGTCGAACAGGGCCGCGTGTCCGTCTCGACCGCCGAGGCCCTGACGAGTCTGCCGAAAGCCGAACAGGCCCAGATCGTCGCGCGGGGCGAAAAGGAGATCCTCGACAAGGCGAAAGAGATCCGTGCCGAGCGGAATGCGGCTAAGCGCGAAACCCGTCTGGAGCGGATACGAGAGATCTCGAAGGGCAACGGCCCGCTGCCGAACAAGCGCTATCCCATCATTTACGGCGACCCTGCCTGGCTGCATGAAACATGGACCGAGAACGGCAAGGATCGCTCTTCGGAAAATCACTACCCCTGTATGGACCTTGCCGACATTCAAGCCCTGCAGCTCGACAGGATCGCCGGCGACGATGCGCTGCTCCTGCTCTGGACGACGGTGCCACATCTCGCCAAGGCGCTGAACTGCCTGCCGGGCTGGGGCTTCGAATACAAATCGCATCTCGCCTGGATCAAGGACAAGATCGGCACCGGCTACTGGTTCAGGAACCAGCACGAGATTCTGATCGTCGCCACGCGCGGCGACTTCCCGGCACCGTTGATGGGTACGCAGCTTTCCAGCGTTCTGCAGTCGCCGGTGCGAGAACACTCGCGCAAGCCCGACGAGATCCGCACGTGGATCGAACAGACGTGGCCCGACCTGCCGCGCATCGAGCTGTTCTGCCGTGAGCCGCGCGAAGGCTGGGATGTCTGGGGCAACCAGGCACAGCCGATCGAGGGCGAAGCCGGCGAGGATGATGAGGACCGGGTGCTGGCGGCGGTCAATGTCGGCGGCGGCACCGTGCGCATGCTGGCCGACGAGGAATAGCCGCCTCATGTCCAGCCGCGCCGAGATCCTCAAAGCCACGTTCGACCTGCAGGGCGACGGCGCGCGCATGGAGCGCACGCGCGGCTATCAGGAGCAGCTGCGGACGGGCGCCGAGGGCGCGCTGGCGACCGACGATCGGATGGCCCTGATGGAGGCCTTCGCCCGCCTCCTGGGCTTTGCGCTGCGCGGGCTGCCCGTGGTGCAGCGGCGCACGTTGCTGAACTATCTGCGGCACCGCGCCGAGCTTCTTTCCGACGAGCCGCGCGATGACTGACACTCCCGTCCTTACGCTCGACGAGGCGGCGCGACGGCTGGGCCGGGCCCGCCAGGCGCACGATCGTGCCCCGCACGACGAAAAGAAATATCAGGCGCTGCTGGAAGCCGAGATCGAATGGCAGAAGGCCGATGCGCGCCGGATCCGGCAGGAACTGGCCGTCGAGAAGAACGGCCGCAGCGCGCTGCGGCGGCAGCTTGACGACGCGACCGCGGCCGTCGCGCGCCTGCGCGAGGCCAAGACCGAATCCCTGCGCGCCGCGAAGGCAGCGGCGAAACCGAAGCGTAAGCGTGTACGCACCGAAACCCCGCTCTTTGACGGAGGGCTGTGACTATGGATGCAAGCGTCGTGGCCAAGGACCAGCTGCTCTCGATCGTGGAACGCATCGAGCGACTGGAGGAAGAGAAGAAGGCCATCGCCGACGATATCAAGGAGGTCTACGCCGAGGCGAAAGCCAACGGCTTCGACACCAAGGTGCTGCGCAAGGTGGTGTCCATACGCAAACAGGATCAGGCCCAGCGTGAGGAGGAAGAGGCCATTCTGGACCTCTACCTGACCGCGCTGGGCATGGTGAAGTGACGAGTTTCTGTCGCAAAACTTGCTGAAGGAGGGCTGATATGGACTTCGATCACATCCTGAACTGGAGCCTGCAGCGCGGCTCTCACGATTTTCCTGGCCGTGACGGCGGCACCTGCATCAACGAGGCGGCAATCGTGGCCGCCGGCCTCGAATATCGCGAGGTAAAAAGCGCCGACGATTGTCCGCCGTGCTTCTCCAAGCCGCTGGCGGCCTTCCTCATCGTGATCAACGACGCGATGCCAAGCGCGGAACGGCAAAAGCTGTTGCCCTTTGTCATGAAGCTGTCCGGCTCGGCCGACGCGCCCGAAGTGGAAGCCCGCCGCGCGGACTATCTCTCGGTGCAGATCGTCAAGCGCGTGTTGAGTACTTACCTTGACGCGGCAGGTCTGTCCTCCGCCGCCAAACGCTGCCGGAAAGTGATTGAGATCACGGATGCACTCCGGGTGGTCACATCAGTCGGCAACAAGCGCCCCTCCACGGGCGTTGCCGCTCGCGATGCCCAGAACGCCGCGAGCTACCTGAAGTTCGCGTTGAGCGATGGTCAGGATGTGACCGTGGAACAGAAGACGAAGTGGGCGGCCTACGGCGCGATTGCGTTCGCCGACCGCAAGACGGCCAAAATGTTCGGACTGGATCGCCCTCCTGCGCTGTGGAGTGAAATTCTCGCCATCACGCACGAAGCCTTCCTTATTGGCAATCAGGCCTCGCCGGAAGAAACCGAGCAGATCCGGCATCGCCTGGACGCGGTGCGCGAGAGCCGTGCGCGGCCCGGTGTCCATGCCTGATAACGCCCCCATCCTTGTCGATGCGCTCCGGCTACACGACGGCAAATCGTGGTGCCACATGGTCTGCTCGGATCTTGCGACGCTCGACGCCTTCGCGGCCGAGATCGGCGTGACGAGCTATCGCCAGATGCCGCCGAAGGTGAAGTTTCCGCATTACGACCTGACGCCGGCGGCGCGCGATCGCGCGATCGCGGCCGGGGCCGTCGAATCCGATCGGGGCGATGTCATCGCCGCGGCGCACCACGCGCGGCGTAGCTACGAGCTGGCGCGGGCGCAGAAGGCGCTGCCGCTGGGCGGGAGGCGCTGATGATCTCAGGTGGTGAAATCGGTGTCTGCAGGATCTGCGCCGCCGTATTCCCTGGTTTTCGCGATGACCGCGAAGGCATCCTTGGCAATTTCAGTTACTTCAGATCGCTCAAAGCGGACCAAGTGGGCCTCCACGGTGGGTTGCCCCCAAGTGACCGGCGCGGGCCTCGTGCGTGCATCAAAGCGGGCAATTCGGCTACGCAGCACAAGGTAAGGGTAAAGAATATCTCCCGGCGCACGGCTCGAAATTTCGTCGCGCACCTTGTCTGGAAGGATGCGGAAATCCTCCCGGAGAAGCATGGCATTATCGCGGCTGAGGGTGGCACAGCGGGCCAAAACCAAAAGGGCATATTCCGAAACCGCGATTGCCCCTGCCGCCTCGGCTGCGCTCTGTTCCGTTGCAGCATCTTCCCGCTGCCGCTGCGCGATGATCCACACCGTCGCGGCCGCTCCGATCGCAATGATCCCCGTGGTGAGCGTCGCCAGCGCACCAAGCGCGCCGGCGCGGATCTCCGGCACCGGATCGTCCAGCAGCGCGACGGCATATCCGAGCAGGACGATCAGCAAAGCCGTGCCTATGACGGCGAAGTAGGACGCGGCGGAACGTGGGGACATCAGAGCCTCTCGATCGGCTTGTGCTCGCCCGGTAAGGCGTCGGCGGGCCTCTGTCAAACGGGGGCGTTGCATTGAGCACACAGGCCATGAAATGGGCGTGGGATGTGATGCCGGGCTCGGCGACGGGCCGGCTGGTGCTGCTGGCCCTGGCCGAGCACTCGGATCCGGCCGGCGTGTCCTTCCCCTCGATCAAGCGCATCGCGCAGTTCGCCATGACCAGCGAAGGCACGGTGAAGCGGCGGCTGAAGGAATTCGAGGCGGCGGGCGTCGTCGCCGTGTTCGAGCGCACGGACCCGCGCAGCGGACGCACGACCTCGAACGAATATCGGCTCGCGCTGACAAAGGACCCGACCGAGTTTGTAATTACCGATGGCGCGCCAAACAGGGTCTCGAGCGACGCGGATTCCGACGATGAATCCGCGTCGGGCGCGCCGAGGGAGGGGTCCACGGTGGACCCCTCCCCACCGTTGGGAGGGAGTCACCCAGGTGAGTCCGGGGAGGGAGTCACCCAGGTGAATCCCCTTGAACCGTCAGATAGAACAATTACCCCCTTACCCCCCGAAAGCGAGCCCGACGGCGAGACCCCGGCTGCGCCCTTCTCGGCCTTCACGGCCTTGTGGCCGGTACCGCTCGGCAAGGATGCCACCGCCTGCGAACTGCTGTGGGATGCGTTGCTGCCGATCGAACAGATGCGCGTTGTCGGCGCCGTGCCGCAATGGGCCAAGGCCTGCGCCAAGCGCGGAGGCCCGAGGCTCGGCAGGGCTTCGCAGTTCCTGAAATCGCGACTGTTCGACGATCCGAAGCTGCGCCCTCCACCGCCCGACACGCGGGTCTGGGTCGAGGCGGACACGCCCCAGCATCGGGCTTGGTCGATCTTCCGCTACTGCCTCACGCAGATCGGCCTACTGACCTACAGCGGCGCGCGCGGCGGCAAGGGCTGGCACGCGCCGTCGGAATGGCCGCCGATGCAGCCTCCGGGCACCCTGGCCTTGCCGTATTTCCGCGAGGGCGCGTGTCCGGACGGCTGGACCAAGGTTCGCAAGGGAACGCCGAACTGGTGGGCATGGCAGCACTGGCTGCGCGACGCGCCGAAACCGATAGGCTGGAACTTCGACGGTTCACCGCTCGACCGCACGCTGGACGGCTGGTGCTTCCCGGCACCCTGGCCGCCGCGGAAGGACGGCACCTTTGCCGAACCGACCGAGGCCGAGCGCACTGCGGAACAGGTCGAGGATGCGGACCGCGAGTTCCTGGAACGTGGAGGTAGCTTGTGAAGAAGCGGATGGACATCGAACGCGCGCTGCAATGGGCGTTCCGAGAGGAATTGCCGAAGGTGGCCGCGTCGCCGGGCGCACGGATCCGGGACTTCCGGCCGTCCGAGAATGTCGGCTCGATGTGGGACGCGGCCGAGCGCGTGGACAATATGTACGGCGTGACGCCGGATCTCTATGCAAGCGGAGACCCTCATCCGGACGCGCTGACGATCGGCGATGCGGTGCGATGGCTCGACGCCTGCCCCGTCGTGCTGCCGGCGGACTGGAACCCGGTGACGGATCTCGGCCTCGATGCCGACGAGACCCGCGAGGCTGTGCATCACGGCATCGGCCAGGCCACGTTCATCGGCGAGGATGGCGAGCGGCGGCTGAAGCGCGGGCTGCTCAACATCGTGCGCATGGGCGCCGTGCTGTTCACCCGGCCGATCTGGGAGGCCGAGCCGGTGACGCGCGAGATCGTGCGCGGGCAGAACGGCAAGGAGCTTTGGTTCCGGAAGGTGCGGATCCCCTACACCACGGCCGATGGCGGCACGGCCTATAACGAGGTCGAGACGAACGGCATCGATCCGAAGACGCGCAAGCCTCACCTCGACGCCTATCGCAAGGTGCGGCTGGAGCCGGACCCGGCGCCCGTGGTGGCCGAGCGTGCGGAATATGAGTGCTGGGCGCACGCGCTGAACGCGCTGATGGAAGAGATGCCGCCGCTGATGACGTCGATCGAGGTCGAGGCGTCGTCCATACCCGTGCGGCCTTGGGAGACCGGCGATTCGCGCACGATTCGTGTGCTGCCGGATTTGCGGCCTGTGCAGAACATTCCGGGCAGGCCCGACAACATGACCCGGCCGGGCGGCGAGACAGACCGCCGAAACCTTATGCGGTACATGCATTTGAGTGCTGCCGGGGATGCGATGCGGCGCGGCCTCTCCACACGCCCGAAAGCCCGCGCTTGACGTTGCGCCTGGAATTTGGAGGTATGTCGATCAAGAGCACTGCGCTCTGATGGAACCCGGCCCCGCGCCGGGTTTCGTCGTTTCGGGCCTCGCCCATACATCGTGCGCAGCGATCTTCCAACGGAGACGATCATGTGACGCCTGTCCCCCCGACCCGTGGCCTGAGCGCCACGGGCGGCCAGGACGGGAGGCTTCCTTATCGAATTGAGGTCCGCCCCGGCCTCTGGTGTGCAGACCAAGCCAGCGCACGAGAACGTGGCTATCGACACGCCGCTGCATACGGGCGTCTCGGTGGGGCAACTATCACTGTGAGGTGCGATGCCGAGGCGGCCCAAGCAATTCCGCCCAGCAGGCCTGCCGGCGCAGCCCTCACATGCCGAGCGGGATGCACTGCGGGGAAGCGCAAGGGCGAGAGGCTACACATCGGGCTGGGACGTACGCTCCCTGCTCTTCCGTCAGCGGCACCCGCTCTGCCTCGGCTGCGAGGCCCTCGGCATCATTACATGCACCGAGGTGACGGATCACATCGAGCCCCACAAGGGCAACATGGCCAAGTTCTGGGATGAGGATGGCAATTGGCAGCCCGCATGCGGCTGGTGTCACAACGTTCTGAAGAAGCGCCTCGAGCACATGTGGTCGCGGCGTGAGATCGAGGCCAAGGACATGCGATTGGACAGCGAGGTCGCTGTGCGTGTCGCGCGCGAGCTGCGCGCGCTGAATTAAGGCCCACCGGGGGTGGGTCAAAAGTTCAGGGGATGGGGGGCCCGGACCGCTGGGGGAGGTTCGCGTTTACGCCCGCGAAATTGGCGAAAACTTTTTTTTCAGAGGCGGTCATCATGGCGCGAGGACGAAAACCTGACGCGCCCGGCCTTCAGGCCGCGAAGGGAAACCCCGGCAAGCGGAAAGCGAAGAAATCGTCGCCGCCGCAGCTGCAGCCGATCGTCGTGGAAGGTGTGAAGCCGCCCAAGTGGCTGAAGAAGAGCCGGGCCGCCACGGAAGTCTGGAACACGCTCGCGCCGTTGCTTCGTCAGCTGAACGCGCTGACCCAGCTCGATGCATTCCCGCTCGCTCGATACTGCCGGTATGTCGTCGACTGGATCGCCGCCGACGAAGCGGTGCGAAAGGAAGGCACCTGGTACGACACGAAGTCGACCACGGGCGAAGAGACCAAGAAGCGCCATCCGGCGTTTCATGCGCGGCAGGATCTCGACAAGACCCTTCGAGAGATCGAAGGGGCGTTCGGCATGCGCCCCGACATGCGATTCAAGATGCTGCGGGATCAGTCGCTGGCGACCGGCTTGCCGCTGTTCGGCAATAACCTGCCGGCCGGCGGCGAAAGCGCCCCGCCCCGCTCCGAAGGCGAACCTGTCGACCAGGCGCCCGAGGATGAAGACATGATCGGCGTGCTGAACCGTATGGACTCGGCGGGCCCCGACACGCTGCCGAACTGACATGCCCGATTATGTCGCCGAAACGGCGGTGACGGCGGCGGCACTGCGAGCTGGAGCGCCGGGCGGACTCTTTCCGTTGCCGTCGTGGATTCCTGCGGACGATCCGCAATACGAGTGGGCGCGCATCGCCTGGCATCGCGCCGCGGCGGAACCCGGTGCGTGGTTCGATGCGAAGAAGGCAGAGCAGATCGTACGGCTTTGGCCGCGCGTTTTTCGCCTAACCGAGGACCGCTTCGCCGGCAAACCGTTCAATCTGATCCTCTGGCAGGAGGTGATTGTCCGCCTGCTCGTCGGCTGGAAGCGGCCGGAAGAGGTTATCGACGAGGAGAGCGGCAAGCCCCGTATCGAGCATGTACGCCTATTCCGGCGGCTCATGCTCTGGATCCCGCGCAAGAACGGCAAGAGCGAGTTTCTGGCAGCACTGGCGATACTGTTCTTCGTGCTCGAAGGCGTCATCGGCGGCCAGGGCTTCGCGTTCGCGCGCGACGAAAAGCAGGGCAAGATCGTCTTTGAGAAGATCAAGGCGATGCTCGCTCAGTCGCCGAAGCTCGCCAAGGGTGTCCAGTCCTTCAAGAAGTCGATCTGGATCCCGAAGATCCGGGCGCTGTTCGAGCTTCTCAGTGGCAAGGCCGAAGGAAAACACGGACGCTCGCCCACCGTCATCGTGGGCGACGAGATGCACGAGTGGACGAGCACCGATCTGGCCACGAACCTGCGCCAGGGCACCGGCGCCAGGCTGCAACCGATCGAACTTTACGCCTCGACAGCCGGATTGAAGTCAAATCTCGTTGGCTACGGGCTCTGGGAAGAAAGCGTCGGCATTCTTGACGGGCGTATTGAGGATCCGACGACGCTCGTCGTCATCTTCGCGGCCGATCCTGAAGCTGATCCGTTCAATGAGGCTACCTGGGCGGCGCCAAATCCGTCCCTCGGCCTTTCGCCGACAATATCGTTCCTGCGCCGTGAAGCGCGCATCGCAAAGGACAACCCGCGCGCTGAAGCTCACTTTCGGCGCTACCACCTCAACCAATGGGTCGAGGCGTCCGTACGCTGGCTTAACATCCGGAAGTGGGATGCTTGCGCCGGCGAGAAAGACGGCTGGAAGACCATCCGTGAGAGAATGGCGGGCCGCCGCGGGTTTGGCGCGATCGACGTTTCGTCCATTCTGGACATTACCGCGAAACTCATCGTGTTCCCGCCGGAGGACGACGACCCGCTCTGGCATCTGTATGCGCAATTCTGGGTGCCGGAAGACACGATGGCCGTTCGCGTCAAGAACGACCGAGTGCCCTACGACCGGTTTTTCGAGTCCGGCGCGCTGCTGACGACGCCAGGAGATGTGGTCGACCAGAACGTCATCATGAACGCGCTGCTCGACGACGCGCGCTACTTTGATCTCGCCGGCGTCGCGTACGATCCGTGGAACACGACGAAGCTGATCACGGATCTGCAAGAGGAAGGCTTCGACCCGGACCTCCTCCACGAGTATCGCCAAGGCATCCGGACGTTCGCGGGTCCAAGCAAGGATTTTGAGCGCCTGGTCTATGCCGGCACGCTCGACCACGGCAGCCACCCGGTGCTGCGCTGGATGGCCCAGAACGCTGCAGTGAGGTTCGACGAGAACATGAACTACATGCCGGCCAAGAAGAAGTCCGCCGAGAAGATCGACGGGATTGTCGCGGCCGTTATGGGTGTTGGACTTGCGGTCGCCGTCGAGGTTGAGCCGCCTTCCGTCTATGAGGAGCGCGGCATCATGGAGATCGAAGTCTGATGCCGTTCGCCTCGCGCCTCGACGCGCTTCGCGCGGCAATTCTCGGTAGCACGGCTTCCGAGAGTATGGACGCCATGAAAGCGGCTGTGTACGGCCCGTCGTCGTATCTTAACGATGACCGCGGCTGGCTGCTGCGCATGATCGGTGGGAAGACCAAGGCTGGGCCGGAGGTAAACGAGTTCACGGCGCCGTATCTGCCTGTCGTATATGCGTGCTGGAACCGGATCGCGAATCCGATCGCGCGGTTTCCGATCTCTATCCGCCGGCCGAAGAAGGGTGGCGGATCCAGAGAGGTCCGAAACCATCCGATGAGCCGCAGCCTCGCGCTGCGGCCGAATCCGTTCATGGGGTCGCGCACGCTGCGAAAGACTGTCCAGGCCCACGCCCTCGGCTGGGGTAATGGCTATATCGAGATCGAGCGCAATGGGCGCGGCCAGGCCGTCGCCCTCTGGCCTTTGCTGCCCGACAAAACCAAGCCGAAGAAAGATGTCGGATCCGACGCTCCATATTTCGAGACGGTCATCGGGGGGCAGACTTTCAAGCTGCCGCACGACAACGTGCTTCACATCATGGACCTGAGCCATGATGGCTATGTCGGCCTGTCGCCCGTTCGCCTCGCACAACAAGCGATCGGTACCGGACTTGCGATGGAGGAATTCGGGGCGAAGTTCTTCGCCAACGAGGCGAAGAGCGGCGGTTTCCTTCTTCACCCGGGCAAGCTGTCCGGCGGAGCCAAGGAAAACATCGGCAAGGCGAAAGACAAGCGCTCCGATCCGGGCGCGGACGTTGAACGCCAAGGCGGACTGGACAACGCACACCGCATCAAGGTGCTCGAAGAGGGAATGAAATTCATTCCCACCACGATTCCTCCCGAAGACGCGCAGTTTCTTGGCACCCGCGAGTTCAACATCGCCGAGATCGCCCGTATTTACGATGTTCCGCTTATTCTTCTGCAGAGCCACGAGAAGTCGACGAGCTGGGGCACCGGTGTTGAGCAGTTGATGATCGGCTTCGTGCGCCAGACCATCGAGCCCTGGGTCGCGGCGTGGGAACAGGAGCTGAACTGGAAGCTCTTCAATGAAGAGGAGCGCGCGAAGGGTTACTTCGTGAAGTTCAACATGAATGCCTTGCTCCGCGGCGACATGCAGGCGCGCGCCATGTTCTACAAGGAGCTGTTCAGCTTGGCCGGGCTTACGCCCAACAACATTCTCGCTCTCGAAGACATGGATCCGATCGGGCCCGAGGGCGATCAGCGGTTCGTATCGAACAACGTACAGCCGCTTTCACGGGCGCTCAATCCGCCGGATCCAGCGACTGCCCCAACCGTACAGAACGCACCTGCCGACGCAGGCGACGACGAGGAGGACGAATGAGGTACTCCCACATCCTGACAGCCATCTGCGATGAGCGCTGGGCCATGCACGAGGCCAAGCTCCAGGCCATTCTCGACTTCCTCGAGGCCCAGGCGCGCGGCGAAAAGCTGGAGGCGTCGGACATCGAGGCGCGCATCGGCAAGCAGGAAGAGCGCGCCGTGGCCCGCAAAGAAGGCACCGTGGCGATCATTCCGATCCGCGGCGTCATCGCTAATCGCATGTCGATGGTAGGCAACAGCAGCGTGCGCGAATCCACGAGTTCCGAGGCCCTCTCCTCGCTGTTCCAGGCATCGCTTCGTGACGATCAGATCAAAGCCATCGTCTTCGATATCGACTCGCCTGGCGGCGCGGTCAGCGGCACGGACGAGCTCTCCGCCATGATCTTCAATGCGCGGGGCACCAAACCAATCGTTGCGCATGTCAACGCGACCGCCGCAAGTGCGGCATACTGGATTGCATCGGCAGCCGACGAGGTTGTCGTTACTCCCTCCGGCTCGGTGGGCAGTATCGGCGTGTTCGGCGTCCATGAGGACATCAGCGCCAAGCTGGAAAAGGATGGCGTCCGGAAGACCATCATCAAGGCTGGCAAATTCAAGGCTTCCGGCAATCCCTACGGCCCTCTCGATGAGGAAACCGCCGCTCGCATGCAGGCGCGCGTCGACCAGGGCTATGACATGTTTGTCCGCGCGGTGGCGCGCAACCGCGGCAAGCCTCTGACGGCCGTACGCGACGGATTTGGCGAGGGCGATATGGTTCTCGCCGAACAGGCCCTGTCGGAAGGCATGGTCGACCGCATCGCAACGCTCGATGAGACGCTGCAGCGTTTCGGCGTGTCGCTGTACGGTCGCCCGATCGAGAAGCGCCGCGCCACCGCCTTCGAACGCGAGCGTCGCGCTCTCGCGGACTTCTGACCACACACAATTCACCGAATCCGCCATCGGCGGTTAGGCCCCGTTCATGCGCCGGCATGGGCGGGGTTTTGCATTCCAGCCCGGCAGCGAGCGGAGATCCGCCAAAATGAAAACCATCCGACCGATGTACGCCCTGCTCGCTGCGGCAGTGGCCGTCGCTCTTATCTGCAGCGCAGCAGTATTGTTCGATCCCACTCCCGCCTTCGCGTGGGCAGCGGATCACCATCAGTACCTGGCCGAGCCACTGGCCGCTCTTTTCGCCCGGCGTGTCACACTTGTCGGCGAGATGAAGGCCCTGCTGGACAAGGCCGAGGAGGAAAACCGCGACCTGACGGCCGAGGAACAGGCGGCCTATGATGGCCTCAAGGCCGAGAAGGTGACACTCGACAAACGCATCGAGCGGGCGCAGGAAGTCGCGGCCGCCGAAGAGCAGATGAATGCCGTGCAGCCAGCGGCTGCGCGTCGTGGCGGGCCGATGCCGATCCCACCCGGTCCGAGTGCTCGCCGCGAGTTCGAGAACTTCGGCGAGTTCATGTCCTCGGTTCGGTTCAACCACAACGACCCGCGTCTTACCTTCGTGGAGGGCGTTGGCTCGGCCGAGGTGGAAGGCTCCGAGATTCATGCGGAAATGCGTATGGACAACAATCCGTCCGGCGGGTTCATGGTGCCGCATCAGTTCCGGTCGAACATCATGCAAGTCCAGCCGCAGGAGGCTCTTGTCCGCCCCCGGGCCAGCGTTATCGAGGCGGGCACCCCGCCGGATGCCGGCGTCACGATGCCGGCCCTTGACCAGACCGGCACGGCGCCGGGTAACATGTTCGGTGGCGTCGAGGTGCAGTGGATTGGCGAAGGCGAAGACAAACCCGAGACCGACGCTAAACTGCGCGAGGTCACGTTGACGCCTCACGAAGTGGCCGGCTTTGTCACCATCACGGACAAGCTGCTGAGAAATTGGCAGGCGTCTGCTGCGTTCATCGAGCAGTTGCTTCGCGGCGGCATTGCCCAGGCAGAGGACTACGCCTTCCTTCGCGGGAACGGCGTGCACAAGCCTCTCGGCGTCATCGAGTCTGACGCGGCTTACAAGGTCAATCGCACGACGGCGAACCAGGTCAAGTACGCGGACCTCGTAAACATGGTCGCCCGACTGCTGATGCGCGGTGGATCTCCGGTCTGGTCGGCGCCGCAGTCGGTGCTGCCGCAGATCGCCACCATGAAGGATGAGAACAACAATCTTATCTGGGTGGAAAATGCTCGTGATGGCTTTGCGGGGACCCTGCTCGGCTATCCGCTGCGCTGGAACAACCGCGCCCCGGCGCTCGGATCCAAGGGCGACTTGGTGCTGGGTGAATACTCGAACTATCTCATCAAGGATGGTTCGGGCCCGTTTGTCGCCGCCTCCGAACATGTTCTGTTCAAGTCCAATAAGACGATCATCAAGATCTTCTACAATGTCGACGGCGCGCCGTGGCTTACCGCGCCGATCAAGGAAGAAAACGGCTACGAAGTTTCGCCGTTCGTGGTGCTCGACGTACCGGCCTAACGCTCCGGCGCATACGCCCGCCTAGTTCGCGGCCCGGCTTCCACGCCGGGCCGCTTGTGTTTTCGCCCTTCGATCCCCCCAACGTGAGGAGCTCGCCGCAATGCGCGACTTCGCCAATTCCATCCATCTCGCGCGGGCGATCAGCCCGGCGGCTGCAGTTACCGACAACACGCCCTATGTCTCCCAGATCATCGACCTGCTGGGCTACGAAGGCCTCGTCTTCGCAATTCTGCTCGGCGCCCTCGTCGATGCGGACGCCACTTTCACCGTCTTGGTGGAGCACGGCGACGAGTCGAACCTTTCGGACGCCGCTGCGGTGCCGGACCAGTTCCTGACCGGCACCGAGGCTCTGGCGGCCTTCACGTTCGCCGCCGACGACAAGACCCGGAAGATCGGCTACGTGGGCTCGAAGCGCTACGTGCGGCTGACGATCACCCCAGCGAATAACAGCGGCAACGTCTTCCTCGCGGTTGCCGCGCTGCTGCTTGGCCCGCGCTACTCGCCCACCCCGAACCCGCCGGTCGCCTAAAGTCGACCTCCACCTCCCCGTAATTACGCGCCCGGCGCTGCGTTAACGCGCCGGGACGCGAGAACATCGAGGACATCATGTCGGACAAGAACTTCATCGTGCTGGCCGAGTGCGTCGACTCTCGGGTTCGGCCCGAAAGGCGATACGTCAAAGGCGACACTTTCGACCCGCCTCCGGGCGTCGAGCAGGCGGAACGCCTGCACAAGGCCGGTTGCCTGAGCGAGGATGCTGTCAAGGCCGCCGGGACACCTGCCGCATCGAAGGCGCGCAAGGCTGCCGGTGTCGAGGAGAAGACCGCCGAGGATATCGCGGCCGAGCGCGCGGCGGCTGAGAAGGTTGCGGCTGAAAAGCTTGCCGCGGATCTGGCCGCGAAACGCAAGGCCGCCGGAAAGTTGGCCGATGAGGCCAGCAAAAAGAAGCCGGAGGAATTGCGGGTGGAAGCCGCCGAATTTCTCGGCGCCGATAACATTCCGGACAAGCCGGATGATGTCGTCGCTGCGCTTAAGAAGTTCGCTGCTGAAGGCAAGTAGACGCCATGACCACTGTCCTCATCGGAGCACCGGCAGCGGCCGTCACGGCCGCTGAAGCCAAGGCCACGCAGGTCTTCCCGACCTCCGATGGGGACACCTATGTCGATCTGCTGCTCGCCGTCGCGCAGCAGAGCGTGGACGGGCCGAATGGGTGGCTCGGCCGCGCGATCGGCACGCAGACGCTCGAACTGCAGGCTCGCTGCGGCTTTTGGAGCATCGCGGAATGCGACGGCAGCATTCGCCTGGCCTACGCACCGGCGACGACCATCACCAGCATCAAATATCGCGACGAAGAGAACGTCGAACACACGATCGACGGCGAGAGCTACGAGTTGATCGACGGCTACGTTGTCCGCGCGGAAGGCTACAGTTGGCCTACGGCAAAGTCCGTCAAGATCCGCTATGTCGCCGGGCAGGCTGCCGCCGATGTGCCGAAGGCCATCAAGCACGGGCTGATCCTGATGGCGGCCGAACTGAAGACCGCCGGCGGCATCTCCGGCGCCATCCGGCGCGAAGTGGTCGAGGGCGTCGGCACGTTCGATTATGCCCTTCCCGACATCGCGGCCGAGACGCTCCGCAAGACGGGCGAGCGGTTGCTAGCTCCCTTCCGCGTGTACGGCCTATGACACCTGAAGCGGCCAAGGCGGCGTTGCGGCGGCAGCTGGAACCCCACGGCATCACCGTCACGATTACGCGTGGAGGCTCACAGGAAACCAGCGGTCTCGCGAAGGTCACGCGCGTCAAAGGCGACGAGCTGGTGAATGATATCGAGCAGACATCCCACGAGATCGTGCTGCTCAACGAGGATCTCGCCTTTGCCCCGGCCAGGGACGACATCGTCGAGTTTGGCGAACACATGCTGGCGATCGAGGAAGTCGACAACCAGACCCGCGCGATTGCCGGGGTTGTCGTCGGCTACAACATCACCGCAAAGGGACGATGACCGCGCGCGTCCGCACACGGATGGACGTCCTGGAACGGGACATCGTCGCGTTCGTTGGCGAAGATCTGGCCCCGGCCGCCCAGGCAGAGATCCGGGCGCGCGTCGCGCGTGAACATCTCGCCGACGCTCAGTCCATCAATCGCATCGTGACCGGACGCGTTCCCGAGCACGATACCTTTGTCGATGGCCGAGCTGGCGCGCCACTCGAAAGCGTTAAACCGAACGGCGTTGTCGTGTTCGAGTTCGAGCTGGTCGCCGATGTGCTTCTCTGGATCCATACCGCGCTCAAGAAGCATTCGCCTCGCTTCAAGGGCGACTATCAGACCTCGCATCAGCTCTTCGCTGACGACGTCGAGGTTGCGGACATCGAGAACCCGCCGTCCGCGCGCGAATATGTGTTTCTGAACGAACAGCCCTACGCGCGAAAGATCGAGCGCGGCCAGAGCAAACAGGCTCCGGAGGGTGTCTACGAGGGCATCGCGGCGCTGGCAAAGCAACGCTTCGGCAATGTCACCAGCATCGGCTTTGGGTTTCGCGAGTTTCCGGGCGGGGCGCTGCTGAAGTGGGCGGCGATGCGAAAGCCATCGCGCACCGGCTACAGCCGCCGCGCGCGGCAGGCCGCTCTTCGCCGAGACACACGGCAGCCGGCTATAATCGTCCGTACAAGCAAATAGGGAACGACGCATGGCAAGCATGGCTGTTGTCAATGCGGTCGAGGCCTATTTGAAGGCCGAGCATCCCGATGTCGCGTTTCGCGGCTTGAAGGATGAAGGCGACGCCCCGCCCGCGGATGGCGGCACTTTTGTCGCCATCCAGTACACCGTTCCCGACGCCGAACAGGCCAGCATCGGCGCGCCGGGAAGCAATGTCTTCCGCCACACCGGCGCCATTCGCCTGGTCGTTTCGGTTGGAAAAAAGACGGTGAATCCTCGCGAGGCCGCGGTGACACTGTGCGATGCGCTGGCCGTTACCATGCGCAGCAAAAGCATTTCTGGTGTCATTACGCACGCGCCCACTTCGCCGGTATTCGACGACCGGAGCGATGACGGCCTCTACCACGTCTTTTCGTTCTCGACACCCTATCAGCACGACGTACTCGGTTAACCCGCTTCACGGAGCTTTCACATGACCATTGGATCCAGCAGCCGCTCCCGCGTCGCGTATATCGCGGAAGCTTCGTATGGCGTGACGCCGGCCGAGCCGGTGTTTCAGGAGATGCGCGTCACGAGTGGTGGGCTCCGCTCCACCAAGGCGACGGCCGTATCCAACGAGATCCGGGCAGACCGCAACGTATCGAACATCGCCCTGGTCGGCCTCGACGTGACGGGCGGCTATCCGATCGAGCTTTCCTACGCATCCTTCGACGACTTCCTCGCGGCGGCGCTCTGCGGCAGCTGGGATACGAACGTGCTCAAGAACGGCGTGTTGGCGCCGAGCTTCACGATCGAGGAGACGGTCGAGCTTGGCGCGACCGACAGCTTCAGCCGGTTCCTGGGTTGCATGGTGAACACCCTGTCGCTCGCGATGGAAGCGCGCGGGTTGGTTACCGGCAATATCGGCATAATGGGCCACTCGGAAACGCTGGGCACGGCGATCCTTGAGTCCGCTACCTATACGCCTCCGAACGACAACCCGATCCTGACCGCCTCGGCACATGCTGCCTCGCTGGCGGTCGCCGGGTTGAATCCAGTGCCGATCATCCGTGCTCTCAATGTGGAGGTGAACAACGGCCTTCGCGTGCGCCCAGCCATCGGCACGCTTTACACGCAGGAATTCGGCCAGGGTCGCTGCGTCGTGACCGGAACAGTGACGGCGTACTTCACCAGCAATGCGCTTTACCAGAAGGTGATGGACCATGCGCACGGCGCGATCTCGCTGACGCTCGGCGCGGATACGGGCGAGAAGTACACTTTGTCCATCCCCCGCGCGCGCTTTCTCGACGGCGCGCGCCCGATCGGCGGCAACGACGACGACGTGATGGCCGAGATCCCGTGGCAGGCCGAATTCGACGCCGGCGAAGCCTGCTCGATCAAGATCACGCGCGCCGTCGCCTGATGGTGGACAACGGAATCACCGTCCACGCCGCCTTCACGGGCTACCCCGATGGGACAACGGCGCGGACCTTTCGGGCTGGCGAGCGCCCGGAAGATCTGTCGGCAGAGTACGCCGAACTGCTCGTCAGGAAGGGCCACGCGCAGCGCGACGCGGTCCGCGAAAAGCAACCAAGGAAAAAGGAAACGACGCGATGAAACTTTCTGAGTTGAGATCGAACACCCATGCGCGCGAGAACGGCCGCTGGATGACGGACCTGCCGAACATGGGCGATCTGAAGATCTTCACGCGAGGTCTCCGCAACGCCGCAGCGGCGAAGCTAACCGCGAGGTTCTTCGAGTCCCTGCCCCGCAAGGAAAAGCGCGGCACCCTGTCGATCGAAAGCCGCGAGCGGCTTAACACCGAGATACTCGTCGAGACTTGCGTCATGCCGGATCCCGATACCGGCAAGGCGTGGAACCTCACGGACGACGCCGGCGCCGATATCCCCTTCAGCAAGGAAAAGCTGCGCGAGCTGCTGACGGATCCGGATTACATCGACTTCCGCGACGCCTGCCTGGTTGCTGCCACGACAGTGGCGGACAACGAGGACGAAGAGGACAAGGCCGACCTAAAAAACTGAAAGACGCCCTGCTCTGGGATTTGGAGTGGGGCGATCACATCGAGTTCCTCGAGGACGTTGAGGAGATGACCGGGTCAGCTCGGGCGCTCGAAACAAGACCGGATCTTCCACCGGATCTTGGGCGCTATCTCGCCGCCTTTCACGATCTATCCGGCGACCGGCAGCTGGGCTTCGGCGCCGCCGGCTCAATCACTTTCTCGACCATCGACCAATATGCTCGCCGCTTTCACATCGAAGACGGCGAGTTTGAATTCTTCCATGCCGCTATCCGGCATCTCGACGGTGTGTTCCTCGAACACATCCGCAAGACAACGCCGAAATCACAGCAGCCGCGGAGCTAACCCTTGGCAACTCTCGAATCCATTCGCCGTGTACGTATTCAGTACACGTCCGACGGCGCGGAGAAGGCCGAGGCGGACGCGCGCGGTGTGGCCGTGGCGCAGGAGGAGCTCGGCCGATCAAGCGAGGTCGTCTCGATCGCAACCGAGCGGGCGGCGCGTCGTCAGCTGTCCGCCGCCGCCGCGTATGAGCGGCAAAAGGTGGCGCTGGATTCGACCCTACGGGCGCAGCAGACCTATGAGCGCCAGATGCGCGTGATCGAACGCGCGCAGGAGCAAGCTACGATCTCGGCCGACGAGGCCGCAGCCTCGATCCTGCGCGTCCGTGAGGCTTACCAAGCCGCCGGCTCGCCGCGCGGATCCTTTGACCAGACGGACATCAACCGGCTGCTGGGCGTGCAGGCGCAAGTCCACGGCGCGGCGGCACAGTCGGCCGCTGTGTTCGAGGAAGCGGCGCGGGAGACCGCGCAGTATCAGGCGCGTGCATCGGCCCTGCGGGCGCAACTGGATCCGTTATCGGCCGCGCAGGACCGGCTCAACGCGGAGATGGCGGAATACTCGGCGCTGGCTGCCCGTGGCATTATTTCGACCGGCGAACTCGCGGGCGCGCACGCGATGGCCATTACGCGGTTCAACCAGACCCGCGACGCCATTGACGGCGTTCAGAAGAAGACCGGCCTTGCGACCCACCAGTGGGGAAACCTGGCCTATCAGGTGAACGACGTCGTTACAATGCTCGCTATGGGCGCGCCGCCGATGATGGTTCTGACCAGCCAGGGCGGCCAATTGTACCAGATCCTTTCCACCGCACCGGGCGGCGTCGGAGGTGCGCTGGGCGAGATCGCTACACGCGCGGCAGGCCTCGCCGCGAGGTTTGCGCCGTTCATCGCGATCATTGGCGTGGCGGGCGCTGCCGTGGGCGCCCTGACAGCATCGATCAACGAGACATCGAAGGTCACCGTCAGCTTCATGGACGTCGCCCTCGGCGTATTCCGCGTGATCGGCGACGGCATCTACAGCTTTATCAGGCCGGCGCTGGACTGGCTGGCACCGTACTGGGAGGCGACGTGGGACTGGATCAAGAAGGACGCGGCGTCCTCCTTCAACATGATCGTCCGCGGGCTCAACGGCATGTGGGAGGTCTTCAAGGCGTTTCTCGCCTCGCTGCCACCGGCCTTTCGTCTCGCCGCGGAGAACGCCGCCAATTTTCTCGTCGCCGGCATCGAGGCGGGGGTCAACAAGTCGATAGAGCTGCTCAACAAGCTGCCGGGCGTTGCCCTCAATGCCGTCAGTCTGGGCCGTGTCGATATCGGCGGCGGAGATGCACAGAAGCAGCTCGACGGCATTCTCAGCGGATTGCAGGATCGTCTCGGCCAGATCAATCAGACCGACTATGCCAGTCAGTTCATGGGAGCGATCGGCAACGCGGCACGCGATCGCGCGACGGACCGGGCGATGGGCAACGATGCGTACAAGGACATCGTTGGCCAGGCGAAGGAGCGTGTGGCCTCGCTGGAGGCGGAAGCGGCGGCGCTCGACATGACGAACGGCAAGGCGGAGGCCTACCGTTTCACCCAGGAACTGATCGCGGCCGCGAAGGCGCAGGACATCGAACTGCTGCCGGCGCAGCTGGAGCAGCTTCACGAGCTCGGCGAAGCCTACGCGAACGCCCAGCTGAAGCTCGACGGCATGCGGCTCACGATGGAGAACCGCGGGCCGTTCGAAACACTGCAGCAGGATCTGGCGAACCTGAAGGAGATGGTCGACGCCGGCGCGATCTCCTGGGAGACCTACGCCGACGCACAGCGCCGCGCGACGGCCGAGGCCCATGCCACGGTCGCCGGCTATGCCTCCGATGTCATGGGCATCATGGGGCAGCTGTTCGAGGACAACAAAGCGGTCGCAATCGCGAACGCCATCGTGTCGACCTATGAGGGCGTGGCCAAATCGCTCGCAAAATATCCGATGCCCTGGGCCGCCGTCATGGCCGCCGCGCACCTCGCCCTCGGCATGAAGCAGGTGATGGCAATCAAGTCGACGAACAAGACCTCGAAGTCGGCCAGTGGCGGGGGTGGCGGTGGCGGTGCGTCACCGTCGGCAGGCGCCGCGTCCGGCGGAAGCCAAGAGGCCGTGCAGCGGCAGGCTATCAGCATCGCGCTCTATGGCGACACGGTGAAGGCGGAGTCCATCGAAGAAATGGTCAAGAAGATCAACCAAAATACGGTCGATGGCGGAACGCCGCTCATCACCATTCAACGCATGGCGAGCTAACGATGTCCATCTACATCGCAGACGCTCTTGTCATCCAGCGCGGCCATTCTCC
>LNFM01003521.1_pt1 | contig 30631 bp, 26 predicted proteins | sample 596031 | NCBI WGS metagenome assembly LNFM01 (sample SAMN04254537, study PRJNA301005) | activated carbon metagenome | isolation source: dual media filters at the Ann Arbor, Michigan drinking water treatment plant | place: USA: Ann Arbor
ATACAAAAGATTATGGACGAATCTGGAAACTGGATGTCAATTCTCCCAATGCAAAACGCAAGCAAACTGAGACATTGATTAAAGATGACTTCTCGGACTATGACGATGAACAATTGGGAGAGCTGTTGAAGTATGAAGATATGCGTGTAAGACAAAAAGCACAATTTGAATTGGCTGAACGTAGAAATGGACTAAAGATATTTCAGAGCTATTTAGAACAAAAGGAGAATCAGTTAGCCCGTGTTCATTCAATCTGGGGGATAAGCCAGTTTGCGCGGAAGGATAGTAAGAATGCTTCAATCTTGCTTCCTTATTTGAAGGACAGCGATCCGGAAATACGGGCTCAAGCTGCACGATGGCTGGGTGATGTTAGGTTCAAGGATTCAGGATCAGAGTTAATTCCCTTGCTAAAGGACGAGTATAGTCGTGCGCGATTCTTTGCAGCGGAAGCATTAGGAAGAATTTCGTATGAGCCAGCCATCAATCCATTGATTGATTTATTGGAAGCGAATAATGACTCGGATAATTATATCCGCCATGCGGCAAGTCTGGCGTTGGCAAGAATCGGTAAAGCAGAACCGATTATGGCGTTGTCAACCCATACTAATCGTGCTGTTCGTATTGCAGCCGTAGTGGCATTGCGTAGAATGAGTAATCCTGGCATTGAAGTATTCCTGAAAGATGCTGACGAATTTATTGTAACCGAAGCTGCCCGGGCCATCAACGATGATCTCTCGATTGCAGAAGCCTTGCCAGCATTAGGTAATGTGCTGAATGAACATCGGTTTACCAATGAGGCTCTGATCAGAAGAGCCATCAGCGCCAATCTCCGGGTTGGGAGTGAAGCGGGTTTGCAAAACCTGATCAACTATGCCATTCATGAAGGTAGTCCTCTTGCCATGCGCTCAGAGGCCATGGAGGCATTAAGTACCTGGGCTAAGCCTTCAGTGTTGGACCGGGTTGATGGAAGATTCCGTGGTGTTGTCACCCGCGATCTTTTGGCGGTTCAAACAAAAGCAGAAAGTGCCGTGATAGGTTTGTTATCCCATCAGGAATCAACTTTGCGGATAACAGCAGCGAAAGCATCCGGCAAACTAAAAATCAATAAAGCAGCAACTACCTTATTGGCACGTTTGAAAACTGATACAGCTCCTGAAGTTCGGATTGAATCGCTGAAAGCATTGGCGCAATTAGAAAACATTAAAATGGATGACGCCATTAAGTTGGCACTGGCTGATAAGGAGAAGAGTGTTCGTGTGGTAGGTCTTGATTTGTTAGGCACCATGGATATTTCAAAAGAACTGATGGTGACGCTTCTCACCGAGGTAATCAATACCCGCACCATAGAAGAAAAGCAAGCTGCGATCACAACCCTGGGTACGCTTCCATTGTCTAATTCAGAAAAAGTTTTTGATCAGCTTCTTTCCAGACTGGAAGCAGGCAAACTTCCCGCAGAAGTTCAACTGGAACTTGCCGAAGCTATTGACAGCACTCAGTCACTTACTTTAATGGATCGTTTTAAAAAGTATACGATGCTCGCATCACCAGATTCCCTGAAGGCCATGTATGCAGGAAGTTTGTTAGGAGGTGATCCCAGACGGGGAGCAGGTATTTTCTGGGGTCATCCAACAGCGCAGTGTATCCGGTGTCATTCGTTTAATGACTATGGTGGCATTGCGGGTCCGCGTATGAATGGCATTGCCAAAAGATTAACCCAGGAGCAAATTCTGGAATCCTTAATTGAACCCAGTGCCCGGATTGCACCGGGTTATGGAATCGTTGTTCTCGAATTAAAGAATACGAAGAAGATCAGTGGCATTTTGCAAAAAGAAAATGCGGATGGCTATCTCATGAAAATAGGCGATAAGCCTGATACGCTTGTAAGCAAGTTAGACGTTGTTAAAAAAACAGATTCTCCGTCCAGTATGCCACCCATGCATTACTTGCTTACTAAAAAAGAGATTCGGGATGTAGTAAGCTTTTTGGCTACACTGAAAGAGGATTAGAATATCCTATGAGTAAAAGCTTTGATGTAATCGTGCTGGGGGTAGGTTCCATGGGGTCTGCCACGTGTTATAATCTTGCCGTTAACGGAGTACGAGTTCTGGGACTGGAACAATTTGAGATCCCACATGATCAAGGGTCGCATGCCGGGCAAAGTCGTATTATTCGTAAAGCCTACTTTGAACATCCTGATTACGTACCGCTGCTGCAAAGAGCCTATGAGAATTGGAATGCCATAGAGAATAAAACCGGGTCGCAGGTTTATTTTCCAACGGGCCTTTTATATGCAGGTAAGTCTACGGATATCCTCATTAAAGGGGTAAAGGAATCCGCTGCGAAATACAAAATTAACATTGAGTCACTTTCAAAGTCTGAAACCACGAGTCGCTATCCGCAGTTTCGAATTCCGGAAGACTATGAAGTTTTGTTTGAACCGGATGCTGGGTTTGTAACTCCTGAACGCGCAGTTTCTCTTTTCGTTGAACAAGCAAAAAGCTTTGGCGCACAAATAAATGCTAAAGAGAAAGTAATATCCTGGATCCGGGAGGCAGGAATCATAAAAGTAATCACCGATAAAGATTCATACACCTGCAAAAAACTTGTTATCACTGCGGGGCCATGGGCAGGAAAAATGATACCGGCTTTATCGTCTTCGTTGCGTGTAACCCGGCAGGTCATCGCGTGGGTAAATCCTAAGCAACCGAAACTTTTTGAACTTCGTCAATCTCCTTGTTGGATGATCGATGATGATAAACATCCTGGCATGTACTATGGATTTCCAATTTTATCGGTTGATGAATTCGGACTTCCTGCCGGCATGAAGCTAGCTTATCATTACCCTGGTTTGACTACGGATCCAGATCATGTTGATAGAAATCCATCGAAGGAAGAAGAACAAAATCTTATTGAAGCCTTGCACCGATACTTACCGGAAGGCTATTCATCCACCCATGTTTTAAAGACATGTCTTTATACGAACACACCGGATGAACATTTTGTAATTGACTTTTTACCGAACTTTGAAAAAGACGTTGTGATCGCTGCCGGATTCAGTGGTCATGGATTTAAGTTTGTTTCGGTAGTAGGGGAGATTTTGGCAGATTTGGCAACCAATGGGAAGACTAATTTACCAATTGGCTTTTTGAACGCAAAGCGATTTCATTTATAACGTTATCAATACCGTCACCCCACTATAGATTTTTCCTAAATTGAATAAAAATGAGATTACATAAACCGCTCTTAAAGTTTAGCCTCCTGTTCTTAATGATGGGTGTTATTGAAACTTTCGCACAAAGTCCTGGTAGGGGTGCAGACGAATTTGATGCTTCTGATCCTGCTACTATGAAGAGCCGCTTTGCCATTGATGCAGAGAGTTATTTATTTGTGGGAGCCGCCCGTTATTATGCACTTCGCTTGGGATATGAGTATGGTTTGCAAAATCAAAAGCATTTATTTGGTATGTCTTTGCCTTTGGTTCATACTATTTTTAATGCTGATTTTGGTGGCTATGAGAATACAACGGGTGTAGGTGACTTGAAGATGCGTTATATGTTTGTTCCCTACCAGGAGAAAGATAACGCTGGCCTTCAGCGGGTTTCTGCTTACATGGAAGTGACCGCACCTACGGGTGAGTCTTTACTGGGTCGTGGGGCCGGAACCTGGGTATATCGGCCGGGTATGTTTTTTACTTTTCGACCCAATCCCTACGTTTCATTTTATCCGGAAATCAAATATCAATTCTCAACACAACCTGCCAATATCCTGAGTGGCGATGCCCCCGATGGTGATGATCCTGATGTTGATGGACTTATTAAAAATCTGGTTATGTCTCTTCCTGTAATTGCAATTGTTGACAATTGGCATGGCTGGGCGGGGTTGAATACTACCTATATTCAATCCTTTTCAGAAGAAACATACTACCTTTTTCTGCGGTTGGATTTTGGCACCATGATCGGAGAGAATTCTTCGGCTGCTCTTAATATTACAAAGTTTATTGCAGGCCAGCCCCGGTTAGATGTTTTGGTGCAGGCAAAATTTCAGTTTTTTCTAAGGTAAGTTGTACACGGTCATCGTGAAAGTATTAAGATTTATCCTTCATAGTTGGCATGTTATGCTGCAAGGCTTAACTTTAACAAAACACTAATTTTATGAAGAAGATATTGGTTCCCTGCGATTTTTCAGACACTGCGCTGCAGGCCTTTCGTTATGCATGTGAGATTGCCACGGTTAGTAGGGGCGAAATTTTCCTTCTGAACATCATTGAGTTGCCTTCTATCCATACATCCTTATTTGTGCCAGCGCAGGCCTATGAGAGTGTTTTTCTAAAGGAATTAAAACTTAAAGCCCACAAGAACTTTGAAAAAATGAAGGAAAAATGGGCTGGCAATGTGAAAGTACATCTCACTTTGGAGCAAGGGTCTGTTACTTCCGCTATAAAAAAGTTTGTTGACAGAAAACGCATTGATCTTATTGTGATGGGAACTCACGGTTCAAGCGGTATCAAGGAGTATGCCCTTGGCTCGAACACTGAAAAAATCGTTCGCACCAGCAAGGTTCCGGTTATTGCTATTAAAAGGTCAGTTAGTATTTCATCCATAAAGAACCTGATCTTACCTACCAAAATTGATGCGTCAAAGAAATTGATCACTTCCATTAAGGCACTACAAAGTTTGTTGAAGGCGCACCTGCATTTGTTGTATGTCAATACTCCTTCCAATTTTGTTTCGGATCGGTTTACGGAACCAAAACTCATTGAGTTTGCCCGACTGAATCAATTAAAAAACTGTTCCATTCATATCTATAATGACATCGATGAAGAAGCAGGTATCATAAACTTCTCTGCTAAATTTAAAAACCGGATGATTGCTATGGCCACCCATGGACGTACAGGCATTAATCGCCTGATGACTGGAAGCATAACTGAAGACGTGGTAAATCACATTGATTGCCCAATCTGGACAATTTCTGAAAGCAATTGATCGGAGGTAGAATCCATTAAATGTTCGGTGATAGCTTGATCAGGCTGTAATCCTTTGGCAACAAGTCTTTGATTATCCTTTACTTAAATAAAGAATACCCTTTGCATTTAACCTTTCAGCAGGCCTTTTAGTCGATTGGGCTGTAGTTAATGCCATTTATCAGCAGATTGCTTGAATTGCATCAAAATAAACATAATATTCGACTGATAATGAGTTGATTATTCATGCCTATTAAACCGCCACTTAAGTATATCCCTGACATCAAAGTCGTTGTCGCGGCACTCCTTTATTTTCTTTCCGCACAGTTAGGCTATTTTCTGGCATTCAAAGAAACCACGGCATTACCTGCCTGGCCGCCCTCAGGAATAGCATTTGCACTTATCATTTTATTGGGTCGTTCCTCCTGGCCTGGAATTGCCATAGGTGCACTTATTGCTAACCTGCTGGCCTATTGGAACAATCAGGCATTACCTCAACAAACTCTCGTTGCCATTTCTAGTTTTACAGCCGTTGGTCAAACACTTGAGACTTTAACTGGGTATTTTTTAGTTAAAGTTTGGATCAAGGATGATTATCCATTCAAGAAGACGAAGGATACATTCCGATTCCTCTTCGTTGCTCTTTTGATTAGTCTGGTTGGTACTACGGTTAGTACATTTAGCTTATACTTAAATGGTGTAGTAACCTCTTTAACGTGGTTGCATACAGGGTTTGCCGCCTGGGTTAGTAATGTAGTCGGAATCTTACTCTTTACGCCCTTTATTCTTGCTGCTGCCCAAAAACGAAAATTCACTTTTCCCTCTGATAAAGTAATTGAAGCAGGAATTTTTATCTTCTGCATGATTGGGATTTTCGTGCTATTGCGAATGGGTTACTTCAATCAGACCTTGATCGATTCGTTGCCTTATCTTTTAATTCCATTCTTATTGTGGCTGGCCTTCCGGTTTGATTTATTGGCCGCCATCAGCGGAGTATTATTGGCTTCACTTGTTTCGATTTATTATACGATAGAAAATATTGGTCCGTTTATTCAAACTGATCCCAGCGATTCGATGCTGTTGTTACAGATTTTTATCGGTGTTATCAGTATCTCTACCATCGTACTCTCCGCCACAGTAGCCGAACGATCCGATGCCCAACTTGAGCTGAAGATGTTTAATATCAATCTGGAAGCCAGGGTTTTGGAACGCACACAGGAGCTGCATGATGAAATTGCTACCCGCAAGCAGGCAGAGTTTAAATTGCTACAAACCAATAAAGAACTAAGTAAACGCAATACTGAATTGGATAATTTTGTTTACAGCGTTTCGCACGATTTACGTGCACCCATTGCATCCGTGCTTGGCCTTATTAACCTTGCCAGAAAGGACAAAGATATGGCCATGAAGAATGTGTACCTCGAAAAGATCAACAATAGTGCCTTGCAACAAGACAGTTTTATTCGTGAGATTCTTGACCAATCACGTAACTCGCGATTAGAAGTAAAGAAGGAGGAAATACTTTTTGAGCCGTTAATTGATGAAACCTTCAACCAATTAAAGTTTGCAACGTCAACGGGAATGGCCGTTGAGAAAATTGTAAACATCAAACAAGATGGCTCGTTTTATAGTGACCGCTGGCGCTTGAAAGTTATCCTGAATAATATCTTTTCAAACTCCATTCGCTATCGGAATGGGCACGATCCGGTTATTAAGGTAAATGTTGAGATAGCAAACCACAAGGCCATGGTAGAAATTGAAGACAATGGCCGCGGTATCCCGCAAGAGCACCTTCATAAAGTATATCAGATGTTTTACCGGGCCACCGATGATGGCGCAGGCTCAGGGCTAGGTTTATATATTGTAAAGGAAACAATGGATAAACTACAGGGCTTCATCAACATCGAATCTGAAGTGGGCAAGGGTACCAAGGTAAAGTTGGAGATCCCTGAACTTCAATAATCCAGTACCTTATAATTCAATTCTATTTTCAATATTCATCGCTTCATCCGTTACCGGGTGTCGGAATGAAAGCTTCCAGGCGTTCAGTGCAATAGTATTTTCAGGATAAGGTATGGCTGACCCATAAAGGATATCGCCTAGGATCGGACAACCTATCTGGGCTAGCTGGGCACGAATTTGATGATACTTTCCAGTATGGAGTTCAATGTTCCAAAGAAACCGGTTCTCGGTAAGTCTTGTAGCAGAATAAGAAAGTGACGCCTTTTCTGCAAAGGGAAGTTCATGTTCATAGAGAATAGCCTTTTTCTTTTCCTTGCGATGCCAATGTGCCAAGGTGCCTTCAGATATAGCAGGAGCATTTTCAGTTAGAGCCTGATAATACTTCTTAACCTTGCGCTCAGCGAATTGCTCACTCAGGTTTTTAAGTACTAATCGTTGTTTTGCAAACAGCACGATGCCGCTAACCGGTCGGTCGAGCCGGTGAATATGTTGCGCATACACTTCTGTTGAAGTTGGCAGCGATGCTTTGAGGTATCTTTTTACCTGGTTTAATAAGTTAGGATGTCCATTCCTATCCGGCTCTACCATTAGACCTGCCGGCTTGTTGATTACCACTATAAATTCATCCTCAAAAAGTATCTGGCTGGTTTGAAATTGCATGCAATGTCAGGTATCCGAAAGATAGCTTTCTTTTATTTAATTTATGGTTGCAGAAATGACCCCAAAATGCTGATAAATATATTCATGGTTGGGAATAGGATGGTGGGATTCCTTGTCTAACCAGCAAAGTCCGTTACATCAATTATGAAAACTTCCGTGTTCTCTGTTATCGCTTCCGCTCTGTTATTGTTTATTTGTTCCGCAGGAGCACCCGTCACTCAGGTTTACCAGTTCAATTATGAAAATGTGCTTGGTACCTCATTTGAACTTAAAGTGGTTGCTTCATCCAAGCAATTGGCAAATATGGCAGAACGAGTTGCTTTAGCCGAGATTGATCGGTTAAATAGTATTTTCAGCACTTATGATCCAACAAGCGAAGTAAGTCGGTGGCAAAAGACATTGAACAGTGAAGTCTCCATTTCACCAGAGCTTTTTGAAGTTTTAACCCTTTTTGATCATTGGAAAGTGAAAACAGGAGGTGCCTTGAACGCTTCTGCAGGGATTGCATCGGCCTTATGGAAAAATGCTTCTGTCAATCAGGTATTGCCATCTACCGAAGAACTTGCCAATGCGGCTTCCGCGATGAATCGTACGCACTGGAACTTAAACCCAGTACAGCACACAGCAAAGCATCTGTCTACAGACCCACTTGCTCTCAATTCATTTGTGAAGAGTTACATCATTAACAAAGTCGCTGAAAAAATCATTAGTCTGCAAGGTGTTAGAGGCGCTGTTATCAATATAGGTGGCGACATCATGGTAACTGGAATTCAGCAAGAGCGAATTCGCGTTTCGGATCCTGCTGCCGATGCAGAAAATGACAAGCCACTTGCCGTGTTGAAAATTAACAACAAGGCTATTGCAACAAGTGGTAATTACAGACGGGGCTTTCAAATTGGGGAACAGTGGTATTCTCACATTCTGGATGTTCGCACTGCAATTCCGGCCACAGATATTATGAGTGCTACCGTAATTGCTGATAACGCTACCGTTGCCGGAGCATTGGCAACCACATTCAATATACTTTCACCGGAAGAAAGTGAAGCGCTGGCCAAACAATTCTCCGGTGTCGAATATCAGATAATTACAAAAGCAGGCCAGCAAATTCTTAGCCCCGGCTGGAAAGCACTTGAAGAAATCCCAACAGAGGCAACTAAGACATTGGTCAGTCGTGCAAATGGAGACTACGAATTGACAATTGAGTTGGAGCTGGCACGTTTTGAAGGCCGGTTTCGCAGACCCTTTGTGGCAGTTTGGGTTGAAGACAAAAAGAAAGAATCCGTTCGTAATCTGGCAGTATGGTATAACAAGTCACGATGGCTACCGGATCTCAAACGCTGGTATTCCAAAAATCAACCTGGTAAAATGGATCCAGGTGTAATGGAATCAATCAGCAGTGCAACGCGGTCGGCAGGTAAATACACGCTTACCTGGGATGGTCTTGATGAACAGGGTAATCCCGTACCTTCTGGAAAGTATACGATTTATATAGAGGCAGCGCGCGAACATGGAACCTATCAATTACTGAAACAAGAAGTGGAGTGGAATGGTAAGCCAAGCACCTTGACCTAGCGGGAGGTATTGAAATCACCGCTGCTTCAATAGACTATCATAAAGTAGGGAAGTAGATAATTACTAATCGATATGGTAAAAAGAGAGATGGCCGGCTGGACTCGTTGGCTGCACATTTATTTGTCGATGTTTAGTTTTGCAGCCCTGCTGTTTTTTGCCATTACCGGAATCATGCTTAATCATACAAGTTGGATTGAGGGCCAGCAACGAGTAGATCAATTGGATGGTCAACTTACGCGGGCCTGGGTAGAGCGTGCTGCAACTGTAGACAAACTACAGATCGTTGAATTCTTAAGAAGCACACACGGTATAAAAGCGAGAGTAAATGATTTTCTTATTGATGAGGCTGAATGTTCTATATCCTTTAAAGGTCCGGGCTATGCCGCGGATGCTTTTGTAGATCGGACCACTGGAAGCTACGAATTGACAATTACCAAATCGGGTGCGGTAGCCATTATGAATGACTTGCATAAAGGCCGAGATACAGGATCTGTCTGGGCCTGGCTAATCGATATCAGCGCAGTATTAATGATTCTTGTTTCATTATCCGGTTTTCTAATGATATTCTTCCTTAAAAATAGACGATTGAATGGTCTTTTGCTTACTGCTGCTGGCGCTATCGTAATTGTAGTAATCTATTACCTCTTTGCTTTATGAATAATCATGTTAAAGTTATGAAGTTTGACAACGATCATATTTATCTGTCTGATCTCTCTATCCTCATTCATTGAGATCTCAAAGCTAGCTAATGAATGTCATGGGTACAGGCAACATACCTTATGTATCTACACATACCGGTAATAAGTTTTAATGATCTGTGAGCCTCTGATGGTGACGTTAGTTTATTAAATGCTGTCTTAAAAAATTGAACTTCAATAAGATAAATCTATTAAACAAAGTAATGCTTTTGGTTGAATCATTAATATCCTGCCTAAGTTGATTATCGTGCAATGAATTCAAGTATAAAATAAATAACAAAACGTTATTGAATTGACAATAAGTATATAGCTTTGATCTCATACCCACTACTATGAGCCTTATTGAAACCATTGTCGATTCAGATCAAACCGAAGTTGCCGAGATACGATTTGATGCCATCACTGGCCATCGTTCACTATTTTCTAAAAAATCATTTCGCGCTAATGAAGTGATTATAGGATTTCTGGCAAAAGCCGTTCATGAAACTCCTAACTACTTAACTGTACAGATTAGTGAACATGAGCATATCGAACTTTTCCCGGAATGTCTGGAATGTGCTAACCACAGTTGCGTGCCTAATTGTTTCTTTGACACCACCCGCATGGAGTTTGTTACGCTAAAGCCAATAGCTGCTGGTGAAGAGTTTACCTTCTTTTATCCATCCGCAGAGTGGGATATGGATCAGGCGTTTGATTGTAATTGCGGAACCGATGAATGCATTGGTAAAATTGAAGGCGCTCGCTACTTGTCGGCAAGTACCATCGCTAAGTATCGGTTTACCGATTTTATCCAGCAAAAATTGCGCACGGCCGGGATGTAATTGTACCCAAACTGAATCCTAAATTGATTCATAGTATGAAATCGAAACTCGATCTTCTACGAAAAGTTACTCCCTTAGCGCTTCTTATTCTCTTACCCTGGCTTTTTTCTCAGTGTAACCCAAAAGCAGGCGAGAGCAACATGAAAGCAACTTCCAATGAGTTAAAACTTTCTTTGGCCCAATGGTCAATTCATCGCGCGCTTGAAAATGGAGAGTTAAAACCTGAAAACTTTGCTTCCATCGCCAAGCATGATTTTGGCATCAGTGCAGTAGAATATGTGAATGGCTTTTATCGGGAGCATGCAACGGATGTTGAATTTTGGAAGAAGATGCGAGCTACTGCAGATTCGCTGGGCGTGAAAAGTCTTCTTATGATGGTGGATGAAGAAGGTGATCTGGGCAACCCCAATGTTGAAGAGCGAAATAAGGCTGTTGAAAATCATTACAAGTGGGTGGATGCGGCAAGTATTTTAGGATGTCATTCAATCCGGATCAATGCCTTTGGCGAGGGATCAAAAGAGGAAGTGCAGATGGCCATGGTAGCTGCATTAAAACAGCTTTGCACCTACGCAGCCAAAGCCAACATAAATATAATCATTGAAAACCATGGGCTTTATAGCTCGGATGGAAAATGGATTGCTGAAATTATGAGACAGGTGAATATGACAAACGTGGGCACACTTCCTGATTTTGGTAATTGGTGTACTTCGCACAAATGGGGTAGTACCCAGGAAGGTAAAGAATGTACAGAAGTTTATGATCGCTACCTGGGTGTATCTGAAACTTTGCCATTTGCACAAGGAGTAAGCGCAAAGTCCTATGCCTTTAACGAACAAGGGGAGGAGACCATTATTGATTATACTAAAATGCTAAAGCTGGTAAAGGAATCTGGATTTTCCGGGTATATAGGTATTGAATATGAAGGCGCTCCTTTAAGTGAGTCTGATGGAATAAGAGCGACTAAAGCATTGTTGGAGAAAACCTGGGCTCAGGTAAACAGCAACTAATTTTTTTTCAAGACTTTACGCTGAAAATACTTATTCAAAACTGGTATACCATTGCATTGATATTCATGCCTGCTCCAACAGAAGTGAACAGTACTTTTTCACCAGCTCGAATTGACTGATTTTTAATCTCACCCCGAACCATTAGATCCAGTAATGTAGGGATAGTAGCCACTGAACTGTTCCCTAACCAGGAGATGGTCATGGGCATAAGACTATGATTATCAAACTCCAAATCATATAGTTTGAACACCCTTCTCATAATGGCTTCATCCATTTTTTCATTGGCCTGATGAATCAACACTTTGCTTATTTCTGAGAGATGAACGTTTGCTTTGTCCAATGTGGTCTTGACCACTGGCGGCACATGATTCAATGCAAATTCATACAACTTCCGGCCATTCATTTTAATAAAGAGGTCGTCAGACTTATTTTGAGGATCGTAGGAGTGATCCATGTTCAGTAAAAGAGCATGTTCACTGGCATAAGTTTGAGTTTTGTGAGAAAGTATCCCTTGCTCACTGGCTCTGGCATCCAGAATCACGGCACCTGCTCCGTCCGAATAGATCATTGAATCCCGATCGTGTTCGTCAATAATCCGGGATAAGGTTTCAGCGCCTATGATCATGCATCTTTTAGCGTCTCCTGAACGGAGATAATAGTTTGCCTGAATAACACCTTCGAGCCAACCCGGGCAACCAAAGGGAAGATCATAGGCTACACAATCCGGATTTTTAATTTGTAGCAGATACTTTACGCGCGAAGCTAAAGAGGGTACAAGGTCAACGCGATTACTGTTATAGGTTACATCTCCAAAATTATGCGCAACAATAAGGTAGTCCAAAGATTCGGGATCAATACCAGAGTTTTCAAAAGCGTTTTTAGCTGCAAGGAAACCAAGATCTGAGGCTTTCTGTTCCGGCCGTGCGTAGCATCTATCTTCAATACCGGTTATGTCTTTAAATTTCTCCACAATAACCTGGGTTGACTTGGTAATCGGTGACCCATCCTTTTCGTAGAAGGTATGATGAAGAAAATCCTTGTTACTAATTTTGATTTCAGGTATGTAACTGCCGGTACCAACAATTACAGATTTTATGGGTTGAAGCATAGTTAAACGGATGCAGGAGTTTACCTGAGTAACGGCATAAAGGTAAGGGCAATGACAAGTAGGTACAAGAACTAATTCACTTAGTTCAGTTTAATTAACGCTCGTAAGTCTCTGTAGTTTTGAAAAGACGCACAGAAAGTATGTAATACAAACTAAGTTAAAATATGACCGAAACAAACCGAACCATATAAGTACCTTCCGTTACAAGTATTGTGGATGTGCTATTAGCACTTTGTATTACCCCTTCAAAAGTGCCAATGACTGTGTATGCATTACTAGATAAAAGTGATGATGAATGGTACTCAACGGTACTTACAGTTAGACTTGAATTAAGATTATCAAGTACGTCAGAGTAGTAAAATTCATTTTTTGTCGCATATACAAATGATGCATTAGGTAGAGGAGCATTATCTCTGAGTTTTAATTCTCGTCCTTTTAAACTTTCTATCATATTAGGAGTAACGAGTGAAGGGAAGCAGATTTTTAGACCACTCCATTCGATATTGTCTTCTAAATTCATACAAACGCAGGATGAACAATGGTTAAAACTGTTATCTAAACCCTCAAACCTCTTTAAGATACCATCTACTTTAAATTCAATAAAATAGGTAATTTCAGGAGGGATGATGTAAGTGAAAACTGGACCAACAATAGTCTGACCACGGGTTAAAAGTTTGATTGGGCCATTCCCTGCAGAGGTTGGAACAATAACAGAGATTTGTGTTTGATATGCGCTATCTGTTGGTGCTTTTTCGACTAAAACAATTTGCGCTTCTTGATCATTAATTGTCACTTTATTCCCGTCAATTCCACTAGCAAATCCATTACCTCCAATTACTATTAGTCTTCCTGAAGTTCCTGTTGTATGCGAAACCATTTTTATTACAATGTCAGATTCTGATTCATCATCAGAACAGCCAAGAACAATAAGTATGATTAAGAGTGTAAGAAATTTTGAATTGATACTTGATTTTTTCATTCTTAGCTCTTAGTTGTGCTTTCAAATGTAGATAGAAAATCGATGAGTTTTTCCTCAAACCCTAAGAGATTATTCCTCTTGGCATCCCCGCCCTTGTTTATGTACTTCACAAACAAGCAAGTTGAATGCAATCAATTGTTCTAAGAAGAAGATGAATTATCTTTGTTTATGCTTACTCAGTAGTATTCTGGGTTTATTACTGAAAAAGACTGAGCGTAAAGATACTTGCAACTCGCCAAATCTTTATAAATTTCAATTTTGATAGACTTAGCTCACATGAAAATTTTTCTATTTCTTATTATAATGTCAACCTCGTTGGGAGCCCAGCCTTTCAACAAAGAAGAGGTTGCCCGTTGGCAAAAGCGGTCAAAACAAGTAACCATCATTCGCGATACGTGGGGCATTCCCCATGTTTATGGAAAAACAGATGGCGATGCCGTGTTTGGATTTTTATACGCTCAATGTGAGGATGATTTTGAGAGAGTGGAGATGAATTATATTACCTCTCTAGGTCGGTTGGCCGAAGTCGAAGGCGAGTCAAAATTATATCACGACTTACGCACCCGGCTTTTTTACGATACACTTCAGGCTAGCTCCATCTATAAAGAAAGCCCTGCCTGGCTTAAGCGTTTATGTGATGGATTTGCAGATGGTATCAATTATTATCTTCATACCCATCCCGAAGTGAAGCCAAAACTTTTGACAAGATTTCAGCCCTGGATGCCTTTTTTATTTAGTGAAGGAAGTATTGGCGGAGACCTTGAATCTATATCGGTTAATCGTCTAAAAGATTTTTATGGTAGTGGGCAAGTTGTTGTTGAAAAGGATCATATAGATCTTGATGAACAAGAGCCTGAACCCCGGGGCTCCAACGGATTTGCAATCGCGCCTTCGCGAAGTGCCTCTGGAAATGCCTTGTTGCTTATCAATCCACATACTTCTTTTTACTTCCGTCCCGAAGTGCATGTAACAAGCGAAGAAGGACTGAATGCTTATGGGGCTGTAACCTGGGGACAATTTTTTATCTATCAGGGCTTCAATGAATATTGCGGCTGGATGCATACAACCAGTCAGGCTGATGTAAAGGATGAGTATCTTGAGACCATTGTCAGGCAAAATGACTCGCTGTTTTACCGGCATGATAATTCACTCAAGCCCGTCATCTCAAAAAACATTCTATTAGCTTATAAAGATGGTAGTAAGAAAAGTCATAAGGAATTCAATGCCCAGTTCACACATCATGGTCCTGTAATCGCTAAAGAAGGCGAGCAATGGATAAGCATCTCGCTCATGGTTGAACCATTAAAGGCATTGACTCAATCTTATCAGCGCACACGTGCGAAGGGGTTGGATGACTATAAAAAAGTAATGGAGTTAAAAGCTAATTCATCCAACAATACAGTATTTGCTGATAACAAAGGTAACATTGCCTATTGGCACGGAAACTTCATGCCAAAAAGAAATCTCAATTATGACTGGACAAAGCCAGTGAATGGAAGTGATCCCGCTACTGACTGGCAAGGGCTTCATGAAGTTTCTGAAATTGTTTCTTCTTTTAATCCACCCAATGGCTGGATACAAAATTGTAATTCTACTCCATTCAAACTTGCTGGTGAGAATAGTCCTGACCCTGCCGACTATCCGAAATATATGGCGCCCGATGCCCAGAATGCCCGTGGAATAAATGCTGAGCGGGTATTAAAACGGGAGAACTTATTTACAATAGATAAACTAATTGCAGCTGCCTATGATCCCTACCTCGCGGGTTTTGAAGATCTTATACCAGCTTTAATCACTGCCTATGAATCAATTTCTGCTTCACAAGCCAATCTAAAAAGTAAATTAGAGGAACCCGTGGCCTTGCTTAAAAACTGGGATAAAGGCTATGGAGTTAACTCGGTGGAAACAACACTTGCAATCTATTGGGGACAGCAGCTACGGCAGCAGATATTTTCCAGAATTCCAGATGGAAGTGATCAATTAAGTATTATTGATTTTATGGTAGCCCAATCCACGGCAGAAGAAAAAATCAGTGCCTTAGAAAAAGTCGTGGATGAACTGGAAGTTGATTATGGAACGTGGAAAATAGCGTGGGGAGAAGTAAACCGTTTTCAACGTTTGACAGGAAAAATCAATGAAACGTATGATGATTCGAAACCAAGTTTAGCGGTGCCTTCGGCTTCTTCCTTTTGGGGATCGCTTGCAGCTTTTGGTAGTAGAAAATATCCTGGAACGAAAAAGATGTATGGCAGCGTGGGTAATAGTTTTGTTGCCGTTGTCGAATTTGGTAAGGAAGTGAAAGCAAAATCTGTGCTGGCAGGAGGAAATAGCAACAATCCCCAGTCGACTCATTTTACAGATCAGGCTGAATTATATAGTAAGGGTAAATTTAAGGATGTTTGGTTTTATAAGAAGGACGTAATAAAACATGCTGAACAGACTTATCATCCGGGCGAAAAAAAGTAAGATTGAATATAGTATGAGTAAGGAAAGTGAAATAAAAATCGGAACTCCTTTAACATCTTCCTCCATTAAGGTGATGATGCTGGGTTCTGGAGAACTAGGAAAGGAAGTAGTCATTGAATTTCAGCGTTATGGTGTAGAAGTTATTGCTGTTGATCGCTATGATCACGCTCCGGCTATGCAAGTCGCCCATAGATCATACACCATCTCCATGCTTGATGGAAAGGCGCTCCGGGCAATTGTTGAAAAGGAAAAGCCAGATTATATTGTTCCGGAAGTAGAAGCAATTGCTACCGAAACTTTAGTTGAACTGGAAAAGGAAGGATTTAAGGTGGTACCCACTGCTAATGCTGCCCGACTCACAATGAATCGTGAAGGTATCAGGTTATTGGCTGCCGATAAGTTAAGAGTTAAAACATCACCATTTTGTTTTGCAAATACACGCGTTGATTTTGAAACTTCGGTGCGAAGAATCGGATTTCCCTGTGTAGTAAAACCTATCATGAGCTCTTCTGGCAAAGGACAAAGTGTTGTTAAGTCCGATAAAGATATTGACACAGCCTGGCTCTATGCGCAGGAAGGCGGACGCAGTGGTGGTGGCAAAGTTATTATTGAAGGATTTATTGATTTTGATTATGAAATTACCCTGCTCACGATTCGGCATCGGGGAGGAGTGTCGTTTTGCGAACCCATTGGTCATCGGCAAGAACACGGTGACTATCAGGAATCATGGCAGCCGCACCCGATGAATGAAAGGGCATTGATAGAAGCCCAGCAAATTGCCAGACAGGTTGTGGATGCATTGGGTGGCTACGGAATATTTGGTGTTGAATTTTTCGTGAAGGGAGATACTGTTTATTTCAGCGAATTATCACCGCGACCACATGATACCGGTATGGTGACCATGATTTCACAAGACTTATCGGAGTTTGCCTTGCATGTGCGTGCTATATTAGGGTTACCGATTCCGGTCATTCGTCAATTGGGCCCCTCAGCATCTTCCGTAATTTTAGTGAAGGGAAAATCTCAAAACATTATTTTCTCGGGTATAGAAAATGCACTTAGCGAACCAGACACACAACTTCGGTTATTTGGTAAACCGGAAGTAAATGGTGAAAGAAGAATGGGGGTTTGTCTGGCGAAAGGAAACTCGATTGAAGAAGCCCGGGCTAAAGCTAATCATGCCGCAGGCGTGGTCAAGTTCATGCTAACGTAAGGTGGTGATAGCGAATTAAAACCTACTAAAACAGTAACTTTGGATTCAGAATAATGACTGATATCATGAAAAGACTTTTGATCATTACAACCTTTTTAGTTTTGGGTGTATCCTATGCATATGCTCAACGTAACAGCTCCAAAGAGGAGCGTGCTCGCCTTACACCTGAGCAACGGATGGCTTCAGACCAGGCTAAAAGAAAAGGGAAAGGTCGAAGTGTTGATGTATCAAAGAAAGTGAGCCGTGCAAAAAAGCAGGACCATAAAGCCCGAAAGACAAAGCCGCCTAAGCATAGAAAAACCAATAAAAGAAAATAGTTATTGAACTTGTTCTTCTTTTATCACCACCTTTTCCATTACATCCCCGGCCTTAATCTGGTCGATGACGTCTAATCCTTCAACAACCTTTCCAAATACTGTATGGTTACGGTCAAGATGCTTAGTACCCTGACGGTTATGACAAATGAAAAATTGTGAACCACCTGTGTTACGACCGGCATGCGCCATGGAAAGTACTCCACGATCATGGAATTGGTTTTCACCAGTCAGTTCACAGTCAATTTTATAACCCGGTCCACCATTTCCAATTCCATTAGGACAACCACCCTGAATCATGAAATTTGGTATTACCCGGTGAAAGATTAGGCCATCATAGAAACCTTTTTTGGCGAGGTCGACAAAGTTCTTAACGGTATTAGGTGCATCCTTTTCAAAGAATTGAATCTTCATTACTCCCTTCTTTGTGTGTATTTCAGCTGTTTTCATAAAATTTTAAATTTCGGTGCAAATAAAACCAGAATGTGGCACTATGCCAAGAAGTTTGGTAATCATCATAGGTAGTGATACCTTGATATCTTATGAATACAATGGGCATTATTTATCATTTGATTTTAAGCTTTGCCATTGTTTCAACTCAACTAGGTTCTGAACAGCAAGACATACGCAATAAACCATCGGATGAGTTTGAGGTAAAAGTTGACTATTCATTTCAGGAAAGACCACAGGAAGAAAGTAAGGCTGCATATGAAGCGGTTGAGAAAAGAATTAAGCCAGGGGGGCCACTGCCATACTTACTGGTAACGGTAACTGTTCTCAAAGTATCCGCTCAGGAAACCAGGGTGAAAGCTGTAGACTCCAACGGTAAAACGATCGCCAACCGAAAAACAACCAATAATACCCAAATAGAGATTAAGTGGGGTTTTTCTGAGGATATTAAAGATCGTATCGCTCCTCATGCGCATACCGTACTGTTTCTCGATGATAATAAAAAGCCAGTAAGTCAGATCTATATGTTAGTAGAAGAAGATGGGACTTTCTATGTAAACGGTGAGAAGCGAGGTAAGTTTTAACCTGATCACCTCCATTGAAAACAATTAGAAACCGCTCATTCACCCAATCCGGTGGATAACTTTTTTTTGCTTTATTTCACGGTTTAATCCAATTGTAAAATGCGTTTTGTCTTCCTTATCTTGGTATTCGCTCTATCTTTCGTAAGTAGCGCGCAAAATCATCAGCCGTCTGCCTCGGAGATTAAACTCAAACTCAAAAAGCTAAATTTTTTGGGTTCGGTGCTTTATGTAGCTGCGCATCCGGATGATGAGAACACCAGAGCTATAACTTACCTGGCTAATGACCGGCTTGCTGCTACTGCTTATTTGTCAATGACGAGGGGTGATGGTGGGCAAAATCTGATCGGACCGGAGATCGGTGAGTTATTAGGTTTAATACGAACACAAGAACTATTAGCAGCGAGACGAATTGATGGCGGACAACAATTTTTTACCCGTGCAATTGACTTTGGATTTTCTAAAAATTATCAGGAGACATTGCAGATTTGGAATAAAGAAGAGATTCTTTCTGATGTGGTTCGTGTAATACGTCAGTTTCAACCCGATGTTATTCTTACCCGCTTTCCCCCAGATGAACGGGCCGGGCATGGGCATCATACTTCCTCCGCAATATTAGCAGAGGAAGCATTTGAGATAAGCAACAACTCTGAAATTTTTAAAGACCAGGTAAAGACGTTTGGAACGTGGCAGGTAAGTGCATTATACACCAATACGGGTAGGTGGTGGAATCAAACTATCAATGAAACTACACCGGGTATTTTAACAATGAATGTTGGAGGGTATAATGCATTACTGGGAAAATCCTATTCAGAACTAGCTGCCGACAGCCGTACACAGCATAAAAGTCAGGGATTTGGTTCAGCAGGAATGAGAGGCGATGCACAGGAATTTTTTGAATATAGAAAGGGCGATCGGGCTCAGAAAGAAATCTTTGAAACTATCAATACAACCTGGACGCGTATAAAAGGTGGTGATAGAATTCAGGTGTTAGTTGAAAAAGTGATTCGGGATTTTGTTGAGGAGAATCCAGCTGCTAGTGTTGCTGCGTTAGTCGAAATAAGAAAACAAATAATGTCCTTAGAAAATTCTGTTTGGAAAGCTCGCAAACTAAAGGAGACCGAGCAATTGATACGGGATTGTATGGGGTTATATATTGAAGTAAAGGCAAATCAGTATATGGCTTCACCCGGTCATGCAGTTAGCCTTTCCTTTGAGGTACTGAATAGATCGGGTGTATCCGTTTCATTGGATAATATTAAAAGTGAACCGCTTGCGATAGATTCTTCCTTGGCTATTGCACTAAACAACAATGCACCTATATCATTCAAAGTAGTTAAACATATCCGTACTGATGTGAATTACTCGGCACCTTATTGGCTAAAGGAACCACACGCAACAGGAATGTTCACAGTAGAAGATAAATCATTAATCGGTACGCCTGAAAATGAGGCGGCCATCTTGATCCATACAACAATATCTGTCTTAGGTGAAAAAATATCAACACAGGTTCCGGTTATTTACAAATGGACTGACCCGGTAAAAGGAGAACTGATGCGCCCCTTTGAAGTTGTGCCACCTGTATTTATTAATTTTTCACAATCCGTATTTGTTTTCAGAGATCAGTCGCAACAAGTAGTAAACGTTTTAATCAAATCGGCATCTTTAAAAAAGATTAACGGATTATTAAAACTTCAATTGCCGCACGGATGGATTTCAGAACCGGCAGCAATTCCCTTTGAACTTACTAAGATGAATGAAGAGCAAACACTTTCCTTTAAAGTAAAGGGTGGCAGCGAGGAATTTGATGGATCGATAGGCGCTATTGCTGAAATTGATGGTCAGAGTTTTTCCAATTCCATCCGTCAGATACAATATGATCATATACCTGCGCAGACACTTTTACCTCCTGCCAAAGCCAGAGCATTGCGGATTAACATCAAAAAGGAAGGATCGGTGATTGGGTACATAAAGGGAGCAGGCGATGAGATTCCTTCGAGCTTGAGAAACCTGGGTTATGAAGTCTGGGAAATGAAAAACGAAGAAGTCACAGCCGCGAATCTAAAACGAGTAGATGCAGTTGTCTTGGGTATACGAACTCTCAATACGAATGAGCGCATCCGGTTTATGATGCCCACGTTATTGGAGTATGTAAAAGCAGGAGGTACTCTTGTTGTACAATACAATACAAGCAATGATTTAGAAATTGAGGCCGATAAGATTGCCCCATATCCTCTTACATTATCCCGCGAGCGTGTTACCCAAGAGGATACTGAAGTTCGGATTCTTATACCAGATCATTCCGCCCTAAATTATCCCAATAAAATTACTCCTAAAGATTTCGAAGGCTGGGTGCAAGAGCGAGGACTCTATTTCCCCTCGAAATGGAATGATTCCTTTGAGGCATTACTTTCCATGAATGATAGAGGCGAACCAGCACGTGACGGAAGTTTATTGATAGCAAAGTATGGTGCTGGCCATTATGTGTATACCGGCTTGTCATTCTTCAGAGAGTTGCCCGAAGGAGTGCCCGGTGCGTATAAACTTTTTGCTAATCTTGTCTCACTTAGCAAGGCAAAGAACAATCCCTCAGCAAAAGTAAAGTCAAAAAGTAAATGAGCGAAGATCAAAAACCACCTTTATTTAAAACCTGGAACAGCTGGTATTGGCTTGTATTAGGGGTAATGGCTGCGCAAGTGATTCTCTTTTTTTGGTTAACCCGGGTATTTTCATGAATGCACTTGATTGGACCATTTTATTTGGTACACTGATTTCAATTGTACTTTATGGAACCTGGAAAACCAGAGGTGCAAAGAATATTGAGGGCTACCTGAAAGGTGACAACACCATGAAGTGGTGGATGATTGGAGTTTCCATTATGGCTACACAAGCCAGTGCTATCACGTTCCTTTCTACTCCTGGCCAGGCGATGGAGGATGGGATGCGCTTTTTGCAGTTTTATTTTGGATTGCCGTTAGCGATGGTGATAATTTCAGTTACGATGGTACCGATCTACTATCGTTTAAAAGTATATACGGCTTATGAATATCTAGAAACCCGTTTCGATTTAAAAACCAGAACGCTAGCGGCTGGATTATTTCTGATGCTTCGCGGACTCTCAGCGGGCATTACTCTGTTTGCACCTTCCATTGTTTTGTCTAGTATTTTAGGTTGGAATATTTTTGTTACGACTGTGCTGATTGGCGTGTTTGTTATCATCTATACTGTGTCGGGTGGCACAAAAGCGGTGAGTCTTACACAGCGCACCCAACTTACCATCATTATGGGAGGCATGTTATTAGCAGGAGTGATGGCTTATCGCATGTTACCGCAGCATATTTCCTTTGGCGATACCATTCAGATTGCGGGTGAATTGGGTAAATTAAATATTGTGACAACCGACTTTAGTCTAAGTGATCGATTTAATATCTGGTCGGGATTATTGGCATCTACTTTTCTGTTTTTATCATACTTTGGCACGGATCAATCGCAAGTCTCGCGATACCTGGGGGGCAAGTCCTTAACCGAAAGTCGGATGGGATTGATCTTCAATGGCTTGTTGAAAATCCCTATGCAATTTGTGATTCTTTTTATAGGAGTGTTGGTGTTTGTTTTCTATCTCTTCAATCAGCCACCGGTTTTTCATAATCAACCTTTGCGGAATAGCGTAGCAAAGACAATCTATGCCGATACACTCACTCATCTCGAAAGTGATTACTCCATAGTTTATCAACAAAAACAGCAAGCAGTAACAAATCTGGTAACGGGTGTGCAGCAGGACAATCAGGAATTGATTGATAATGCTAAAGTGAGTTATTATCAGGCCAAGAAGAAGGAAGATAGTATCCGGACAAAAGTTAAAAAGACTATCTCAACGGCAATACCAGCAGCAAAGACCCAAGATCGGGATTATATGTTTTTGAATTTTGTGCTGAGCTATTTGCCGCATGGCATTATTGGACTTTTGTTGGCTGTTATGTTTTCTGCTGCGATGTCATCGATGGCTTCGGAATTAAATGCACTTGCCTCCACCACTACGGTAGATATTTATAAGCGTTCATTTAAGCCTGAAGCATCACCTTTGCATTATCTCAGGGCCTCGCGCTTTTTCACAATCCTGTGGGCTTTGATAGCTATGGTGTTTGCCATGCTGGCTAATCAGGCGGAGAACCTGATTCAGTTTGTAAATATTGTAGGATCCCTTTTTTATGGTACGATACTGGGGATTTTTCTTGTGGCCTTTTATATCAAGTCCGTAAAAAGCAATGCCATCTTCGTAGCGGCTCTGCTGGGTGAAGCAGTCGTTTTATTGTGCTACTTCTTTTATTATGATGAGATAGCCTTTCTATATTACAATATCATAGGTTGTGTTTTAGTGGTGATCACAGCAGTTATTCTTCAACTCTTTACTGGCAAGGAAGAAATAGAAAAGGCTCCGAAGTAATCGGAGCCTTTTGAAAAATTGAAATTAGTATTGATTACTTCAACGACTTCTGAAGTTCTTCATTCATCATTTGATAATCGCGGTTGTTGGCAGCCTTGGCGCCTTCCCACGAAGCTTTTGAAGTAGCCAGAGCGCCAGCTTTGTCACCTAAACCTTTCTGAATTCTTGCCTTTTGGTACAACTGCCAGAATTGAGGATTTGGATTTCCTTCCATCGCTTTGTTCATCCACTCCATAGCTTGCTTTAAATCTTTACCATTATCTAGGTAATATACTGCGGCAGAATAATAGTTGCTTGGATTCACTTTGGTACTAGCCTCGATTGACTTCATCACCTTGGCATCATAATCAGCAACCACAGTGAATTTCACAGAAGTGTTCTCCCAAGCAATCTGCACTTTCGCTGATTTGCTGTCAGCAGCTATGTCACCAATACTTACCGTAAACGTTTCTATCTTTTCAGTTAGCTTTTCAGACTTTACTTTAAAGTTTGCAGCTTCCTGGGCTTTATCATAACCATCTGTGTTTCCGCCCAATTTTATATCCTTATACAAAGAAACTGTCCACTCAGCAGCACCTGGCCACGTGAAGATGAGGTATTCACCTTTGGGTACAGATATTCCTTCTACTTTCACATCATCACTAAAGGTAATTTTGGTACCAGAATTTGCACCGGTTCTCCAAAGTTTTCCATAGGGAACAACAACATTAGCTGCGTCACCAAAAATCTTCCTTCCTTTTGCACTGGGGCGGGCATAATCAATTTTCACATCCGTTAAACCCACTACGGTAGATGTGGAAGCAGTTGCACTTGCCTGAGGTGTTTGAATCTGGCCATTTGCCACCAGGCCAACGGCCAATAAAACAATTAATAATGTGTTCTTCATGTTAGTATTTTAATTTTAGGCTGTAAAAATAGTTTCAATTTTTTCCGTATAAAACTACTTAGTTAGTAGACTATTGACCATGAATCACCTGCCCGAATCCTTTTTTAAACACAAAGACGTTACTCGCATTGCAAAAGGCCTTTTGGGTAAAGAATTATTCACTGTTGTTGATGGGCAAACAACTAGCGGCCTGATAGTTGAAACCGAGGCCTACTCGTATCGTGAGCGTGGCTGTCATGCTTTTAACAATAAATTAACGGAGCGAAACAAAGTCATGTTTGACGATGGGGGAATAGCTTATGTTTATCTCTGCTATGGCATACATCACTTATTCAATATAGTCACTAACGAAAAAGGAAAAGCTGATGCCGTTTTAATTCGGGCATTAAAGCCCAGCCAGGGCACAGCTCAGATGCTTTCTCGCATGAACGTCAATACGCTGAAACGGATAACATCCGGCCCCGGTAAATTAACGAAAGCCATGGGTATTGATAGAAAATGGAATGGTTTAAGCCTGACTAACTCTGATCTTTGGATTGCAGAAGGTGTTAAAGTTCGACCTGTTCAAATTATTACATCTACCCGGGTTGGCATTGATTATGCAGGCGAAGACGCCAAGTTGCCTTGGCGCTTTTACCTGAAGGATAATGAATGGGTAAGTAAAAGGTAATGGATTTTTATTCTTGAGTATTTATTATCTGAGTCATTTATCCAAATAAACAGCGCGACATGTTTCAGCTTTAGTATTATAATAACATCACTTAAATTGCATCATGATTCTTAGTTAAATGAAGTACCTTTTTCTTTTGTTTCTATTTATCGGATTCCAATCGTTTTCTCAAACCAATCCACTGGCACTTGTCAATTCCTCGTATGACGAGCAAAACCCGGTAATTAGTCCGGATGGAAAAACTCTTTACATTACCATCGCCAATCACCCACAAAATATTGGTGGTAAGAAAGACCCCGGGGATATTTGGATTTCTGTTTGGGCCGGTGATGCATGGTCAACTCCCATACATGCAGGTATGGTGTTGAATAATCGCGGCTATAATGGAGTTGCTGGTATCACTCGGGATGGATCAGAACTTTACTTGTTGAGCCATTATACTAAAACGGGTGACAATCCCAGCACGCAAGGAATTGCTGTGGCCCGAAAGACAGGCACTGGATGGACTTCTCCGCAAAATATTACTATTCCCTATTTCCTAAACCGTGCAGCATCCTTAACGGGACAGTGGCTGGAGGAGATTTCAGTCTTTGTCTTCGCTGCGGAATCGTACAATACGGTAGGAGCAGAGGATTTGTATGTTACTTTTAATAGAAGTGATAAATGGACCGAACCTATTAATCTAGGCAAAACAATCAATACAAGTTTTCAAGAAACCAGTCCTACGCTAAGTGCGGATGGCCGACAACTTTATTTCGCATCCAATGGCAGACGAGGCGGACTCGGGAGTTTTGATATTTATGTTTCTCAAAGACTAGATGATAGCTGGACTAACTGGTCCACACCAGTGAATCTCGGTACTCAAATTAACTCTACCGATCGGGAATTATTCTACAGAACTGTTGACCAACAAAAGATATCGGTATATACATCCACTCGTGATAGTGATGGGTATGGGGATATCCGGATTTTTAAAGACAGTTTGCAAGCTCTCATTAAAGTTGATACACTCCTAAAAATTGTGGAGCGAAAAAGGGATAATACTATTTTATCAGACAAGAAAGTATTAATCTCAGGCAAGTTGAATAATTCAAAATCTGGCGAGGGAGTTATTGGACGGGTTATATTTCGTTCGGATTCGGTCTATACAGCCACCAGCAACCGCGAGGGGAATTATTCTCTCCTTGTTCCTTCCACCAAAATTTATGCTATTGAAGTTGAGGCACGGGGCTATGTGAATATTTCCGAGCGACTGGATATTCATACGTTTGAAATGCAAACCCTGGAGATGAACTTCCGGCTTCAACCCATTGAAGTTGGAGCAGTAGTTACCCTCAAAAGTGTTTTATTTGAGATTGGCACAACAAAACTTCTGGATGAATCATTTGATCAGTTAAACGTTGTTGTAGACTTTTTGAATGCCAATCCGAAAGTAGAGATTGGGTTGGAGGGCCATACCGACAATCGTGGTGACTCAAAAAAGAACCAGGTGCTTTCTCAACAACGCGTTGATAAAATCAAAAGTTACCTTGTCTCAAAAGGCATCAGCCAGAAACGAATAAAAGGTAAAGGCTTTGGTGGATCTCGTCCTATTGCCACCAACGATTCAGAAGAGGCCCGAAGATTGAATAGGCGAGTAGAGTTCAGGATATTGAAGGACTGAGGCTAAAATTATCCCGCTGATTTCGCAGATTCACACGGCAATTCATGCGATCTGCGGGAAAAACCTAATACCCTACCGCTTTATCATCACCTCTCGTATAGTCTGCGCCTCCTTCAAGTTTTCCATTGGGCAAAACTAATATAGCATCTACACGACCTATTGATCCGCGTGGGGTAATCTTATGACCAAGACTGACCAAAGCAAGACTATCTTCTTTCTTTAAAGCTCCAGCTTCCGGTATAATCACATCCGGTAGCCATTGTGCATGAACTCTTTTTGCATTGACTGCCTCCTGCATGGTCATGCCGTGTTCGGTCACATTTAAGATAGTTTGAAATACAGAAGTAATAATTGTAGAACCACCCGGTGTGCCAACAACCATAAACAAGCGATTATCTTTTTCAAGTATTGTTGGAGTCATGGCGCTCAGCATGCGTTTGTTGGGTTCAATCTTGTTAGCCTCTGCACCCAGTACACCAAACATATTGGGTACTCCCGGCTTCGCACTAAAGTCATCCATTTCATTGTTTAGGAAAAAACCAGAACCTGCAACAACTACATGCGATCCAAACCAACCGTTGATGGTGGTGGTAACTGCCACTGCGTTGCCTTGTGGATCAACAACAGAAAAATGAGTGGTCTCTTCCGATTCATAGCCTGCAATTCTTCCTTCTTTTACATCAGCGCTAAGCGTTGCTTTTGTTGGATTGAATGTACTCATACGTTCATCGTTATACTGGTCGTCCAACATCTGTTTCATCGGCACTTTATAAAAATCAGGATCACCCAGGTAAATGGAACGGTCGGCATATACCCTGCGTTCAGCTTCTGTCATAAGGTGAATGGTTTCAGTCGAATTAAAGCCCCATTGTTTGATGGGGTAGGGTTCTACTGATTTAAGCAATTGCACAAGGCATATACCCCCACTAGAGGAGGGAGGCATAGAAATTACTTTATACTCTTTATAGTTAGCTACCACTGGTTCGCGCCATGTGGAAGAATAGTTTTTTAAATCCTCCTGCGTGATCAATCCTTTGCCGCGTGTCATTTCCGCCACCAAATCTTCAGCAGTTTTGCCTTCATAAAAACCGGCCCTGCCAAGGTCGCGAATACGTTCGAGTGTATGTCCAAGTTCAATCCATTTGATTGAGTCGCCAGCTTTCCAATTTTCGCGCAATAAATATTCAGGTTGAATCGTATTGTACTTTATGAGATATTCTTTCATTTCATTGAACCACATTGCCTCACGCTCTGTAAGGGTAAAGCCATTCAGCGCCAGATTAATAGCAGGTTGCAGTAAATCCTTCCAAGGAAGAGTTCCATATTTTTTATGTGCTTCAACCATGCCATCTACGGATCCCGGCACACCGGAAGCAAGATGACCCTGCGTACTAAGTTCCGGTATCACATTGCCTTCCTGATCAAGATACATATTGGTAGTCGCCCCAGCCGGTGCTTTTTCACGAAAGTCGAGTGCATTAATGGTTCCGTCTTTGAGCCTCACCACCATAAAACCACCACCGCCAATGTTTCCGGCTGCCGGAAAAACAACCGCAAGCGCAAACTGGGTAGCGATAGCAGCATCAATAGCATTGCCACCTTTTTTCATAATCTCAACACCCACCTGAGAAGCCAGGCCATGTGCAGAGACTACCATCGCGGAATCCGCCAGTAAGCCAACGACTTTTTCTTTTTTTGAAGTTTGACAGGCAAGGACTGTAACAGCCAACAGAAGAACAAGAAAGCGTTTCATGGATTATAGCTTTGGTTATGTGAACCTAAATGTATTACTTCCGCTCGAAGAATGCCATGAGCCTAAGAAAAGAAAAAGCCGCCCGTCTTAAACTTGCTGTCCTCGATCACACGATTCGATTGATCGGAAAGAAATCGTTTGACGACTTGTACGTGGAGGAGATATGTGCCAAAGTCAAGATTTCGAAAGTTACCTTGTTTAAATATTTTCCACAAAAGGAAGATATCCTGTTATACTTTTTTCGGGTCTGGTGTTTAAAACGAGCCGTTGAATTCCGTGACAAGCCTAAAGAGGGGGTTGCCGGCATCACCTATTTGTTTGATAAACTAGCTGAAGACTGCGAATCTCACCCCGGTATAGTGCTAAGTCTGATGGCGTATCTGGCTGATCTCAAACGAGCACCCAAACCATTTCCATTAAAGGTAGAAGAAAAGAAGTTTCTATTTCCGGAGATGAAAGACATACACCTGGTAGAAATTCAATCTGTAGATCAGATGTTTGAAAAATTTGCCCTCGAAGCAATCTTCAAAAAGGAAATTACCAAATCCGCCTCGACAAGAGATTTGACTAATTTACTTACGACTATTTTTTATGGATCGGTAGTAACGGCACATATTCAGCAACTAAGTCCGGTTAAATTCTTCTTTCGCAAAAATGTCGAGATGGTTTTGAAGGGCCTTCAATAGCAGGCCTTGAGAATTGGGTCAATGACAAACTGATGTTAAATGTAAGGGTATGCCCAATCCCCTAATGCCTAATACCCAATGCCCTAAACTATTTCATCCTTACCATTTTGGTGCGTTTTCTTTCAAACATGCGGATGTGTCGTGTTCCTACAGGAATATCAATTACATATCGATTGCCTTTAGCCCATATTTTATGGGTGCGCGGTTTAACTACCTTTTGGCCTGACGAGCTGCAAGCAAAAAGGAGTAGTGTACTAAACAACAGACGTATACCTTTCTTCATAGTGTTGAAACCGAACTCTAAAAATAGCTTTTTATTTCAATTTGGTCAGAGTAAATTAGTTTTCGGTCTGTGTTGAGTCTATTGAAACAAAAACCAGAGGACAACTTACTTATGAGTCGACCCATCATTAAAATTCCCTTAAGAACCATTGATTGGATTTTGGAAGTTGTTGCTATATTAATGTTAACCGGCACGGTAATTTTCATATTCAATTCCTACGATAGTTTACCCGATAAAATCGCAACACACTTTAATTCGAAAGGCGAGCCGGATGCTTTCGGTAATAAGTTTGCCGTTTGGCTTGTTGTGGGAATTAATATTTTTATTTACGGTCTATTGTCCATGGCGGCTCGTATTCCGCATAAGTTTAATTATCTGATTGAGATTACTGAAGAGAATGCAGCGCGTCAATATCAGGTTGCCCTTGATATTATACGAGGATTAAAAGTTATTGCCATGTTAACTTTTTGTTTTCTTGCCATCAGGAAAGTTATGATTGCAGCAGGAGAAGCTACAGGCTTAGGTAATTTGTTTTTGCCGATCGCCTTAATTGCTATCTTTAGTGTATTAATTATTGGTATTATTCGAATGAAATCAAAATAAATTTTTATGAATCACACCCGCAGATCATTTATCAAAACTTCTTCAAAGGTTGCTGCAGCTGCAGGAATTGCATCCGCGATGCCCTGGGAAGCATTTGCCCAGTCAAAAGGACTGATCTCAGCCAACGACAAAATTAATGTTGGACTGATTGGCGTCAATGGTATGGGCTGGTCCAATTTAACATCCTTTTCAAAAATACCCGATATTAATATTGCTGGATTATGTGATGTAGATGACAATGTGCTAAACTATCGCAAGTACGAGTTGGCGAAAAATGGGATTCAAACAAAAACGTATGCCGACTACCGCAAGATGCTCGAGAACAAAGATCTTGATGTGATCATCGTTGGGACACCCGATCATTGGCATTGTTTGCAAATGGTAGAAGCGTGTGAAGCGGGAAAAGATGTTTATGTTGAAAAACCTATCGGCAATTCAATAGAGGAATGCAACGTAATGGTGGCAGCTCAAAAAAAATATAAGAAAGCCGTGCAGGTCGGGCAGTGGCAGCGCAGTATGCCGCACTTTGTTGATGCGTTAAATTATATCAAGTCTGGGAAGTTGGGTAAAATCCGAACCGTGAAGGCCTGGGCCTATCAGGGATGGATGCGCAATATTGAAGTTAAACCGGATGGACCTGTGCCTGTGGGTGTTGACTATGAAAAATGGCTAGGACCTGCAACCAAAAGACCTTTCAATCCAAATCGTTTTCACTTTAACTTCCGGTGGTATTGGGATTATGCCGGTGGTTTAATGACCGACTGGGGTGTTCATTTAATTGATTATGCTTTGTTAGGTATGAACGCTGAATTCCCAAAATCTGCGGTGGCTCTGGGTGGAAAGTACGCTTAT
>LNFM01006298.1_pt1 | contig 30619 bp, 23 predicted proteins | sample 596031 | NCBI WGS metagenome assembly LNFM01 (sample SAMN04254537, study PRJNA301005) | activated carbon metagenome | isolation source: dual media filters at the Ann Arbor, Michigan drinking water treatment plant | place: USA: Ann Arbor
TGTGCGGCGCTGTCCCGAGCGCCCGGTTGGGCAGCGCCGGGAAGGTGATGACATTGACGGCTTTGTTCACCGACTGAGTCAGGAGCGGTGATGCGGAGGCAAGGAAGGACGCATTGCCGGCATAGTTCGCGCGAATGGCATGCGTGCCGCCTGCTAGGGCGGATGTCGCGACGGTGGCGAGGCTGACGCCGGGATGGCGCGTGGCGACCGGCGTCAGACGGTCGGTCGTCGTTCCGTCGCCGAGCTGACCGTCGGAGTTCGCGCCCCAGCACCGGACCGCGCCCGCCATCGTCAGCGCGCAGCTGTGGTTATCCCCGGCAGAGATCGCCGCGACGCCGCCCGCCAGGCCGGAGACCTGCACCGGCGTCAACCGGTTGGTTGTCGTGCCGTCGCCGAGCTGGCCGAAGAAGTTTCCGCCCCAGCACAAGACCGCGCCAGCCGTCGTCAGCGCGCAGCTGTGTGCATTGTCTACCGAGATCGCAGCGACGCCGCTCGACAGGCCGGAGACCGGAACCGGCGTCAGCCTGGTGGTGGTTGTGCCATCGCCGAGCTGGCCGTAAAGGTTGGAACCCCAGCACCGGACCCCGCCCGCCGTCGTCAGCGCGCAGCTGTGTTCACCGCCCGCCGCAACCGCCACAACACCGCTCGACAGGCCGGAGACCGAAACGGGCGTAAGCCGATCGGTCGTGGTGCCGTCGCCGAGCTGGCCGCTGAGGTTGAAGCCCCAGCAACGTACCGCGCCCGCCGTCGTCAGCGCACAGCTGTGAAGGTTACCTGCAGATACCGCCGCCACGCCGCTCGACAGGCCGGAAACCGAAACCGGCGTCAGCCGATTGGTCGTGGTGCTGTCGCCGATCTGGCCGCTGCCGTTGCTTCCCCAGCACAGGAGAGCGCCTGCGGGCGTCAGCGCGCAGCTGTGGCCGCCGCCTGTGGAAACCGCTGCCACGCCGCTGGTCAAGCCCGAGACCTGGACCGGCGTCAACCGGCGGATCGTCGTCCCGTCACCGAGTTGGCCACTGGCGTTGTCGCCCCAGCAGAGAAACTCGTCCTTCGCCGTTGCCGCACAGCCGTGGCCCCGGCCTGCAGACACCGCCAACACGTCGCTGGACAGGCCGGAGACTGGAACCGGCGCCTGACGGTTCGTCGTCGTGCCGTCGCCGAGTTGGCCGCTTGAGTTGAAGCCCCAGCAGGAGAGTCCGCCTTCGCTGGAGACCGAGCATGTATGCGCGGCTCCGGCCGCCAGCCTCGTCTGCGTGACGGGTATCAGCGCCGGAGCGCCCAGAACCGCGCCCGTCGTCGTGTCGGTGATGGTGACCGTGCCGGTGGGGGCGGCCGAACTGGTCGTCGCACGGACGCGCGCCGTGAAGCTGACGGACTGGCCGAAAGTCGAGGGATTGAGCGACGAAGTAAGCGTGGTCGCGGTCGCCGCCGGCGTCACACTGAACGACCGCGTCACGGATGCGGCGGCAAGGAAGTTGGCGTTGCCCGCCTGCGAGGCGGTGATCGAGCAGGTGCCGACCGAAACGAGCGTGATGACACCGGCCGTCGTCGTGGTGCAGACCGGGGCGGTGGTCGAGGCATATGAGATGGCAAGCCCCGAGCTTGCGATGGCCGAAGGAACCGGCCCGATGTTGCCGAGAGGCGTGTTCGCCAGCGCCGGGAAGGTGATCGTGTTGGCGGCCTTGTTGACCAACTGCGTCAGGAGCGGTGATGCCGAGGGCAAGAAGCTCACGTTGCCCAGATAAGACGCCTGGATCGCGTGCACGCCGGCGGCGAGGCCGGACGTGGCCACGGTGGCCGCGATGTCAGCGGGATGAAGCGTCGCAACCGAGGTCAGCCGGGTCGTGGTCGTGCCGTCGCCAAGCTGTCCGAAGAAGTTATAGCCCCAGCACCTGACCGTGCCCGCCGTTGTCAGCGCACAGCTGTGCACGCCGTCCGCATCGACGGCCGCCACCCCGCTCGACAGGCCCGAGACCGCAACCGGCGTAAGCCGGTTCGTGCTCGTGCCGTCACCAAGCTGGCCGTGAAAATTGCCGCCCCAACACAGGATCGCGCCCGCTGTCGTCAGGGCGCAACTGTGGGAATTGGCCAACGATATCGCCGCCACGCCGCTCGACAAGCCGGAGACTGGAACCGGAGTCAGCCGGTTGATCGTCGTGCCGTCACCGATCCGACCGAGTTGGTTGTCGCCCCAACACAGGACAGCGCCCGCCGTCGTCAGTGCACAACTGGCAGCAGTTCCTCCCGAGATCGCAGCCACGCCGCTCGACAGGCCGGACACCGGAACCGGCGTCAGCCGGTTGATCGTCGTGCCGTCGCCGACCGCGCCTGAGGAGTTGAACCCCCAGCACAGAACTGCGCCCGCCGTGGTCAGGGCGCAGCTGTTCAAGGTGCCCGTTGAGATCGCCGCCACACCGCTCGACAGGCCGGAGACCGGGACCGGCGTCAGCCGGTCCGTGGTCGCGCCGTCGCCGATCTGACCGCCTAGATTGTCGCCCCAGCACAAGACGGCGCCCGCCGTCGTCAGCGCGCAGCTGTGATTTGCGTCTGCTGAGATTGCCGCCACGCCGCTCGACAGGCCCGTGACCGGAACCGGCGTCCGCCGCTGGGTCGTCGTGCCGTCGCCGATCTGGCCGTTGCCGTTGCTTCCCCAGCACAGGACCGCGCCCGCTGTGGTCAGCGCACAGCTGTGATTGTTACCCGCGGCGATCGTCGCGACGCCGCTCGACAGACCGGAAACCGGAACGGGCGTCAGCCGATCGGTCGTCGTGCCGTCACCGACCTGACCGTTAAAGTTTTCGCCCCAACAGTAAACGCCTCCGACGGTGTCCAGCGAGCATGTATGTCCGCCTCCCGCGTCAAGCTTCGCCTGCGTGACAGCAGCCAGCGCCGATGTGCCCAGCACGGCTCCCGTCGTCGTGTCGGTGACCGTCACCACGCCGGTCGGCGGAATGGTGCCAGTAAGCGGCCTGACGCGCGTCGTGAAGGTGACGGTCTGGCCGAAAGCCGAGGGATTGAGCGATGACGTCACCGTCGTTGTCGTGGCGGTCGTCTGTGCGTGGGCCGGAGCGGCGAACGCTGTCAGGGCAAGAAGAACGAGCGCCGCGACGCGGCCAGCGCGCCGACGGCCACCGAGCAGGATGCGGGCAGCCATGTGCCCGGTTTCGGCCAACGCTAGCATTCCCCCGACCCCTCGACCCCAAAACCTCAGCCCTTCCCTTAGGTGACGGCAAATGCGTCACCGCGTCAATATCCGGCGGTTCCGCTGCGGCAACGACGCCGATCTACGGTGCCAGAAACGCATGCGCTTTCTGGATTGTCCTGGCCTCGTCAGCCGCCAACCGTGCTTGCAGCGTGGCTGCTCACCCCGCGTGGCGGCAGATCTCCGCGACCGGGATACCGTCCGCTCCCTGCTTCAGGATGAGCGCCTTCCGCGCGTCCGAAAACGTCGATGCCTTCATCGTCTTCCCTCCCCACAACCAAGGGATGCTACCGCGGACAACTTCAGTTCCGAACGATCCGGTCTTCGGGGATCGGAGCACCATTTTTCCGATCATGTGGCGTGCCGCTGCCATGCCGCGGAACAGGTGCTCGTTGAGGCATCCGTCGCGGAGGCGGCCGTTCAGGGCCTCGACGAAGCCGTTCGGGGCAGGCCTGCCCGGCGCGATGGTGTGCCACTCGACGCGGTTGTCCTCCTGCCGCTGCAGGATCGCGCGCGACGTCAGTTCGGTGCCGTCGTCGGACGATCATCAGCGGCCAGCCGCGCGCTCGGACAAGGGCGTCCACCTGCCGCGCCACCCGCATGCCGGACAGCGACGTGTCAACGTTTGGCGCCAGGCACTCGCGGGTGAAATCCGCTGATCGTTCTGCTGGACTCTTTTGGCCGCTTCGTATGGCAAGGCCTTGGTACCCCTACGCCGCTGACGCCTACCAAGAAGCTCATCGTCACCGGGCTTTATCGTCACGTCCGAAACCCGATGCATGTCGCGCTTCAGTCGTTGATTCTCGGGCATGCTCTTTTGTTTGGATCGACATGGTTGACCCTTTATGCGGGAGCAATCTGGGCGATGTTCCACCTCTCAGTCCTCGTTTATGTAGAACCGCAGCTGCGCGCGGACTACGGTTACGTATTCGATGCCTATTGCCATTCTGTCCGACGCTGGGTGCCCAGATTGAGACCTTGGCGCGGCCTGTAGTATTCGCCTGCTACCGCAGAAAAGGGCAACCGCAATCGGGGCAAACACGGTCATTGGCCGTGTGAGAGCGCCCCGTCCGTCCTCGACCGGAAGCTTATCGCTCACCATCGTTGCGATCGCGAACAGGAGGATGCGCCGCCACAGTCGCATAGTGTTCCGCCCATCGCGGCTGCTTCTGCAATCGGGGTTGTTCTGGTTGCGGCTCCCCTAGCCACCGACTGCCACTGTCGAGGTTTCCGCATGTTGCCGGAGCATACAGTTTGTGATGAATTCATGGCCGTCCATGTCTGCGGAGCATACGCATGCGCACTCCCTGGCGGCTCCTTCATCGCTCCCTGTTCGCCAAGGCGGTATTCGCTGGCTGTGCCCTGCTCCACAGTACAAACTCGTTTGCGGCCGGTCTTGTATTTCTGCCGACCGCCGGCGGCTACGATCCGCAGCTCGGCGGCGCCTATCTGCCACCGGCAGGCGTCCAGACGGTGAGCCGTGATCGCCTCTCTCCACCCGCGGCAGGCCTCTACTCGATCTGCTACTTCAATGCATTTCAGACGCAAGCCGAAGAGACGGCTTGGTGGACGTTGCACCACGCGGACCTTCTCCTGCGCGGTCAGGACGGCAAATTCGTTGAAGATCCGAACTGGCCTGGAGAGTTTCTCCTCGACACGTCAATCGGAGAAAAGCGCCAAATGATTTTGGATGTCATCGACCCATGGATCACCAAATGCGCTGAAGACGGCTTCAATGCCATTGAGCCGGACAATCTGGACAGTTGGACCCGTTCTTCGGGCCTCCTCGAAATGAACGACAATCTCGCAATGGCCAGACTGATTTCGGATCGGGCGCACAATCTTGGCCTTGCAGTCGCGCAAAAGAACAATCCAGAGATCGGAGCGGCGGGCAAATCGCTCGGTGGATTCGACTTTGCAATTGCAGAGGAATGCGAGGTGAACGACGAATGCGAGGACTACACCTCTGTTTATGGCCAAGTGCTGGAGATCGAATACATCGACAACAGTCGGAAATTTTTCACGCTGGCCTGCTCGAAACGTAGTGGCCAGATCCCGATTGTCTATCGGGACCGCGGGTTGGTGACCCCGGGTGAACCAAACTACCATTTCGAGATGTGCTGACACAGTCTTGGCGCCATGCGCCTTACACTCCGTGGCAGTCCTTGGGAATCGTCAGCAGGCGAACTTGAAAAGCAGCAAATTCCGTTCTTTACTGGCCCCGTCAGGGGAGAGGCCGCCATCCGTGTCGATTCCGTCGAGGGGGTCATGGCTGCGCGGGATGCCGGGGCTGCGCGGGTGGAACTTTGCACCAACCTGATCGAAGGCGGCATCGACTGGGTACTGACATCCGGCCAGCAGGCGAGCGTGCTCGAAGGGTCGCCGCTCGTCGCCAAACGCGTGACGTGCGCAGGCGACCGCATCATCGCAATGCCGGGTGGCGCAATCACGTCCCTCAATGTGGCGCATCGTCAGCGCGGCGCAGCCGATGGAAATTCGCTTCGCAACGCTGGACATGGCGCACGGTGGCATGCGCTTCCGGCGCGACCATGTCTTTATCGGCGGCGGGTTGCGTCCGCCCGAACACGACCGGCTGGTGACAGCGGAACACGGCGTTCGCGCCGTGATGAAGGACACAACTCAAGCAGGGCAGAAGAACATGGCAACGGTGGAAGATCTGAGCAGAACCGAGTCCGCGGCATCGCTGGCCGGCCGTATCCGGCGGCGCGAGATTTCGCCCGTCGAGGTGATGGACGCTGCCATCGCCCGCATCGAGGCGCATAATCACAAGATCAACGCGCTGATCATCCTCCATCTCGATCAGGCACGCGACGCGGCGAAGCAAGCCGAAGCCGCCGTGATGCGCGGCGAGGAACTCGGGCCACTGCATGGCGTGCCGGTGGCCATGAAAGACTGCTTCGACTTCAAGCCGGGATGGGTGTGCACCTTCGGCGGCGTCAAGGCGCTGAAGAACTGGACGGCGGATTTCCACTGCATGTGGGCTGAGCGCATGGAGAAGGCCGGCGCCATCATCGTCGGCAAGACCAACAGCCCGATCTTCGGTTTCCGCGGCACCTGCGACAATTACATGTTCGGGCCTTCGCGCAACCCGTTCAATCTCGACAAGAACACCGGCGGCTCCTCAGGCGGCAGCGCGGGCGCGGTGGCGGCGGGGCTGCTTCCGCTCTGCGAGGGAACCGACGGCGGCGGATCGATCCGCATTCCTGCCGCCTGGAGCGGTGCCTATGGCTACAAGGCCTCCTTCGGCCGCGTGCCGCTGGTCTCGCGGCCCGATGCTTTCGGTGGCATGACGCCCTTCATCTTCGAGGGCCCGATCTCGCGCACGGTGGAGGATTCCGCCCTCGCCATGTCGGTGCTTCAGGGCTACGACTCGCGCGATCCCTTCGCGCTCGAAGGCAGCGTCGATTTCATGGGTGCGCTCCACGCGTCGATCAAGGGCAAGCGCATCGCCTATACGCGCGACTATGGCGTGTTCCCGGTCGACAAGCGGGTGACGGCCGTTACCGACAAGGCGGTGGACGCGTTGCGTGATGCCGGGGCCATCGTCGAGGAGGTCGATCTCGGCATCAGGCGCTCGCACATGGAACTGAGCGAAGCATGGTGCCGCTTCTGCGCGGTAAAGCAGGTGGCCGTGCTCGAGGACTTCAAGCAGCAAGGCATCGACATCCGCCGCGACCACCACGACGACATGCCGCCCGAGTTCTGGTACTGGGACGAGATCGGCCTCAAGATGTCGGCCAACGACTGGATGCGGGACCAGGCGATCCGCAGCGAGGTCTATGATGCGCTGCGGATGGTCTTCGACAAGTATGATTTCCTCGTATCACCCACGCTCTCCTGCCTCGCCGTGGACAACGCCAAGGATGGGAACACGCTGGGTCCCGCTGAAGTCAATGGCGAAAAGATCAACCGGTTGATCGGCTGGTGCATGACCTTCCTCATCAACTTCAACGGCCATCCGGCGGCCTCGTGCCCGGCAGGACTGGCCGACAACGGCTTGCCGGTGGGGCTGCAGATTGCGGGCCGCCGCTATGACGATTATGGCGTCATCGCCGCCAGCGCGGCCCTTGAGCGCGTCAGGCCATGGATGGGCAGCTACCAGCAGATCAAGCTCTGAGACTCACCACAGCGTATAGCCGCCGTCGATGATGAAGCTGGCACCCGTCACATAGCTCGAGGCGGGTGACGCCAGGTAGAGCGCGAGCGGGCCGATCTCGTCGGGCTCGCCGGTGCGGCCCATCGGCACCGACTGGACAAAGGTTTCGATCACCTCCGGGTGCTTCTTCGCCCAGGCCTTGTTGGGTTCGGTCATGAACAGGCCGGGACAGATCGCATTGACGGTAACGCCGCGCGGCGCCCAGTCTGCCGCGGTCGCCCGCGTGAAATGGATGACGGCGGCCTTCGATGTCTCATAGTGGCGGCCGGCGATGCCGCGGTTGGCGATGATGCCGCTCACCGAGGCGATGTTGATGACGCGGCCCGAGCCGCGCGCCAGCATCGCGCCGCCGATCATTTTCGTGCACAGGAAAACATGGGTGAGGTTGAGGTCGATGAACTTCTGCCATGTCGCGAGGTCGGTCGCCTCGACGGGGACATCCAGATTGCGGCCCCCGACATTGTTGACGAGAATGTCGATGCCGCCAGGCTCTGCCAGAACGGTGCGGCATGTCTCCTCGCAGGTTGCCGGATCGGCGATGTCAGCCGCATAGGTCCACACCTTGCGGCCAAGCGCACGCACCTCATCGGCGGTCCTTTCGAGCGCGCCGGCGTCCCGCGCGTTGAGCACGACGTCGGCACCGGCCTCGGCTGCCGCCAGCGCGATCACCCGCCCGAAGCCGCGGCTGCCACCGGTGATGAAGATGCGCTTTCCGTCGAGCCTGAATCGATCCAGCACGCTCATGTGAATCTCCCCGCCAGCCAATCTGCTTTCGTCAGAGCCGCGATCCGCTTTCGGCGTCGAACAAATGGATCTTCGAGAGATCGGGCATCAGCCCCAGCTTTTCGCCCGGCCGCGCGGTGATCCGTTCGCGGAAAACACCCACGAGCTTCTGGCCGGCAAGGCTTGCTATGACCTGCGTCTCGCCTCCCATCGGCTCGATGACTGCCACGGAGGCCTCAAGCGGGCCGCCGAGCGTGAGATGCTCGGGCCTCATGCCATAGATCGCGGGTTTCCCGTCGCTTGCGGCAGGGGCGCTGGCCAGCGGCAGCATCGTACCGTCGGCAGCTTCGAAGGCCGGCTTGCCCGCAAGGCTGCGAATGTGTCCTTTCAGGAGGTTCATCGCGGGCGAGCCGATGAAACCCGCCACGAACAGATTTGCCGGCAGGTCATAGAGGTCGAGCGGCGCTCCGGTCTGCTCGACGATTCCGTCATGAAGGACAACGATGCGGTCTGCCATGGTCATGGCTTCGACCTGGTCGTGGGTCACATAAACCGTCGTGGTTTCCAGCCGCTGGTGCAGTTCCTTGATCTCGGTTCGCATCTGCACACGAAGCTGGGCATCGAGGTTCGACAGCGGTTCGTCGAACAGGAAGACGGCGGGATCGCGCACGATGGCGCGGCCCATGGCCACGCGCTGGCGCTGCCCGCCCGAGAGTTCGCGGGGGTAACGGCCGAGGAGCGGCACGAGACCGAGGATTTCCGCTGCACGAAGCACCCGCTTCTCGATCTCGGCCTTGGGATCGTTGCGCAGCAGAAGCGCGAAGCCCATGTTCTGGGCCACGGTCTTGTGCGGGTAAAGCGCATAGCTCTGGAACACCATCGCGATGTTGCGTTCCTTGGGCTCGAGGTGATTGACGACCCTGTTGCCGATTCGGACGAGGCCTCCCGAGATATCCTCGAGTCCCGCGATCATGCGCAGCAGCGTGGACTTGCCGCAGCCCGAAGGGCCCACGAGCGCCAGGAACTCGCCGTCCGGGATGTCGACGGAAATCCCGTGGATGACTTCGTGCGGGCCATAGGATTTCCGCACCTGCACAATATCGACCGATGCCACGGCGTCCAACTCCACTGCGTCGTCAGGCACGTTTGCTTAAATTCGAGTAACCTGCAAGTCGCACGACATTGCCGGGTATTGTGGAGCGTGAAAATCTATGGGAGGGTTTAGGCGCAGTGGTCCGGGGCGGGGACATCCGGCCAGTTTCGGGAGAACGACAATGAGCATTCGCAAGGAGCGGGAGTTTCTGTTGCAGGCGGCGTCGCGGGAAGCGCTGCTCGGCGGGCAGATCGACCGGCGGGAGTTTCTTTCAAGAACCGTGATGGCAGGCCTCGGCATGGCCGGCATCGGCGCCATCGGCAAGGCCAGCATCATGCCCGCGCTGGCGCAGGACAGGCCTCTGACTCCGACATTCTATCAGTGGATCCAGGACCTGCATCCCAGCATTCCGCAGGTCAACGAGAAATTCCCGGGCGTGAACTATCAGATCGCTCCGGTCGAGGGCTTCGGCATCGAGCGTTTCGTCGCCGAAGCGAAGAACCAGGAATCGACCTGGGACGTCTATGTCGGCCAGACTCCGTTCGTCGAGATGTCGGCGATGATCAAGGCCGACGTCATCGAGCCGTGGGACAATTACATACCAAAGGAGGTGCTCGACGACATGATCCCGTCGATCCGCGCCGAAGGCACCATCGACGGCAAGCTCTACGGCTGGCCGTTCCTGCTCGACGTGATCGGCAACTCTTGGCACTCGGGCCTGACCACCAAGGCGGGCCTTGCCGACAAGGCGCCAGAGACCTGGGACGAGCACCTTGCCAACGCCAAGGCCGTCGTCGATTCGCAGGCCGCTCCCTTCGGCGCCGCCTTCGACGACCGCGGCTGGCGCTCGCTTGCGCCAATGGCGCATTCGATGAGCACGGATGTCTATACGCCCGAAGGCCTGTTCAACTTCGAGAGCGACGCGGCCATCGAGGCCTTGAAGCTGATGAAGAAGATCTTCGCGCTGTCGACGCCCGACCTTCTGCTCGAAGGCTCTTCCGACGGCGGCGTCAACGGAACGCCTGACGAAGTGGCCTTCGCGGCCCAGCGCGTGGGATATTATTCCAAGTACTTCAATGCGCCGCTTCGCATGGCCCAGTACTGGGACGATCCCAAGGCGCTGCGCTTGGGACCACTGCCGAAGTTCAGCAACGGCGAAGGCTCGACGGTGTTCTGGACGACGGGCTGCGCCTTGTTCAAGCATGGCAAGAACAAGGAGAAGGCGGCCGAGTACATCAAGGCGCTGACCTACGACACGCAGATCTGGCAGGATTCGATTGCCGGTACGGCCAGCGGCCATCCCGGCCATCTACCGCCCTACAAGTCGATCTACACCGGCTGGGATGCGAACAAGCCGGACTGGATGCCGGACTTCGTGTCGCTCGTCCGCGGCCAGCTTGACCGCGCCAAGGCCATCAACAACCATCTCTTCGGCCTCCAGCAGTTCGTGCTCGGCAAGCCCATGTGGGATGCCTATCTCAAGGGCGAGGAGACGGACGAGAAGGCGGTCATGAAGAAGATCACCGAGGCCGTGAAGGCGGAAATGAGCCGCGGCTAGTTCACGCGACGATCATTGGGCCGGGACGCGTCCCGCGTTCCGGCCATGTTTCTCGGAGCCTCGATCGACATGCTTGCCGGAACACGGCCAGACACCTTTGTTCGGACACCGGATGCACGGGCATGGCCGACGTAGCCGCCAAGACGATTTCCGGCTCCGAGGCTGCTGCGCCCCGCTGGTTCGAAGTCCTGCGGAGAGACCTGCGGACCTGGCTGTTTCTTGTCCCGGCCCTTGCCTTTTTTATCGGCTACCAAGCCTATCCCATCATCCGCGTCCTGTGGATCAGCTTCACGGACTATCAGTATCTGACGAACGAACCGGCGAACTGGGTTGGCTTCGACAATTACATCGCCGCCCTCAAGGACCCGTTGATGTGGGTGAGCCTCTGGCGCGCCACGCTCTTCACGCTGATGTTTTTGCCGGGCTGCATCATCCTGCCGCTCATACTCGCGATCCTGATCGATCGCGTGTCGAGCCCGGTTCTGGCGACGGTCTACCGTGTCATCCTTCTCATACCGGCCGTCATCCCCAGCACCCTCGTGTTCGTGCTGTGGAAGTGGATGTACAATTACCAGTCCGGGCCCATCAATCATTTCCTCGTCAACACGACGGGATGGTTCACGCTGCAGGATGCCCCGCAATGGCTGGGCGGCACCGCGCTCACCCTGCCGGCGATCGCCGTCATGGAGGTCTGGTGGGGGCTTGGCTATCACACGATCTTTTTCCTCGCAGGTCTGGCCGCGATTTCGAAGGACCTGCCGGAAGCGGCCCGCATCGACGGCGCAAACGAATGGCAGTTGTTCTGGCACGTGACCTTCCCGCGCCTTATGCCGATCATGATGATCCTCGTGGTGCTGCGCTTCGGCTCCGCCATGGCAGTGATCGACGAATATCTCATCTTCGGTGGCTTCAACCGCGATTCCCCGACCTATACCTGGACAGTCTTCATGTATGATCAGGCCTTCAAGCTAGGCCTCTGGCGACAGGGTTTTGCCGCGGCGATCGGCATGATCGGCTCGATCGCCATGATGATCGTGATGATCATCCTTCTCCGCATTTTCCGGACGCGAGGGTGACCGGCATGACCGACACGTCCTTGCCGACCATCAGCCACCCGCCGCAGGGAAGCTGGATTGCCCGCAATCTGTCGTCCATCATCCGGCACGGCATCATCAACTTCTTCATGATCATCATCCTGCTTCCGCTTGCCTGGGTGATGATCATGTCGGTGAAGTCCAGGCCAGACGCCATGCGCGGCGACTTCTGGCCGCGCAAGTTCGACTTCACCACCTATGGATACGTGTTCCAGAAGATCGAGACGCTGCCCGTAAACATGTGGAACAGCATCTATGTGACAGCAGGAACGGTAGTTCTCACCACGATCTGCGCCGTACTCGCGGGCTATGCGCTGGTTCACATGCGCCCGCGCGGCGCCGGCATCGTGGTCGCCGCGCTGCTGGCCTCGCTCTATTTCCCGACGCGCGTGGTCTCGATCATCAGCATCTACGAGATCCAGAACAGTCTTGGCCTCATCAACAGCACGACGGGACTGATCCTGCCTTATGTGACGCTGAACCTCGCGATCAGCGTCCTCATCATGCGCAGCGTGTTCCAGCTTGTTCCGCATGAAGTGATCGAGGCGGCCAAGGTGGACGGTGCGGGTCCGTGGCGAACACTTCTGACGATCGCCCTGCCGATGGCACGCAACGGCATCGTGGTGATCTTCATCGTCAATTTCGTTACCGCCTGGGGCGAGTTCCTTCTGTGTTCTACGCTGACAAATGACCAGGCGGCCCGCACCATGCCTGTGGTTCTTGCGGGCGCGCAGGGAGGCCTCGGGCAATGGACATGGCCCAATCTCGCGGCCGTCTACATGATCGTGGTGACGCCCGGCATCGTGGCCTTCACCCTTGCGCAGAAACTGTTCTTCAAGGGTCTGGCGGAAGGCGTCGTAAAGGGCTGAACCGGCGCTACGCCGTGTGTGGCGCGCGCGGTGATCCAGCCGAAGCGCAAGGCGGCCTGAGCCAAGTCGCTTCTGCCTTGCGGGGCGGGGTCAGGCTACCCCGCCGCCGAGCCTCGGCGTGTCCATGAGCAGCTGACGCGCTTCGGGGCTGGACGGGTTCGACAAGACCTGACGCACCTCGCCGCTCTCGACGATACTGCCGGCCATAAGCACCGCGACATGCTCCGCGATGCTGTTCACCAGCGCCAGATTGTGGGTGACGAAGATCAGCGACAGGCCGTGCTCGCGCTTCAGCCCGTCGATCATCTCGACGATGACCGCCTGGATGGAGACATCGAGCGCGGAGGTGATCTCGTCGCAGATCAGGAGCTTCGGCCTCACCACGAGCGCCCGCGCGATCGCTGCGCGCTGCCGCTGGCCACCCGAAAGCTGGTGCGGGTAGCGCTCCGCCAGCGCCGGGGCCAGCGAGACCTGTTGCAGGACCTCGTCTATCCGCCGCTTCCGCTCTGCATCCGAGAGCGGGTCCAGAATGTCCAGCGACGCGGAGATGGACTGCCGGATGGTGCGGCGCGGATTGAGCGAAGCATAGGGGTTCTGGAAGATGTACTGAATGTCGCGCCGGGCAGTCGCGGGCCGCTCGCGACTGGAGCGGGCAAGCGCCTGGCCGGCGAAGATGATCTCGCCGGAACGAGCGGCGTGGAGGCCGGCTATGCAGCGCGCGAACGTGGTCTTGCCCGATCCGGATTCGCCGACAATCGCCAGGCAGCGGCCAGCGGCGACCTCGATATCGACACCCTGCAGGACCTGTCGCGCGCCATGCCACGCGACGAGATCGCGTACCGTGAGGAGGACCTCCGCAGTGCCAAGGGTGGCGACATCGCGCACTTTTGCTTCGGACGGCAGGCCGGGGTCCAGCGGCGCAAAGCAGCGAACGGCGTGATCCTTGCCGATCGCCGTCTCCGGCGGCTCCTCGGCGCAGGCCGGCGCGACGACCGGGCAGCGCGGTGCGAAGCTGCAGCCGGCCGGCCGGCCGGCGGGATCGGGTGCCTGCCCCGGAATGCCGCTGACCGGCGCATCGTCGCCAATGTCGGGAACGGCGCGCACGAGCGCCCGCGTGTAGGGATGCCGGGGTCGGCGCAGCACAGCGTCGACCGGTCCCATCTCGACGATGCGTCCGGAATACATTACCGCCACGCGATCGGTGAGCGATGCCACGACGGCGAGATCATGGCTGATGTAGACCGCGGCGACGCCATAGCGGGAGCAGAGCTGGCGCACGATGTCGAGCACATGCGCTTGCGTGGTGACATCGAGCCCGGTGGTCGGTTCGTCCATGACGATGACGCGCGGCCGGTTGGCGAAGGCCATTGCGATGCCGATGCGCTGCTGCTGGCCGCCCGAGAGCTGATGCGGGTAGGCGTCGAGGATGGCCCGAGTCGCCGGCAGCCTGACCTCGTCGAGCAGTTCCGCCAGGCGCGCGCCGGTGAGCGGGACGCCGTCCTTCCCGGATTCGGCGAGCTGGGTGCGGATCCTGAGCGCAGGATTGAGTGCAGAGCCGGGATCCTGCGGCACGTAGCTGACGAGCGATCCGCGAACCGCGCGCAGTGCTTCCGGATCGTCGGGGGCGATGATCCTGCCCGCGATCAGGAGATGTCCGCCGCCGGCCGCTTTCAGGCCACGGCGGAAATGTCCCAGCAGCGCAAGCCCGGCGGTCGTCTTGCCGGAGCCGGACTCCCCAACCAGCCCGAGCACCTCGCCGGGTCTCAGCGTGAAGTACAGGCCGGAGACGATGTTGGTCTTCGTCCCCGCGCGCAGCACCGTGAGGTCCCGGACGTCGAGCGCGAGATCGGCGCCGGTCATCGCGGCACCTCCGTGCCGGTCCCGTCGCTCCGGCGCGCGATCGTATCGGTCACGAGATTGACGCCGATGGTGAGAAGCACGATCAGCAGGACAGGAGCGAGCACGGGCCAGGGGTTGGAGGCCATGCCGATGCGGTTCTCGTTGATCATCAGCCCCCAGTCCGGCGTCGGCGGCTGCTGGCCGAGACCGATGAAGCTCAGGCCGGAGATGAGCGCTATGGAGTAGGTGTAGCGCAGGCCGACCTCGACCAGCAGGGGCACCGCAATGTTGGGCAGGATCTCGCGCAGGAGGATGCGCCAGCCGGGCATGCCGATCGCCTCCGCGTGGCGCACGAAGTCCTCGCCGGCGACGTGCAGCGTTCCGCCGCGCGCTACCCGGGCGACTTGCGGGGCGTGGACGATGGCGACGATCAGCACCACGAGCGACGGATCGGAGCCGAGGATGCTCAGGAACAGGAGCGCGAAGATCATCTGCGGGAAGGCGAGCGCCACGTCCAGCACGCGCATGATCGCCTCGTCCACCGCGCCCTTCATAAAGCCTGCCGTCATGCCGAGGATCGCGCCGGCGCCGACGCCGAGGGCGGTCGCGAGCGCCGCCAGTCCGAGAGTGCGGTAGCCGCCGCTAAGCACGCGTGACAGCGCATCGCGGCCAAGCGAGTCGGCGCCCAGCAAGAGATCGCCGCCAGGCGGCTGGAAGGGCACGCCGACGAACTCCTCCGGCGAATAGGGCGAGAGGAACGGGCCGGCCAGTGCGACAGCCACGACGAAGCCGGCGAAGACAAGCCCGACGAGGCCGAGCCCGGAGCGGAACATGCTCATCGCCCGGCTGCCCCGGTGCGCAGTTTCGGCGTGATCAGGACGGTGAGCACGTCGGCGAACAGGTTGACCGTGACGTAGAAGGCGGCGAGCAGCAGCACGGCGAGTTGAATGGTCGGGATGTCGCGTGTCGTGACCGCGTTGATCAACCCCTGGCCGATGCCGGGAAAGCCGAAGATGTATTCGACGATGACCACACCGCCGGCGAGATAGGCGAAGGTCAGCGCCACCACCTGAAGCGTGGGGCCGAGCGCATTGGGCAAAGCGTGCACGAAGACGAGACGCCGGCGCGCGAGGCCCTTCAGCCTTCCCATCTCGATATACTCGCTTTCGAGAACCTCGATCATCGAGGCTCGAATCATGCGGAAGATGTAGGGGAAGACCACGATCGCGAGGGTCATCACCGGCAGCACCAGGATGGCCGGCCGTGCCAGCACCGAACTGCCCGGCGGCACCATCGAGACCGGCGGCAGCCAGTGGAAGACGACGGTCGAGAACAGCGCGATCAGGCCGATCGCGACGACGAATTCGGGTGCCGCAGCGAGCCCGAGCGCCGCGACCGTCATCGTGGTGTCGGCCGCCTTGCCCTTGCGCAGGGCGGCCGCGATTCCGGCGGCGATCGCCAGCGGCACGGCCACGATCACGGTCGCGAGAAGAAGCGTGAGAGAGTTGGCAATGCGCGGCAGGACCTGCGGCAGGATCGGCTTCTGGTTGGCAAGCGAAATGCCCGGATCGCCGGCCAGCAGGCCGGAGAGCCAGAGCCAGTACTGCACCATGACGGGCTCATTGAGATGAAGCTGGGTCCGCAGTGCCTCCAGCCGTTCCGGCGTCGCCGAGCGGCCCAGGACAGCCTGGGCCGCGTCGCCGGGCAGGAACTGCGTCGCCGCGAAGACGACGATCGAAACCATCACCAGAGTGACGAGACCGAGAAGGACACGACGCGCGACCAGCCGGAAAACAACACCCTGTGACAATGATCACGCCATCCATGCCGAGTGGAAGCCGAAGTTGCCGAGCGGAATGCCGGTCGCCGCCGGAACGAAGCCGTCCACGCCGCTTGCCATCAGATCCACCCCCTGGTTGAACGACGGTATGATGTAGCCGCCGCGCTCGAAGTCGATCTTCTGCATGGCACGCAGGATGTCGCAACGCTTGGTCGCGTCGGTCGTGGCCTGCGCCTCGCTGTAGAGGCGGGTGTAGTCCGGGTCGTTCCAGTGCGTCTCGTTGTAGGGAGCGCCCTCGAGACTCGACTGGACGACCTGCCCCATGAACGGCGCGTAGTACCAGATGTCCTGAGCGAACGGCCACTGCGTGTACTGCTCGCCGAAGAAGACGTCGGGCGTCACCTGGCGGACATTGACGGTCACGCCGGCGTCCTTGGCCTGCTGGGCGAAGACCTGCGCGGACTCGACGACGCCGGCGGCGATGTCGGATGTGACCAGTTCCACCGTCAGGTTTTCCTGCCCGGCCTTTGCCAGAAGGGCCTTGGCCTGCTCGACGTCGCGGGCACGCCGCAGGCTCGGATCGTGGCAGGCGTCGGCGGGCGAGAAGACGTCCGAGCCAACCTCGGCGTAGCCGCTGAAGGCGAGGTTCACGATCTGCTGGCGGTCGACCAGCAGCCTGAACGCCATGCGGACATCCGGGTTGTCGAAGGGCGGATGGTCGACGCGCATGACGAAGGGCGTCCACTGGCCGGGCTTTGACACGAGCTTGCGGATCGGACCGCCTTCCATAACCTGGTTGACCAGAGCAAGCGGCGCGGAGGCAAAGACATCGATCTCGCCGCCCTGCAGCGCATTGAAGGCCGCGGTCGCGTCGGCGAACGAGCTGATGATGGTGACGGAATCGAGCAGCGGCGCACCCTCGCGCCAGTAGCCGTCGAACCGGGTGAAGACGCCCTGCTCGCCCGGAACGAACTCCTTGTACTGGAAGGCGCCGGTGCCGACCGGCTTGGCCGGATCGTAGCCGACCGGCACGATGGAGAACATGTGCGAGGCCGAGATCAGGTCCGGAAACGCAGCATAGGGCGAGAGCGTGGGCAGTCGGATCGTGCGCTCGTCGAGAATCTGCAGGTTGGCGAGATCGACCGGCTTGAGCGCGGAAGCGCCGGCGAACGGCGCCTCCGGGTTCGCCACGCGGCGCAGCGAGAAGGCGACGTCCTCGGCGGTGACCAGCTTGCCGTTGTGGAAGGTCAGACCCGGCCGCAGCCGCGCCGTCCACTCCGTGGCGTTCGCGTTGGCTTCCAGCGACTCGGCCAGCGCGTTCACGACCTTACCGTCCGGGTCGAGCTGGACAAGGCCCTCATACATGGCGAACACACGCGCTGTGTCGGGCACCGTAACGCTGCCATGCGCGTCCATCGTGTCGGAGCTGCCGCCGCCGAGAATGGCGACGCGGAGATTGCCGCCCTTCGCCGCTTGCGTGCGGCCCAGTGTCGGAAGCGCAGCAGCGAACGGCAGCGCCACCAGCCCCCCGACGACGCTTCGCCGGGACAGTCTCGATTGATCAAACCTCATGACACCCTCTTTGTCTGGAGTTCTTCACGTACGATCGCAGCTCCCGCCACCATCGACTTCAGCTTGCCGAAAGCGGTGGCGCGCGGGAGGTACTTCATGCCGCAGTCCGGCGCGATGACGAGGCGGGATGCCTCGACCGAAACCAGCGCCTTACGGATGCGTGATGCGACGAGCTCAGGCGTCTCGACCTCGGGATCGCCGAGATCGAGTACGCCAAGCATGATGGTCTTGGATGGCAGGCCGGAGAGCGCGTCCGGATCGAGTCTCGGCTGCGCGGCCTCGAGCGAGACCTGCGTCGAGCAGCAGCGGTCTAGCTCGGGAAGGAAGGAGTAGCCTGTCGGCTTATCCTTCACGGCATAGGCGTAGCCGAAGCACATGTGCACTATGGTCGGCGCCGCGATGCCGGCCAGCGCTCGGTTGATGCCGTCGACGCCGTACTTCCGCGCCTTTTCGGGCTTGGCCTGCAGATAGGGCTCGTCGATCTGCACGATGTCGCAGCCCGCTGCCTTGAGATCGCGCAGCTCAGCGTTGACCGCGTCAGCGTAGGCGGCGATCAGGGCCTGCTCGTCGTGGTAGTACTCGTCGATGGCCAGCTGGCTCATGGTGAAGGGACCGGGCACGGTCATCTTGATCTTTCGATCGGTGATCGAGCGCAGGAACCGGTAGTCATCCAGCTGCACCGGCCGAAGCCGCTTGATCGGCCCCACGACGCGCGGCACGGGCACCATCGCGCCGGTGCGGTCCGGCATAGCGCCGGGCTGGTCGAGATCGATGCCCGAAAGCGCGGTGGCGAAGAGGTTGAAATAGCTCTCGCGGCGGATTTCCCCGTCGGACACGATGTCGAGGCCGGCCTCCTCCATGTCGTGCACAGCAAGCCGCGTGGCGTCGTCCTGCGCTTCCTTGAGCAGGTCGCCCTCGAAGCGCCAGACCTTGGCCATGCGGACGCGTGGGGGCGTGATCGCCATCATCATCTCGTGGTCGACCAGCCAGCCCGGCTGCGGGTAGCTGCCGACAACGGTCGTGGGAAGAAGGGGAAGGCCCATCATAGTCTCGCGATTGCCGCACTGTCTGGATGGAGCGAGACCGATATGGCCTCGACTCCGGGAATCTCGCCGGCAAGCGTGCGGATGGCGGTATCGGCTTGCTCGAGCGGGAAGGAGTGGGTGTGGAGGCGCGCCAGGTCATAGCGGTTCTCGGCAAGCAGGCGCAGCGCCTCGACATAGGCGGGGCTGCCCTGGCTGTAGACGCCCTTGATGGTGATCTCGCGGAACAGGATGCGGTCGGAATCGAGCGAGACCTTTGTGGTGCCGCCCTTGACGCCGCCAATGATGACCGTGCCTCCGACACGCACGGCACCGACAGCGTCGACGATCGGCTGCGGGCTTGCCGGAACCACGTCGACGGCGACGTCGACGCCGCGCCCGCCGGTGATCTCCATGACGCGCGCCACGGTGTCCTCCTCGTCGACGACGATGGTGTGGTGCGCGCCGAGCGCCCGGGCGAGACGGAGCTTGTGCTCGTCGCGCCTGAGCCCGGTCACGATGATCTGGCCGGCGCCCGCCTCGCGGCAGGCGATGACGGAGCCCAGCCCGCGCTGGCCGGGCCCGAGGATCAGGACGCTGTCGCCCAGCGCCGTCTTCGGCACCTGCACGGCCCAGCGTACGCCGGCCGCCAGCGACTGGTACTGCGCCGCCAGTTCGATCGGCATCTCGTCGGGGATGCGGTGGAGGACGGTGCGAAGTAAAGTCGAGTAGCCGCCCCACAGGCCGTGACCGTAGTCGAGCGGCAGGAAGCCGTAGGCGGGCAGGCCGGTCGGACGCACCTCCTTGCAGAGATGGTAGCCGCCGCCGAGGCAGGTGCGGCAGTGGCCGCAGGACAGGTGCGGCTCCACCACGACACGGTCGCCGACCCTGACGCCCCAGTTGCGCGCGGCGTCGGGGTGGATCTCGAGAATGCGGCCGACCGGCTCGTGGCCGGGGATCAGCGGATAGGTGGCGATGCCCTTGGCGCTGAAGGCACCCTTGTACTGCTCAACGTCGCTGCCGCAGAGGCCGCAAGCCTCGACGGCAAGGAGCGCGGTTCCGGCAGTGACCGGCGGAACCTCGTGCTCGGTGACCTCGAACCTGCGATCACCGGTCTGGACGACGACCTTGGCTTTCATCGGCGGCTAGGATCTCCGCCCGTACTTGCGGATGATCTCCTCGTTGAGCGTGACGCCCAGGCCAGGCCCTTCCGGCAGCTTCACCTTGCCGTCGACGATCTTCGCCTCAGGCGAGACGAGATGCTCGCGAAGCGGCGAGTCGAAGAGGTAGGTGGGGAAATACTCGACCACGGGCGTGTTGATCGTGGCTGCCTGGAAATGGAGCGCGGCGGCGGCGGTGATGCCCGTGTGCCACGCCAGCGGCACGACCTGCACACCCTTCTGATCCGCGAACTCGGCGATGCGCATCATCTCGGTGAAGCCACCGGCACGCGTGATGCCCGGCTGCACCAGGGCGACGCCGCCGGTCTCGATCCAGTCGCGGCACTCCCAGCGCGTCACGGCGAACTCGGCGCCGGCGATCCTGACCGGGCTCATCCGCGCGAGGTTGGCGTGGCCCGGGAGGTCGTCATGCTGCAGCGGCGCCTCGCAGAAGAAGATGTTCTCGTCGGCGATGCGGTCGATCACGAACTTGGCGTCGTGCCAGCTCCGCCAGCGATAGCCGAAGTCCACCGCCATCGTGATGTCCGGGCCGACCATGCGCCGGCCTTCCTTGATCAACGAGATCAGTTCCACGTCGCTGCAGAGGTCGTAGAACAGCACCTCCATCTTGACGACGCGGTAGCCGCCCTCGATCACCTGCTGGAACTGCTTTTCGATGATGTTCATCAGGTCGCGGACTGTCTGCGAGCCGCGCGCCATGCCGGGGAAGATCGTCGCGTAGGGCGTGCAGTGCGGCCTGCGGTTGCCGCCGAGCAGGCGCCACACTGGCACGCCCATCTGCCGCGCCGCGAGATCCGTCAGCGCGATGTCGGCGGCCGAGATCGCATGGATGGCGGCGCCGCGGCGACCGGGGAAGATGGTTCCTTCGTACATCAGGTCCCACAGCGTCGCGCGGTCCATCGGATCGGCACCGAGCAGGATCGACGTGAGGTTGCGGCTCCACATGTTGATGGAGCTCATCTCGAACCAGGGCTTCGTGACGGCTGGTGCCGCATAGCAGTCGCCGATGCCCTGGAGCCCGTTCTCGTCGGTCAGCCGCACAACGAGGGTTTCGTCCAGCCCGGACTCGAACCAGCTGGTGTCCGCCGGCATGGCGACGGGGATGACTTCCACTTCAACGATTTTGGGCATGATCGGTCTCAGGCGGCTTGGCTGGCGTCGCGCCAGGTGCTGTTGCGCGGCTCGGCGAAGAGCCGGCGAACCATCGGGATGAAGGTCTCGATCGGCTCGGTGTCGTAGGCCGGGTCGAACGACGGCGCGTCGTAGTCGCGCACGAAGCGCATGGTCAATTCGTATGCCGGATGGTCCTTGAACTTGCGGTGCTCGTAGCGGTCGAGGCCGCTGTGGTGGAAGAAGTAGTAGCCGGTGAAGACCACGTGGTTCTCCACCATCCAGACGAGATCGGAACTCAGGTACGGCCGCAGGATGGAGCCTGCGACTTCGCAATGGTTCTCCGGCGACAGAGTGTCGCCGATGTCGTGCAAGAGCGCCGCACAGACGAACTCCTCTTCCTCCCTGGCACGTAAGGCGCGCGTCGCCGTCTGCAGGCTGTGCTCGTAGCGGTCGACCTGGAAGCCGAGCTTCGGGCCCTTCTGGCGCGAGAGCACGTTGAGTATCTCGTCGGCCAGCGCACCCTCATGGGCGTAGTGCGCCTCATGATGGCGGATGATGAGGTCCCATTCCTCCTTGGTGCACTGCTCGAGGCTGGTGAAACGGACCGTTCCGAAATTCTGATCCATGTCGGTATTCTCCTGTGTCAGTGGATTGCGTCGGAGCGCGTCGGGTATTCGTGATGGCACCGGATGAGATGTCCTTGCCCCAGATCGCGTTCGGGTGGCGGTGTGCGGTCGCAGAGACCGTCGATCGCTGCGGGGCAGCGCGAATAGAAGGCGCATCCCGAGGCCGCTGCCGTGCCACGGAGTTCGGCCCCTGAACCACGTAGGGCGATGGTCTCCTCCAGCCAGTCCGGCCGGAGTTGCGGTACGGACTGGACGAGCAGTCTGGTGTAGGGATGCTGCGCCGGCGAGAAGACGGATGCTGTGTCGCCGACCTCGACGATACGGCCGCGATACATGACCGCCACCCGGTCGGCGATGGTCGAGACCGTGGCGAGGTCATGCGAGACGAACACGTAGGCGACGTTGCTCGCCTGCTTCAGTTCGGCCATCAGGTCGAGGATGCGGGTCGCGAGCAGCGTATCGAGCGCGGAGAGGAACTCGTCACATAGCACGATGTCCGGCTTGGCGGCGAAGGCACGCGCGATCGCCACGCGCTGGCGCTGGCCGCCGGACAGGTCGCCCGGCAGCTTCGAGGCGCTGGTGGCGGGGAGACCCACCATGTCGAGAAGCTCCGCGATGCGCGCCGACATGTCCAGGGGCTTCAGGTCGAAATAGAAGCGCAGCACCTGGCCCAGTGCTTCCCCGACATCGAGCCTGGGATTCAGGGCCTGCTCGGGGGACTGCATGACGATCTGGACGCGCCTCAACTGCTCGCGGGTCCTGCCTTGCGTGCCAGCGGCCAGCGGCCTGCCATCGAGGCTCACGGCGCCGGACGACGGGCGATGCAGACCCGCGATGACGCGCACCAGCGTGCTCTTGCCGCTGCCCGACTCGCCCGCAACCGCCAGCGTCTCGCCCGGCCGAATATCGAGCGAGACGTCGCGGAGAACCCGGTCGGCTTCCCTATCGCGTCTGAAAAGTCGGCGCGTGTAGGTTGCTGAAATCCGGTCGACCGACAGAAGGGGGGCAGCCAGCCAGGCCGGCTCCTCAGCTGGTTCCGCGCGGCCCACGGTGCGGACCGCGTCGAGAAGTGCCCGCGTATAGGGCTCCTTCGGATCGCCGAGGATCGCTTCGGTCGAACCCTGCTCGACGATGCGGCCATTGCGCATCACGACGATCCGCGTCGCCATCTGTGCGACGACGGAGAGGTCGTGGCTAACATAGATCGCCGCAGTTCCCTGTTCGCGGATCGCGTCCTTGATCGCCTTCAAGACGTCGATCTGGGTCGTGACGTCCAGCGCGGTCGTCGGCTCGTCGAGGACCAGAAGACCGGGATGGGACGACATCGCCATCGCCATCATCACGCGTTGCTGCTGGCCGCCGCTGGTCTGCGACGGATAACGGCGAACGATCTCGGAGGGCTGGGGCAGACGCAGGAGCCGCAGCAGTTCGTCGACGCGGGCCCGGGGAACGACGCTGTCCTGCAACCCATGCAGGAAGATCGGCTCGGCGACCTGCTCGCCGATCCGGATCGCCGGGTTGAGGGCGGCGGCCGCGCTCTGCGCGACATAGGCGACCTCGCGGCCTCGGAAGTCGCGCCGGCCGGCGCGGTCGAGCGCCAGCACGTCGGTGGCACCGTAGCTGACCTTGCCGCCGGCGAAGCGCGTTCCGGCACGGCAGTAACCCAGCGCGGCGAGCGCCAGCGTGGTCTTGCCTGCACCGGACTCGCCGATCAGCGCCACGACCTCGCCGGGGTTCACCGTCAGCGAGACGTTGCCGAGGATCGTGCGCCATCCGCCGCCCGGCGCGACGCCTTCGACCTCGATGTTGCTGATGTCGAGCACCGCGCCGATCATCTGAGGTCCTCGGGAATGCGCAGCGACTCCTCGTCGCTCAGCCAGTCGATGACCAGGTTGAGGCCGATGCCGAAAACGCCGATGGCAATCGCGGGCAGCAGAGCCGGAAGGTAGACGTCCTCCTGCAGCGAGCTGAGGTTCTCGCGCACAAGCAGCCCCCAGTCGGCGTCCGGCGGCTGAATGCCGAGCCCGAGGAAGCTGAGAGCGCTGATGAAGAGCGTCGAATAGGTCAGACGCAGGCCATACTCGACGCCGAGTGCGCGCCAGGAGTTGGGCAGCACCTCGGTCGCGAGGATCGCGAACATGCCGTGACCGCGCGCACGGGCCGCCTCGACGAACTGCAGCGCGGTGACGTTTCTGGCGATGGAGCGCGCGACTCGGACCACGCGTGGCAGCTGGATGATGGCGATGACCGCGATCAGAACCGGCAGGCTCGACGAAAGGCCGGCGACGACCAGCAGTCCGAGCATCAGAGGCGGAAAGGACAGGAGGATGTTGACGACGATATCGGTCAGGTCGTCGAAGATCCCGCCGACCTCGGCCGCGGCGAAACCCCATGCAGCACCCAGGACGAAAGCGATGGTGGTGGCGACGAAGGTCACGATGAGCGTGAAGCGGGCCCCGTAGAGCAGGCGCGAGAAGAGATCGCGACCGACCACATCGGTGCCGAGCAGGAAGGTACCGGGGGCCTCGAAGGGCATGCCGACGAGCCTGGAGGGCGGATGCGGGGCGAGCACCGGCGCAAGAAGCGCGGCCGCTACCGCAAGCAAGGTAATCGCGACGCCGATCGCGCCCGACATGTTGAACCGTGGCAGCGTCAAGATTGCCTGCCTCTCCTCACCCAGGACCGACATCAGGCGGCCTGTCCGATACGGGGATTGAGAACCGCCGCGCTCACATCCGCAAGGGTGTTGCAGAGAACGTAGACGGCGCAGAAGATCATGGCAGTGGCCTGAACGAGCGGAAGGTCGCGGTAGAAGATCGAATCGACCATCAGCTTGCCGAGGCCGGGATAGCTGAACACGACCTCGATCACGGCCACGCCGGAAATCAGGTAGCCGATGTTGAGAGCGATCACGCTGATGACCGGTCCGGCGGCGTTGGGCAAAGCGTGCCGAAACAGGATCCGCCACTTCGACGCGCCCTTGAGCAGCGCCATCTCGGCGTAGGGGCTGGCGAGCGCCTCCAGCAACGTCGCCCGCGTCATGCGGATCAGATGCGCGAGCATGGTGAAGACGATGGTCGCCATCGGCAGGAAGAGCTGCCAGCCCAGCAGCAGGGGATTGTGCCAGGCCGGCCGAGCGATGACGGACGGAAACAGCTTGAGCTCGACCGCGAGCACCACCACCAGGATTACCGCGATGACGAATTCCGGCACGGAGACCAGGAAGACACTCAGCGAGTTCAGCGTCCGGTCGAACAGGCTCTGGTTCCAAGCCGCAGAGAGCACGCCGAGTCCGATCGAGAGCGGTATGGCAACGAGCGCCGAATAGGCGGCCAGCCCGAACGTGTTCCAGAGCCGCGGCATGACCACATCAGCGACGTTCGCGCCGGTGGCGAGCGAGCTGCCGAGCTGGCCTGTGGCGAAGCCCGAGAGCCAGTGCACGTATCGCTGCACAACCGGCTGATCCAGCCCGAGCCGCTCGCGGATCGCCTCGACCATCTCGGGCGTGGCAGTCTGCCCCAGAATGGCCGATGCGACATCGCCCGGAAGGATCTCCGTGGCGGCGAAGACGATCATCGACGTGGCGACCAGCGTGAGAAGCCCGAAGAAGGCCCGCCTCAGGACGATTTGCGAGAGGTTGGACATTCCAAGCTCCGAAAAGGGCACAGGCCCCGTCCGCCTCGAATAGAGGCGGACGGGAAGCGTCAGGACTCGAGCCAGACATCCTGCCAGAGTGAGCTGCCGATCGACTGGCGCGGATGGGACTTGAAGTTCTGCACGCGGGTGGCGACGCCGTCGATCCAGGGCACGTAGACCGCGGCGATCTGGCTGCCGTCGGCTGCCAGCAGGTGCTGGGCGTCGCGCAGGATCACCTTGCGCTTCGCGTCGTCCAGCGTCTTCTTCGCCTCCGCGACCAGTGCGTCGAACTTCTCGTTGTAGAAGAAGGACTCGTTGTAGGGCGCGTTGGAGGTGTAGCCGGTCTCGAAGTAGGCGACGGCCGTCGGGCGGCTCGTCCATGATGAGGCGCACCAGCCCACCTTCATGTAGACGGCCGACCAGTAGCCGTCGGACGGGTCCTTGATGGCCTTCACGTTGAGGCCGTTCTCCTTCATCAGCTCTGCGAGAACGACCGCAGCGTTCGCGCCGCCGTAATTGCCGTCCGAGGTGTGCAGCTCGAAGACCGTGTTCTCGTGCCCGGTCTTCTTCAGGAGGGACTTAACGCGGTCGGGGTCGGCGGTCGGTACCGGTACGTCGTCGGCGAACATGGGATCGGTCGGCCATACGCCGGCATCGCGGCCGACGACACCCTGGCCGTCGAAGGCGAGATCGATCAGCCTCTGGCGGTCGAAGGACCACTTGATTGCGGTGCGCAGGTCGTTGTTGTCGAACGGCGCGACCTTGCCGTTCATCGGATAGGTGGCGTGCGCCGTGCCCGACTTGATCGAGGCGCGCGCGACACCGCTGGCCTCCACCTTCTTGACGGCCTTTGGGTTCAGCGTCTGGATCAGGTCGACCTCGCCGGACAGCAGCGCGTTCAGACGCGCGTTCTCGTCGCCTATGCCGATGCCTTCGAGCTCGTCGATGTAGGGGCGTCCCTCCATCCAGTAGCCGTCATGGCGCACGAAGGACGAGGGCAGACCGGGGGCGAACTCCTTGACCTTCCAGGGTCCGGTGCCGATCGCTTCCTTCGGGAACTCCTTTGTGGCCTCAGGCACGATGCACAGCGTGCGGGTCGTCAGGAAGGACGGGAACTCGGCGTTGGCACCCTTGAGGGTAAACACCACCTTGTCGGCGCCGTCGGCCTTGACGTCGAGGACGTCGCCCAGCGCCGCGGCACCCGGCGAGGCCACTTCCTTGTCCAGGATGCGCTGGAAGGAATAGAGCACGTCGGCCGAAGACATGGTCTTGCCGTTGTGGAAGGTGACGCCCTTGCGCAGCTGGAAGGTCCAGACCGTCGCGTCGGGACTGGCGGAGAAGGATTCCGCTAGCCAAGGCACCAGATTTCCGTCCGCGTCGAACTCGGTGAGCTTCTCGTAGATGAGGGCGTTGTTGGTAATGTCGGTGAAGGACAGCGCCTTGTGCGGATCAAGCGTGTCGGCGCTCGACGCGTCGTTGGTGGCGAAGCGCAGCAGCCCGCCCTTCTTCGGCTCGGCGGCTCGGGCCGGCGAGATGATCTCTCGGGCAAGCTGCGTCGCCGCAGCGACGCTCAGACCCATCGCGACCATGCCGGTGACGAAGTCGCGCCGTGACAGGCGCTGCGTGACGAGCTCACGCTTCAGGATATGCTTCAGATCCATCGCACCACTCCCCTTTGCAGACGTTTCGTCGGCGCGAGCCCACTTTTCGCCATCGGCCGAGAGGCTGGGAAACGGAGCCTGACTCACGCAAGGGCGGGGCTTCTGGCAGGATTTAGCGGCAGAAAAGCTTTGTGCACAATCGGCAACAACGTGAATATGTAATTTCCGTTTCGGCAACAAATCCGGACTGGGTCGGGCTGGTCACGTCGTCAGCTGACGCGCGAATTCAACGAATGCCCTGGCCTGCGGCCTGATGATCTGGCGGTGCGGCAGCACGGCGTAGATGTTCTTCGGCTTAACCTCGAATTCGGCGAGGACGGGAGCAAGGTCGCCCGACCTGAGGTCTCCATCGACATGGAACCGGTAGAAATTGCCGATGCCGGCACCCCTCAGGCAGGCCTGGCGGAGCAGTTCGCCATTGTCGGACAGGAGCCGGCTACGGACGTTGATCGCTTCCCAGCCTGTGCGCCTGCGCAGTACCCAATCCTCGGCCAGATCGGAGAAGCGGCTGGCGATGCAGTCGTACCGCTGCAGATCTTCGGGCGATTTCGGGCTGCCATGCGCCTCGATGTAGCCGGGCGAGGCGCACAGCACGCGCTCGCACTGTGCCAGCAGGATATGCGCGAGCTTGGATTTCGGGTCGCTGTCGAGCGCGATCGCCACGTCGACGCGGTCGCGGATCAGGTTCGGCGTGGCGCTGGTGACGATCACGTCCACTGACATGCCCGGATGATCGGCCAGGAACAGGTGAAGGTTTGGTCCGAGGATCGAGGCGGCGAAGGAGGGCGGTGCGACGACGCGCAGGTGCCCGCTCAGTTGCCGTTCCGAGGCGATCATCGCCGCGGCGCTGTCTATCTCGTTGAGGATGTTGACGCATCGCTCGTAGAAGCTTTCGCCCGCATCGGTGACGCTGACGAGGCGGGTGGTGCGATGCACCAGGGCGCTTCCCAGAGCCGCCTCCAGCGTCTTGACGTGCTTGGTGACCGAGGATGGCGCCAGGCGGAGCTGTCGCGCGGCCGACGAGAAGCTCTGCGTCTGAACGACTGCCACGAAGCAGCGCAACGCCATTATGCTCGCGTCGTTGAGCGGACTTCTGGGGAGGCCTCCCGCCACGCATCACCTCATTCTTCGCGTTCGGGAAATTATATTTTTTATTCTTTACTCGTTGTCAAGGCGCTCCCACGCGTTGTGAAGATGGGACATGACAACCGTCACGCTTACCTTCGACAATGGGCCGGAGCCCGATGTCACCCCCCTCGTGCTGCGGACGCTGCGCAGGCACGGGCTGCTTTCGACCTTTTTCGTCATCGGGGAGAAGCTGCGCGACCGGCGCAAGCTCAGCGAGGCCGCTCGCGCAGACGGTCACTGGATCGGCAACCACACATACACGCACATGATGCCGCTCGGGCAGGTTCGACAGGTCGGCAGCGCGCTGCGCGAGATCGAGCTGACGGATGCTCTGATCGGCGATCTTGCCCATCCGCGGCAGTTCTTCAGGCCCTTCGGAAATGGCGGCGACCTGGGCAGCGGTCTGCTGAACCGCGAGGCCCTCGCCTACCTGCAGGCGCGCGGTCACACATGCGTGCTCTGGAACGCCATTCCGAGGGACTGGGTCGATCCGCAGAACTGGGTCGAGCGGGCGCTCGAACTCTGCCGCGCCAGCACGCACACGCTTATGGTTCTGCACGACATCCCGACCGGAGCCATGAACCAGCTCGACAGCTTTCTCGGCCGCGCCAAGGACGAGGGAGCAGTTTTCGTGCAGGAGTTCCCGTCGCAATGCGTGATACTGGAACGGGGTCGGATCGTGCAGGATGTCAGGCCCTATCTGGGCGATTAAGACACCGGCCTGAAGTTGGGGGGAACCGTGTCGGTCGAGGCGAAGGCACATCCTGTGGAGAGCGGCATCAGGCTGCCTGCCGGCCTGCGTACCATCGCAGACGGGCTCGACCATCCGGAGTCGCTGTGCTGGTGCCCGCTTGCGCATTGCATGTATGCGGGCGGCGAACACGGGCAGGTCTATCGCGTCTCGCCAGGCGACGGCACGGCCATGCTCGTCGTACAGATTCCCGATGGCTTCATCCTCGGACTGGCAACGGACGGGTACGGGCGGATCTACGCCTGCGACATCGGAAACCGCCGTGTATGGCGCATCGAACCCGACGGCGGCGCGGCGCCCTATGGCGACGAGATCGCGTATCCGAACTATCCGGTGTTCGGTCCGGACGGGCGGCTCTATGTCAGCGATTCAGGGACATGGAAGGCGGATGACGGGGCGATCCACTGCATCGAACCGGGCGGGCGGACGAAAAGGCTCGAGACGCCGCCGCTCAGATTCCCTAACGGCATGGCGCTTAAGGACGATCGGCTCTACGTCGTCGAGTCGACGTTTCCGGGTGTCGTGCGGCTACCTCTGGCGGGCGGCACGCCGGAGGTTGTGGTCCGCCTCGACAGGGCCATTCCCGATGGCATCGCCTTCGACGCGGACGGCGATCTGTGGGTCGGCTGCTGGCAGCCGAACCGTATACTGCGGCTGTCGGCAGGGGGATCGTTGGAGACCGTCGCCGACGACTGGACCGGCATCCACGTGCTGACGCCGAACAACCTGGCATTCTTCGGTCCAGGGTTGGAGGAAGTCGCATTCCCGGCTCTCGGCGGCAATTTCATCCGTGCGTTCAGGCCAGGCGTGGCTGGCCGCTCGCTCCACTATCCGAAGGTGAGCCCATGATCTCGGCCGTCGTCACAGGTGCTGCCCGCGGCCTCGGCGCCGCGATCGTTCGGCGTATCGCGTCGCCGGATGTGCATGTCGTCGCCACCGACATCGATGCGGACGGATTGCAGGGGCTGGCGGCGTCGATCGCTCACCCGATCTCCACCCTGGTCGGGGACGTGCAGGACCCGCAGTCACATGTCGAGGCCGCGGATCTGGCCGAACGTGTGGCGCCGCTCGGGTGGTGGGTCAACAATGCGGGGATCGACGTGCAGGGGGCGGCGCATGAGGTAGAGCCGCGCGACTTGGAAAGCGCCCTCAGGATACTGCAGTACGGCCCGATGTTCGGAACATGCACGGCTGTAAGGCGCATGCTGCCACGCAGACGCGGAGCCATCGTCAACATCTCGTCGATACAGGCCTTTTCCCTGTGGCCGCGCTACTTCGTCTATGGCGCGGCAAAGGCGGCAATCACGGCAATGTCAAGAAGCGTCGCGGTAGACTACGGCCCCTACGGCATTCGCTGCAATGCCGTTCTTCCGGGTTCGATAGACACGCCGATGCTGGATGGGGTCCTGCCGCCTGGCTTGGGGCGCGATGAGGCATTGCGGCGCGAGGGCGAGGTGTCGCCGATGGGGCGGGTCGCTTCAGCCGACGAGATCGCCGCCGTGGTGGCGTTCCTGCTGTCGGACGACGCGTCCTATGTGAGCGGAACCGAAATCGTCGTCGACGGCGCGACAACCGCAAGAGGGTTTCCGACGCC
>LNFM01004546.1_pt1 | contig 30609 bp, 31 predicted proteins | sample 596031 | NCBI WGS metagenome assembly LNFM01 (sample SAMN04254537, study PRJNA301005) | activated carbon metagenome | isolation source: dual media filters at the Ann Arbor, Michigan drinking water treatment plant | place: USA: Ann Arbor
TGGTGTAGGTGACGGGCGGGCGCTTGGCGCGGCGCTCGATCATGGTGAACAGCAGGTCGGCGTAGGTATCGCCCTGCGGCGCGTGCAGCACGTAGTGCACGCCTTCCATCGCGGTGGCGACGCGCATCGCACCGATATGGGGGGGGCCTTCATAGGTCCAGAGCGCGAGCTGCATGGCGCTACACCGTCAGCTTGGCGTGGCGCAGCAACGGCCGCGCGAAAAGCTCGGCCAGATCGGCGGCCTGGTCGTAGCCCTGGATCGGCGTGAAGACGAGTTCGATGGACCACTTGGTGGTCATCCCCTCCGCCTCCAGCGGATTGGCGAGGCCCAGGCCACACACGGTCAGGTCCGGCCGCAGCGCGCGGCAGCGATCGAGCTGGCGGTCGACATGCTGGCCTTCGGACAGCGCGGTCGCCGCCGGCAGCAGCGCCAGTTCTTCGGCCAGATGCTCGCGATGCAGATAGGGTGTGCCGACTTCCGTCAGTACCATGCCGAGCTCACGCGACAGGAAACGCGCCAGCGGAATCTCAAGCTGGCTGTCCGGAAAGAAGAAGATGCTTTTGCCTTCCAGCCTTTGGCGAATTCGCCCGAGTGCCGCGGTGGCCCGCGCCGAGGCGGCGCCGGTGGCTTCCGCGATGCGCGCGGGCGAGGCGCCCCAGACTTCGGCCGCCGCCGTCAGCCAGGCGGTCGTGCCCTCCACACCCAGCGGAAAGGGCGCCGCGATGCGCTTCGCGCCGCGGGCTTCCAGCGCCCGGGCCGTGTCGTTCAGAAAGGGCTGCGCCAGCAGGTAGCGTGTGCCCGGACCCACCGCCGGCAGCTCCGCGGCACGACGGGATGGCAGGAAGCGCACCGGGCCCACGCCGAGTGCGGCGAAGATGCGGAGAAACTGGTCCTCCACCACCTCAGCCAGCGCGCCGACCACCAGCAGGGACCGCGCGGCGCCGGGTTCGGCCGGCATCTCGGGCACCAGGGAGGCGAGGCAGGCATCCTCGCCCTGGGTGAAGGTGGTCTCGATGCCGCTGCCCGAATAGTTCAGCACGCGAACCTGCGGCATGAAGCGCTGCGACAAGCGCTGCGCGGCGCGGGACAGATCGAGCTTGATCACTTCGCTGGGGCAGGAGCCGACGAGGAACAGCATGCGGATGTCCGGTCGCCGCTCCAGCAGCCGCGTCACCACGCGGTCCAGCTCCGCATTGCAGTCAGCCAAGCCGGCCAGGTCGCGTTCGTCGATGATGGCGGTGGCGAAGCGGGGTTCGGCGAAGATCATCACGCCGGCGGCGGATTGCAGCAGATGCGCGCAGGTCCGGCTGCCGACCACCAGGAAGAAGGCGTCCTGGATCTTGCGGTGCAGCCAGACAATGCCGGTCAGCCCGCAGAACACCTCGCGCTGGCCACGCTCCCGCAGCACGGGCGCATCGGCGCAACCAAGCTGGGGCAGGGCGGCCGCGGCGCTCATGCCGCCACGCCGCGAGAGGTTGCGCGGGCTTCATCGAGCCGTGCGGCGCGCAGCTTCAGCAGGAACTGCGCGGCGTTGACGACGTAGGCGGCGTAGGCGGCGAGTGCCAGTAGCATCTGGCCCTGCCCGTCCCCGAAGCCGGTGAAGACGGCCAGCAGGTAGGCGCTGTGCAGCGCCAGCACCAGCATGCTGAAGACGTCTTCCCAGAAGAAGGCCGGGGCGAACAGGTAGCGGCCGAACACCACCTTCTCCCACACGCAGCCGGTGACCATGATGGTGTAGAGCAGCGCCGTCTTCACCACGACGGAGGCGGTGGCGACCGCCAGCCCATCCCCGGTGGCGAGGAAATTCAGCACCAGGCCGAGGCTCACCAGGAATACGGCGAACTGGATCGGCGCCAGGACACCCTGCACCAGGGTCCAGGGCGTGGCATCGCGCCGCCGGCGCTCCTCGGCGGTGTAAAGCGGCCGGCGGGCGGCCTGCTCCCGCCCCTGGGCCTCCCGATTGTGGCGCGCCGCACGGCCGGAGGTGGCCCCCCAGGGTGACGCATCCAGTGCGTCAAGCAGTCCAGACAACCCGTTCATTGTAAGCATGGCTTGACAACCCTCCGTCAAAGGCGGTCCGCTGTCCGCAGACGGCTGCCGTGGCCCCTGGCCGACAGCCCGCGATGGGGGAAATGTCCGAGAAGATTGCGCTTGTTGGCCCGCTTGGCCGCCTTCCTGCGCATCTGTTTCTCTCCCACACCGTGCTTGTTCAGGGAGGCTAGAGGCCCGGCGCTCACAGTGTCAAGCACGATTGACGTAAATCGCGGTTGACAGAGGAAGGCGCCGGCATTCAGATATGAAGCACCGGAGGGGGCGATGTCCGCGAAGCCAATGATGGCAACACAGCACATGGCGGAAAGCGCCAGCCAGGCGCAGGAGGCAGGGTCCGCCCCGCATTCCGGCCTTGGCCGCGATACCGCCGGCGCCGAAAGGTGGTCGCCACCGGCCAGCCCGCGTGCGCCCCCCGCCCGTATCCGTCCGGCGAGCGCCGAGCGCCGTCGTGTCGCCCTGCTGGCCCGCACCCTGGAGACGGAGGTGATCCCCCGCCTGGTGCTGTCCCGGCGCGAAGCCAATACGCCCGCCTACATCGACAGCCCCGGCGCCAGCATGCCGCAGCCGGAGGATGTCTCCGTCGTTGCCGGCCTGGCCCTGCAGGGTGACCTCAGCGGCGCGCTCGCCTATGTCGGCGGCCTCACCGCGCGCGGCATGCCGCTGGAGCGGATCTATCTGTACCTGCTGGCCCCGGTGGCCCGGCATCTCGGCGAGATGTGGGAACAGGATCGCTGCGACTTCACGGCCGTCACCATCGGCCTCTGCTGCCTGCAGCAGGTGGTGCTGGAGAACAGCCCGGCCTTCCAGCCGCGACTCGGCCGCGGCGATGTGGAACGCCGGATCCTGCTGGCCCCGGTACCGGGTGAGCAGCACAGCTTCGGCCTGGTGATGGTCGGCGAATTCTTTCGCCGTCAGGGGTGGGAGGTTTCCTCCGGCACCGGCACCACGGCGAAGGAATTGTCGGCGGTGGTGCGGCGGCAGTGGTTCGCCGCCATCGGCTTCTCGATGGCCAGCGAGGATCATCTGGAGGTCCTGGCCACCACCATCCGGGCGGTGCGACGCGCCTCCCGCAACCCACAGATCGGGGTGCTCGTCGGCGGACGGGTCTTCGTCGAGCGGCCGGAGCTCGCCGCGCTGGTGGGGGCGGATGCGACAGCGGCAGATGGTCAACAGGCGGCGCTGAAGGCGGAGACGCTTCTGGCTCTGCTGATGCGTGAAGCCTAGAGCCGGGCACCCCCCGGCAGGATGTGTATGACGACGTGTGGATGCTCAGGAGGCTTGGCTGGGGAGGGGACCCTCGGGATGAAGGACGCAATGGTTCGTGAAATCGTTCGCTACCCCCAGGATTTCGCTCGGCCCACTCGATGCGGATGCCACCGCAGGGCTGATCACGGCAGCCGCGGATGTTGCGCTCGTGCTTGATCAGGCGGGCATCATCCGGGACATCGCCTTCAGCCAGGAAGATCTGGCGCGGGAATTCGATGGCCCCGATACCCTGCTCGGCCGCGCCTGGAGCGAGACGGTGGCGAAGGACAGCCGCGTCAAGGTCGAGGCCATGCTGGCACGCGACCCCCCAAAGGATCCGACGCGAGATGCGGCCCGCTGGCGCCACATCAACCAGGTGACGACGCGCGGTGCGACCATCCCGCTGCTATGTTCCGTGGCGCCACTCGGCGATGCCGGCCGGCACGTGGTGTTCGGGCGGGACCTGCGGCCCCTTTCGCAGTTGCAGCAGCGCATGGTCGAGGTGCAGCAATCCATGGAGCGGGACTATTCCCGCCTGCGCCAGGCCGAAACCCGCTACCGCCTGCTGTTCCAGATGGCGATGGATCCCGTGCTGATCCTGGACGCGGACCAGCAACGCATCCTGGAGGCGAACCCGGCCGCACAGCGCCTGTTCGGCCGCAATGCGCGGCGCAGCACCACCCGCACGCTGTCCGAGATCTTCGAGCCGGCGGACCGCCCCGTGGTGCAGGCGCTGCTGGCCAGCGTCCGCAGCGCCGGCCGCGCGGATGACGTGACAGCGCATCTGGCCGAGAGTGGGGAGGCGATGCTGGTCTCCGCCTCCACCTTCCGGCAGGAAGCGGGGCTGCTGTTCCTGGTGCGGCTATCCGCGCCGGCCCAGATCGGCGCCGCGCTGCCCGATACGCAGGCCCGGATGCTGAAGGTGGTGCAGGTCGCACCCGATGGCTTCGTCGTCACCGATGACAGCGCCCATGTGCTGACCGCCAACGCCGCCTTCCTGGAGATGGCGCAGCTGGCGCATGAGGAGCAGGCGCGGGGGGAGACGCTGGACCGCTGGATCGGCCGGCAGGGCGTGGAGCTGGATGTGCTGCTTTCCAACCTCCGCAGCCGAGGCGCTGTCCGCCTCTATACCACTATGCTGCATGGCGCGTTGGGCGGGCAGGTGGAGGTGGAGATTTCCGCCGTCTCCGTGATGAATGAGGGGCAGTCCTGCTTCGGCTTCCAGCTTCGCGACATCGGCGCGCGCACCCGCCCGGCGATGCGCGCCGCGGATGGCGCGACGCGGTCCGTGGAACAGCTTACGGAGCTCATCGGCCGCGTGCCGCTGAAGGACCTGGTGCGGGAAGCCACCGACGCCATCGAGCGTCTCTGCATCGAGGCGGCGTTGGAGCTGACCGGCGACAACCGCGCCTCCGCCGCCGAGATGCTCGGGCTGAGCCGCCAGAGCCTGTATGTGAAGCTGCGGCGCTACGGCCTTGGTGATCTCGATGACCAGCAGGCATAGCGGGATGACCAATCCGGCGACCAATGTTGGCATTGCTGCGCCCCAGCCTGCACCGCGCCTTCAGCCGGCGGCGGTGCTGGAGCTGTTGAAGCCGGTCACCTGGTTTCCGCCGATGTGGGCCTTCGGCTGCGGCGTCGCGGCCTCCGGCGTCAATGTGCTGGAGAATTTCCCGCTCATCGCGCTCGGCGTGCTGCTGACGGGTCCGATGGTCTGCGGCATGAGCCAGGCGGTGAATGACTGGTTCGATCGCCATGTGGACGCGATCAACGAGCCGAACCGGCCGATCCCCTCGGGCCGCATGCCCGGCCTATGGGGGCTGTATGTCGCCATCGCCTGGACGCTGGCCTCGTTGGCGATCGGCCTGGCGCTCGGCCCTTGGGGCTTTGCCGCGACGGTGCTGGCGGTGGTGATGGCCTGGATCTATTCGGCGCCGCCGCTGCGGCTGAAGCAGAATGGCTGGTGGGGCAACCTGGCCTGCGGCCTGTCCTATGAGACGCTGCCCTGGATCACCGCCGTGGCGGCCGTGCTGTACGGCCTCGGCGCGCATGGGATCATGACGCTGAACGACTTCAAGTCGATCGAGGGCGATACCCGCTTCGGCCTGCGGTCCCTGCCCGTCATTCTCGGTGCGCCACGCGCCGCGCGCGTCGCCTGCCTGTTCATGGCGGTGCCGCAGGCGGTGGTGGTGGCGCTGCTGGCGATGTGGGGCATGCCGGTCGCGGCCTTGCTGGTTGCCGCCTCCCTGCTGGCGCAGATCGCCCTGATGCGGAAGCTGCTGCGCGACCCGCGCGGGCTGGCGCCCTGGTACAACGGCACCGGCATCACCCTTTACGTCGCGGGCATGATGGCCGCGGCGGTGGCACTCGCCCCATGAACACGACCCTTCCCTCCCTCGGCTGGCTTGGCATCATCCGCCTCGGCCTGGTGCAGACGGCGCTGGGTGCCGTGGTGGTGCTGACGACCGCGGCGCTGAACCGGGTGATGGTGGTGGAACACGCGCTGCCCGCCACGCTGCCCGGCATTCTGGTGGCGCTGCATTACGCGGTGCAGATGCTGCGGCCGCGGCTTGGCCATGGCTCGGACCAGGGCGGGCGGCGCACGCCCTGGATCATCGGCGGCATGGCGGTGCTGGGTCTCGGTGGCGTGCTGGGGGCGGTGGCGACGGCGTGGATGGGCACGGCGTTGATCCCCGGCATCGCGCTGGCCGTCCTCGCCTTCCTGCTGGTCGGCATCGGTGTCGGCGCGGCAGGGACATCCCTGCTGGTGCTGCTGGCCGCGCGGGTTGCGCCGGCGCGGCGGCCGGCGGCGGCCTCCCTGGTCTGGATCATGATGATCGCGGGCTTCGTGCTGACCACGGCCATCGCCGGGCGGCTGCTGGACCCCTATTCGGGCATGCGGCTCGTCGCGGTCTCCGCCGGCGTGTCCGTCATTGCCTTCCTGCTGGCGCTGTTCGCCGTGATGGGCATCGAGGGCAAGACCCGCGCCGCGCCGCCGCCGGCCGCCCGCACCGCCTTCCTGCCCGCGCTTCGGGAAGTGTGGGCGGAGCCGGTGGCGCGGCATTTCAGCATCTTCGTCTTCGTCTCGATGCTGGCCTACAGCGCCCAGGACCTGATCCTGGAGCCTTTCGCCGGCACCGTCTTCGGCATGTCCCTGGGCGAGACCACCCGGCTTTCTTCCGTGCAGAATGGGGGCGTGCTGGCCGGAATGATCCTGGCCGCCGTCATCGGCACCCTGTCCGGCGGCCGCGTCGCGGTGCTGCGGGGCTGCATCCTGGCCGGCTGCATCGCCGCCTGCGCAATGCTGGTGGTGCTGGCCAGCGCCGGCATGGCGGCGGGGGAGAATTTCCCGCTGCGGGAGGTCTTCTTCGCCCTCGGCCTGGCCAATGGCGCCTTCGCCGCGGCCGCCATCGCCGCGATGATGCAGCTCGTCTCCCAGGGGGCGGAAGGGCGGCAGGGCGTGCGGATGGGCATGTTCGGCGCGGCGCAGGCCATTGCCTTCGGCGCCGGCGGGCTGGCCGGCACGGTGGTGCTGGATCTCGGCCGGCTGCTGACCGGCAGCGCCGGCGGTGGCTACGTCACGGTATTCCTGGCCGATGCGGGGCTGTTCCTCGTCGCGGCACTACTGGCGCTGCGCATCGGGCGCGCGCCAGGGCGACAGACCAGCACGGGCAATGTCCCGGCGCTGATGGGGAGGCAACGGGCATGACCCTCACGATGCAGGAATACGACGTCGTCGTCGTCGGCGGTGGCCCCGCCGGTGCCACCGCGGCGCATGACCTGGCCCGGCAGGGCCGCAGCGTGGCGCTGCTGGACAAGGCGGGGCGCATCAAGCCCTGCGGCGGTGCCATCCCGCCGCGCCTGATCCGCGACTTCGAGATCCCGGACCATATGCTGGTCGCCAAGGTCAATGCGGCGCGCATGATCTCGCCTTCCGACCGCGAAGTGGACATGCCGATCGATGGCGGCTTCGTCGGCATGGTCGAACGCGAGCCCTTCGACGAATTTTTACGAGTTCGCGCCGCGGAATCCGGCGCCACCCGCCTGACCGGCAGCTTCGAACGGATCGAGCATGACGCGGATGGCGTCGCCATCGTCGCCTTCACGGCCAAGGGTGCGACGGAGGAAACCCGCATCCGCGCCCGCTGCATCATTGGCGCCGATGGCGCGCGCAGCGCCGTGGCCAAGCAATCCGTGAAGGGCGCGGAGAAGATCCCCTGCGTCTTCGCCTACCACGAGATCGTCGAGGCGCCGACGACAGAGGCGCCCAAGTATGACGCCAAGCGCTGCGACGTGTTCTACCAGGGCAAGCTCTCGCCAGATTTCTATGCCTGGATCTTCCCGCATGGCGACAAGGTCTCCATCGGCACCGGTTCGGCGAATAAGGGCTTCTCGCTGCGGGGCTCGGTGACCGAACTGCGCGCCTCCACCGGCCTCGACAAGATGCGGACCATCCGGCGCGAGGGTGCGCCGATCCCGCTGAAGCCGCTGAAGCGCTGGGACAATGGGCGGGACGTGGTGCTGGCCGGGGATGCGGCGGGGGTGGTTGCACCTTCGTCCGGCGAGGGCATCTACTACGCCATGCTGTGTGGCCGCCTGGCCGCCGATGCCGCCGCCGAATTCTGCGCCACGGGCCGCGCCAGCGCGCTGCGGACGGCACGGAAGCGTTTCATGAAGGCGCATGGCCGCGTCTTCCTGATCCTCGGGATCATGCAGTATTTCTGGTACTCGTCGGACAAGCGCCGCGAGAAGTTCGTTGCGATCTGCCAGGACAAGGACGTGCAGCGCCTGACCTGGGAGGCCTACATGAACAAGGAACTCGTGCGGAAAGATCCTTTGACGCACATCAAGATATTCTTGAAGGACATGGCGCATCTTGTCGGCCTCGCGGGGCCACGCCTGGACCGGACTGCCGCGACCTCGCGTGGAGACGCCTGACCATGCTGCTTTCTTCCCTCGATTCCACTGGTCCCCAGGGCCTTCGCCAACGCGGCGCCATCCATGGCCATTCGCCGCAGCACCGGCATTCCACCCGCACCCTGCCGCTGAAGGTGGGCACCCGCGGGTCGCCGCTGGCGCTGTGGCAGACCCGGCATTTCCTCGGCCTGATCACCAAGGTCTGCCCGCTGCTGCGGGAGGTGAAGGCCTTCGAGGAATGCATCATCGCCACCTCCGGCGACCTGGTGCAGGACCGTCGGCTGGCCGATATCGGCGGCAAGGGCCTGTTCGCCAAGGAAATCCATGAGGCGCTGCTGGATGGGCGGGTGGATTTCGCCGTCCACAGCATGAAGGACCTGGAGACGGAACTGCCGCCCGGCATCGTCCTGGCCTGCGCCCTGAAGCGCGAAGACAGCCGGGACGCCATCGTGCTCGGCCCGACCTGCGCCGGTGGCGCCTCGGACGACCCCTATGCCTGCCTGCCGCAGGGTGCGCTGATCGGTACCGCCTCGATCCGCCGGCAGAGCCAGTTGCTGCACGCCCGGCCGGACCTCCAGGTGGAGATCATCCGCGGCAATGTGCAGATGCGGCTTGCCAAGGTGCGGGCGGAAGGCGGGCCGCAGGCCTCGCTGCTCGCCATCGCCGGCTTGAAGCGCATGGAGATGGAGCACGAGGCGGCGGTGGTGCTGGATGCGGAGACCATGGTGCCGGCCGCCTGCCAGGGCATCGTCGGCGTCACGGTCCGTGCCGACGACGTGGAGCTGCGCGAGCTGCTCTCGGCCATCGAGGACCGGGACGCCGCCTGCGTCAGCGCCGCCGAACGCGCCCTGCTCGGCTCGCTCGATGGCTCCTGCCGCACGCCGATTGGCGGCCATGCCCAGCTTCTCCCGGACGGGTCGCTGCACCTCACCGGGCTGGTGGCGCGCGCCGACGGGTCCTTCCTGCTGAAGCGCAAGCTATGGGGCGCGCCGGCCGATGCGGCCGCCATGGGCCGCGAATTGGGCGACAGCCTGCGCAAGGACAGCCCGGCCGATATCTTCGGCTGAGCGGGACGGCGGGACGGGGGCTGTGGCCCCCTTCCCGTCACCAGGCTTGTAATTGCGAATGATTCGCATCATTTAGGTCGCACCCTGCCGCAGGACGACCATGCCCGAAGCCCCTTTCCCACCTGCCGCGAATGCGGCGGTGCGCGCGCTGCTCGCTCGCGCCTCCGTCCCGCCCCGCCAGTTGCACGACCCCGCGCCGGATGCCGCGGCGCTGTCGCTGGCGGTTGCCGCCGCGGCGCGCGCGCCGGATCATGGCGGATTGCGCCCCTGGCGCTTCGTCGGCATCCAGGGCGAGGCCCGCACCGCCTTCGGTGAGCTTCTCGCCCAGTCCATGCAGGCCCGTGCGCCCGACACGCCGGCGGCGCGGCGCGACCTGGAACGGCTGAAGCCGCTGCGGTCCCCGCTGCTGGTGGCCGCCGGCGCCGCCATCCGGACCCATGCCAAGATCCCGACCTGGGAGCAGGAGGCCACCGCCGCCGCCGGCATCATGAACTTCATCAATGCGCTGGATGCGATGGGCTTCGGCTGTTGCTGGCTGTCCTCCGCCGCCCTGCAGGACCCGATGATCAAGGCGGCGCTGGGCTTCGCGGAGACGGACCGGCTGCTCGGCTGGATCTATGTCGGCACGCCGGAGGCCGAGCGCCCGCGGCCGGAGCGCCCGGCGCCGGAGGGCTTCTGGCGGGACTGGCAGCCGGGATGACCGCGACCGACCCCGCGCGCTGCATCCCAATCCTCGCCTCCCTGAACCTGGCGGAGACGCTGGCATTCTACCGCGACCAGCTCGGCTTCACCGGGGAGACCCATGGCGATTATGCCATCCTGCGGCGGGAGGCGATGGAGCTGCATTTCTGGCTCACCACGGATCGCATGCATGCCGAACACACCGCCTGCTACATCCGCGGCGGCCAGGTGCCGGCGCTGCATGCGGAATTCGCGGCGCGCGGCGTGCCCGGCCTGTCGCCCTTCGCGCTGCGCAACTGGGGCATGCACGAATTCCACCTGATCGACCCGCACGGCAACCTGCTGCGCTTCGGCTGCGCAGAGGTCTGATCAGGCCTCGGTGAGCCGCCCCAGCCCCGGGGCGAGCTCCGGGAAATGCTCCGCCGCCGCTTCGAACAGCAGCGCGCCGATCCGCAGATAGCCCCAGCCGGTGAAATGCACGCCGTCCTCGGCGCGGAACACCCGCGTCGTTGCCGGAAGTGGCACGGCGGGCAGGAAGCGGCCCTCGGCATCGCTCGTCGCCTCCCAGGTATCCACCCAGATGGCGCCCGCCGCCTCCGCCGCCGCCTGCTGGATGGCGTTGAGCTGCCGCACCGCGCCGGCGAACTGTGCCTCCCGCATGTTGGGCAGGCCGAGCCAGACGGCGCGGGCGCCGGCCTCGGTGGCATGGGTCACCATCTCCGTCACCCGCCGCGCGTAGTGCTCGGCATAGCCGGGCGTGCCGAAGCGGTGACGCGTGCGCTCCTCCCGCACCACCAGCGGGCGGAAATCATTGGCGCCGATCCAGAACACCGCGAGCTGCGGCTGATGCGTCACCGCCAGGTCGCGGGTCACCGCGGTCCAGTCATGCTCATCGGTGCGGGTCACACCTGTGGCGTGCAGCGTGCCGTTGATGATGCGCGGCGTCGGCCTCCGGCGCAGCACGGGGTTGAGCGACAGGAACAGGCCCTGCGCCAGCGAATCGCCCAGGAACAGCAGGTCCAGCCGCTCCGGCGCCGTCACCGTGTCGGCTGCGGCGGATACGCCCAGGCCACAGGCCGCCCCGGCCAGCAACAGATGGCGACGCCCCAGCGGCGTGTCCCGGAACGACTTGATATGGGAAGAATTGCGACGCGACCGCATCCGGGACTCCGCACGCACGGGGAACTGCGTCACACTAGCAGTTGAATGTGAACAGGATAAGGACAACCAGCGCGGTATGTTGAAACGACGCGGCCTCTTGGCGTGCCTGGCGCTGCCCCTGCTGGCCGGATGCCGCAGCCAACTCGTCCCGACAAGCTCTGCGGCCGAGGCCGCGAGGCGGGCGGAGGGGCTGGAGGCCGCCCCCGACCCCGCCTTCGAGGCGCTGCTGCCCGCCAGTGCCGGCGACAATCCCCTGGCCCCGCTGGGCGCGGCACTTCGCGCGCTGGAGGGTGGCGCCCAGGGCCGCGCGCTGGTGCTGCTGCTGGGCGACAGCCACATCGCCTTTCCCCGCCTGGCGGAACGGCTGCGGGACCAGCTTCAGGCTCGCTTCGGCGCCATCGGCCCGGGCCGCATGACACCCGGCCGGGCGCAGCGCGGCTTCCTGCCCGCGGGCCTGACCCTGGAGCAGGAGGGTGAATGGACGACGGCCCATGCCCTGCGCGCCGCCACTCCCGGCCCCTTCGGCCTGTCCGGCTATCGCCTGGCGGGCTCACGCGCCGGCGACCGGATCGGGCTGCGGGCGAGCGACCCGCGCGGCTTCGACCGGCTGCACCTGGTGCTGCAATGCGGACCCGACAGCGGCAGCTTCCGGGTGCTGAACACCGGCATCGCCGACCTGTCGCGCGTTACCCGCACCGCCCGCCCGACCACGCGCATCATCCGCCTGGACCTCGCCCCCGGCAGCCGGGAGGTGGCGCTGGAGCTGTTGGGCGATGGCCCCGTCGATCTGCTGGGCTGGGGCGTGGACCGGCGCGGCAATGGCGTGCTGGTGGAGGCCTTCGGCATCAACGGCGCCACCCTCGCCACGCTGGACAATCGCGACCCGGGCATCCTGGCGCGGGAGCTGGCGGTGGCGCCGCCGGCACTCATCATCCTGGAATACGGCACAAACGAAGCGACGGACCGGGATTTCGACGCCGCCGCCTATGGCCTGGCCCTGTCCCGCCGCATCGCCGCGCTGCGCGCCGCCAGTCCGCGCAGCGGTATCCTGCTGATGGGCGTGCCGGATGCGGGCCGCCCGATCCAGCGCGGGCGCGGGGCCTGCCCTGTCACGCCGCTGCCCGCCCTGCAGGCCGTGCGCGCCACGCAGCGCCGTGTCGCAGCCAGCGAGCGGGTGGGCTTCTTCGACTGGTCGGCGGAGGTGACGCAGGATGTGTGCCGCCTGCCGCGTCTGGTGCAGGCCAGTCCGCCGCTGATGCGGCCGGATTTGGTGCATTTCACCGTCGATGGCTACCGCCTGACCGCCGACAGGCTGCACGCGCATCTGCTGCGCGGCGCCGGCCTCGGCCCCGCCGGGGCCTGAAGCCGGGCCATGCTGTTTCCGACCGGTCTGTTCGCGATCTTCTTCGCCGCGGTCTTCGCCGGCCATTGGCTGCTGGTGCGCTTCCTGCCGGCGCTGGTGCTGCCCTTCCTGCTGCTGGCGAGCTTGGTGTTCTACGCCGCCTTCAGCCTGCCCTTCTGCCTGGCGCTGCTCGGGGTCGGGCTGTGGACCTGGGCCGTCGGGCGCTGCGTCGGCGCGGGATGTGGGCGCGGCTTGCTCTGGCTCGGAGTCGCCGGGGTCCTGCTGTGGCTAGGCTGGTTCAAGTATGCCGGCTTCCTGCTGCGGGAGACCTCGCCGATTGCCGTGGCGCTCGGCCTGCCACCGCTGCCGATGCCGGAGATCCTGCTGCCGGTCGGCATCTCCTTCTACGTGTTCCAGGCCATTTCCTACATGGTGGATGTGCATCGCGGCGATGCGCCGGCCGAGCGGTCCCCCATGAAGGTGCTGGTCTACCTCACCTTCTTCCCGCATCTGGCGGCCGGCCCCATCGTCCGCGCCGCGCGCTTCCTGCCGCAGCTCCACGCCCTGCCGGACCGCGCGCGCGTGCCGGTGGTGATGGGTGGGCTGCTGATCCTGGGTGGCCTCGCTAAGAAGATGCTGCTGGCGAATGAGCTGGCGACCGGGCTGGTGGACCCGGTGTTCCGTGACCCCGGGGCCTGGGGGGCGATCGACATCCTCCTCGCCTGCTATGGCTATACGATTCAGATCTGGCTGGATTTCTCCGGCTATTCGGATATGGCGATCGGACTGGCGGCGCTGCTCGGCTACCATTTCAGCAAGAATTTCGGCCAGCCCTTCCGCGCCCTGACCCTGTCCGAGTTCTGGCGGCGCTGGCACATCTCACTCTCGACCTGGCTGCGGGACTATCTGTTCAAGCCGCTCGGCGGCAGCCGCGGGGGCGAGGGCCGCACCCGGCGCAACCTGCTGCTGACCATGCTGCTCGGCGGCATCTGGCACGGCGCGGCCTGGACCTTCGTGCTGTGGGGGGCGCTGCACGGGCTGGCGCTGGTGGTGGAGCGTGCGCTGGGCGGCCGCGCGGTGCCGGCCTCGCCGGCCGGGCGGGTGCTGCGCTGGGCGATCACCTTCCACATCGTGGTCGTGGCCTTCGTGCTGTTCCGCGCGCCGGACCTGGCGACCGTCGCCGCCCTGGTGCAGGGGATTGTCGATGGCGCGCCTGATTCAGCCCAAGGGGCAGCAACCACGCCGCGGCTGCTGGCGATCATCGCAATCGGCCTCGGCCTGCATTTCGTGCCGCCCAATCTGCGCCAACGGCTGGAGGATGCGCTGCGGCCATGGCCGGCGCCGCTGCTCGGCCTGGTCTTCGGCCTGGCGATGCTGGCCATCATCCTGGCGGCGCCGGAGGGTGTGGCGCCCTTCATCTATTTCCAGTTCTGACGGGGGATCGCGATGCGCCAGCCCTGGCTCGAGGCCCAGCCAAACCCTCTGCCGGATGATTTCTCCCCGCGCAGCGCCACGCGCGGTGCCGGCGCCACGGCCTGGGTGGTGGGCCTGGCCCTGCTGGTCTTCGCCGCCGGGCGGTCCGGCGCCGTGCTGGATGCGGCCTATGGGCTGCCGCTGGCGCCGGGTACCGAGACATTGATCGCCCTGGCGGAAGCATGGGACGCGGCGATGGTCGCACTTGGCATTCCGCCCTTCGTGGCAGCGGCAGCAGCGGCGCTCGCCGTGGGGCGCTGAGCCATCATGCCCTGCAACCCCTGCCACCAGGCGCGGTAGCCCGCTGCCGTCGGGTGGACGCCATCGGAGGTGGGGTATTCGCAGCGGGAGACACGTCCGCGATGCAGCGCCGGCAGATGCGCCAGCGCCGCATCGGCCTGAAGCTGACTGTCCAGCAGCGCCCGGTCCAGCAACCGGCTGGCCGATTCCAGCGCCATATCGCGGGCGAAGCAGCCCGGCGTGGCCCAAATGATGCGCTCTGCCGGCCAGCGTTCCATGATCGCGGCGATCTGCCGCGGATAGGCCTCCGCCGCCTCCGGCCCCAGGCCGCGCAGATCATTGGTGCCGAAGACCAGCACCAGCCGGCCGGTGCAGCGCGGCGTCTGCTGCCGCAGCCAGGGCAGGCCGGCGCCGTTCTGGGCGATCACCTCGAAGCCGGCAGCGCGGGCATGCGGCGCCATGCCGACCGCCAGGCTGTCGCCCAGCAGCACATCCGGGCAGGCCCAGGCTCGCCCGGCCAGCAGCATTCCGAAACCCAGGCTCACCAGCCACCGCATCAAGCGCCGCATGCTCCTCCGTACCCTCGCCGCATGCCACCGCAGGCATGAACCGGGCGTGAACCGCGTCTTGCATCGATGGATGCGGCGCGCCCATATCCTGCTGATGGACCTCGAAATGGACCTCGATTTTTCCGAGGCGGAAATTCGCCGCTACTCGCGCCACATCCTGCTGGAGGAGGTTGGCGCGACCGGCCAGGCGAAGCTGCGCGCGGCGCGGGTGTTGCTGGTCGGCGCCGGCGGCCTTGGCTCGCCGCTGGCGCTGTATCTCGCCGCGGCGGGTGTGGGAACCCTCGGGCTGATCGACGACGACCGGCTGGAGCTGTCCAACCTCCAGCGCCAGGTGGCGCATGACACGGCCCGCATCGGCCGCAACAAGGCCGAGAGCGCCGCCGAGACCATCGCCGCGCTGAACCCGGAGACGCGGGTGGAGGTGCATGCCCGGCGGCTCGATGCCGAATGGGCCTGGGCCAATATCGGCCGCTACGACCTGGTCTGCGACGGCACGGACAACTTCGCCACGCGCTTCCTGCTGGGTGATGCCTGCCACCTGCTCGGCCGCCCGCTGGTCTCCGCCGCCGTGCTGCGCTTCGAGGGGCAGCTTTCGGTGTTCCGGGGGCATGAGGGCGCGCCACACCCCTGCCACCGCTGCCTGCACCCGGAACCCCCGCCGGAGGGGCTGGTGCCCACCTGTTCCGAGGCGGGCGTATTGGGCGCCGTGACCGGCGTGATGGGCACGTTGCAGGCGACGGAGGTGCTGAAGCATATCCTGGGCATCGGCGAGAGCCTGTCCGGCCGCCTGCTGCTGTGGGATGCGCTGGACATGCGCTTCCGGACCGTGAAGCTGCGGCGCGACCCGGCTTGTGCGCTCTGTGGCGAGCAGCCTTCCATCCACGACCTGTCCGCCCACGCCGCCCCCGCCGCGCCGGCCTGCGCGGTTTGATGGCGAAGCCTGCGGATCGTCGCCGATCCGTCCCGACGCGCCGGCACTTCGCCTGGCTGCGCGCCATTTGGCGCGGCGCCCATCCAGGCGCTCACCCGCCTTCGGCGGGCGCAGGTCGCACCCCATGGGCTTTGGCATGAACCAGCCACTCGGCATCCTGCTGCTGTCCGGCGCCCATGACCGCGCGCATTACGCCCTGGTCCTGGCCACCGGCGCGGCGGCGGTGGGGCGGGAGGTGATCCTGTTCGCCAGCAATGCAGGCTGCCGCCTGTTCCTCGACCCCTCCCCCCTGCTGGCCGATGCGCGGGAGGGGCTGCTCGCCAAACGCGGCGTCGCCACCCTGGGCGAATTGCTGGAAGCCGCGGCCGAACTCGGCATCCGCCGCATCGCCTGCGAGGCCGGGCTGAAGGCGGAAGGTATCGCGGCGACCAGCCTGGCGCCGGGGGTGGAGGTGGCCGGCGTGGTCACCTTCCTCGGCGCGGTGGGCCAGGGGCAGATCGCCGCACTGTAGCGCGGTCAGGCCTTCTCGCCGGGCGCCACCTCATCCCGCCCATCGCCGATGGAGGGCGGCGGCTCGACCACGCCACCCACCGGCGCCTTGCGTCGGCTGCCGATGCGGCCGGTCCAGGCGCGGGTGAACTCGGCGCCCAGCAGGAAGACCTGCGCCGAATAATACACCCACAGCAGCACCACGATCAGCGCGCCGGCCGCGCCATAGCGCGCCGCGATGCCGCTGCCGCCGAGGTACCAGCCGATCAGCACGCGCCCTATGGTGAACAGGAAGGCAGTGACCAACGCGCCCACCGCCACGTCCCGCCAGCGCAGCCGCCGGTCCGGCAGCACCTTGTAGATCGCGGCGAACAGCAGCGCGGTCAGCAGGAAGGACACGCCCATGTTCATCGCCCGCATCACCGGGGCGAATTCCGGGAACATCATGTCCGTCCACGCACCGAGTGCCGCCAGCAGCGCGCTCGCGATCAGGGACACCAGCAGCAGGAAGCCGGTGGCGCCCACCAGCCCCATGCTCAGCAGCCGGGCGCGCAGCAGGTAGGACACCGACATGGACGGCTCGGTCGTCTTCCAGATGGCGTTCAGGGCGCCCTGCAGTTCGGCGAAGACGCCGCTCGCCGTGATCAGCAGCACCACCAGGCCGACCAGGGCCGGCACGCCGGTACCCTCCAGCCCGCCAGCATCACGAACCATGGTCTGCACGGCGCTGGCGCCCTGGCGGCCGACCAGCGCGACGAGCTGTTCGTCCACCGCGCCCTGCACGATCGCCTCACCGAAGAAGACACTGGCGATGCCCACCGCCACCACCAGCAGCGGCACCAGGGAGAACATGGTGTAGCAGGCAATCGCCGCACCCCGGGTCATCGCCTCGTCGGCGATGTAGCCGCGGATTGTATCGGCCAGCAGGGCACGTGTCCGGGCCAGCAGCATGGGCGTCTCCTGTCACTCAAGGGGCAGAACGGTCGGCACCCGCCACGGTTGCGTACCGATCGGCCCGGCTTGGCAAGAGGCGGCCGCTCGCGTAGGCGAGGCGGACAGTCTCGCGGAGGCGAGCCAGGCAGCAGGGAGGCCGACAAGGTGGCGGATATCGAGATCGAAATCGCGGGCGAGATCTTCCAGGCCCGCTTCGAGGAGGCGGACGCGCCCAAGACCTGCGCCCGCTTTCGGGAATTGCTGCCCTTCAGCGACCGCATCATCCATGTCCGCTGGTCCGGCGAGGCCTGCTGGATTCCGATGGGCGACCGGGACCTGGGCATCGGGCACGAAAACGCCACCAGCCACCCGGCACCCGGCCATGTCATCGTCTACCCCGGCGGGGTGAGCGAGACCGAGATCCTGATCGCCTACGGCCCCTGCTGCTTCTCCTCCAAGGCCGGGCAGCTGGCGGGCAACCATTTCCTGACCATCACCGGCGGGCTGGACCGCCTGGCGGTGCTCGGCCGGTCCGTCCTGTGGGACGGGGCCAAGAACATCACTTTCCGGAAGGGCTGATTCCATGGGCGTTGCGATGGTTGACCATACCGTTGGCGAGGGGACGCTCGCCGTCTCCGGCAAGCCGGTCGCGGTGCATTACACGGGCTGGCTGTTCGACCCGAAGGCGGCGGACAACAAGGGCCGGAAATTCGACAGCTCCCGCGACCGCGGGGATGCGTTCCGCTTCCAGCTCGGCGCCGGCCAGGTGATCGCGGGCTGGGACCGCGGCGTGCAGGGCATGAAGGTGGGCGGCCACCGCACCCTGACCATCCCGCCGGAATTCGGCTACGGCGCGCGCGGCGCGGGCGGCGTGATTCCGCCGAACGCCACGCTGGTCTTCGATGTGGAGCTGCTTGAGGTCGGCTGACGGGAAAGGCCGGGGAGAAGGTATTCTCCCCGGACCCCTCCTCTATTTTTGGGAATTGGCGCTTAGAGACCGTTTGTGAATGCCGGCGGCTGAGGATCCGCAGGTGATTTTTCCTCCCCGGAAGGCGCCGGATGCGGCCGATGCTGGTTGCATCAGCACGTCCGGCAACGCGCCGGGGGCGGAAAAGCGCCGCGGAGCCGACCCGTCCGGTGTTCTCAAACGGTCTCCTGGCCCCTCAAACGCGCTTTCCAGTCCCCTTGCCGGCCGCCGCCGGCGCTTGCTATCTGCAGCCCTGCATCAAGAGTTGGGCCGACGCCCAACGCCAACCTGCCCGCCCGGGCAAGGTGGCGCCCCCTCACCGGGGGGATGCGGCCGTTCCGGCAATTATTCGGGAAGCGCCGCCGTCGGTCCGTGTGTGGAGGACGGCATGCTGGATTCGACGGGCGCTGGCCCGGATTTCTCCCTGTTCCTGGGGCCTGACGACGCGGCGGAATTCGTCGGTGCGGGCCCATGGCACGACCGTGCCGGGCGCTGCCTGCCCTGCCTGCTCTATGTGCTGCTGCACCGGCGGGACGGCGAGGTCTGGACCCATGCCTGCCGCGTGCCACCGGATCGCCGCGCCGGGCACCTGACCCTGCATCTGGAACGCGCCCTGCCCGGCGATTGCCGCGCCGAGCTGGCGGCCTGGCTGCGGCGGCGTGCCGGACTGGCCGATTGACCATGCCCGGTGATCAGGCGGCCGCCTCCCCATTGATGCGGAGCAGCGCGGCGAGGTCCCGTTCCGGCACGGCGCGGCCATAGAGGAAGCCCTGCGCCTCCGTGCAGCCTTCCGCCCGCAGCATTGCCGCCTGCGCGCTGCTCTCCACCCCCTCCGCGTTGCAGCGCAGCCCGAGCGCCTGGGTGATGGCGATGACGGCGCGGATGATCGCGACGGATTGCGGATCGTCGCCGAGGCTGGTGACGAAGCTGCGGTCGATCTTGATCTTGTCGAAGCGGAATTTGTGAAGGTAGCCGAGCGAGGAATAGCCGGTGCCGAAATCATCCATGGCGACCGACACACCCAATTCCCGCAGCGCGACCAGGGTCGCCAGGGTGCGTTCCGTATCCGTCAGCAGCACGCCTTCCGTGATCTCGATCTCCAGCCGGCACGGATCAAGGCCACTGGTCGCCAAGGCATGCCGCACGGCCCGCAGGAAGTCGTTGCTCTGGAAATGGTTGGCGGAGATATTCACCGCCATGCGCTGCGCGGTGAAGCGGGTGGCGGTGGCGCAGGCCTCCAGCAGCACCCATTCGCCGATGCGGTTCAGCAGGCCGATCTCCTCCGCCACGTCGATGAAGGCATCCGGCATCACCTGGCCGCGGATCGGATGTTCCCAGCGCAGCAGCGCCTCCAGCCCCACCACCTGCTGCGTCACCAGATCCACCTGCGGCTGGTAGTGCAGCCGCAACTGGCCCGCGGCCAGCGCCACGCGCAGGTCGCGCTCCACCTCCCGCCGTTCCTGCAGCGCCCGGTTCATCTCGGCGGAGAAGAAGCGGAAGCCGTTCCGGCCCTCCGCCTTGGCGCGGTACAGCGCGGTGTCGGCATCCTGCAGAAGCTGGCTGGCATGGCGATCCGCCGCCCCTGGCGCGGGCATGCCGGACAGCGCGATGCCAATGCTGGCGCCGATCAGCGCCTGGTTGCCGTCCAGGTCGAAGGGCAGGGACAGCCGCTCCACCAGCCGCGCCGCCAGCGCCTCCGCCGAGCGCGGCTGCTGGGCATCGACCTGGATGATGGCGAATTCGTCGCCGCCGAGGCGGGCCAGCGTATCGCTGTCGCGCAGTGTGGCGCCCAGGGCGCGCGCCACCTGGCGCAGCAGCTCATCCCCCGCCGCGTGGCCCAGCGTGTCGTTCACCTCCTTGAAGCGATCGAGGTCCAGCGCCAGCACCGCGAAGCCACCGCCATAGCGGCTGGTGCGCAGCGCGATCTGCGCCAGCCGGTCGTGGAACAGGCGGCGATTGGGCAGGCCCGTGAGCTGGTCATGCGTGGCGAGATAGGTCACGCGCCCCATGGCCCGCCGTAGCAGGCGCAGCGGCAGCAGCCGCAGCACCAGGTAGGCCGCCGCCGCCAGCACCAGCGCCGGCAGCGCCACCAGCGCCGCGTTGCCCAGCATCGGCAAAGCCGAATGTTCGAGCCGCACCTGCCCTACCGCCATGCCGCTGTCGAAGATCGGCTCAACCACGGCGTGGCGCGGCCAGGGCAGATCCCGGGTCAACTCCGCCAGCACCTGCCCGTTCGCGGCCAGCACCTGGAGGCTGGACTGCGCTTCCTCCCCCGCGGTCAGCAGCGCCCGCAATCGCGCATCCTGGTACATCCACAGATCCGGGTTGCGCGTGGCGAGCTGGCTGATGGCATGGGCGAGGACCCGTGCTTCCGCCTGCATCGCCGCGCGTTCCGCGCGCAGGGTGGACCAGCCATGCATGGCCGGGACGGCCAGGGCGAGCAGCAGCGCGATGGCGGCCGCGAAGCCGCTGACCAGCCGTGCCACGGCGGCCTCCCCGGCCATCAGGCCGGCGGATTCCTGCGGGGCGGGGCTGGGGGGTAGCCCCATCATCCCTGCCGTCCGGTCCACGGCATGAAGCCGAAATCCTGCAGGGCCTGATGCGCGCGTGGTGTCGCCAGGAAGCCGGCGAAGTCCGTCACCAGCGCCGGCGCATCGCGGCGCCAGGCGAGGTGCAGGCCGCGGGTAAGCCGGTAGCGGCCGGCCTGCAAGGTCGCGATATCGGGCACCGCGCCATCCAGTGCCAGCAGGCGCAGCCGGCGATGCTCGGTTCGGGTCTGGCCGAGCGTGGTCAGGCCGAAGGACCCGGGCAGGCCTTCCAGCAACTCGGCATTGTCCTGGTCCGAGGCCGCCAGGGCCAGGCCCGGCCGGTCATGCGCCCGCGCCATGGCCGCTTCCAGACCGGGCCATGCGGCGGCGGCCAGGATCCAGTCGGTCTCGCTCCGGTCGCGCCGGACCAGGCGCACCGGCCCCCCCTGAGGCCATTCCTGGGCCGTGCCGCTCAGCATCGCCGCGGCCTCGGCCGTGGTGAGGCCCTCGGCCGGCGTATCGTGCCGTGTCGCGAAGGCGATGGCGGTACGGGCGAAGGGAAGATCGGCCAGCCCAGCTTGATGTTCCGCGGGGCGCAGCGGGCGGGAGACCACAGCCAGCTCGATCCGCCCCGCCGCCAGGGCGGCGAGCCCCCCGCCGGTGCCGAGGCTCGGCAGGACCCGGACATCGGGCACATCCTCCGAGCCGCCCTGCAGGTCGAGCAGCAGACGGGTGATCGCCAGCCCCATGCCGGTGCCACCAAGCCGCAGATGCGTAGCCTCCGTCGCCCGGACCTGGCCCGCCATAACCGCGGCCAGCAGCGGCAGGGCGGCCAGGACCCCACGGCGGGTCATGGTCCCGTCCCGGCAGGAGGAACCGTGACCCGGGGGCGAAGGGGTGTTTTGGAGGGAAATCATGCCGGCATTCTGCGCCGGCATCCATTACCCAGCGGCTAAGGGCGCGCGTTCCGGCTCGGGCCCGGCGAACCAGGCCTCGAAGCGCGCGAAGGTGGTCTCGGCGCCGGCGATCATCGCCGCCAGCCGTGCGGCCTCGGCGCCGCAGCTCTCGATGGCGACGCAGCAATCGCGCCACATGGCGCCATGCCGCGGGCCATAGCCGCGCAGGAAGCTGCGCCCCGCCTCCCCCGGCAGCACGCCATCCAGGGCACGCGCCAGATGCTGGCCGCCGAGGGTGGAACCCTCCGTCACATAAAGGCACCCCATGGCCCAGCCGGCGCAATCCGGCACCGGCAGGCTGGCGACCGGCGCGAGCGGGGCGGCGCCGAGCGCCACCAGATCCGCCATCAGCATGGGCGAGCGGCGACGCGCCTCGACCTCGATGCCGTAGGCGGCCAGCGACGGCGCGGCGCCGAGTGCTGCCTCCACACCAAGGTGAAACCCCAGCAGGCGCCGCAGCAGCCGCACATATTCATCCGGCGCGATGCGGCCGGCGGCGAGGCGGGCGAATACCGGAACCCCGTGCAGCCGTTCATGCACGGCCCCCGTGGCCTGCCGCAACGCCAGCCGTGCGGCATCCAGGGGCATGGCTCAGTCGTCCCGCGGGGGCTGGCCGGGGGTGGTCTGGCCGGGGTGGGTCGGGCCGGGCGCAGGCTGGCTGGAGTGCCGGATCAGCGTCTCCAGCACGACCGCGGTACGGGCGACCGAGGCGCGGACCGATTCCAGCAGATCCGGCATGCGCGCCACATCCACGCCATCGGCAATCTCCAGCGCGGCGAGCTGGGCGTTTTCCACCACCGAGGCGAGAATGGCCTGGAAGGCGAGGTCCGCCTGCCGGTCCAGTCGCCCAGCGGGGCGGCGGGCGCCTTCCTCGATGCCGGCCTGGAAGCGGCGCCGCGCGGCATCGGCCGCCTTGCGCTCCGCCAGGTCGTTGAACAGGAAGACGAAGCCGAGCACGCGGTCCGGCGCCGAGAACACCGGGTCGGCACGCACCAGCACCGGGCGGCCACCGCCGAGGCCCGCGCCCTGGCCATCGGCCAGCCGCACCTCCCCACGCCAGGACCGCTTGTTGTCCAGCACGTCGCGCAGCCGGCGGCCGACCTCGGCCGGGTCGGCGAAATAGGGCAGCAGATGGTCGATCCGGCGCGGCGCCGCGCCACGCAGGCCGGGCAGCAGCCGGTCGAAGGCCTCGTTCCGCAGATCGATGTTGCCGGTCTGGTCGCAGATCACCACCGGCTGGGCCGACAGCCCCACCTGGCGGCGCACCTGGGCCAGCTGGTCCTCCGCGATCAGCATGCGGACGGAGCGGAACTGCAGCACCACGTCGGTGACCGTGTCCCCGATCAGCCGCGCGGTGGCGAGGTCCTTGGGCGACCAGGCCTCCGACCTTCCCTCCACCACCTGGTTCCACTTGGCGAAGGACTGCCGGGGCGAGAGGTCGCGTGGGTCGTTGCCGATCAGCACCGGCTTGGTCGGGTCGCCGCCCCAGGTGACGGTGGAGACCTGTTCCGGCCGGAACCAGATGAGGTACTCGCCCGGCGCGGTGGAGATCGGCGCCGCCAGCACGCCGCTGGCCACCCGGGTCAGCCCCGCCAGATGCGGCGCCGATGCGGCCAGGGAGGAGGTGGCGATGATCGGGGCGCCGCTGGCCGGAATGCGGGGCTGGCCGTCCAGCCAGGTGCCGATGTCGCGCAGCCCGGCGGTGCCGGGCACCTCGCCGGCGGTCTGCATCTGGCCCTCGAACAGCAGGGCCGCGCCGCTGGCACCCAGCGGCAGCAGCAGCGTCTGGGCATTGTCGAACAGCGCGGTGCGCCAGTCGCCGTCGCGGGTGATCGCCTCGATCATCCGCTGTTCCAGGCGGCGCACCGCGAGTTCGGCCTGGGACTGCACGAAGGATTCCAGCGCCGCGATGCGGGTGCCGACGGCTTCCGACAGCAATTCGGTGATGGCGCGCAGCGCGAAGGGGGTGCGGCGCGGCGTGTTGTGGTGGCAGGACACCAGCCCCCAGAGCCGCCCGCCGACCAGGATGGAGGCGACCAGCGTGGCGCCCACGCCCATGTTCTTCAGATACTGCACATGCATCGGCGACGTGCTGCGCAGCACGCAGAGCGACATGTCCAGATCCTGCCCGGTGCGCGGCGAAAGCCGCGGCTCCAGCGGCACCGGGGCGTAGTGCACATCCGTCACCACCCGGACCCGGTTGCGGATATACAACCGCCGCGCGATCTCCGGGATGTCGGATGCCGGGTAGCGGTTGCCCAGATAGGGCTCCATCCCCGCCGCATGTTCCTCGGCGAAAACCTCGCCATGGCCGTCATCGTCGAAGCGATAGACCATGACGCGGTCATATCCGGTCAGCCCGCGGAAGATGCGCGCCACTTCCTCACACAACGGCTTCAGCGCGTAGCTGCCGAGGATGGCCTGCAGGGCGGGCTCGATCCGCTTCGCCGCATCATCCTCCGGCGCCGCGCGTTCCAGCTCCAGGATCACGCCGCCGCCGACCGGGCGGTGCAGCTGCACATCCAGCGGCACGGAGGTGCCGCTGGGCACGCGCACCGCGGCCGGCACCAGATCCAGCGGATCAGCCAGCAGCGGCGCGATGGCGCGGGCGATATCGGGCGCGAAATCGGCCAGCCTGCGGCCCAGCGCCGGCCCATCCAGGCCGAGGAAGGCGGCCGCATTGGCGCTGACCTGCAGCACCGTCAGCTCCGGCTCGCGCAGCGACAGCAGCGCGCCATGCGGCTGGATCGAGGCAGCGAGGTGAATCTGCTCCCGCTCGCAATTCGAAAGATCGGCGGTGCCGAAGGCGGGAGAACCGGCGGCGCTGCCGGGCAGGGCGATGGTCACCGCGCGCGATCCTCGCTCGCCTCACGATCTTCGCCGATCTCGTAGCGTTCGAGCTTGGCATAGAGACTCTGCCGGCTGAGGCCGAGCGCATCCGCCGCGGCGGTGCGGTTGCCATTGGCCAGGCGCAGCGCCTGTTCGATGCAGGCGCGTTCCACCAGCGCCGCGGTGTTCCGCACCATGGTCGGCAGCGGCACGCGCCCGACATCATTGGCAATCATGCCGAGCGCGGTGCGCAGCGCGGCGGCTTCGCCGGAGGCCAGCACGCGGCGGCCGACGTCGCGGATGATCAGCCCCACCATGCGCTGGCCGTCGCGGTTCACCGCGCTGCCGGAGATCTCGACCTCGATCTCGGAGCCGAGATTGCCGGTGAGCTGGGTCGGGAACAGCCGGACCTCGCCATGCTGGGCGATGGTCGCCATCAGCACGCCGATATCCATGCCGGGCTGGGCCAGCCAGCGATCCAGCTTCTCGCCGATGATGCTGGCCTCCGTCCCGGCCTGGGCCAGGTCGAGGAAGGCACGGTTGGCACGGCGGATGGCGCCCTCGGCGTCGATCGCAACGAAGCCGTCCGGCATGTCCTCCATCAGCGCATCGCCGCGCAGCGTAGTGGTGCGCGGCTGCGTCACGGGGGTGGCGGGGCTGAGCTGGATCAGGAAGACCGGGCCGGGCGTGCGCGCCATCAGCGAGGCGCGCAGCAGCCAGGGCGTACCATCCGCGCCCAGATGCACCATGATGCCCGGCGCGCGGCCCTGTTCACGAGCGCGCATCAGCACGTCGCGCAGCGCGGCACGGTCCCGCGGCGCCACCTCATCCGAGAAGTTCCAGCCCGGCGCCATGCCAAGCTCCCGGATCGCGGCCGGGTTGGCCTCGACGATGCGCAGCGTGGAGGCGGCGATGACCAGCACCGCCTCGCTGGAGGCGTCGAACAGCAGGCGGGACCGGGTCTCGATCTCGCGCAGCTTCCAGTAATCCTGCTCGCGCGCCTGCTGCGCCGCGACCAGGCGCGATTGCAGCTCCGCCACCGCCTGGAGGTTCTTGCCGACGGCGATCAGCCCGGCCTGCCCGCCGAGGCGGACGGTGGTGTATTCGATCGGCAGCTCGAGGCCGGAGGGGAAGCGCTGGGTGATCTGGAGATAGGCGGAGACGCCGCTGGCGCGCGCATCTTCCACCATGCGGCGGACCTGAAGCCCGGCGATCTCGCCCACCGTTTCCATCCAGGGTCGTCCGAGCCATTCCTTCACCGGCTCGGCCGGGATGGCGTCCGACAGGGCGGCGTCACGAATGACGCCTTCCCAATCGAGGCTCAGGGTGATGTCGGGCTGGATCACGGCGACGCGGGTCATGCTGGTATCCGAATGAGCTGCCAGCTCCATCCCGGCGATTCGGGACGTCTGGCCCGAAGCGGCACCAGGGAGGAAGTGCCGCCACGGTAGTCCATGTGTGGTGTGTAGCAGATGGAACGTCAACGCATGATGACGGTTTCACGCAATTGAGACGGTCCGCAAGCGATTTTTCGCTGAATGTCCAGGGTGCTTGACACCATGATAAGACCTTAGCCCTATTCCCGGCCATGCGGGAAGCGGGGCACTCCATCGTCGTGGTGATCGGCGCCGGGATCGGCGGGCTGGCCACGGCGCTGCATCTGGCGGCGGCCGGGCGCCCCGTGCTGCTGCTGGAGAAGGCGGCCGCACCCGGTGGCAAGGTCCGCAGCCTGCACCCCGGCGGCCTTGCGGTGGATGCCGGGCCGGCGGTGCTGACCCTGCTGCCGGTGTTCCAGCAGCTTTTCGCGACCGCCGGTGCCAGGCTGGAGGATCACCTGGCCTTGCTGCCGCTGCCGGTGCTCGGCCGGCATGTCTGGCCCGATGGCCGCAGCCTGGACCTGATGGCGGACCGGCAGGCGGCGGCGGCGGCGATCGGCGAGTTCGCCGGCGCGGCGGCGGCGCGCGGCTTCCTCGATTTCCAGGCCCGCGCCGCGCGCTGCTGGGACGCGCTGGAGAAGCCGTTCCTGACCGTGCAGCGGCCGGGGATGCTGGCGCTCGGCACGCAGGTGGGCCTCGGCCTGCGCGGCACCTCCCCCTTCGGCACGCTGTGGGATGCGCTGGGCGAGCATTTCGACGATCCCCGGCTACGCCAGGTCTTCGGGCGGATGGCGGCCTATATCGGCTCCTCCCCCCTGCTGGCGCCGGCCACGCTGCTGCTGGTGGCGCATGTCGAGATGTCCGGCCTGTTCGCCATCGAGGGTGGCATGGACCGGCTGGCCCAGGCCCTGGCCGGGCTGGCGCGGGCGCGCGGGGTGGAGATCCGCCACGGCGCGGAGGTGGCGGAGATCCTGGTGCAGGGCGGCCGGGTTGCCGGGCTGCGTCTGGCGGATGGCGCGCGGGTCGCCGCACGGCAGGTGGTGCTGGCGGCAGATGCGGCGAGCCTCGCGGCAGGGCATCTGGGCGCCGCGGCGGCCCGCGCGGTGCCGCCGCTGCCGGCCTCCAAGCGGTCCTTCTCCGCCTTCGGCTGGGCGATCGCGGGGCGGGCGGAGGGGCTGGACCTGCCGCGCCAGGCAGTGTTCCACCCGGCCGACCCCACCGCCGAATACGCGGCCCTCGCCCGCGGCCGGATGCCGGAGGCGCCGACCGTGACGCTGTGGGCGCAGGGCCGGCTGGCCCCGGCGCCGGCGCAGGAGGGCACGGAGCCGCTGATGATGCTGGTGCCCGCCCCGCCCCGCGCCGATGCGCGCGACATCGCCGCCGGCCCGGTGGAGGCCGCCAGCCTGGCGGCGATGGACCGCGCCGGGGTGCGGCTGCGGCGGGATGCGGTGCTGGCGGTGACGCCGAAGGACCATGAGCGCGACTCGCCAGGCAGCGGCGGGGCGATCTACGGCCAGGCGGTGCATGGCTGGCAATCCATCTTCAGCCGGCCGGCCGCCCGCACCGCGCTGCCCGGGCTGATCCTCGCCGGCGGCACCACCCATCCGGGGGCAGGGCTGGCCATGGCCGCACTTTCCGGCCAATTGGCCGCGGCGGCGATCATCGGGGAGAGGACATGACCAAGACTGGCTGGGAATTCGACCGGCCCGCGCCACCACGCGGCTATGGCTGGTGGTACCTGGATGCGCTGAGCGCGGATGGACGGCACGGGATCACCATCATCGCCTTCATCGGCACCGTCTTCTCCCCCTGGTACAGCCTGGCCAGGCGCGGCGGCGCGGCGGCGGACCCCGAGAATCACTGCTGCCTGCATGTCGCGCTGTATGGCGCGCCGAAGCGCTGGGCGATGACCGATCGCCGGAAACCCGCGCTGAAGCGCGGCACGGATTTCCTGCAGATCGGCCCGAGCGCACTGCACTGGGACGGCAACGCCCTGACGGTGCGGATCGACGAAGTGACGGCACCCTTCCCCGGCCGGCTGCGCGGCACGGTGGTGCTGCGGCCGGAGGCGATCTCCACCCGCACCCTCCAACTGGATTCGGCCGGGCGCCACCAGTGGCACCCGATCGCGGCCCGATCCTCGGTGGAGGTGGCGCTGGAAAGCCCCGACCTGCGCTGGTCCGGCCCGGCCTATTTCGACACGAATTGGGGCAGCGCGCCGCTGGAGGAGGATTTCGTCGGCTGGGACTGGTGCCGGGCGCCGATGCCGGACGCCACCGCCATCTTGTACAACACGCAGCGCCGGGACGGCACGGACCAGTCGCTGGCGCTGCGCGTGGCGCGCGATGGCAGCGTGACGGATTTCGAGCCGCCGCCGCAGGTGGACCTGCCGAAGACGCTGTGGCGGATCGCCCGGCCCACCCGGGCGGAAGGCGGCGCGGCGCGGGTGACGCAGACCCTGGTGGATGCGCCCTTCTACTCCCGCTCCGAGATCAGGACGCGGCTGCTGGGGCAGGATGCGACGGCGATCCATGAAAGCCTGTCGCTGGACCGCTTCGCCTCGCCTTCCATGTACGCCATGCTGCCCTTCCGGGTGCCGCGGCCCTTCCGGTAAGTCACCGCCGCAGCCGCACCGCCAGATCCAGCAGATGCGTGGCCAGCGCGGCCACCAGCGCGGCGGCCACCCAGCCCCAGCCGGCGCCGGACAGGGCCGCGCGCAGGCCCAGGGCGAAGGCGACGCCGGGCAGCACCAGCCCGGCGAGCGCCAGTGGCGCCAGGCCGCGCCCGGTGCGGCGATGCCAGGCCCATAGCAGCACCGCCTCCACCAGCAGAACCGCCAGCACCAGGTCGGCGACATGGCCGGAGGCGAAAAAACCGGCCATCGTCATTGCGTGTCCGGCGTCTTGCGTGACCGAGGTTTCATGCCGCAAAACCCTTGCGCTGCCTGATGCTGCCGCCAAGTCGGAGGCAGCGGGTTATCGGCAGTCTTGCCGGGGCACGCGTTTTCGCCAAGAACCCAGGACGCGGCTGCCGCGTTTGGGCCGCGAGAAAATGACCAAGGAGGATGCTTCGGATGCGACGTCTGACAATGATCCCCGCGATGGCCCTCACGGCGGCCTTTGCCCTCGCCCCCTTCGCGGCGAAGGCGCAGGAGGGCGATGCCGCGGCCGGCCAGCGCGTCTTTAACCAGTGCCGCGCCTGCCACACGATCAATGAAGGCGGCCGCAACGGCGTTGGTCCGAACTTGCATGGGGTGGTCGGTCGTGCCGCGGGCTCCGTCGAGGGCTTCCGCTACTCCGCGGCCATGCAGGAGTGGCGCGAAGGCAAGAGCTGGACGGAGGAAAACCTGCGCGCCTATCTCGCCGATCCGAAGGCCGTGATCCCGCGCGGCAGCATGTCCTTCGCCGGCCTGCGCAACCCGCAGCAGATCACGGATGTGATCGCCTATCTGAAGGCGAACTGAGGCAGCGCCCGGCCGAGGTCGCTTGACCCCGGCCGGCGCCGCTCAGGCGATGGCCGCTGGCAGGCCCGACCAGGCTTCTTCCGGCGTGAAGCGTTTCGGCAGCAGGCCCTGTTCGGCGCAGTAGCCGATCGCCAGCGCGATGGCTGGGCGCAGTTCGTCGCGGCTGCGGACGGCGGCGCCGCCTTCACGCAGCATGCGCACCAGCTCGACAACCAGGTCGGGCCGTTCCGCGGCAATATCGGCGCGTACCACCACGAGGTGATTCAGGGGCACGAAGCCGTGCCGCGCCCGAAATTCGGCGCCGGCAGCCTGCGGGTCCGGGAAGACCGGGCGAAGATCCGGTGCATCGGGCATGTCATTGCCGAAGATGGCCGCCTCCACCTCGCCGCCCTGCAGCATCGCCAGCAACTCCTGGCCCTTCTGCGCGCGCGTCACCCAGGGCGGGTCGCGGAACTCGCTGACATGCGCATCCTCGAAGGTGGTCCAGCGCTGCTGGTCCGCCTTCACGCCGTAGCTCTCGGCCAGGCTGCCACGCAGCCACATGCCGGTGGTCTGGCTATAGGCGCGCACGGCGATGCGCGCGCCGGCGAGGTCGGCCGGACCCTGGATCGGTCCATCCTTGCGGCACAGCATCGCCGCTTCCTGCGCGCGTTCCACCAGCACCACCGGCAGCAGCACCAGCGGCTTGTCGTAGGCGCGCGCCATCAGGAAGGTGGCGATCGCCATTTCGCTGACCTGGAAGCGCCCCTCCCGCACCATCGGCGCGAAGGCCTTGGAGATCGGCGCGACCTTCCCGAAGTCCAGCCGCAGCAGGCTGGAGGGGATTTCCCCCTCCAGCAGCTTCCGCGTGCCGGCATAATTGCCGAGCGCGGCCTTCAGGACGGCAGGCTCAATCACGATAGGAGGGGTCCATCCGGTCCAGCTTGCGCAGCAGGCCCGGCCATTCCATCACGCCATAGGGGCGGCGCGTGCCGGGCTGGTAGTTGTTCCAGGTGGCATCCACCACCGCCTGCGGCACCTCCACCAGCTTCTGCCCGGTGGCCTGGGCGGCGAGCTGGGCGCGGCAGGACAGTTCCAGCCGGTGCATGGCGTTGAAGGCTTCGCCCACCGTCTTGCCCACGGTCAGCAGGCCATGGTTGCGGAGGATCAGCGCGTTGTTGTCGCCCAGGTCGCGCACCAGGCGTTCCTGCATCGCCATGTCCAGCACCACGCCGTCATAGTCGTGGTAGCTGATGCGGGCGAAGCGCATCGCCGTCTGGTTCATCGGCAGCAGGCCGCATTCCAGGGAGGAGACGGCCATGCCCGGCCAGGTATGGGTGTGGATGACGCAGGCGATCTCGTGGCTCGCCTCATGGATCGCGCCATGGATGACGAAGCCGGCGCGGTTCA
>LNFM01003524.1_pt1 | contig 30605 bp, 18 predicted proteins | sample 596031 | NCBI WGS metagenome assembly LNFM01 (sample SAMN04254537, study PRJNA301005) | activated carbon metagenome | isolation source: dual media filters at the Ann Arbor, Michigan drinking water treatment plant | place: USA: Ann Arbor
CGGCGGGGAATTCTATTGCCTGCTCGGGCCGAACGGCGCCGGCAAGACCACGACCTTGCGCATGGTTGCCGGACTGATGCGTCCCGACGTCGGGACGATCGAGATTGATGGCATCGACGCGCTCACCGATCCGGAAGCCGCCAAGCAGATCACCGCATGGCTGTCCGACGAGCCGATGATCTACGACAAGCTGACGCCTTACGAATATCTCGAATTCGTCGCCGGCCTCTGGCGCATCGATGCCTTAACCGCCGAAGCCCGCGCCCGCGACCTGATCGCCTGGCTCGGCCTCGAGGCGCAGGCCCATGACCGCTGCGAAGGATTTTCCAAGGGCACGCGGCAGAAAGTCGCGCTCGCCGGCGCGCTGGTGCACGATCCGAAACTGATCATTCTCGACGAGCCCTTGACCGGCCTCGATGCCGGCTCGGCGCGTCAGGTGAAAAATGTTTTGCGGGAGCGCGTCGCCGCCGGTGGCACCGTCATCATGACCACGCACATTCTTGAAGTGGCGGAGCGCATGGCCGATCGCATCGGCGTCATCGCCAATGGCCGCCTGATCGCTGAGGGCACGCTCGACGAATTGCGCGTCAAAACGGGTGCGGCCGGCACCAGCCTCGAAGATACCTTCCTCGCGCTCGTCGCCAACGAAAACCAAATGGTGGCCGCCGAGTGAGCCAGCCTGCGACACTCACCTGGCTGGCCGGCCACGAATTGCGTCTCGGCTGGCGCGACTTTGCCGCGCTGATGACGGCGGGCGGTCGCGCCCGCACGCGCAATGCGGTGATCCTGGTTATTGCCTTTGCCGCCGCGATGCACGGCTTCGCCTACTGGATCGTCGCCGGCTATGCGGACGTCAGTCTCGGCTCCGATCCGACGACGCTGGTGGCGATCACGGCGACGCTGCTGCTGTCGTGGTCGTTGCTGCTGTCGCAGGCGATGGAGTCGGTGACGCGCGCATTCTACACGCGCGCCGACCTCGATCTGATCCTCACCTCGCCGGTCTCGGCGCGTAAAGTGTTTGCCGTGCGCATGGGCCGCATTGCCGTCGCGGCAGTCGCGGTCGCGGTACTGTTGGCCGCGCCTTTCATCGACGTTCTCGTCATGCGCGGCGGCGCCCGCTGGCTCGCCGCTTACGGTGTTGTCGCGGCGATGGGCGCGGTGGCGACCGCCGCCGCTCTGGCGCTGACCATCGCGCTGTTCCGTCTGGTCGGCCCGAAGCGCACGCGGTTGATCGCGCAGATCGTCGCCGCCGTCATTGGTGCTGCGTTCGTTATCGGCCTGCAAGTGATGGCGATCTTCTCCGGCGGCACTTTGTCGCGCGCGGCGGCGCTGCAATCGGAATGGGTGATGGCGCGCGCGCCGGGCATCGACAGCTTCGTCTGGTGGCCGGCCCGCGCCGTGCTCGGCGATGGCGCGGCGCTTCTCGCGATTATTCTGTTCAGTGTTGCGCTGCTCGGCGGCGCCATTGCTCTGTTCTCGGCGCGCTTCGGCGATCACGCCATGGCGGCGGCCGGCGTCGGCAGCGCTCGCGTGCGCCAGCGCCGCAATTCATTGGCGTTCCGCCACCGTTCGCCGCAGCGCGTGCTACGCCAGAAGGAATGGACCTTGCTGCTGCGCGATCCATGGCTCATCTCGCAGACCCTGATGCAGATCCTCTATCTGCTGCCGCCGGCTCTTCTCCTCTGGCTCACCTTCCGCACCGGCAATGAAAACTACGTCGTTCTTATCCCGGTCATTGTCATGGCGGCAGGGCAACTGGCTGGCGGTCTCGCCTGGCTGTCGATCTCCGGCGAGGACGCGCCCGATCTGGTCGCCACCGCGCCGGTCGCCGCCTCGCGCATCATGCTGGCCAAGATCGAAGCGGTCATCGGCATGATTGCTTTGGTCTTCGCGCCGATCGTCGCGGTGCTGGCGTTCGATTCGGTCTATGCCGCCTTTATCGCATCGCTCGGCATATTGGCGGCGGCGGGCGGTTCGACGTTAATTCAAATCAGCTTCCGCGTGCAGGCGCGGCGCAGTCAGTTCCGCCGGCGGCAGACTTCGTCGCGCATCGCTACGTTCGCCGAAGCGTTTTCCTCGATCGCCTGGGCGGCGACCGCGGCCATTGCGGCGGACGGTTCGTGGTTCGCGGTCATGACGGCCTCGATCGCCATTCTAATTTTATTGGGCGTGCGCTGGATCAGCCCGCGTCAGGCGTAAGACGTGCGCCAGCGCTGGCGCGCCACCAGCGCGCCGACGATGACGAGGTTGATGAGATTGGCGCCGACGCCGACCGCGAAAGCCGGCGCGTAATAGCTGAAGTGATCGTACAGAAGCCCGGCCAGCCAGCCGCCGGCGGCCATGCCGACAGCGGTGAACATCAACAAAGTCGGAATGCGCCACGACGCCTGCGCCGCCGGAAACAGTTCACGCAGCGCCAGCACATAGGCCGGGATGATGCCGGAAAATCCAAGACCGAACGCGGCCGACACCGCGAACAATCCGGCTTCGCTCTGCGTCAAAAGGAAAGCGATCATCGCCGCGCATTGCCACAACGAGCCGACCAGTACCGTCATCAGCCCGCCGATGCGGTCGGAGATCGCGCCCCAAATCTGGCGGCTGAGAAATGCCGTGCCGAGCAGGACCGACAGCATCAGCGCGCCGGTCGACCGCGTGATGCCGAGGTCGCTGCAAAACGCCACCAGATGGCCTTGCGGCATGGCCATCGGCAGGCAGCACATGATCGATGCCGTGCACATCAGCGCGAAGACGACATTGGGCGGCAGGCCGAGCACGCGCGCCGGCGCGCTGCCGGGCGCGGGCGTGGGTGTTGGATGGATGACTTCGGGCGGGTGGCCGAAGAAGATCAGCGCCACCGGCACCACGATCAGGATTTCCAGTGCCGCATACCACAGCATGGTCTCGCGCCAGCCGACCAGCGCGATGGCGCGCTCGAACACCGGCGGCCACAAAGCGCCGGCGAGATAAGTGCCGCTCGAGATCAAGGCCAGCGCCGAGCCGCGGCGTTTGTCGAACCAGCGGCTGACATAGACGTAGAGTGGCGCGTTGATGCCGGCGAGGCCGATCAGGCCGATGAACAGGCCGTGGCCGACCAGCAGCGGAAAGGTCGGGCCGAGGCTCGACAGCGCCAGGCCGACGGCGATCATCAGGGCGCCGAACGTCACCGTCCAGCGCGTGCCGATGCGGTCGGCGATGCGGCCCATCATGATGCCGCCGACGCCCGAGCCGAGCCAGGCGAGCGCGCCGGCCAGCGCAGGAATCGAACGCACGCCATCGACCTCGCCGGCAATGTCCTTGAGCGCCACCGCGGTGATCCAGGCGGCGCCGAACGACATCATCAGCGCCCATAGCGCGGCCGCGGCGACGACCCACGACGCTTTCGTTTCGACAGACGATGACGGCGATTGCATTGAGAAGGGCACCCGGCTGGCGGACCCTTTTAACGCCCGCGGCGAATTTGGCCAGCGCTGCGCGCGGGAGGCAGCTTTTCCACAAACGCTTTGCTGCATTGCGCCAAAATGCGTCCGGGGCGGGCGGGCTGAAACTTCCTTCTCGCCCGCATGCTGGAAACGAAATTGACCGCAAGGCGCTCAGGTGTAAGCTTTTATTTAAGTTCCGGCGGCTTTGCGCCGACCGCTGACTGCCTATATGACTAAGACCGGATGAGGGACATGGGCGCCGGTCCGATGCTCCTGTTTTTGCTTCTGCCGCATTGGCCATAGGCCACCCAAAGGGCCCCCTGATGACGCTCCGACCGGTCAGCCTCGACGACAAATACGACCTCAACCAGTCGCATGTGCTGGTGACCGGCTATCAGGCCCTGATCCGGGCCATTCTGATGCAGAAAGAGCGCGACCGCCGCGCCGGGCTGAACACCGGCGGCTATCTCTCCGGCTATCGGGGCTCGCCCTTGGGCGGGCTGGATCAACAATTCATGCGCTCGGCCCGCGAGCTGACAGCCGCCGACGTCAAGTTCCTGCCCGGCCTCAACGAGGAACTCGCCGCCACCGCCATCTGGGGCTCGCAGCAGGCTGAATTGCGCGGCGAGGGCAAGTTCGATGGCGTCTTCGGCCTATGGTACGGCAAGGGCCCCGGGGTCGACCGCTCCGGCGACGTGTTCCGCCACGCCAATCTTGCCGGCACCTCGAAGCATGGCGGCGTGATCGCTTTGATGGGCGACGACCACACCGCCGAGTCCTCCACCACCGCCCACCAGTCCGAATTCCATTTCGTCGATGTGATGATGCCGATCCTCAACCCGGCCGGGGTGCAGGAGATCATCGACTACGCGCTGCTCGGCTGGGCGATGTCGCGCTACACCGGCACCTGGACCGCGCTCAAATGCATGCACGAGACCGTGGAGTCGACCGGCGTGGTCGATGGTTCGCTCGAGCGGCTGAACATCGTCACGCCGGCGGACTTCGTCATGCCGGAAGGCGGGCTCAATGTCCGGCTGGTCGATACCATTCTCGGCCAGGAAGCGCGCCTGCACGATTACAAGCGCGACGCTATGCTGGCCTTCGTTCGTGCCAACAAGATCAACAAGACGATCATGTCCGGCGGCCGCAATCCGAAGATCGGCATCATCTCGACCGGCAAGGCCTATCTCGACGTACGTCAGGCCTTTGACGAACTCGGCCTGGACGAGATCAAATGCAACGATATCGGCATCCGCCTGTTCAAGATCGGCTGCGTCTGGCCGATCCCGCGCGACGAGTTGCTGGAATTCGCCGCCGGTCTCGACCTTATCATCGTCGTTGAGGAAAAGCGTTCGCTCATCGAAGTGCAGGTGCGCGAGGAGCTTTACGGCACCGCCAATCAGCCGGTCTGCATCGGCAAGAAGGACGAGAACGGCAATTGGCTGTTCCCGGTCAAGGGCGCGCTCGATGCCAACGACATCGCCATCGCCATTGGCGAACGCATTCTGCGGCTCGGTCCCAACGACGAAATGGCGGCCAGCGTCGCGCGGCTGAAATCGGCGCAGCATAAATTAAGCGAAACCACCGACGTCGCCGTGCGCATCCCTTATTTCTGCTCCGGCTGTCCGCACAATACATCGACCCGCGTGCCGGAAGGCAGCCGCGCCTATGCCGGCATCGGCTGCCATTTCATGTCGCAGTGGATGGACCGCAAGACGCTCGGCTTCACGCAAATGGGCGGCGAGGGGGCGAACTGGATCGGCGAGGCGCCGTTCTCCAAGCGCGATCACGTGTTCCAGAATCTCGGCGACGGCACTTATAATCACTCCGGCTACCTCGCCATCCGCGCTGCGATCGCCTCCGGCGTGACCATGACCTACAAGATCCTCTACAACGACGCGGTGGCGATGACCGGCGGCCAGCATCACGAAGGCAGCCTCACGGTGCAGCAGATCGCGGCGCAGGTCGCGGCCGAAGGCGCCAAGCGCATCATCGTCGTCACCGACGAGCCGGATAAATATCCCGCGGATACCGAATGGCCGAAAGGCCTGACCATTCATCACCGCGACGACCTCGACGCTTTGCAGCGCGAAATGGCGACGGTGCCCGGCGTCAGCATTATCATTTACGACCAGACCTGCGCCGCCGAAAAGCGCCGCCGCCGCAAGCGCGGCACCTTTCCCGATCCGGACAAGCGCGTCGTCATCAACGATCTGGTGTGCGAAGGCTGCGGCGATTGCGGCGTCAAATCGAATTGCGTCTCGGTCCAGCCCTTGGCGACCGAATGGGGCCGCAAGCGCACCATCGACCAGTCGAGCTGCAACAAGGACTATTCCTGCGTGAAGGGCTTCTGCCCGTCCTTTGTCACCGTGCACGGCGCCAAATTGAAAAAAGGCGAGGGCATCTCCGAGCCGGCCGGCTGGCCGGCGCTGCCGTCGCCGACCGTCCCGCTGATCAATCATCCTTACGGCATCATCGTCACCGGCATCGGCGGCACCGGCATCGTTACCGTCGGCGCCATCATCGGCATGGCGGCGCATCTCGAAGGCAAGGGCGTCGGCATTATCGACATGGCGGGGCTGGCGCAGAAGGGCGGCGCGGTGTTCAGCCATATCCGCATCGCCAACAATGCCGACGACATTCACGCCATCCGCGTCGCCGCGGGCGGCGCCGATCTGGTGCTTGGCGGCGATATCGTCGTGGTCGGCTCCAAGAAAGTGCTCAGCGCCATCAAGCCCGGCAACACGCATATGATCGTCAACACCGCTGAATTCATGCCTGGCGATTTCGCCCGCAATGCCGACTTCTCCCTGCCGACCGAAAAGCTCAAGCGAACCATTTCGGGCACCGCCGGCCGCGAGCGCAGCCATTTCGTCGATGCGACACGGCTGGCCACGGCGCTTTTGGGCAATTCCATCGGCGCCAACATGTTCATGCTCGGCTACGCCTATCAGAACGGCGGCTTGCCGCTGTCGGCAGAAGCGGTCGAGAAAGCCATCGAGATGAACGGCGAGGCGGTGGCGATGAATCTTGCCGCGTTCCGTTACGGACGTCGCGCGGCGGTTGATCCGGCGGCGGTTGAGTCGCTGATCGCGCCGCGCCCGGCGGAGGAAAACGATTCTCTCAAGCTGTCGCAGAGCTTCGACGAGACCGTCGAGCGCCGCGTTGCGTTCCTCACCGCCTATCAGAACGCGCGCTATGCGCGGCGTTACCGAGCCGTTGTCGACAAGGTCGTCGCCGCGGAAGCCGCCAAGACGCCGGGGCAGACGGCGCTGGCGGAAGCCGTCGCGCGCTATCTGTTCAAGCTGATGGCGTACAAGGATGAGTACGAAGTCGCCCGGCTTTACACAGATACTTCCTTCATCGAGCGGGTGAAGTCGACCTTCGCCGCCGGCGAGTTGCGTTTTGAATTCCATCTGGCGCCGCCGCTTCTGGCGAAGGTCGACAAGACGACCGGCGAGCCGAAAAAGATGTCGTTTGGACCGTGGATGCTGAAAGCTTTCGCCGTGCTTTCGAAATTCAAGTTCCTGCGCGGCACACCCTTCGATCCGTTCGGCTATACGCATGAGCGGCGCATGGAGCGCCGACTGGTGGCCGAGTACCTGGAATTGCTCGATACCGTCGTGGCCGAGTTGACGCCGCTCAATCATGCGACGGCGGTGGCGTTGGCTTCTATCCCCGAGAAGATCCGAGGGTTCGGACCGATCAAGCAACGCACGCTTGCGGCCGCCAAGGCCGAGGAAAAGGGCCTGCTCGAGCAATTCCGCGCCGGCGCCTCGCCTTTCCTGAAGGCGGCGGAGTAACGTGTTGAGTGCCTGAACCCCGTTTGGAGGCCTGCTCGTGATCTCGGCGGCGCGCTTGCGAGAGATTGCCTTCTGGTCCGCCGATCTGAGCGAGCAGGAATTCGAACACGCGCGCCGCGGCATCGTCGAAAAAGCCTATGGCAAGGGCGCCTATATCTGTCACCGCGGCGACCGGTTCGATTCCTGGGCCGGTGTGACGGAAGGTCTCGTCAAATTGAGCACGGTGTCGCGCAACGGCAAGGCCGTGACGCTGGCGGGCCTGCGGGCCGGCGGGTGGTTCGGCGAAGGCACCGTTCTCAAGAACGAGGTGCGCCAGTACGACCTTGTCGCCTTGCGCGACACCCGCATGGCATTGATGGACCGGTCGACTTTTCTCTGGCTGTTCGAGAACAGCGTCGGATTCAACCGCTTCCTGGTCAAGCAGTTCAATGAACGCCTTGGTCAGTTCATCGCCTTGGTCGAGTATGACCGGATGCTCGATGCCCCGGCACGTCTGGCGCGCAACATCGCCTCGCTTTTCAATCCGGCGTTATACCCTGGCCTCGGCATGCACCTCCAAGTATCCCAGGAGGAAATCGGTCTGTTGTCGGGGATATCGCGCCAGATGGCGAACAAAAGCCTGCAAATTCTGGAGAGCAAAGGTTTGCTGCGCGTCGAGCACAATGGAATTACGGTGCTGGAGCTGGAGCGCCTGGCCCGCTACGGCGGCTAGCAACGAGGCCGGCCGTGCGCCGGCAAGAAATCATATAACCGCACCTATACCCGATATGCCCCGTGCTTGTCTGTCAAGTGGGGCGTTGCGGAAACTTTATTTCATGCGATGTTCGTGGGCAGGACGGCGATGGGCGGCATTTCTTGCGGTAGCGGAATAGGTTTAGCGACGTTTTTCGGCCATTTTCCGTCCAACCGGAGCTTGACCGTTATCGGACAGTGAATTCATATCAATACAAATAAGATCGCCCACAAGGGCGGCTGAGGGGAAGATGCGGAGCCGGCGCGACAGCGTCGGCTGAAGGGGAGGATATGGTTGTGGCGTCTGACGCCGCCGCTACGGCGGACACGTTTCCGAAACTGTTGATCCGCAACGCGCGTCTTTATGGCGCGCGGCCATCGATGCGGCACAAGGACCTCGGCATCTGGCAGACCTGGACCTGGAAAGAGGTCGAGGAGCTGGTGCGCGCCTACGCCACGGGCTTGAGCCGGCTCGGCCTCAAGCGTGGCGAAACCATCGCCATTGTCGGCTCCAACCGGCCCAAATTGTATTGGTCGGTGATGGCGGCGCAGATGCTGGGCGCCGTGCCGGTGCCGGTCTATGCCGACGCCGTCGCCGACGAATTATCCTTCGTCCTGGCGCATGCGGACGTTCGTTTCGCCGCGGTCGAGGATCAGGAGCAGATCGACAAGATCCAGTCGGTGCTCGACCGGCTGCCGAAACTCGAACTGATGTTTTACGACGAGACGCGCGGCCTGCGCGACTACGACCACGCCAAACTGCGCGCCATGGACGACGTCATCGCCGACGGCCGCCAGGCGCTGGCCGCCGATCCGAAGCTGCGCGACTGGCTTGATGCCGAGATCGCCGCCGGCAAGGGCTCGGACCCCTCGATCATTCTCTATACCTCCGGCACCACCGGCGCCTCGAAAGGCGTGGTGCTGTCCGGCGAGCGCTCGATCAGGGCGGCGACCGACACCGTCAAATTCGACAAGCTCACCGAAAACGACGTCGCGCTCGCCTATCTGCCGCTGGCCTGGGTCGGCGATCATTATCTCAATTACGCGCAAGGGCTGGTGGCCGGCTTCTGTACCGCCTGTCCGGAAAATGCCGAGACCGCGATGTTCGATCTGCGCGAGATCGGACCGAGTTTTTATTTCGCGCCGCCGCGGACGCTCGAAGTGCTGTTGACGCGGATGATGATCCGCATGGAGGATGCCAGCCCCCTGAAGCGCAAGCTGTTCCATTACTTCCTCGGCGTGGCGCGACAGTACGGCGAGCGCATTCTCAACAAGCAGGCTGTGCCGCTCAAGGGCCGCCTGCTGTATTGGCTCGGCAATGTGCTGGTCTATGCGCCGCTCAAGAACGTGCTCGGCCTCTCGCGCGTGCGCGTCGCCTATACCGCCGGCGAGGCCATCGGGCCCGATTTGTTTGCCTTCTATCGCTCGATCGGCCTCAACCTGAAGCAGCTTTACGGCCAGACCGAAGCCTTCCTCTATGTCACGGCGCAGCCGGACGGCGCGATATATTCCGACACCGTCGGCCCGGCCTGTCCGAATGTCGACATCCGCATCGCCGAGAACGGCGAGGTGCTGTTCAAGTCGCCGGGCATGTTCATCGGCTACTTCAAGGATGCCGCCAAAACCGCGGAAGTGACCACGCCGGACGGCTATGTAATGACCGGCGATGCCGGCTATTTCGATGAGAAAACCGGCCATCTCAAGATCATCGACCGCGCCAAGGATGTCGGCCGCCTCAACGACGGCACGATGTTCCCGCCGAAATACATCGAGAACAAGCTCAAGTTCTTTCCCGACATCCGCGAAGCAGTTGCTTATGGCGACAAGCGCGATTTTGTCACCGTGATGCTCAATATCGACCTGACCGCGGTGAGCAGTTGGGCCGAACGCAACAACGTGTCCTATGGCTCCTACCAGGAACTGGCCGGGCACCCGCTGGTCTATGCGATGATGGAAAAGCACGTCGCCGAGGTGAACAGCGCGATGGCTGCCGACAAAATGCTGGCCGGCAACCAGATCAAGCGCTTTCTCATTCTGCACAAGGAGCTCGACGCCGACGACGGCGAACTGACGCGGACGCAGAAAGTGCGGCGCGGCTTTGTCGCCGACCGCTACAAGCCGTTGATCGACGCGCTCTATAGCGGCGCCAGGGAAGCCGATATTTCGACCGAAGTGACGTTCGAGGACGGCCGCAAGGGTACGCTCGCCGCCCGCGTCAGAATCGCGGACGTGCAGCCGGTCGCGGTTTCCGGGAATTTGGGGAAGGCGGCATGAGGGCGCCCGACGGACCACCGGTGACCTCCGGCGATGTGCTGTTGTCGATCGACAATGTCTCGCTGTCGTTCGGCGGCGTCAAAGCCATCAGCGGCGTCTCGTTTGACATCCGCAAGGGCGAAATCCGCGCCATTATCGGACCGAACGGCGCCGGCAAGACGTCGATGCTCAACATCATCAACGGCTTCTATCATCCGCAGCAGGGCATCATCACTTTCAAGGGCGAGGCGCGCAGCAAAATGCGCCCGCATGACGCCGCCGACGGCGGCATCGCCCGAACCTTCCAGAACGTTGCGCTGTTTCGCGGCATGAGCGCGCTCGACAACATCATGGCTGGCCGCACGCTCAAGATGAAGCGCAATATGTTCTGGCAGATGCTGCGCATCGGCCCGGCTCTGGCCGAGGAAGTCGAGCACCGCCATCGCGTCGAGGAAATCATCGACTTCCTCAAGATCCAGGAGATCCGCCGCACGCCGGTCAGCCGCCTGCCGTATGGCTTGCAGAAGCGGGTCGAACTCGGCCGCGCGCTGGCCATGGAGCCGGAGCTGCTGCTGCTCGATGAGCCGATGGCCGGCATGAACATCGAAGAGAAGGAGGACATGTCGCGCTTCATTCTCGATGTGAACGAGCATTACGGCACGACCATCGCGCTGATCGAGCACGACATGGGTGTGGTGATGGATCTGTCCGACCGCGTCGTGGTCCTCGATCACGGTATCAAGATCGCCGACGGCACGCCTCAGGAAGTAAAGAGCAATCAGGCGGTGATCGACGCCTATCTGGGAGTGGCGCACTGATGATAATTGCCTTTGGCCAGTTCCTCGAAGTCCTTGTCAGCGGTCTCCTCGCCGGCGTTCTCTATTCGCTGGTTGCGCTCGGCTTCGTGCTGATCTTCAAGGCGTCCGGCGTCTTCAACTTCGCGCAAGGCGCGATGGTGCTGCTCGCCGGCCTCGCGCTGGTGCGCTCGCTCGATTTCCTGGTGGCGAACGGCCTGCCGTTCTGGGCCGCCATCATCGCCGCACTGCTGTTTGCCGCACTCATCATGGCGATCACCGCCTTTCTGGTGGAGCGCTTTGTGCTCGGTCCGCTGATCAATCAGGACGGGCTGACATTGTTCATGTCGACCATCGGCGTCACCTTCATTATCGAGGGCGGCGCGCAAATGCTGTTTGGCTCGGATGTCTATCCACTGCGGCTGTTTCCGAGTGATGCCTGGTTCCTGTTCGAGGGCTCGTTCCCGGGCGGCCTTCTGGTCAGCAAGATCGACGTCTGGGGCGGCATGATCGCCGCAGTACTTGTCGTCGGTCTCGCGGTGTTCTTCCAGCAGACCAAGACCGGCCGCGCACTGCGCGCCGTCGCCGATGATCACGCCGCGGCGCAGTCGGTCGGCATTTCCCTCAACTGGATCTGGTTCATCGTCTGGCTGGTCGCAGGCCTCGTCGCGCTGGTCGCGGCCACCGTCTGGGGCACCAAGCTCGGCGTGCAGTTCTCAATCGTGTTCCTGGCGCTGAAGGCGCTGCCTGTGCTGATCATCGGCGGCTTCACCTCGGTGCCCGGCGCCATTGTCGGCGGACTGATCGTCGGCGCCGGCGAGAAGCTGGCCGAGGCCTATCTCGGTCCGTTCATCGGCGGCGGCATCGAATACTGGTTTGCTTATGTGCTGGCGCTGGTCGTGCTGATGGCGCGGCCGCAGGGCCTGTTCGGCGAGCGCATTATCGAGAGAATTTGAGCCATGCGAACCGGCGACCGATACCGTACTCCGTTCGTCCCCGTGAAAGCGGGGACTCAGATTTTTTTAAGAAGGAACTGGATTCCCGCTTTCGCGGGAACGAACGGAGTTTGTTGTAACGCTCAGCGATTAAGCGGAGCCTGGTGACATATGTTTTACCGCGAGACCGGCCAGTTCAAGACCAGCTACGCCGCCGACATGCAGATATTTCCGATCCGGCAGGATCGCATTGCGCTGTGGGTCGTCCTGGCTATTGCCTTTCTCGGCATTCCGCTGCTTGACCAATTGCAGGTCTGGCCGTTCGGCGGCGAGTACATGCTGCGCGCCATTCTGATTCCGTTCTTGATCCTGTCGCTAGCCGCTATCGGCCTGAACATTCTCACCGGCTATTGCGGCCAGCTGTCGCTCGGCAGCGGCGCCTTCATGGCGATCGGCGCCTACAGTGCCTACAAGTTCGGCACCGGCGTCCATATCCCGCTGGGGCTGTTCAATCTTTCGATCCCGCCTCTGCCGGTATTGCCGTCGATCCTGCTGGGGGCGCTGATGTCGGCTTTCGTCGGCATCCTGTTCGGCATTCCGAGCCTGCGCATCAAAGGCCTGTATCTCGCGGTGGCGACCTTGGCTGCGCAGTTCTTCTTTGACTGGGTGTTCATCAGGGTGAAGTGGTTTACCAATTACAATTCGTCCGGCTCTGTGAGCGCGCCCGATCTGAATTTCTTCGGCTACGTCGTCAACACGCCGATTGACCGCTATCTGCTGTGCCTTGTCTTCGTCTCGATCTTTGCGCTGCTGGCGAAGAACCTGGTGCGCGGCAATATAGGCCGGCAATGGATGGCGACACGCGACATGGACATCGCCGCCGAACTGATGGGCATCCGGCCGCTGTATGCCAAGCTCACAGCCTTCGCCATTTCGTCTTTCATCATGGGGGTCGCCGGCGCGCTGTGGGCTTTCGTCTATCTCGGCGCCTGGGAACCTCTCGCCTTCAGCATCGATCGCTCGTTCCAGATCCTGTTCATGGTCATCATTGGCGGGCTCGGCTCGATCCTGGGCTCGTTCCTAGGTGCGGCGTTCATCCTGGTGCTGCCGATTGCGCTTGATCAGGTTCCGCATGCGCTCGGCGTGCCAATCTCGGTCGAGACCGTGTCGCATCTGGTGTTCATCGTCACCGGCACGCTGATCTGCTGGCTTCTGATCGTCGAACCGCGCGGTTTTGCGAGGCTCTGGTTGACTGGAAAGGAAAAGCTGAGGCTCTGGCCATACCCGTATTGAAGGCATAGGCTTGAGGCTTCGAAGGTTAAGGCGCGCGACAGGAGCGGCGCACCTGCCTCAACAATAATAATCGCTTCAACGAACCGGCTGACAAGCCGACTCACAGGGAGGAAGACAGACATGAGAAAGCTAACTTTGGCTCTCGGCGCCTTGGCGGTTGCCGCGACCGCGTCGACCGGGCCGGCGGTGGCGCAGACGAACGAGCAGTTCCTGCCGGCGCTGGTTTACCGCACCGGACCTTACGCGCCGAACGGCATTCCGTTCGCCAACGGCGTCGCCGACTACTGGACGCTGCTCAACGAGCGTGACGGCGGCATCAACGGCGTCAAGATCGTGTTCGAGGAATGCGAGACCGGCTATGCCACCGACAAGGGCGTCGAATGCTACGAGCGCCTCAAGGGCAAAGGCCCGACCGGCGCCGGCTATTTCTCGCCGCTCTCGACTGGCATCACCTTCGCGCTCACCGACAAGGTGCCGGGCGACAAGATCCCGCTGCTAACCATGGGCTATGGCCGCTCGGAAAGCCGCGACGGCGCCGTGTTCCCGTGGAATTTCATCGCCGTCGGCAGCTACTGGACCGCCGCCGATGTCGCCATCCAGCACATCGCCAAGGAAGTTGGCGGCTTCGACAAGCTCAAGGACAAGAAGATCAGCCTCGTCTATCACGACAGCCCCTACGGCAAGGAGCCGATCGCGGCGCTCGAGGCCCGCGCCAAGCTCAACGGCTTCACTTTCAAGGCGATCCCGGTCACGCATCCGGGCGTCGAACAGAAGTCGCAATGGCTGTCGATTCGGCAGGATCGTCCCGACTACGTGCTGCTCTGGGGCTGGGGTGTGATGAACTCGACCTCGATCAAGGAAGCGGCGGCTGTAGGCTATCCGCGCGACAAAGTCATCGGTGTGTGGTGGTCGGGTGCCGAGCCTGACGTGACGCCCGCCGGCGATCAGTCGGCCGGCTACAAGGCGCTGATGCTTCAGCACGGCCCTGGCAAGTTCGCTGTTCACGCCGACCTTGAGAAGTTCCTGGTTTCCAAGGGGAAGTCTGTCTCCAAGGAAGATTTCGCCCAGGTGCTCTACAACCGCGGCCTGATCAATTCGATGATCGGCACGGAAGCGGTCCGCACCGCGATGAAGAAGTACGGTAACAAGCCGATGACCGGCGAACAGGTCCGCTGGGGTTTTGAAAACCTCAACCTGACCGCCGCGCGCATCAAGGAGCTTGGCTTCGAAGGCATGCTGCAGCCCTTGCGCTTCTCGTGCGAGGACCATCAGGGCGCCGACGTTGCCCGCGTGCAGCAGTGGGACGGCAAGGCCTGGAAGACGGTCTCGGACTACTACAAGGCTGACGACAAGATCCTTGCGCCGCTGGTCAAGGAACATGCCGCCAAGTATGCGACCGAGAAGAAGATCACCGCGCGCGACTGCTCCAAGGAGAGCTGATCGCCGCTGAAAAAAGGGAGGCGGCGTCGCGCCGCCTCCCGCTTTTTCCTCACCGCCAAGACCGGAGTTGATCGCGTGTCATCCGTCGCCGCACCCGCCGCATCCGTCCAGACGGAAAAGTCGCTGCTTTCGGTGAGCAACATCGAGGTCATCTACAATTCCGTCATTCTGGTGCTCAAGGGCGTCTCGCTCGACGTGCCGAAGGGCGGCATTGTCGCGCTGCTCGGCGCCAATGGCGCCGGCAAGTCGACGACGCTGAAAGCCATTTCCAATCTGCTGCGCGCCGAGCGCGGCGACGTCACCAAAGGCGTCATTCTGTTTGAGGGCAAGGAGGTCCAGGACCTGACGCCGAACGAACTGGTGCAGCGCGGCTGCATCCAGGTGATGGAGGGCCGGCATTGTTTCGGCCATCTCACCATTGAAGAAAATCTGATGACCGGCGCCTTCACGCGCAAGGACGGCAAGGCTGCGATTCAGCGCGACCTCGAGCTTGTTTATGGCTATTTTCCCAAGCTGAAGCAGCGGCGCGAATCGCTCGCCGGCTATACGTCGGGCGGCGAGCAGCAGATGTGCGCGGTCGGCCGGGCGCTGATGTCGCGGCCGAAGATGATTTTGCTTGACGAGCCGTCGATGGGGTTGGCGCCGCAGATCGTCGAGGAAATTTTCGAGATCGTGAAGCATCTCAACGAGAAGGAACAGGTGTCGTTTCTTCTGGCCGAGCAGAACACCAACATGGCGCTGCGCTATGCGCGCTACGGCTACATTCTCGAGAACGGCCGAGTTGTCATGGACGGCGACGCCAAGTCCCTGTCCGAGAACGAGGACGTCAAGGAATTCTACCTCGGCATTTCCGATGGCCGCCGCAAATCGTTCCGCGAGGGCAAGCATTACCGGCGGCGCAAGCGCTGGCTGGCTTAGTGGCGATGTCCGGCAAGCATTACGACCTTCTCGAAACCCGCGACCCCGCGCAACGCGAGCGCGAGCAGTTTGCCGCGTTGCCTGCCATCATTGCGCATGCATTGACCGCGCCGGGCTGGGCGGCGCATCTCAAAGGTATCGATCCGAAGTCGGTCACCTCGCGCGCGGCTTTGGCGAAGCTGCCGGTGCTGCGCAAGTCCGACATCGCGGAATTGCAGAAGCTGGCGCCGCCGTTCGGCGGGCTCAATGTCACGCCGGCCGGCAAGGTCAAGCGCCTGCTGATGTCGCCCGGCCCGATCTATGAACCGGAAGGCAGCGAAGCCGCCAACTGGGGCGCGGCGCGCGCCTGTTTTGCCGCGGGCTTCCGCGCCGGCGACATCGTGCACAACGCATTCAGTTATCACCTGACGCCCGGCGCCTTCATGCTTGAATCCGGCGCGCACGCGCTCGGCTGCGCCGTGATTCCCGGCGGCGTCGGCAATACCGAGCAGCAACTCGACGCGATCGCGCATTACCGGCCGAGCGGCTATGTCGGCACGCCGGACTTCCTCAAGATATTGCTCGACACCGCCGAAAAGTCCGGCAAGGACGCGTCCTCAATCAACCGCGCGCTGGTGTCCGGCGCAGCCTTGCCCGGTTCGCTGCGCGGCGAGTTGCGCACGCGCGGCGTCGCCGTGGTGCAGTGCTACGCCACCGCCGAACTCGGCATCGTCGCCTATGAGAGCGACGCCATGCAGGGCATGATCGCCAACGAGAACCTCATCCTCGAAATCGTGCGTCCGGGCACAGGCGACCCGGTCGCGGAAGGCGAGGTCGGCGAGATCGTCGTGACCTCGTTCAACTCCGATTACCCGATGATCCGCCTTGCCACAGGGGACCTCTCGGCGCTGCTGCCGGGCGTCTCGCCCTGCGGCCGCACCAATATCCGTATCAAGGGCTGGATGGGCCGCGCCGACCAGACCGCCAAGATCAAGGGCATGTTCGTGCATCCGAGGCAGGTGGCCGAGCTCGGCCGGCGTCATCCGGAGTTGTCGCGGCTTCGTCTGGTGGTCGGCCGCGAGGCCGAGCAGGACACCATGACGCTGCTCGCCGAGACGGCGTTATCGGACGCTGTGCTGGCGGCGGCGGTGGCCGACACGCTGCAATCGGTTACCAAGCTCAAGGGCATTGTCATGCTGGTAAAGCCGGGCAGCTTGCCCAATGACGGCAAGGTGATCGCCGACGAACGGCCGGTTGGCTAGGGCTCTTGACCGCGCGCGCCATTTCCCGCTGATAGCGCCCATGAACGCCAATCCCAATTTGCCGCCGAACCACCCGGCGCTGCCGCCGCGCCGCATCGGCGTCTTGCTGGTCAATCTCGGCACGCCCGACGCCACCGACTACTGGTCGATGCGGCGCTATCTCAAGGAATTCCTGTCCGATCGGCGCGTCATCGAGGAAAACCCGGTCAAGTGGTGGCTGGTGCTCAACCTGATCATTCTGACGGTGCGCCCCGGCCGCAAAGGCCGCGACTACGACAAGATCTGGAACAAGGCGCTCGACGAGTCTTTCCTGAAAACCATCACGCGTTCGCAATCGGACAAGCTCGGCGCCGAGCTGGCGAGCGATCCGCGCCTGCTGGTCGACTGGGCGATGCGCTACGGCAATCCGTCGATCCGCTCCAAGCTCGACGCCATGCAGGCAGCCGGCTGCGACCGCATCCTGGTCGTGCCGCTCTATCCGCAATACGCGGCGGCGACGACCGCGACCGTCTGCGACAAGGCCTTCGAGGCACTTGCCGCGATGCGCTGGCAGCCGGCGGTGCGCATTGCGCCGGCCTATTTCGACAATCCGGTTTATATCGAGGCGCTGGCGTCCTCGATCGAGGACAGCCTCGCCAAACTGACCTTCAACCCGGAAGTGATCATTGCTTCGTTTCACGGCATGCCGGAAGACTATCTGCACAAGGGCGATCCCTATTACTGCCAGTGCCACGCCACGGCGCGGCTGTTGCGCGAACGGCTCAAGCTCGACGACAAGCACTTGATGCTGACCTTCCAGTCGCGCTTCGGCCCGGCCGAATGGCTCAAGCCCTATACCGACATGACGGTGAAGGCGCTGGCCGAGCGCGGTGTGAAAAACCTCGCCGTCATCACGCCGGGTTTTTCCTCCGATTGCCTGGAGACACTGGAAGAGATCGCCATGGAGAATGCCGACATCTTCCGCCATGCGGGCGGCGAGAATTTCGCGGCAATTCCCTGCCTGAACGACAGCCCGGGCGGTATCGCAGTCATCCGCGACCTGGTCGGCCGCGAGTTGCAAGGCTGGGTCTAACCCGTCCCATCAACACCTCATTAACCATAGGCCTTTAACGTCCGTTAACCACTTCCCGCCGTTTCCGCGGGCCGTGCGCCATGGACGGAGGCTGACGCCTGAACGTGCTGCGCCTTTCCCGCTCAACTTTTGCCCCGCGCCGCCGCGCGGGACCGATGACGGCCGTTTGCGCGCTGGCGCTCGGCGTGACCGTTGGCGTGGCTTCGGCGCAAATCGTACCGCCGGACTATTCCGATCCCTTGACGCCGAAGCTGCAAACCGATCCGCGCAAGCCGCCGCGCTTTCAGCAATTCAGCAAACCGCAACTGGAGCAACTGGAGGCGCCGCCGGTCTTCACGGCATCGACCCCTGCCGCAGGCAACACCGGTTTCGATTCCACCAACCGTAAATCGAAAGCGAAAGCCAAGCCCAAACCCCGGCCGGCAGCGAGCACCCCGGCGAGCACGGATACGTTTGCCGCACCGCCGGTGGAGACGCCGTCCGTCTCGCCGTACCAGAAGCCCTTCGCATCATCGGCGATGTCGGCCAACGCCTCGGCGCCCGGCAGCCCGTCCGTCGAGATCGGCCCGATCCGCAAGCCGCCCGCCAAGCGCAAGGCGCACAGCGAGCCGGGCGACCCCTACGCCGCGCTGGGCTTCCATGCCGGCAGCTTCCTGCTGTATCCGGCCATCGAAGTAATCGGCGGCTACGACACCAATCCGTCCCGCACGCCCAGCGCCAAGGGCGCGGCGCTCTATTCGATCGCGCCCGAACTACGTGCCGAGTCGAACTGGTCGCGGCACGAACTCAAGGGTGAATTGCGCGGCAGCTATACCGGCTATAGCCCCGACACTGAACCGACCTTGAGCCGGCCCAATGTCAACGGCAAGGCCGACGGCCGCATCGATGTCACGCGCGACACCCGCATCGATCTAGGCTCCCGCGTGCTGGTGGCGACTGACAATCCCGGCAGTCCGAATTTGCAGGCCAATCTTGCCAAATTGCCGGCCTTCACGACCTTCGGCGGCAGCGCCGGCGTCGGCCAGAAATTCAGCCGCTTCGACCTGTCGCTCAAGGGCGATGCCGAGCGCACCGTCTATCAGGATTCGAAATTGACCGACGGTTCGACCGCCAGCAATGACGACCGCAACTATAATCAATATGGCGTCAAGCTGCGGGGCGGCTATGAACTGACGCCGGGCGTCACGCCTTTTGTCGAAGCCGGCATCGATACGCGGCGGCATGACCAGGCCATCGATTCATCCGGCTACCAGCGCAATTCAAAAGGCGTTACGGCGCTTGTCGGCTCGACTTTCGAGTTGTCGCGGCTGCTCACCGGCGAGGTCGCGGTCGGCTATACCAAGCGCAACTACGACGATGCGCGGCTGTCCCAGCTTAGCGGCCTGATCGGCAATGCGTCGCTGGTGTGGACGGCCAATGCGCTGACCACGGTCAAGCTCACGGCGGCCTCAATGATCGGCGAGTCGAACGTGCCCGGCGTGTCCGGCTCGTTCTACCGCGACGTCGGCTTGCAGGTCGATCATTCGTTCCGGCGCTGGCTGATCGGCAGCGTCAAGCTCGGTTTCGGGCTGGACAATTATGTCGGCCTGTCGCGCGAGGACAAGCGCTATTCGGTCGGCGCCGGCCTGACCTACAAGCTGAACCGTACCACGCAGATTAAGGGTGAAGCCCGCCAGGACTGGCTGCGTTCCAACGTCACCGGCAACGACTATACCGCTAGTGTTTTCATGCTCGGCTTGCGGTTTCAGCAGTAAATTTATTGCTCGCCTAAAATCCGCTTCAACTCGCCGCGGAATTCGTCGGCGAGGTCTGGCCGGTCGAGCGCATAGGCGACGTTGGCGGTGAGAAAGCCGATCTTCGATCCGCAATCATAGCTGCGGCCTTCGAACTTCAAGCCGTAGAACGGCTGCGTTTTCGCCAAGGCCAGCATGGCGTCGGTCAACTGGATTTCGCCGCCGGCGCCGGCCGCCTGCTTGCCGAGCAGCTCGAAGATTTCCGGCTGAAGAATATAACGCCCGGTGATCGAGAGGTTGGAAGGCGCGTCGGCCGCTTTCGGCTTCTCGACCATTTGCGTGATCTCGAAGGCCTTGCCCTTCGGCTTGCCGACGCCGACCACGCCATACATGTGAATGCGCTCCGTCGGCACTTCCTCGACCGCGACGATGTTGGCGTTGGCATCAAGGTCCTTGGCGGCGTCGATCATCTGCGCCAGGCAGCCGCGCGGATTTTTCACCAGCACGTCGGGCAGGATGACGGCGAAGGGTTCGCTGCCGACCAGTTCGCGCGCGCACCAGACGGCATGGCCGAGGCCAAGCGGCGATTGCTGGCGGGTGAAGCTGGTGCCGCCGGCGTCGGGCAGGTCGGTCTCCAGAAGCTTGAGTTCGTTCTTCTTGCCGCGCTCAATCAGGGTCACTTCAAGCTCGAACTGGCGGTCGAAGTGGTCTTCGATCACGCTCTTGTTGCGCCCGGTGACGAAAATGCAGTGTTCGATGCCCGCCTGCCGCGCCTCATCGACCACATGCTGGATCAGCGGCCGGTCGACCACCGGCAGCATCTCTTTCGGCATCGCCTTGGTGGCGGGCAGGAAGCGGGTGCCAAGGCCGGCGACGGGGAAAATGGCTTTGCGGATACGGGTCATGGGCGGGAGCGCTCTCGCGTGGGCTGGAAAAGTGCCGATGTGAAGTATCAAGCACAAAGCGGCAGGAAAGGTCCAGATTGGAACCTGATTGCAGCCAAAAGTGCCGATAATCCAGAACCATTAACGTCGCAGAAACGAAATCGCTGCACCCATAGGGCCCGGGGTGCGTTAGACTGGGTAGGCGGTATCACATGCGAGCGACACGACCCATAGCATTGGCGGCCACGCTGCTTGTCACGATTGGCGTGAGCGCGTTCGCGCAAAACAATGGCGACCGCACCGGCACCATTCCGGCGAAGCCAATCGGCCGGCCGGACGCGCGCGAATGGAGCGGCGAGGACGGCGCTTCCGGCCATCCGCAGATGACCGCAGCGGCGATCCGCCAGGCGGCCGCCAATTTCCAGCCGTGCCTCGAAGGACTTTACCCGATGGCGGCGCGTCACGGTGTCTCGCGCATGGCGTATCAAAGCCTGACCGCCCATCTGTCGCCCGATCTGCGCATCATGGACCTGATGGACAGCCAGCCGGAATTCACCAAGGCGGTCTGGGACTATCTCGACATTCTGGTCAACGACAAGCGTGTCGCTGCCGGCCGCGAGATGCTGGAAAAATATCGCAGCACCTTCGACGCGGCCGAGAAGGCCTACGGCGTCGACCGTCATATCGTTGCCGCCATCTGGGGCGTCGAAACCAATTACGGCGCCATCCGCGGCGACCGGCCGGTACTGCAATCGACCGCGACCTTGGCCTGCGTCGGGCGGCGGCAGCGCTACTTCCGCGACGAGTTCATCGCCGCGCTCGACATCGTCAATCGCGGCGACGTCAAGAAGGAGAGGCTGGTGGGGTCTTGGGCCGGCGCCTTCGGGCCGACACAGTTCATGCCGACGGCGTTCAAGCGTTATGCAGTCGATTTCGACGGCGACGGCCATCGCAATGTCGTCGACTCGATGCCCGACCTGATCGCCTCGACTGCCAACAATCTGAAAAAAGCTGGCTGGGTGAACGGGCAGACCTGGGGCTACGAAGTCGTCATCCCGGCGAACTTCAATTTCCATTTGGCCGATCGTCATCGCGCCCTGTCGATCGCCGAGTGGGAGCGACACGGCATCACCCGGCCCGACGGCAAGTCGTTCCCGCGGCCGGGCGACCATGCCTTTATTCTGATTCCGGCAGGCGTCCAGGGTCCGGGCTTCCTGATGCTGCCGAACTTCAGGGCGATCATGAAATACAACCCGGCGGAAGCCTATGCGCTGGCGATCGGCCATCTCGCCGACCGGCTGCGCGGGGCTGGGCCCTTCGCGCAGGATTGGCCGCGCTATGAGCGGGTGCTGACGCGCGCCGAACGGCTGGAGTTGCAACAACTTCTTGAGAAGCACGGCTACGAGGTCGGCGAGCCGGACGGCCGTCTCGGATCGAAGACCCGCAATGCCGTGCGCGATTTTCAGGCCCGTATCGGCCGGGTTCCCGACGGTTTCGCTTCGGCCGGCGTATTGGAGCGGCTGCGCGCCCGTTAACCCTTTTTGTTGGCGCATGACCTGGGCCTGCGCGGCCAGACCTTCGAGTTGACATTTTTGGCTGGCTATTGGTCCATGCTCTCTGGCGCTCAATTCAGGTCTGGGCCTTCGGCATGATGCGGAAAAACCGGTATTGGCAGCGGCTCGCCGCGATCGTGCTTTTGGGCGCGGCCGAATGCGCGACCGTTGGCCTGACCTTGCCCGCGCCAGCGCACGCGCAGGATTTCCCGTTTCTTAGCCGCCAGCGCGCGCCGCGCGGCGATGGCTTCTTCCAGCAATTCTTCGGCCCGTCCAACCGTCGCCAGGACGACCGCGACTATCAAACGCAACAGGCGCCGGCCGACAATTCGCGGGCGCCGGCCGCGCGCAAGGCCGATCCAAACCAGACCGCACCGACCACCTCCGTCGTCGTGCTCGGCGACGGCATGGCCGACTGGCTCGCTTACGGTCTTGAGGATGCGTTTGGCGATGCGCCGGAAGTCGGTATCGTGCGCAAGAACAAGGCGCACTCCGGCCTGGTCCGCTACGACGCGCGCAGTGATCTCGACTGGTGGCACACCGCGCGCGATATCCTCAACGCCGAGAAGCCGAATTACGTCATCATGATGCTCGGCGTCAGCGACCGGCAGGCCTTCCGCGCCCAGGACGTCGCCAAAGAAGCGGAAAAGAAAGAGGCCGACAAGAAGGCCGACGCCAAAGACACGGCGAACAAAGATCCGGCCAACAAGGACGCCGCCAGCAAGGATGCCGCAGCGGCCGATCAGAACAAGGACGAGGAAAGTGACTCGATCGCCGCGCCCGAGCCGCCGGCCGGCAGGCGGGCAGGCGGCAGCCTCGAATTCCGCGGCGACCAGTGGGAAAAGATCTATACGCGCCGCATCGACGACACCATCGCCGCGCTCAAGAGCAAGGGCGTGCCGGTGTTCTGGGTCGGTCTGCCGTCGATCCGCGGCACGCGCTCGACTTCCGACGCGGCCTATCTCAACGATCTGTACCGCGCCCGCGCCGAGAAAGCCGGCGCGGTCTTTATCGATGTCTGGGACGGCTTCATCGATGAAGGCGGCAAGTACACCAATTTCGGCCCGGACTTCGAAGGCCAGATGCGCCGCTTGCGTTCGGGCGACGGCGTCTATTTCACCAAATACGGCGCGCGCAAGCTGGCCCACTATGTCGAGCGCGAACTGCGCCGCTACATGAGCAATCGCGGACCGATCGCGTTGCCGTCGGGACCGATGGGCCCGGTGCCGGCCGATGGCAAGCCGACGGCGCGGCCGCTGGCCGGTCCGGTGGTGCCGCTGACGATGACCTCGACGGGTTCGGAAGAATTGCTCGGCGGCTCGGGTGTTGCCGGCGCCCGCGCCGACGCCACCGCGCTCGGCGTTCTGGTCAAGGGCGATGCGGTGTCAGCGCCGTCGGGCCGCGCCGACGATTTCTGGTGGCCGCGCGGCAGCCCCCCGCCCACGCCGCCGGTTGCCGCTACGCCACCGGCTGCACCGGCCGCCGCTTCGGCTTCGATCGGCGCGCCGGCTGTCGCCAATCCCGAACCGGCAAAACCCGCGCCTGTGGTGGCTAATCCTGAGCCGGTCAAGCCGCCGGCGCAGAACACCGCGAAACCGCCGCAACCTGCCGCGACAATGCGGCCTGCGCCCCAGCCCGCCGCACCGCGGCCTGTTGAAGCCAGGCCGCGCGCCGCCGACAACAGCCCGCGCCCGCCGCAGCCGGTTCAGCGCCGCAACGACGGCCCGTTCGGCGCCGGCGGTCCGTTCGGCTGGATGCGGTAGGGACTGCCGCTAGCGCGGCAGCGTCGTCTTTCCCATCAGGAATTTGTCGACCGCGTGCGCGCACTGGCGGCCTTCGCGGATCGCCCACACCACCAGCGACTGGCCGCGGCGCATGTCGCCGGCGGTGAACACCTTGGGCACCGAGGTCAGGTACGAATTGGTGTCGGCGCTCACATTGCCACGCCCGTCGAGCGCGACATTGAGCGACTTCAGCATGCCTTCGTGCAGCGGATGGACGAAGCCCATGGCCAGCAGCACGAGGTCGGCCTCGATATCGAATTCGGTACCGGGGATCGGCTTGAATTTGTCGTCGAGCCGCGCGCAATGCAGCTTCTTCACGTGGCCGTTTTCGCCGGAGAAGCTCTGCGTGCCGACCGCGAAGTCGCGCTCGACGCCTTCCTGATGGCTCGACGAGGTGCGCAGCTTGAGCGGCCAATCCGGCCAGGTCAGCAGCTTGTTTTCCATCGCCGGCGGTTGCGGCATGATTTCGAAATTGGCGACCGACAGCGCGCCCTGGCGGATCGAGGTGCCGATGCAGTCCGAGCCGGTGTCGCCGCCGCCGATCACGACCACTTTCTTGCCGGTAGCGACGATGTTTTCGATGTTTCCGAGCGGCTCGTTGCCGACGCGGCGGTTCTGCTGCGGCAGGAAATCCATGGCGAAATGGATGCCCTTGAGCTCGCGGCCGGGTATCGGCAGATCGCGCGGCTTCTCGGCGCCGCCCGACAGCACGACGGCATCGTGCTCGGCGACGAGCTTGGCGATGTCGACATTAACGCCGACATCGGCGTTGTAATGGAACGTGACGCCTTCGCCTTCCATCTGCTTGATGCGGCGATCGACGTGCACCTTCTCCATCTTGAAGTCGGGAATGCCGTAACGCAAAAGGCCGCCGGCCTTGGCCCAGCGCTCATAGACATGCACTTCGTGTCCGGCGCGTGCCAGTTGCTGCGCGGCGGCAAGGCCTGCGGGGCCGGAGCCGATGACGGCGACTTTCTTGCCGGTTTTAACGGCGGCAACGTCGGCAATCAGGCCCTGCGCGATGGCGCGGTCGGCGATCTCGCATTCGATGGTCTTGATGGTGACCGGGTTGTCGTCGATGTTGAGCGTGCAGGACGCCTCGCACGGCGCCGGGCAGACGCGGCCGGTGAATTCCGGGAAATTGTTGGTCGAATGCAGGTTGCGCGCGGCTTCTTCCCAGTTGCCGCGATAGACCAGGTCGTTCCAGTCCGGAATCTGGTTGTTGACCGGGCAGCCGGTCGGCACGTTGGAGAGAAGCTGGGTGCCGTGGCAATAAGGTACGCCGCAATCCATGCAGCGCGCCGCCTGCTCGCGCACTTCCTTTTCGGGAAGCGGCAGCACGAACTCCCGCCAATGCTTGATACGCTCCTCGACCGGTGCGTATTTGCGGTCGTGGCGGTCGATTTCTAGAAACCCGGTGATCTTGCCCATCTTACTCCGCCGCCTGCATCGTGGCGGCCTTTTCCTTTGCCATCTCAGCGAGCGCACGGGCGTATTCGACCGGCATCACTTTCTTGAACAGGGGACGATAACGCTTCCAGTCGGCGAGGATCGCCTGCGCCCGGCCGGAGTTGGTATAGCGCGCGTGGTCCGAAATCAATTTGTGCAGCCGCGCCTCGTCGCCATTGGTGAGGTCCGACATGACATCGACCATCCCGCTGGTCTCCAGCTCGACGCCGTATTCCTTTTCGGCGACGGCTTCTTCCTCGGGTACCGGCTCGAGCGCGATCATCGCCATGTTGCAGCGGCTCTCGAACGTACCGTCCTCGTCGATGACATAGGCAATGCCGCCCGACATGCCGGCCGCGAAGTTGCGCCCGGTGCGGCCGAGCACGACGACGACACCGCCGGTCATGTATTCGCAGCAATGGTCGCCCGTGCCTTCGACAACGACGGTGGCGCCGGAGTTGCGCACGGCGAAGCGCTCGCCGGCGACGCCGCGGAAATAGCACTCGCCGGCGATGGCGCCGTACATCACGGTGTTGCCGACGATGATCGATTCTTCCGGCACGATGCCGGCATCCGCCGACGGGCGGATGACGATGCGGCCGCCCGACAGGCCCTTGCCGACATAGTCGTTGGCTTCGCCTTCCAGTTCGAACGTGACGCCCGCGGCCAGCCAGGCGCCGAAGGCCTGACCGGCGGTGCCGTCGAAGCGCACATGGATGGTGCCGTCGGGCAGGCCGGTATGGCCGTAACGCTTGGCGACTTCGCCGGACAGCATCGCGCCGCAACTGCGATTGGTCGAGTTGATGACGGTCTGCAAGCGCACCGGCGCACCGCGGTCGAGCGCGGCTTGGGCGCCGGCGATCAGCTTGCGGTCGAGAACGGCCTCAAGGTGATGATCCTGCTTCTCGCAGTGGAAGATCGGCGTCTTGTCGTCGGCCTTCGGCTTGGTGAACAGCTTCGAGAAGTCGAGGCCCTTGGCCTTCCAGTGTTCGACCAGCTTGCGCCGGTCGAGCATCTGCATCTGGCCGACCATCTCGTTGAAGGTGCGATAGCCCAGTTGCGCCATGATCTCGCGCACTTCCTCGGCGACGAAGAAGAAATAGTTGATGACGTGCTCGGGCTGGCCCTTGAAGCGCTTGCGCAGCACCGGGTCCTGGGTGGCGATGCCGACCGGGCAGGTGTTGAGATGGCACTTGCGCATCATGATGCAGCCGGCGGCGATCAAGGGCGCGGTGGCGAAGCCGAATTCGTCGGCCCCGAGCAGCGCGCCGACGACGACGTCGCGGCCGGTGCGGATGCCGCCATCGACCTGCACGGCGATGCGGCTGCGCAGCCTGTTGATGACCAGCGTCTGGTGGGTTTCGGCGAGGCCGATTTCCCACGGTGAGCCGGCATGCTTGAGCGAGGTCAGCGGCGAGGCGCCGGTGCCGCCCTCGAAGCCCGAAATGGTGACGTGGTCGGCGCGCGCCTTCGAGACGCCGGCGGCGACCGTGCCGACGCCGATTTCGGAGACGAGCTTGACCGAGACGTCGCCCGACGGGTTGACGTTCTTGAGGTCGTAGATGAGCTGGGCGAGATCCTCGATCGAATAGATGTCGTGGTGCGGCGGCGGCGAAATCAGGCCGACGCCGGGCGTCGAGTAGCGCACCGCGGCGATGGTCTTATCGACCTTGTGGCCGGGCAACTGGCCGCCTTCGCCGGGCTTGGCGCCTTGCGCCATCTTGATCTGCATCATGTCCGAGTTGACGAGATACTCGGCGGTGACGCCGAAGCGGCCCGACGCCACCTGCTTGATGGCCGAGCGCATCGAATCGCCGTTCGGCATCGGCTTGAAGCGATCCGATTCTTCGCCGCCTTCGCCGGTGTTCGACTTGCCGCCGATGCGGTTCATCGCAATCGCCAGCGTCGTGTGCGCCTCGCGCGAGATCGAGCCATAGGACATGGCGCCGGTCGAGAAGCGGTGCACGATGTTCTTGGCCGGCTCGACTTCCTCGAGCGGCACCGGCTTGCGGCCGGCCTGCTCGGCGGTCTTGATCTCGAACAGGCCGCGAATGGTCAGAAGGTGCTGGCTCTGGTCGTTGATGAGCTTAGCGTAAGCGCGATAGTGATCCTGCGAGTTGCCGCGCACGGCGTGCTGGAGCCGCGACACCGTCTCGGCGGTCCAGACATGGTCCTCGCCGCGCACGCGCACGGCATAATCGCCGCCGACATCGAGCATCGTCCGGTAAATTGGCGCGTCGCTGAAGGCAGTGCGGTGGCGCCGCACGGTTTCCTCGGCGATTTCCGGCAGGCCGACGCCCTCGATCTGGGTGTGCGTGCCGGTGAAGTACTTGGCGACGAAATCCTGCCGCAGGCCGACGGCGTCGAAAATCTGCGCGCCGCAATAGGACTGATACGTCGAAATGCCCATCTTCGACATGACCTTGAGGAGGCCCTTGTCGATCGACTTGATATAGCGCTTGACGATTTCGTAGGGCTCGAGCTTGGCCGGCAGCGTGTCCTTCATCGCCACCAGAGTCTCGAAGGCGAGATACGGGTTGATCGCTTCGGCGCCATAGCCGGCGAGGCAAGCGAAGTGATGCACTTCGCGCGGCTCGCCGGTTTCCAGCACCAGGCCGACCGCGGTGCGCAAACCCTTGCGGATGAGGTGGTGATGCACGGCGGCGCAGGCGAGCAGCATCGGGATCGGGATGCGGTCGGCGCCGGCCTTGCGGTCGGAAAGGATGATGATGTTGCAGCCGCCGTTGACCTCTTCCTCGGCGCGCACGCACAATTCGTCGATCGCCCAGTCCATGCCGTCGGCGCCATGCTCCGACGGATAGGTGACGTCGAAGGTCAGCGACTTGAAGTGGTCGCCGGTCATCTCCGAAATCGAGCGAATCTTTTCTAAATCCTCATTGGTGAGGATCGGCTGGCGCACTTCGAGGCGCTTGGTGTTCGACATGCCTTCGTGGTCAAGCAGGTTCGGGCGCGGCCCGATGATCGACACCAGGCTCATCACCAGCTCTTCGCGGATCGGATCGATCGGCGGGTTGGTGACCTGCGCGAAGTTCTGCTTGAAATAGGTGAACAGCGGCTTGGCTTTGTCCGACAGCGCCGAGATCGGCGTGTCGTTGCCCATCGAGCCGATGGCTTCCTCGCCGGTCGAGCCCATCGGCGTCATCAGGACCTTGACGTCTTCCTGAGTGTAGCCGAACAGCTGCTGGCGATCGAGCAAAGCCAGGTTCGAGATCGGCGCGGCGCTCGCCGCGCCCGGCAGTTCTTCCAGCACGATCTGCGTGCGCGTCAGCCACTCGCGGTACGGATGGCTCTTGGCCAGCGTCGCCTTGAGTTCCTCGTCGGGAATGAGGCGGCCTTCCTCGAGATCGACCAGCAGCATCTTGCCCGGTTGCAGGCGCCACTTCTTGACGATGTCCTTTTCCGGAATAGGCAGCACGCCCATTTCCGAGGCCATGATGATGCGGTCGTCCTTGGTCAGCAGATAGCGCGCCGGCCGCAAGCCGTTGCGGTCCAACGTAGCCCCGATCTGGCGGCCGTTGGTGAAGGCAATCGCGGCCGGGCCGTCCCACGGCTCCATCAGCGCGGCGTTGTATTCGTAGAACGAGCGGCGCTCTTCATCCATCAGCGGGTTGCCGGCCCAGGCTTCCGGAATCATCATCATCACGGCGTGCGCCAGCGAGTAGCCGCCTTGCGTCAGGAATTCGAGCGCGTTGTCGAAACAGGCGGTGTCGGACTGGCCTTCATAGGAGATCGGCCACAGCTTCTTGATGTCCTTGCCGAACAAAGGCGAGGACACGGAAGCCTGGCGGGCCGCCATCCAGTTGACGTTGCCGCGCAATGTGTTGATTTCGCCGTTATGCGCGACCATGCGGTACGGATGCGCCAGCGACCATGTCGGGAACGTGTTGGTCGAGAAACGCTGATGCACCAGCGCGATGGCGCTTTCGAAATCCTTGTCGTGCAGGTCGGCATAGTACTTGCCGAGCTGGTCGGCGAGGAACATGCCCTTGTATATGACCGTGCGGCACGAGATCGACACCGGGTAATAGCTCGAGGTGCGTCGTTCACGGCGGCGATAGATCGCGTTCGAGATCGACTTGCGCAGGATATAGAGCCGGCGTTCGAATTCGTCTTCGGTCAGCTTCTTCTTGCCGCGGCCGATAAACACCTGCATGTGCCACGGCTCGGTCGGGATGACCGAGACGCCGAGCGATGAGTTGTCCTTCGGCACGTCGCGCCAGCCGATGAGGGTGAGGCCTTCGCGCGCGATCACATCGGCATAGATGTCCCGAATGATCTGCCGCCAGGTCTCCTCCTGCGGCATGAAAAGCTGGCCGACGGCGTACTGGCCGGGTTCCGGCAGCGTGAATCCTAGCTTGGTTGCTTCCTTCGCGAAAAATTTGTGCGGGATCTGCACCAGAATGCCGGCGCCATCGCCCATGCGCGGATCGGCGCCGGTGGCGCCGCGGTGTTCGAGGTTGCACAGGATCTGCAAACCGTCCTGCACGATCTGATGCGACTTCAGGCCCTTGATGTTGGCGACGAAGCCGACGCCACAGGCGTCGCTGTCGAGCGCGGGATCGTAAAGACCTTGGGCTTCCGGCGTGCCCGGATCGGCGGTCGAGCCCATAAACGGCGCGTTGGCGTCATCGCTTTTGCGCGATGCGTCAATCCGGGAAAATCCTGCGCCGTGCTTTTGCTCGCTCATATCGTCCTGCCTCGCCGGTGACTTCCGGCGTACTCGCCCGTCCGCGGAACCCGCGATTTTCGCGCGCCAAATTCCAGACGCTCAGCATCGCGGGCTATTCGCAATTAGGACAGCATTGCTGTCCTAATGGACCATGCCAAATTTTGCCCCGCCGCACAAGACTGGTCCACGTCCAAACTGACCGGCGCTTGCGCTTTATTGCGGGCTAGCCTTCCGGCCAAGCAAGAACAGGACCACGGGCACGCATTTTGCGCAATGGCGTTGCGCTTGGCCCACCGGCAAATCGCCTGCCGGATTAACCGTTTAACGGTGAATCCGGGAAATCGCCGCGTCCCGGCAGGCCTTGGCTATGGTCATGGAAACCTGAAATTCCCGACGGAGTGGCCGACATGATCAACAACACATCCACCTTGCCGAATCTGGCCGAGCGCGCCTCCGGCGAGGCCGCCATGGCGCGGCTGGCCGACCGGCTGACCGCGATGGCGCCACCGCCGATGAATTTGTCGCCGACCGATATCGTGCGGCCGGCTTTCACCCCGTCGCCGGCGCTCAGTGCCAGCGCGGCGATCGCGCGCCGCGCCCACGAGCGCGCCC
>LNFM01003525.1_pt1 | contig 30605 bp, 17 predicted proteins | sample 596031 | NCBI WGS metagenome assembly LNFM01 (sample SAMN04254537, study PRJNA301005) | activated carbon metagenome | isolation source: dual media filters at the Ann Arbor, Michigan drinking water treatment plant | place: USA: Ann Arbor
AGGAAACAATCTGCAATGTGTTCGTCAACAGGTTCGGCTCGACAAGGGCAATGATCAGTGTGCGGAATCGTTGGCTTCGTCAGTGCTACAGCTTCCATCGAGCACGGCCGAGTGCAATTTGCGATAGGCAGGTTGGCTCATCGGGGGCCGGACGATCAGCAGCAGTGGTTCTCTGACTGCGATCGCGTCGCGCTGGGGCACAGTCGCCTGTCGGTAATCGACCTCAGCAACACCTCTCGCCAGCCGATGAGCAGCACGGATGGTCGCTACACCATCGTGTTCAACGGCGAGATCTACAACTTTGCCGAGTTGCGGCTGCAATTGCAGGCGCTGGGTCATCGGTTTGCATCCTCTGGCGATACGGAAGTGCTGCTCGCCGCCTACGCAGTCTGGGGCGAGGCTTGCCTGGATCGGCTGAACGGCATGTTTGCTTTTGCCATCCATGATCGCGGCGGTCCGGCAGAGCGGCCTTCGCTGTTCTTCGCGCGTGACCGTGCCGGGGAAAAGCCGTTCTATTACACGTATGAACGTGGCAACTTCTCTTTCGCCTCCGAGTTGAAGGCCCTGACCCACGGTCACGAACTAAGTCTGCAAGCGCTGAACCACTATCTGGCGCTGGGCTACGTTCCTTTCGATCTCTGCTTGTTCCAAGACGTGCATAAACTGCCGCCGGCGCATTGCGGGCGCTTTGACATGCACACGCAGGCTTTGACGATCCGGCGGTATTGGGTGGCGCCGCCCAACAGAGCGCAAGATATCACCGACGGCGAGTCGCTGGCCGATGAAGCTGGTGCGCTGATCGAAGACTCGGTGCGTCTTCGGCTGGTGGCCGATGTGCCGGTTGGGGTACTGCTGTCGGGGGGGCTGGATTCCAGCCTGGTCGTGGGTGCGGCGGCTCATGTGAGCAGCCGTCCGGTGGAGACCTTCACAATTGCACTGCCGGGTTCGCCACTCGATGAATCCCAGCACGCCCTCAAGGTGGCCTCGCACTTCGGCACGCGGCATCATGTGCTGCCGCTGGCAGAGGCCAGCTTGCACTTACTGGACGGTCTGGCCCCTTTCGTGGACGAGCCCATCGCAGATTCTTCCATCTTGCCGGCCTGGCTCGTCTTCGGGCTGGCGCGTCAGCAGGTCACTGTGGCGCTGGGTGGCGATGGTGGGGATGAACTGTTCGGGGGCTATTCCGACTACACGACCAGCCTCGCTGACCAGGCCCGTTGGCGCTGCGTTCCCGCGCCGTTGATGCGTGGCGTGGCCGCCGCCGCCGCCGCCTTGCCGGCAGGGGTGCGTGGCCGCAATCGCGTGGCGTCCCTGCGGGCTGGCCCCATGCAGCAAATGATCTGGGGACGGCCCTATTTCGACCAATCCTTGCGCCATCGCATCCTCCGCCCCCCTGCCAGGGCCTTGCTTGGCGGCAATCTCGGCCGTCCGGAGCAGTTTCTTCTGGAACTGTTCACCCAAGGCAAAGACGATGTCGACTCGATGACGCGCACGCATTTCGGCAGCATCTTGCCGGACGACTTTCTGGTCAAGGTCGATCGCGCCAGCATGGCGCACAGTCTCGAGGTGCGCGCGCCCTTCCTGGACCACCGGCTCATAGAGTTTGCCTTCGGGCGGGTACCATCGCGTTGGAAGGTGCTGGGCGGTGAATCGCGCCGGCTGCAGCGCATCCTGGGTCGGCGCTGGCTGCCCGCCAGCTTGGATGTCAACCGCAAGCAGGGTTTCTCGATTCCCGTCAACGAGTGGCTGCGCGCCGAAGGCGAGCGCGGGCTGATGGCGCGTATGGAAGGCCTGCCCGATGCCATTGACCTGGACGAGGTCCGCAGATTGGTGAGGGGCCACGTCGACGGCCGTGCCAATGGCGGGCGGCTTTTTGCGCTACTGATGCTGGCCATTGCCATGCGGAACCAGAACCCATGACCAGTCGGCCAATGTTCACCGTATGCATTCCGGCATACAACCGCGCGACCCTGTTGCCGCCTTTGCTCGACTCAATCCTGTCCCAGGGCTACAGCGACTATGAGGTGCTGCTGTGTGAAGACGGCTCACCCGAGCGTCCGCGCATCGCCGATGTGGTGCGCGAATACCAGGATCGCCATCCGGGTCGCATCCGCTACGAGGAGAACACGGTCAATCTGGGCTACGACGGCAACATCCGCCGACTGGTCGAGCGCGCGAACGGAAACTATTGCCTGTTCATGGGCAACGACGATCTGCTGTGCCCCGGTGCGTTGGCGACCATAGCGGGTGCGATCTCGCGCCAGCCCGAATGCGGCGTGGTGGTTCGCAGCTATGCCTCCTTCGATCAGGATCCGGGCAGTTTCAAGCAGGTGTACAGGTACTATCCGGTCGAGCATGTACTGGTGGCCGGAGCTTCCGCCATCTCCGCCGCGTACCGGCGTTCGGTGGTGATCTCGGGCATGGTCATACACCGCGACAGCGCGTTCGCTTTTTCCACCACCAGCTTCGACGGCACGCTGCTGTACCAGCTTTATTTGGTAGGAATGATTCTTTCGCGTCGCGCAGTCGTATTCGTTCCAGAGATAGTTGCGCTGCGGCGCGACGGCACTCCGCCGGACTTTGGCAACAGTGCCTCCGAACGCGGCAAGTTCGTGCCACACGACCAGACGCCGGAGTCATCCATCCATTTCATGCAAGGCATGTTGGCGATTGCCGCACACATTGAACACTCTGCCGGCCTTGCCGTGATGGAGACGATCCGCGCCGACATCGGCCACTACTCCTATCCAATCCTTGCTATTCAGGCCAACCGACCGCGTTCGACCTTTGTTCGGTATGGCATCGAACTGGCCCGGCTGGGGCTGTGGCGCTACCCGCTGTTCCACCTCTACTTTCTGAGTCTGCTGACCATCGGGCCATCACGCTCGGATGCCATCATCAACTGGCTCAAGCGGCGCCTCGGCCACACGCCGCGCTTCGGCGCCGCGCGCAAGAGTTCTTGATGCGCTTCCTTGTTGCCGGAGACTGGCACTCCGATCTGCATGAAGAAGTGGTGCAGCGCGCACTGCGCAGGCTGGGTCATGAGGTGCGCGGCTTCAAGTGGCACGGCTACTTCCACCCGAAGTCCGGTTCCGGGCCATCGTTGCAGCATCTGCTGCTGCGAGTACAGAACAAGTTCGTGGCCGGCCCCGTGCTTAGGCGCATCAACCAGGATTTTCTCGCCAGCGCAATCGACTGTCGGCCCGACGTGGTGTTCCTGTACCGGGGAACCCACATCGAAGCCGCCACGTTGCGCAGCCTGCGCGAGCGCCTGCCGGCCTGCCGCCTCGTCGGCTACAACAATGACGATCCTTTCGCGCCGGCCCAGCCCCGCTATTTGTGGCGGCACTTTCTGCGGGCTGTGCCCGAATACGATCTGATGCTCGCCTACCGCCATGCCAACATCAGTGACTTTCGCGCAGTGGGAGCGCGCAGGGTCGAATTGATGCGCTCCTGGTACGTGGCCGACCGCAACTACCCTGTCGAGTTGTCGGCGGACCAACGGCGGAAATTTGAATGCGATGTTGCTTTCATCGGCCACTATGAGCCGGATCAAAGGTTGGATCATCTCGAAGAAGTCGTCCGTCAAGGCTACAGGCTGCGGATTTTCGGACCCGCCAAATATTGGGCTCAGCCGCTGGCCCGGTCACGCTGGCTGCGGCACCTGGCGCCGACCCGTATGGTGTGGGGGGATGAATACAATCTTGCCCTGTGCGGCGCCAAGCTGGCCCTTTGCTTCTTCTCCAAGCTCAATCGCGACACCTACACGCGCCGCTGCTTCGAGATTCCGGCCACGCGCACCCTGTTGCTTTCCGAGTATTCGGACGATCTGGCTTCGCTGTACGAAGAAGGCACCGAGGTCGAGTTCTTCCGCAGCCGGGACGAGATGCTGCACAAGATCAAGGCCTATGTGGCCGACGATGCGGCCCGCCAGCGCGTGGCTGAAGGCGGTTTTCGCAAAGTCACCAGTGCAGGCCACGACGTCGATGCGCGCATGGGACAAATGATGAGTTGGATCTTTGAAATCGCCAAGGTGCCGGCATGACTCGTTCTGAAGAATCGACCGCGATGCGTTGGCTGCGAAAACTCGGCGCCGAACCCACGGCCTGGGCCCTGCGCCGCTTTCACACCCCGGTGGGGCCCGAAGCCCTGGTGCTCGAGGTCGGCTCAGGCGGCAACCCCTATCCGCGTGCCAACGTGCTGCTCGACGCCTACGAGACCAGCCGCGAGCGTCACTGGGCGCCGCTGGCCGCCGACCGCCCCACCGTGCTGGGCTTCGTCGAGAATCTGCCGTTCCGCGACCATGCCTTCGACTTCGTGATCGCGGCGCACGTGCTTGAACACTCTCCCGACCCTGAAGTCTTCATCGCTGAACTGCAGCGGGTGGCCAAGGCCGGCTACATCGAGGTGCCAGACGCCTTTCTGGAACGCGTGAACCCGTACCGCGACCACCGTCTCGAGATCACCTGCCGAAACCACAGGCTCGTCATCCGCAAGAAGGCAGGCTGGCGAGCCGACCCGCAGGTGGTCGAGTTGTATGAGGATCGCGTCAAGCACGTGCTGACCCGAGAACTGGTGCCACGCCACCCCTTCGAGTTCCACGTCCGTCACTACTGGGAAAACCGCATCGCGTTTGAAGTGCTGAACCCTGAAGTCGACGCAACCTGGCCCGCTCCGGCAGTCGATACGCCCGCCGGCGCCGAATCGACCAGTGCGCGGCTGCGCCAGTTTGCGCGCAACACCTTGCGTGCATTGCTGTCGCAACGCCGCCGCAATGCATCCATCGACCTGCTGCCCCTGCTGCGCTGTACGCACTGCCATGGCACCGAGCTGGGCAGGCACGGGCAGGCGCTGCTGTGCAAGTCTTGCGGCAAGAGCTTCCCTGTGCGAGAGCGCGTCACTGCCATGAACGAAGGCCAGACGGTTCATGCCTGACATGTGCAGTGATCGTGGCCTTCACCTGGGCATAGATGCCACGAACCTCCGCCAGGGCGGCGGCATCACGCACCTGTCGCAACTGCTGCAGGCCGCGCAACCCGCCCAGGCCGGCATAGAGCGCGTGACAGTCTGGGCCGGCAAGGCGATGGCCGCTGCATTGCCCCAGCGCCCGTGGTTGAGCCTGCGCAGCGCGGCGTGGATGGAGGCCGGCTTGCCGCGGCGCGTCATGGGCCAGCAGTGGCAACTGCCACGGGAGATGCGGCAGGCCGACTGCCAAGTGGTCTTCTTTCCCGGGGGCACGGTGCCATGGCGGCCGCCTCCGCATGCGGTGACGATGTCGCAGAACATGCTGCCCTTCGAGCCCGCGGAGGCTGCCCGCTTCGGCAAGTGGAGCCCCATGCGGCTGAAGATGCGTCTGCTGCGCCATGCCCAGGGGCAATCGTTCCGGCGTGCTCAAGGGGTGATCTTCTTGACGCGCTACGCCGAGTCCACGGTGCTGCGTGCGCTGGGCGGCATGGCGGGCGCGCGGGCGTTGATTCCCCACGGCATCGAACCCCGGTTTCTGAAGCCGCCACGACCGGCGCGCCGCCTCCAGGACTGCAGCCTGGCGCAACCGTTTCGCCTGCTCTATGTGTCCATCCTGATGCCGTACAAGCACCAGGTGGAGCTTGCACTGGCGGCCAGCCGCTTGCGCGCCGAAGGCCACCCGCTCGAAGTGCGATTCGTCGGTGCGCCCTGGGGTGCTTACGGCGTCGCGTTCCAGCGCTTGCTCGACGACTTGGATCCAGGCCGCGTCTTCCTGCGTTGGTCTGGTGCCGAGCCGTTCGACGCGCTGCACGGCATCTACCAGGCTTCGGATGCCTTCGTGTTCGCCTCGAGTTGCGAGAATCTGCCCAACATCATGGTCGAGGCAATGGCGGCAGGCTTGCCGATCGCCAGTTCGAACCGCGGCCCGATGCCCGAGGTGCTGGGGGATGCCGGGGTCTACTTCGATCCGGACAGCCCCGATTCGATCGCTTCCGCGCTGCGCGAACTGATGCAGTCATCCGCGCTGCGCGATCGGCTCGCAGCCGCTGCGTGGCGCAAGGCGGCAGGCTATTCCTGGACGTGCTGCGCACGAGACACTTTCGACTTCATCGCGACCGTGGCCAGGGCGCAAGCTCTGCCCACCCCAGCCGAGGCCCATTGAACAGATTCACAGTGAGTTGACATGTTTGACAACCGAACCCTCTTGATCACTGGCGGCACGGGCTCCTTCGGCAATGCCGTGCTCAGGCGCTTTCTCAACTCCGATCTGCGCGAGATCCGCATCTTCAGCCGCGATGAGAAGAAGCAGGACGACATGCGCAAGAAGTACAACCATGCGAAGCTGAAGTTCTACCTGGGCGACGTGCGCGATTCGCGCAGCATTGCCTCTGCGATGCGCGGCGTGGATTTCTGCTTTCACGCTGCCGCGCTGAAGCAGGTTCCTTCCTGCGAGTTCCATCCGATGGAGGCGGTGCGCACCAACGTGCTGGGCACCGAGAACGTGCTTGAAGCTGCGATTGCGGCCGGTGTACGGCGCGTGGTGTGCCTGAGCACAGACAAGGCGGTCTATCCCATCAACGCCATGGGCATGTCGAAGGCGATGATGGAGAAGGTGATGGTCGCAGCTTCTCGCAGCCTTGAAGGGACGCATACCACCATCTGCGGCACGCGCTACGGCAACGTCATGGCTTCGCGCGGTTCGGTCATCCCGCTGTTCGTTGACCAGGTGCGGGCTGGCAAGCCGATCACGGTGACTGATCCGGCCATGACACGCTTCATGATGACGCTGGACGATGCGGTGGAACTGGTGCTGTACGCCTTCAAGCACGGCAAGAACGGCGATATCTTCGTGCAGAAGGCGCCGGCGGCCACGGTGAGTGTTCTCACACAGGCACTGCTCGAGCTGATGCAGCGGCCCGACCACGAGGTGCGCGAGATCGGTACACGCCACGGTGAGAAGTTGTTCGAAGCCTTGCTCAGCCGCGAGGAGATGGCCTGTGCTGAAGACTTGGGCGACTACTTCCGGGTTCCTGCCGACAGTCGCGACTTGAACTACGCCAAGTTCGTCGAGCAAGGCGAGCAGCGCATCAGCCGTAGTGAGGACTACAACTCGCACAACACGGTGCGTCTAGATGTCGAGGGCATGAAGAAGCTGTTGCTGAAACTCGAGTTCATGCGCCGCATTGCGCACAACGAAGCCGCCATCGCAGAGGACTGATAGACATGCGCCTCGTCATCACCGGATCTGACGGTTTCATCGGCAAAAATTTACGGGTGCGCCTGCAGGAGATGGGTGGCCACGAGGTCGTGGGCGTGACACGTGCGACCAGCGCCACGCAGTTGGTCGCGGCGCTGCAGGGCGCCGATTTCGTGTTCCATCTGGCAGGGGTCAATCGGCCCAAGGATCCACAAGAATTCCATCATGGGAACTCCGGCTTCACGCACACCCTGGTTGAGGCCTTGCGCGAATCAGGGCGCGGCGTTCCGGTGGCATTTGCTTCGTCCATCCAGGCAACCCAGGACAACCCGTATGGGCTGAGCAAGCGCGTGGCTGAGGACTACCTCCAAGAGTATGGTCAGTCAACGGGCGCCCCCGTCTATCTGCTTCGGCTGGCCAATGTATTTGGCAAGTGGTGCCGCCCGAACTACAACTCGGCGGTGGCCACTTTCTGCCACAACATCGCCCGCGGCCTACCAATTACGGTCAACGACGCGGCGGCGCCCCTGCGCCTGGTCTACGTGGACGATGTGGCTAGTGCATTCCTGCAACTGCTCGCGCAGACCGCGCCCGCCAGCGGCCACGTCGCAGTGGGCCCGGTGTATGAGACCACGGTGGGGGAAGTGGCTAGAACCCTGGCTGAGTTTGCTGCAAGCCGGCAGACCCTGACCACGCTGCGCGTTGGCACTGGCCTGATGAGGGCTCTTTACTCCACCTTTGTGAGTTACCTGCCGCCGGAGTCCTTCGCCTACGAAGTGCCGCGCCACGGTGACCCGCGGGGCGTGTTCGTCGAGATGCTCAAGACGACCGACAGTGGCCAGTTCTCGTACTTCACGGCCCATCCCGGCGTGACGCGTGGCGAGCACTACCACCATACCAAGACCGAGAAGTTCCTGGTCATCAAGGGTAAGGCGCATTTCGGCTTCCGCCACATCGAGACCGGCGCCACCCACGAGATTGTCACCCACGGCGGCGATGCGCGCATCGTCGAGACAATACCGGGCTGGACGCACAACATCACCAATGTCGGCGAAGACGAGATGATCGTCATGTTGTGGGCCAATGAGATCTTTGACCGCGAACGCCCGGACACCATCGCGATGAAGGTAAAGCCTTGAAGAAGCTGCGAATCGTCACTGTTGTGGGCACCCGTCCCGAGATCATTCGCCTGTCACGCGTACTGGCGCGCTTGGACGAGCATTGCGACCACATCCTGGTCCACACGGGCCAGAACTACGACTACGAACTGAACCAGGTGTTCTTCGACGACCTGGGGGTGCGCAAGCCCGATCACTTCCTGAACAGCGCCATCGGAGGCGCGGCGCAGACGATCGGCAACATCATTATTGCGGTCGAACAGGTGTTGGCGCAGGAGCTGCCCGAGGCCATGCTGGTGCTGGGCGACACCAACAGTTGCCTGGCTGTCATCCCGGCCAAGCGCAGACGCATTCCGATCTTCCACATGGAGGCGGGCAATCGCTGTTTCGACCAGCGTGTGCCCGAGGAGACCAACCGCCGCATCGTCGACCACACGGCGGATGTCAACCTGACCTACAGCTCCATTGCGCGCGAGTATCTGCTGCGCGAGGGCCTGCCACCCGACCTGGTCATCAAGACGGGCAGCCCGATGTTCGAGGTGCTGACGCACTACCGGCCATCGATCGACGCGTCCGACGTCTTGGTCCGACTCGGGCTGCCGCCAGAGGGTTACTTCTTGGTCAGCGCGCACCGCGAGGAGAACATCGAATCGCCGCGCACCTTCGGCAAGCTGGTGGCAGTTCTTAATGCGGTGGCCGAAGACCACGGCCTGCCGGTGATTGTGTCGACCCATCCGCGCACGCAGAAGCGAATCGACGGCACGGGCACGGTGTTCCATCCGCACGTTCGGCTGCTCAAGCCGCTGGGCTTCCACGACTACGTAAAGCTGCAATTGTCGGCGCGTGCGGTGCTGTCCGACAGCGGCACCATCAACGAGGAGTCCTCGATCCTCAACTTCCCGGCGCTTAACCTGCGCGAAGCCCATGAACGGCCAGAGGGCATGGAAGAAGCCGCTGTGATGATGGTGGGGCTGGAACTCGACCGCGTGCGCCAGGCGCTGCAGATTCTTTCCACGCAGCCCCGCGGCGCCGAGCGCGGCCTTCGGCAGGTGGCCGACTACTCCATGCCCAACGTGTCGGACAAGGTACTGCGCATCGTCCACAGCTACACCGACTACGTTAACCGCGTGGTGTGGCGCAAGTACGACTAGGCGCCGAGGGCCACCGGTTTGCGCTTACTTGTCGTCAGCCAGTACTTCTGGCCCGAGACCTTTCGCATCAATGACCTGGTGGCCGAGCTGACGCGGCGCGGACACCAGGTTACGGTGCTGACAGGTTTGCCCAACTACCCCGATGGCAAGGTTTACAGCGATTACTCGCGCGCCCCCGGCAACTATTCCAGCCACGCTGGCGCAGCGATCCTTCGAGTGCCCGTCCTGCCGCGCGGACGGGGCAACCTCAGGCTCGTGCTGAACTACCTGAGCTTCGTCTTCTTCGGCTGCATCTGCGGCCCCTGGCTTCTTCGAGGCCGCGGCTTCGATGCCATTTTCGTTTTTCAGACGTCGCCGATCACATCGGCGCTGCCGGCGGTCCTGCTGCGGCGTCTGAAGAACGCGCCTCTGCTGATTTGGGTGCTCGACCTTTGGCCCGAAACGCTCGCGGCCGTGGGGGTGGTGCGTTCGCCCGGACTGTTGGCGCTGGTCGGGCGGCTCGTCACCTTCATCTACCGCCGCTGCGACCGGGTGTTGGCGCAGTCGCGCGCCTTTTTCGCCAACATCGAACACTGGGCCGGCGACGCGTCGCGCATTCGCTACTTCCCTGGGTGGGCCGAGAGTACCTTCTCAAACCTACAGCAGGAGACCAAGACGGCGCCCGAAGCGGCAGCCTTCGGCGACAGTTTCAACGTCATGTTTGCGGGCAATATCGGCGAAGCACAGGACTTTCCGGCCATCCTGGACGCCGCCGAATGCCTGAGGCATCGTGACGACATCCGTTGGCTCATCGTCGGAGACGGCCGCGCCGCCGACGCATTGCGCAACGAGATCGAGCGGCGCGCGCTGGGGAAGAGTGTCATCCTGCTCGGCCGCCATCCCATCGAACGCATGCCCTCGTTCTTTCGCGCCGCAAGCGCACTGCTCGTCAGCTTGAAGCCCGATCCGATATTCGGGATGACGATCCCCGGCAAGGTCCAGAGTTACTTGGCTGCAGGGCTTCCATTGCTGGGCATGCTCGATGGCGAAGGTGCGCGCGTGATCGAGGAGTCGGGTGCCGGACTCGTGGCGCCGGCCGGGAATGGGCCCGCGCTGGCGCGCAGTATCGAGCGCTTGGTGGGCATGTCATCAGCTGAGCGCGACACCATGGGTCGCAACGGCCGAGCCTATTGCCAACGCGAGTTCGACCGCGGCATGCTGGTCAATCGACTCGAGGGTTGGCTGGCCGAGGTGGCTGCCCCCGGTGAAGCACGGCCTCAACTGCGCGTGTACCGGACAGCAAAGAGCAGCGGCCGCAGCAGGTAGTAGGCGCCGAACCACTGGTCGGGCAGCCTGAGCAGGCGCAGATATCGATCATTGTTTGATCGCCGCGGTCGTTGCCGAAAGAATAGGCTGTATTCGCACGCATCCCACCCGCATGATCGGGCCCTGTTGATGCCGCCAGCGCGGCCAGATCCAAGCGTCCCCCATGTCCATCAGCGCCCTAGACCTCTTCAAGATCGGCGTCGGCCCGTCCAGCTCGCACACCGTCGGCCCCATGCGCGCGGCGTTCGACTTTGTGTCCGGCTTGCAGGCCGGCGGGCAACTGGCAACCGTGCAGCGCATCGAAGTGCGCCTGTACGGCTCGCTGGCCGCCACCGGCATCGGCCACGGCACCGACCGTGCGGTGCTGATGGGCCTGATGGGCGAACGCCCCGACCGCATCGACCCCGACCACATCGCCCCGGCCATCGCGCAGCTGCAGGCCCAGCAGAGTCTGATGCTGGCCGGCCAGCACGCCGTGCCCTTTGTCTGGGATCGCGACCTGCGCCTGCTGCCGCTGACGCTGCCCTACCACCCCAACGCGCTGCGCATCGCTGCGCAGGGCAGCGCCGGGCTCGTGGCCGAGAACACCTACTACTCGGTCGGCGGCGGCTTCGTCGTCGACGAGGCGCAGGCCCGTGCCGGTGCCAGCGGCCTGGTCGAGCGGCTGCTGCCCTACGGCTTCGACAGCGGCGCCGAACTGCTGGCGCTGTGCCGCAGCCAGGGCCTGCGCATCAGCCAGCTGATGCTGGCGAATGAAGGCGCCTGGCGCACCGAAGCCCAGACGCGCGCCGCGCTACAGCAGATCTGGCAGGCCATGTGCGACTGCGTGGCGCGCGGGCTGGCGCAGGAAGGCGTGCTGCCCGGTGGCCTGAACGTGCGCCGCCGGGCCGCCGCGCTGCACCGATCCCTGCAAGGCCGCGGCCAGCGCTCCAACCTGATCAGCGACACCTTTGCCGCGTTGGACTGGGTCAACCTTTTCGCGCTGGCGGTGAACGAAGAAAACGCCGGCGGCGGCCGCATCGTCACCGCGCCCACCAACGGCGCGGCCGGCATCATCCCGGCGGTGCTGCATTACTACATGCGCTTCCAGCCCGGCGCCAGCGAGGCCGACGTGGTCGACTTTCTGCTGGCCGCGGCCGCGGTGGGCACGCTGTTCAAGAAGAACGCCTCGATCTCCGGCGCCGAGGTCGGCTGCCAGGGCGAGGTGGGTTCGGCCTGCGCCATGGCCGCCGCCGGCCTGACCGAGGTGCTGGGCGGCACGCCCGAGCAAGTGGAAAACGCCGCCGAGATCGGCCTGGAACACAACCTGGGCCTGACCTGCGATCCCGTGGGCGGCCTGGTGCAGGTGCCCTGCATCGAGCGCAACGCCATGGCCGCGATCAAGGCCATCAACGCGGCGCAACTGGCGCTGCGCGGCGACGGCGCCCACGCCATCTCGCTGGACCAGGCCATCCGCACGCTGCGCGACACCGGGCGAGACATGCTCGACAAGTACAAGGAAACCTCGCGCGGCGGCCTGGCAGTGGCCTTTGCCGACTGCTGAGGCGGGTGCTTGGTTCGGGTGCCTCAGGCCCCCAGCAGATCGGTGTCGCTCTCGTCCTTGAGCGCGATGCCGCTCAGGCGCCGGCGCAGGGCCTGCTGCAGCAGCCAGGCGATGCGCCGCGCCGCCAGCGCCGGCGCCAGGCCCTCGGGGCGGATGTTGCTGACGCAGTTGCGTTCGGCGTCCATCCGGCCCGGCGCCGGTGCCCAGGTGAGGTAGGCGCCCAGGCTGTAGTGCGAGCTGAGGCCGGGCCGCTCGCCCAGCAGGATCAGCGCGATGCGCGCACCCAGCAGCGCGCCGATCTCGTCGGCCAGCGCCACCCGTGCCTGCGTGGCCAGCACCACCGGGCCCCAGCGCAGGCCGTTCCCCAAGTCCCCCAGGGCCTGGCGCAGGGCCCCGATCACGGGCAGGCCATGGCGCTGCGCGGCCAGCGCCGACAGGCCGTCGGCCAGCACCACCACCAGGTCCGCAGGTGCCGCCGCCAGGGCCTCCAGCCGCTGCGCATCGGCTTCGGCCAGGCGGCGGCCCAGGTCGGGGCGGCGCAGGTATTGGTCGCGGCTGGCGGCGCGGCTGGCCACCTGCAGCGTGCGCAGGCCCTGGGCTTGCAGGGCTGCCTCCAAGGCCTGGGTGTCCAGCGCCACGTGCACGGCATCGCGCGCCTGGGCGTGCGCGGCGCTCAGCCGCAGCACCTCGGCCGTGGGCATGCCGGCGCCGCTGCGGCCCAGGGCGATGCGGGCCGGCGTGTGGCGGCGCAGATCGGCCCAGGGGTCGGCCGGGGGCGGGGTGTCGGGCAGGGTGCTCACGGAAACCACGGTCATGGCCCCGGCAGCAGTTGCGCAATGCTGCCGGCCAGCGCAGGCGCGGCGCCTGGGGGCCGCAGCTGGCCGGCGGCATCGGTGATGCCCATGCTCTGCAGCCAGGCCTCGAACTCGGGCGCGCGCTGCAAGCCCAGCAGGCGGCGCACGAACAGCGCGTCGTGGAAAGAGGTGCTCTGGTAGTTGAGCATCACGTCGTCGGCGCCGGGCACGCCCATCACGAAGTTCACGCCGCTGGCGGCCAGCAGCACCAGCAGGTTGTCCATGTCGTCCTGGTCGGCCTCGGCATGGTTGGTGTAGCAGATGTCGCAGCCCATGGGCAGGCCCAGCAGCTTGCCGCAGAAATGGTCTTCCAGCCCGGCGCGAAGGATCTGCTTGCCGTCGTACAGGTACTCCGGCCCGATGAAGCCGACTACGGTGTTCACCAGCAGCGGCCGGTAGCGCCGCGCCACGGCGTAGGCGCGCGCCTCCAGCGTCTGCTGGTCCACGCCGTGGTGGGCGCCGGCCGACAGCGCGCTGCCCTGGCCGGTCTCGAAGTACATGCAGTGGTCGCCCAGCGCGCCGCGCTGCAGCGACTGCGCCGCGGCGTGCGCCTCGTCCAGCAGCGCCAGGCTGATGCCGAAGCCGCGGTTGGCGGCCTCGGTGCCGGCGATGGACTGGAACACCAGGTCCACCGGCGCGCCGCGTTCCATGGCCTGCAGCGTGTTGGTCACGTGCGTCAGCACGCAGGCCTGGGTGGGGATGCGGTGGCGCTGGATCAGCTCGTCCAGCAATTGCAGCAGCTGCACCAGCGCGGGCAGGCTGTCGGCTGCGGGGTTGATGCCGATGAGCGCGTCGCCGGCGCCGTACATCAGGCCGTCCAGCACGCTGGCCAGGATGCCGGCCGGGCTGTCGGACGGGTGGTTGGGCTGCAGCCGCACCGCCAGCCGCCCGGGCAGGCCCAGGGTGCCGCGAAAGCGCGTCACCACCTGGCAGCGGCGCGCCACGGCCATCAGGTCCTGGTTGCGCATCAGCTTGCTCACCGCAGCTGCCATCTCGGGTGTGATGCCCGGGGCCAGCGCCGCCAGCACGGCCGGCGTGGTGGCGTCGGCCAGCAGCCAGTCGCGGAAGGCGCCCACCGTCAGGTGCGCCACGGGCGCGAAGGCGCCGGCGTCGTGGCTGTCGATGATCAGCCGCGTGACGGCGTCGTCCTCGTAGGGCACCAGCGCCTGCTGCAGGAAAGTGCGCAGCGGCAGGTCGGCCAGCGCCAAGCGCGCGGCCACGCGTTCGCGCGCGCTGTTGGCGGCCAGGCCGGCCAGCTGGTCGCCCGAACGCGCCGGCGTGGCCTTGGCCATCAGCTCGCGCAGGTCGGCAAAGTGGAAGCGCTCGCCGCCCAGGGTGGCGTGGTGGCCCATGGTGGCCTCAGGCGTTGTGCACGCGGCCGCCACGCAGCTGCAGCGCGCCGATGGCCGCCAGTTCCTTGACCAGGCCTTCGGCAAAGGCCGCCAGGTTGCCTTCGGGGCGGCCCATGCGCTGCCAGATGTCGCCGATCAGCGCAGAGGCGCCGAACCAGGCCAGCAGCTCGGGCCAGCTACAGCTCTGCGCCTGCAGCAGGCGGTACTTGATCATCACCTTGGCGGCGTGGCGGTGGTGGCGCGCCGGCTCGGCCACGAAGCTGGCCAGGCGCCGGCGCGCGCGCTGCAGGGCGCCGGCCACGCTGCTGAAGGGCGCGCCGTGGCCAGGGATGACCCAGCGTGCATCCAGCGATTCGATCAGGTCGAAGGTGCGGGCCACGTCGTCGAAGCCGGCCTCGCCATCCAGTTCGGGGAACACCACGCCGAAGCCGTTTTCCCACAGCGCGTCGGCGCTGATCAGCACGCCGTGGTGGGCATCGAACAGCACGATGGAATGCGGGTCGTGGCCCGGCGCCGCCAGCGCCTGCCAGCGCCGGCCGCCGACCTCGAAGCTGCTGCCCGGCGCCAGGCGCGCATCGGGCGTGAAGCGTTCGCAGTCGTGGCCGGCGGGGGCGTAGCCCAGGGCCTGCTCGTCCCAGTCGAGCGTTGCCTGCCACTGCCCGGGCGGGATGGTGATGGCGCAGCCAAAGGCGCGCTGCAGCGCCGCGTTGCCGCCGCAGTGGTCAGAGTGCAGGTGGGTGTTGACCACGCGCCCCAGCGCCGCGCCGGCCAGCGTGTGGCGCAGCAGGGCCACGGTCTGCGCCGCGTGCGCCACGTGGCTGCTGTCCACCAGCACGGCGGCATGGCCTTCGCTGCCGCGCAGCAGCACGTTGTTGGACGAGAGCCAGCCGCGCTCCAGCACGCTCAGGCCTTGGAATGCATCGCGGGTGGTCATCTGGAAGGCGGTATCCCACGGTCGAGGGAGTTGGATTCTTGCCGATGGCGCGGCAGGGCCTTCGCAAGCTACCATGTTCGCATCCGGGCCCGCCGCCGGGCGGCGCCCCGCCGCGCACGGTGTGCGTCCGACGTGGAGCGCCCCCAGATGAAGCTGCTGGTCAAGTTCAACATCATCTTCGTGCTCGTGATGGCGCTGGGCATCGGCGTCAGCGGCTGGATCAGCCGCGACATGCTGCGCCAGCAGGCGCAGGACGAGGTGCTGGGCGGCGCGCGGCTGCTGATGGAGCAGGCGCTGGCGGTGCGCGCCTACACCTCGAGCCAGATCACCAAGCTGCTGGCCGAGCAGCTCAAGACCGAGTTCCTGCCCCAGTCGGTGCCCAGTTATTCGGCCACCGAGGTGCTGGGCACGCTGCGCACCAAGTACCCCGAGTTCACCTACAAGGAAGCCACGCTCAACCCCACCAATCCGCGCGACCGTGCCGTGGGCTGGGAGGTCGACATCGTCAACGCCTTCCGCTCCGACGCCGAGCTGAAAGAGTTCGTCGGCCAGCGCGACACACCCACCGGGCAATCGCTGTACGTGGCGCGGCCGCTGCGCATCACCAACCCGGCCTGCCTGCAGTGCCACAGCTCGGTCGAGGCCGCGCCCCAGACGCTGGTGGCCAAGTACGGGCCGGCCAACGGATTCGGCTGGCAGCTCAATGAAGTGGTCGGGGCGCAGGTGGTGTCGGTGCCCATGGCGATTCCGATGAAGCATGCCGACCAGGCCTTCAGCTACTTCATCGCGTCACTGGTGGGCGTGTTCGTGGTGGTGGGCCTGGTGCTCAACCTGATGATCTGGCTGGTGGTGGTGCGGCCGGTGATGCAGCTCTCGGCGCTGGCCGACCGCGTCAGCCAGGGCGACCTGGATGCGCCCGAGTTCAGCATCGGCAAGCGCGACGAGATCGGCGTGCTGGCCGATTCGTTCACGCGCATGCGCACCAGCGTGACGCAGGCCATGAAGATGCTCGAGAACTGATCGGCTGACGCGCGATGAGCCACCCCGAGCGCCTGGGCAAGTACCAGATCACCGGCGTGCTGGGTGAGGGCGCCATGGGCGTCGTCTACCGCGGCTTCGACCCCGATATCCGGCGCGTGGTGGCGCTCAAGACCATACGCCGGCAACTGGGCGAGGGCGGGCCGGCCGCGGCGCAGAGCGCGGCGCGCTTCCGCAACGAGGCCCAGGCCGCGGGCCGGCTGATGCACCCGGGCATCGTCGGCGTGTATGACTTCGGCGACGACGGTCGCGTGGCCTACATCGCGATGGAGTACGTCGAGGGCCACACGCTGGGCCAGTACATCTCGCAGCGCGTGCGCTTCACCGAAGCCGACGTGGCCAGCCTGGCGCTGCAGCTGGCCGAGGCGCTGGCCCACGCGCACGAGCACGGCGTGATCCACCGCGACATCAAGCCGTCCAACGTCATCATGACCAAGACCGGGCGCATCAAGATCGCCGACTTCGGCATCGCGCGCACCGACAACACCGGCCTGACCATGGCCAACAGCGTGCTGGGCACGCCCATGTACATGGCGCCCGAGCAGTTCATGGGCCGGCCCATCGACCACCGCGTCGACCTCTACGCCAGCGGCGTGGTGCTGTACCAGCTGGTGGCCGGGCGTACGCCCTTCGTGGGCCCGCCCGAGGCGCTGATGTACAAGGTGGTGAACGAGCAGCCGCTGCCGCCATCGGTGGCCGAGGGCGCGCCGCACGGGCCGCGCTTCGATGCCGTGGTGCTGAAGGCCCTGGCCAAGGATCCGGCCCAGCGCCACGTCAGCGCCGCGGCCCTGCGCGAGGCCGTGGTGGCCGCGATGGGCGCGCAGCCGCCCGCTGCCGTGGCGCCCGAGGCCGTGTTTGCCTTGCCCATGCCCACCGAGTACGCGCCCACCGAACGCATAAGCCCACCCGCCACGCAGGGCAGCGGCTTGAGCCACGGTGCGCCCACCCACACTGCGCCCACGCACTGGAACCCGGTCTTGCTGGCGCAGGTGGAAGCCAGCCTGGCGCGCCACGTCGGCCCGCTGGCCTCGGTGCTGGTGCGGCGCGCGGCACGCGAGTGCATGGACCTGCCGCAGCTGCAGGCCCGGCTGGCCGAGCAGATCACCAACGCCGCGGCGCGCGACGCCTTCCTCGGCCGGCCGTCCACGCGCACCGGCACCGGCAGCGGTACCCACGGCAGCCGCCAGACCAACGTCAGCCCGGCGCCGCCGCCCACCACCGGCGGCTTTTCCACCGCCACGGTCAGCCCGCCGGTGTCGGACGCCTGGCTGGAAAAGGCACAGCGCCTGCTGGCGCAGCAACTGGGCCCCATCGCCCGCGTCGTGGTCAAGCGCGCGGCCGAGCGCACGCGGCGGCGCGAAGACCTGTCCGCCCTGCTGGCCGAAGCCGTGCCCGAGGCGGCGCGGCCGCGGCTGCTGGCCGATCTGGCCAAGCTCGGCTGAACCGCTCGCGCCTTGAGCGCGAACAGCAGGGCGCTTGCACCTGCATTTCAGGTGTTGCGGCGGGGCGCGGCGGGTTATACCTTCGGGCAAGCGTCAGGAGTGATCGACATGCTGATCTCGCTTCCCGACTACGCGCCGCCCAATGCCCAGCGCGCCGCAGTGGCGGCCGGCTTTGCGCCCCTGCTGGTGTTGCTGGGCTTTGCCCTGATGGTCGTGCGCCTGATCGACCCCGACACCGGCTTCGCGCTGTTCGCCGCCTGCACCGTGTGGGTGCTGTACGAGATGCACGAGTACCAGCGCGGGCTGGACGAATACAACGCGCAGTACGTGCTGCGCAACCTGGCCTGGCGCCCGTCGGCGGCCTTGCGGTCCTTGATCGAACAGCCCGGTACGGCCGAGGCCACGCGCCACTTCGTCGACGGCTTCCTGGCCGCCGGCCGCGTGGCGCTGCCCGACGGCCAGCGCACCTGAGCGCCCGCGGCCGCGCCTACTTGCGCGTGTTGTCCAGCGACGGTGGCGGCGTGTAGCCCAGGTCGCGCGCGCGCGATTCGAACTGCGCCGCCAGCAGCGGCTGGTCAAAGCGGCGGTAGTGAAGGGCCAGCTCGTAGCTGGCGATGCCGTTGCCCAGGGCGGCGGCGTATTGCAGCCAGCCCTCGTAGCGGCCGCGGTCGCCGCCATCGGCCTGCTTGCGCCGGTACTGCCGGCCCAGCCGTGCCGCCGCATCCTTGTCGCCGCGCGCGGCCTTCGCCAGGTCGGCGCTCATCTCCTGCGGCGTTTCGGCCGGCAGCTGGAAGGCGCTGTGGAACAGGCGTACGTCGTTGCGGCGCAGGATCTGCGCTGCCTCGGCCGCGCCCTCGCGCGCCACCTGGGCGCTGCCGGCCAGGCGGCTCTTGGGGTGGGCCTGCAGGTACTCGGCCGCCAGCCGGGCTACCTCAGGGGGCCAGATGGCCGACTGCAGGCGGCTGAAGTCCTGTTCCTCGCGCCCGTCGTCGAAGCGCGGCGGCGGCGGCGCGGCGGCGGCGGCGGCCGTGGCGGCGATGCGCGGCGCCAACCGGCGCTGGATCCTGGTGTTCTCGGCGATGAACGGGAACTGCGCAAACTGGCGCAGCAGCGGCACCGGGTGGTTGAGCATGGTTTCCTGGACGTCGTACTTGACCAGGCGGAACAGGTCCGAGAAGGTGATCTCGCCCGACGAGGCCTCGAGCAGCTTGACCAGCGATGCCGTATAGAAGGTGTTGCGCGTGTCGTCGGCCGGTGCGATGGCCGGCTTGCCGGCGCCGGTGGCAAAGGCGATCAGGCAGCCCGGGGGCGCCTCGACCTGGTTGAGACCGTCGCCGCGCGACACATCGCGCAGCGAGGTGCGGCAGGCGTCGACGATGGCGATGGTCAGCCCCTGTGGCCGCAGCGGCAGCTGGCCCACCACGCCGGTGGTGAGCATCAGGCTGGCGCGCGCCAGGTTGTCGGGCCGCGCCTTGGGGCTGGTGCGCGCCGACACCAGCAGATTCTCGGCATCCACCTGCGCGCCGTGGCCCGAAAAGTAGAACAGCACGGTGGCGTCGGGCGGGGCGGCGCGCACCTTTTCGCCGAAGGCCAGCATGGCCGCGCGCGCCTGCGCCAGGTCGAGGTCCAGGCCGTCGTTGACGCTGAAGCCACGCCGCTCGAGCGCTGCGCGCAGGTCGCGCACGTTCTTGTGGATGGGCGGCAGGTCTTCGCCCTCGGGGTAGTCGCGGTTGCCGATCAGCAGCGCCAGGCGCGGCGGCTCGGGGCCCTCGGGGCCGTCGGCGGCGGCCGGGGCCTGGGCGCGGGCGCCGCCGGCCAGGGCGGTCAGGCCGATCCAGGCACCGCTGCCCTGCAGCAGGCGTCTGCGCCGCAGCAGGGTGGCGGGGCTGGGGGGACGTTGCGCTGGTTTCATGCGGGCTCCGCGCGGCCTTTAGCCTTGGCGATCATGGATTGGGGGCTTCGCAGGCAAGTTCCGCGGCGCGCGGTGGGCACGACGGCGTGCCGCGCAGGCCTTCGCTGCCCACCGTGGCCGGGCGCCCCGGGCCGACCTCGGCGATCACGCCGGCGCGCAGCCGCACCGCCACGTTCTCGGTGCGCACGGCCTCGTCGAAGCGCTCCTTGCGCGCGCCTTCCGAGACCGCCACCGTGGCCGAAATCGAGTTCTCGACCTGCGGCGACACCGGCAACAAGCCGTTGTAGAAGACCGGCACCTCGCTCTGCACCCCCGCGCCGTCGAAGAAGAAGCGGTAGCCGGTGGCGCTGACCTGCGGGCCGGTGAGCAGCACCGAGGTGCTGCCCTTGGCGCCGCCGCGCGGCAGCACCGTCACGTAGCCGGCGTCCAGCGGCACGTTGTCGCGCGGGCCCAGCGCGCGGCTGCCGACGTCGATGCGGATCTCGTTGTCCTTGGCGCCGAAGGGCGACTGCAGCAGGAACGAGGCGTCGCTCAGTTCCAGCGTCAGCCCCGGCAGCGAGAGCTGCGTGCCCACCGTGTTGTCGAAGGGTAGGCGCGCCGTGATGCGGCTGTTGTCGCCCGGAGTGGCCAGCACGTCGGCGGTGATGGACACGATGTCGGACTCGATCCCCTGGCCGCCGACGTTGATGGTGCTGCCCACCACCGTCACCTTGCCTTGCAGCGCGTAGCTGAGCGTGGGGCCGCCGTTGAAGCTGGCGCTGGTCGGGTTGTTGCGCCAGGCCGTGCCGTAGGCGGGGCCGCTGAGGATTTCCAGATTGCCGTCGAAGCGGTTGGCCAGGCTGGTGAGCTGTACCGAGGCGCCACCGCTGGCGCGGATGCGCAGCCCGGCACCCGCGGCCAGCGTGATGCCGGCGGCCGCGTCCTGCTCCAGCGCCGCGGCGGCCAGCGAGATCGGCAGCGCCAGCGCCAGCCGGCTTTCGACGTCGGCGTCCGGCGCCGTGGCCGTGGCCGCCTGCGACACGGTCAGCTCGAGCGTGCCGCCGTTGAGGGTGGTGGCGCCGCTCAGGCGCAGCGTGCCGGCGTCGACGCGGCCGCCAGCGGCCAGCGTCACCGTGCCCAGCACCAGGTCGCGCAGCGCGCCGGCCTCGCGGCCGGCCGACAGGGTGACCGCCTCACGTGCGTTCAGCGCCAGGCTGCTGCCCCAGCGGTTGTCGTCGCTCACCGCGGTGATGCGGCGTGCGTCCAGCGTCAGCGCTTCAGCGCCCGGCACGATGACCGGGCCGCGCAGCAGCAGGTCTTCGCTGGCCGTCAGGTTGGCGCTCAGCGCCAGCGTGCCGTCGGCATCGATGCCGCGCAGCGTTTCCACGCCGCCCAGCGTCAGCTGGCCGGCGCCGGCCACGATCACCGCGCTGCCGTCGGGCAACTCTTCGTTGCCTGCGGTCAGCATTTCGCCGCGCGTCACCAGGGTGTTGCCGCTGTAGGTCTTGTTGTTGCCCGACAGCGTCAGTCGGCCGCTGCCGGCTTGTTCGAGCACGCCGCTGCCGCTGACCGGCGCGGCCAGGCTCACGTCGTCGCTGCGCGCGCTGCGCAGCGTGCCGGCTACGCTGAAGCCGGCGCTGGCCAGGCTGCCCTGGGTGGCGTCGTCGCCCACCTGCAGCACGCCTTCGGCCACGGTGGTGATGCCGGTGTAGGTGTTGGCGCCGGCCAGGGTGAAGGTGCTGGTGCCCAGCTTGACCAGGCTGCCGCTGCCGCTGATGTTGCCGGCGAAACTGCTGTCGCCCAGGGTGCCGGTGCTGAGGGTGAAGCCGGCCAGGCCTACCGTGCCGGCACCCGTGAGCGCGCCGAAGCTCTGGTCGCCCACCATCGCTAGCGAGGCGCCGGTCGCGACGTTGACCGACGCCGGCGCAGTCAGGCGGTTGGCACTGGCCAGGGTGAGCGTGCCGCTGTCCACGGCCACCGTGCCGGCGGCTGCGGTGCCGGCCAGGGTGCTGGCGCCGGTGCTGACCAGCGCGCCGCTGCCCAGGTTGGCATTGGCCGTGCCATCGGCCAGGGTGTAGCGCGTGGCCGTCAGGGTGCCGTTGCCGCCCAGCGTGCCGGACAGTGCCAGCGTGCCGACGCTGTCGTTGCCGTTCAGTGCCAGCGTGGCGTTCGTGGCCACACTCACTGCCGCGGCGTCGTCCAGCCGATCGGCCGAGGCCAGGTTGAGCGTGCCGCCGGTGACGGCCACGGTGCCGGCGGCGGAGGTGCCGGCCAGGGTGCTGGTGCCGGTGGAGGTGAGGGCGCCCACGCCCAGATTGGCCGTGGCATTGCCGCCGTCCAGCGCGTAGGTGGCGGCGGTGAGCGTGCCGCTGCCGCCCAGCGTGCCCGACAGCGCCAGGTTGCCCACGGTCTCGTTGCCGGCCAGGGTCATGGCCGCGCCGCTGGCCACGTTGACGGCGGCGGTGTCGGCCAGGCGTTCGGCCGCGGCCAGTGCCAGGGTGCCGGCGTCCACGGCCAGCGTGGCCGAGGCCAGCGTGCCCGCAACCGCCAGCGTGCCGGCGGCCACCGTGGTGCTGCCGCTGTAGGTGTTGGCACCGGCCAGCGTGAAGCTGCTGCCGCCCTGCTTGACCAGGTTGCCACTGCCGGCCAGCACGCCCGAGAAGCTGCTGTCGCCGCGCACGCCGGTGCGCAGCGTGAAGCCGGCCAGATCGACGTTGCCCGCGCCGGCCAGGTTGCCCAGGCGCTGGTCGCCGCCCAGCGCCAGGGTGGCGTTGGCGGCCACGCTGACGGCCGGGGTGGCCGTCAGGCGGTCTGCAGAGACCAGGCTGAGCGTGCCGCCGGTGACGGCCACGGAGTCGGCCAAGGATGTGCCGGTCAGGGTGCTGGCGCCGCTGGAGAAGAGCGCGCCGCTGCCCAGGTTGGCCAGCACGCTGCCGCTGGCCAGGGTGTAGGTGTTGGCAGAGAGTGTGCCGTTGCCGCCCAGGGTGCCGGCCAGCGCCAGGCTGCCCACGCGCTCGTCGCCGTTGAGCGTCAGCGTGGCGCGGTTGGCCACGCTGAGCGCGGCCGTGTCGGCCAGGCGCTCGGCGCTGGCCAGCGTCAGCGTGCCCGCGTCCACGGCCAGCGTGGTCGAGGCCAGCGTGCCCGAGACCGCCAGCGTGCCGTCGGCCACCGTGGTGTTGCCGGTGTAGGTATTGGCGCCGCTGAGCGTGAAGGTGCTGGCCGCGCCCTGCTTGACCAGGTTGCCGCTGCCGGCCATGACACCGCCGAAGTCGGTGCTGCCCAGCGCGCCGGTGCTCAGCGTGAAGCCGGCCAGGGCCACGCCGCCGCTGCCGGCCAGGCTGCCGACGGTCTGGTCGCCGACCAACGCCAGGCTGGCGCCGCTGGCCACCGTCACCGCTGCCGCGGTGCTCAGCCGGTCGACCGCGGCCAGGGTCAGCGTGCCGCCGGTGACGGCCACGTCTCCGGCGGCGGAAGTGCCGGCCAGCGTGCTAGCGCCGGTGGATGTCAGCGCGCCGGTGCCCAGGTTGGCGCTGACAAGGCCGCTGGTCAGCGTGTAGCTGGCCGCCGTGAGCGTGCTGGTGCCGGACAGCGTGCCGGTCAGCGCCAGCGAAGCGACGGTGTCGTTGCCGCCGAGTGCCAGCACGGTGCCGCTGGCGACGCTGACCGCCGAGGCGTCGGGCAGGACGTTCGCGCCCACCGTGCTGAGCGTGCCGCCTAGGACCGAGGTGTTGCCGGTGTAGGTGTTGGCGCCGCTGAGGGTGAAGTTGGTGTTGGTGTTGGTCGTGTCGGCCTTGGCGAGGTTGCCGCTGCCCGTGAGCACGCCCGAGTAGGTGGTGCTGCCGGCGCTGCCGGTGGTGAGCGTGGTGAGGCTGGAGCCGCCGAGATTGATCGTGCCGGCGCCGGCCAGCGAGCCCAACGTCTCGCTGCCGCCCAGTGCCAGCGTGCCGGCGGTGATGCTGGTGACCGGCGCCGCGCTCAGCCGGCCGGCAGCGCCCAGGGTGAGCGTGCCGCCCAGGATGCTGAGCGACGTGGCCGCTGAAACCCCGTTGAGTTGCACGCTGCCATTGATCGTGAGCTCACCGCCGCCCAGGTCGCCGTAGCTGCCGTTGGACAGGATGTAAGTCAGCGCCGACAGCACGGCGCCGTTCTGCGTGCCCGCGCCGGCCAGGCTCTTGACGTTGTCGGTGCCGCCCAGGGTGAGCGTGGCGTCGATGTCGATCGTCACGTCGGTGGCGTCGGGCAGCCGGTCGGCAGCGCTGGTGGACAGCGTGCCCTGCTGCACGTGCGTGGCGCCGGTGTAGGTGTTGGCGCCGCCGAGCGTGAAGTTGGTCGCCTCGCCGACCTTGGCGATGCCACCGCCGATGCCGCTGAACACACCATCGAAACTGGTGCTGCCGGCTGCGCCAGTGGTGAGCGTGGCGCTGCCGAGGTTGACCGCCCCGGTGCCGGTGAGCGAGCCGATGGTCTCGTTGCCGCCCAGTGCCAGCGTGGCGCCGGCGTTGACCGTCGTCACCGGTGCCGCCGTCAGGCGCCCAGCCGAACCAAGGGTGAGCGAACTGCCGGCCCCGGTCACCGTGAGGTTGGCGGTGGCGGCCGTTCCGGCGAGCGTGGAGGTGCCCGACACGTTGAGTGCGCCCGCGCTCAGGTTGGCGCCAGCGCCGACGGTGCCGCCGGCCAGCGTGTAGCCCGGGGCGACGAGCGTGCCGCTGCCGCCGAGCGCGCCCGCCAGCGTTACCGCTGCAACGGTTTCGGTGCCCGACAGCGCGAGCGTGCCGGCGGCGTCGACGACCAGGCTGCCGCTGTCGGCCAGCCGTTCGGCGCTGCCCAGCGCCACCGTGCCTGCGGCGACGCGGGTAGTGCCGCTGTGGGTGTTCGATCCGCCCAGCGTCAGCGTGCCGGTGCCAGCCTTGGTCAGGTTGCCACCCGTGCCGGCGATCACGCCGTCGAAGGTGGTGCTGGTGTTGTCGCCGCCGACGGTGAGCGTGTTGGCGCCCAGGGCGACGCTGGCGCTGCCGGCGCCGGTGGCGGCGAGCGAACCGATGGTCTCGCTGGACAGCAGCGTGAAGGTGGCCGTGTTGGCGACCGTGAGCGCCGAGCCGTCGGGGATCGCCGCCCCGCCCTGCGCGCGCAGGTCTCCGGCACCCACGCTGGTGGCTCCGTCGTAGGTATTGGTGCCCGACAGCGTGACGCTGCCGGCCTGGGCGGTCACGCCGCCGACGCCGCCGATGGCGCCGCTGACGGCAAGGCCCGCGCCGGAACCGGTGAGGTTGGAACCCGACAACAGCGTCAGCGCGCCCGCCAGGGTGCCGCTGCCCGCGGTGTTGCCGACCGTTCCACCGCCGATGGCGACCGCGTTGCCGACCGTGGCGCCGTCGTCGATGTCGAGCCGGTTGGCGCCCACGGCGATGCCACCGGTGCCATTGCCGACCTGGGCCGTGGCGCCGCTCAGCGCCAGCGTGCCGCCGACGATGGTGGTGCTGCCGGCATAGGTGTTGTTGGCCGTGAGCGTGAAACGGCCCGATCCGGCCTTGATCAGGTTGCTGGTGCCGGCGCCGGAGATCACGCCGTCGAACTGGGTGCTGCTGGCGTCGCCGGTGCTCAGCGTGTTGCCGCCCAGGGCCACGCTGGCGCTGGTGGCGCCGACGCCCGCCAACGAGCCGATGGTCTCGCTGGACAGCAGCGCCAGCGTGGCGCCTGCCGCCACCGTGACGGCCGAGCCGTCGGGGACGGCGGCGCCGTTCTGCACGCGCAATGTTCCGCCGCTGATGGTGGTGCTGCCACCATAGGCATTGCTGCCCGACAGCGTCACCGTGCCAGCCAGTGCAGCCAGGTTGCCGCTGCCGCCGACCGGCCCGCTCAGCGTCAGGCCCGTGCCGGCGCTCTGCAGGCTGCCGACACCCGTGATCGTGAGGCTGCCCGAGAGGCTGCCGCCCAGCGCGCCGTTGACGATCGTGCCACCAGCGACGCTGACCGCGTTGCCCACGTCGGCGCTGTTGCGGATGTCGAGCCGGTTGGCACCGACGGCAATCGTGCCGTTGCCGGCCTTGGCCGCGGCGCCGCTGAGGATCAGCGTGCCGCCGCTGATGGTGGTCGACCCGGCATAGGTGTTGCCGGCCGACAGCGTGAGCGAGCCCGAGCCGGCCTTGAAGAAGTCGCTGGTGGCCGCGGTGCCCGAAATCAGGCCGTCGAACACGGTGTCGGCGACGCCGCCCGAGGTGAGCGTGTGGCCGCCCAGGTCGACCGCCGCCGTGGTCGCACCGGCGCCGGTGAGCGCGCCGATGGTTTCTGAGGCCAGCAACACCAAGCTGGCGGCGTTGGCGATGCCGACGCTGGAGCCGTCGGGGATGGCGGCGCCGCCGTTCACGCGCAGCGTGCCGGCGTTCACGAGGGTGGCGCCGCTGTAGCTGTTGGGGCCGGCCAATGTGACGCTGCCACCCTGCGCCGCGATGGCGCCGGTGCCGCCGATGGCGCCCGAGACATCGAGCCCGGCGCCAGTGCTGTCGACGTTGGAATCCGCCGCCAGCGTCAGCGTGCCCGACAAGCTGCCCGTGCCAGCGGCGTTGCCGACCGTGCCGCCGGCGATCGTGACCGGGTTGCCGATGTCGGCGCCGTTGCTGATGTCCAGCCGCCCCGTGCCCACCGCGATCACGCCCGCGTTGTTGCCGGCCCTGGCCGCGGCGCCGCTGAGCGCCAGCGTGCCGCCGCTGATGGTGGTCGTGCCGACGTAGCTGTTGTTGCCCGTGAGCGTGAAGCTGCCCGTGCCCGCCTTGACGAGGCTGCTGCCGGCTTCTGCGCCGGCGATCACGCCATCGAAGCGGGTACTGGTGTTGTTGCCGCCGGTACTGAGCGTATTGCCGCCCAGCGTGACGCCGGCGGTGGGCGCACCCAGTGCGGCCAGCGAGCCGATGGTCTCGCTGGACAGCAGCGCGAAGGTGGCACCACCGGCCACCGACACGGCCGAAGCGTCGGGGATCGCCGCGCCGCCCTGCGCGCGCAACGTGCCGCCAGCCACGCCGGTGGAGCCCGCGTAGGCGTTGGTGCCCGACAGCGTGACCGTGCCGGCCTGCGTGAGCAGGCTGCCTGCGCCGCCGATCGCGCCCGCGACGGTAAGACCGGTGCCGGTGCTGCCGAAGCTGGCATTGCCGAGCAGCGTGAGGCTGCCGCTGAGCGTGCCGGCGCCGGCGCTGTTGCCCAGCGTGCCGCTGGTCACGCTGACGGCGTTGCCCAGGTTGGCGCCGTTGTCGATGTCGAGTTCGGCGCTGCCGACGCTGATGACGCCGGTGTTGTTGCCGATCCGGGCCGTGGCGCCACTGGCTACCAGCGTGCCGGCGCTGATGGTCGTCGTGCCGACGTAGGTGTTGTTGCCGGTGAGCGTGAACCTGCCCGTGCCGGCCTTGACCAGGTTGCTGGTGCCGGCGCCGGAGATCACGCCGTCGAACGTGGTGCTGGCGTTGCTGCCGCCGGTGCTGAGCGTGAAGCCGCCCAGCGTGACGCTGGCGGTGGCGCCGCCGGCGAGGGCGCCGATGGCCTCGCTGCCGAGCAGCGCGAGCACGGCGCCGTTGGCCACCGCGACGCTGGAGGCGTCGGGGATGGCGCTGCCGCCCTGCACCCGCAGCGTGCCGCCGGCGACGCCGGTGCCGCCGCCGTAGCTGTTGCTGGCGCTGAGCGTGATGGTGCCGGCCTGCGCCGTCAGGCTGCCGGCGCCGCCGACGATGCCGCTCAATGTCAGGCCGGTGCCGCTGGACGTGAGGCTGGACGCGCCGCTGAGCGTCACGCCGCCGGTCAGCGTGCCGGCGCCTGCCGCGTTGCCGATGGTGCCGGTACTCACCGTCACCGCGTTGCCGGGGGTGGCGCCGTTGTTGATGTCGAGTTGGTTGGCGCCGACCGCGATGCCGCCCGTACCGGCGTTGGCGCCGACGCCGCTGAGCGTCAGCGTGCCGGCGCTGACGACGGTGCCGCCGCTGTAGCTGTTGGTGCTGCTGGTCAGCGTCACCGGGCCGGTGGTCGCCAGGCCGAACGAGGAGGGCGAGTTCTCGGAGATCGCGCCGTTCACCGTGAGCCCGGTGCCGCCCACCGTGAGGCTGGAGTTGGCGAACAGCGTGAGGTCGCCGGCCAGCGTGCCGGCGCCGGCGCTGTTGCCGACCGTGCCGCCGTTGATCAGAACGGCATTGCCGACGCTGGCGCCGTTGTTGATGTCGAGTTGGCCCCCGGAGTCGACGCCGATGAGGCCGCTGTTGTTGCCGACCTTGGCCGCGGCACCGCTGACGACCAGCCTGCCGGTGCCGACGAAGGTGGTGCCGGCGTAGGTGTTGTTGTTGGTGAGCGTGAAGGTGCCGCTGCCGGCCTTGACGAGATTGCTGCCGACGGCGGCGCCCGAGATCACGCCGTCGAAGGTGGTGCTGGCATTGTTGCCACCGGTGTTGAGCGTGAAGCCACCCAGCGTGACGCTGGCGGTGGTGCCGCCGGACAGTGCGCCGATGGTTTCGCTGGTCAGCAGCGCCAGCGTGGCGCCGTTGGCGACCGTGACGGTGGAGGTGTCGGGGATGGCGTTGCCGTTCTCCACCTGCAGCGTGCCGCCGCTGACGGTGGTGGCGCCGACGTAGTTGTTGGTGCCTCTGAGCGTGATGGTGCCGGCCTCCGCCGTCAGGCTGCCGGCGCCGCCGATGGGGCCGTTGATGGCCAAACTGCCGGCGCCGCTGACGGAGAGCTTGGCCGCGCCGGTGAGCGTCAAGCTGCCGGCCAGCGTGCCCGCGCCGACCGAGTTGCCGATCGTGCCAGTGCTCACCGTCACGGCATTCGATGGCGCGGCGGCGCTGTTGATGTCCAGTCGGTTGACGCCGACTGCGATCGTTCCGCTGCCTGCGTTGGCGGTGACGCCGCTGAGCGTGAGCGTGCCGCTGTTGATGGTGGTGCTGCCGCTGTATGAGTTGGCAGTGGCCAGCGTGACCGGCCCGTCGGTGGTGATGCTGCGCGCACCCACTTCGGTGATGGCGCCCGACACGGTCAGGCCGGTTGCGCTGCTGCTCAGGTTGGCGTTACCTCCGTTGAGCGTCAGGATGCCGGACAGGGTGCCGCTGCCGGCGGAGTTGGTGATCGTGCCGCCGTTGGTGCTGACGGCATTGGCGATATTCGCGTTGTCGGCGATGTCCAGCGTCTGGTTGCCGATCGCGATCGGCCCCGTGCCAGCGGCAGCGGTGGCACCCGAGATGCGCAGCGTGCCGGACGTGACCGTCGTGCCGCCGCCGTAGGTGTTGACGCCGGTGAGCACGGCGATGCCGCCGCCGGCCAGGTCCAGGCCGCCAGTGCCGCTGATGCCGCCGGGAACGGTGATGGTGCCGCTGCGGTTGATGCTCAGGACCCCCGGCAGCGTGACCACGACGTTGCCCGTGCCCAGCGTGCCAGTGGCGCCGCCGTTGCCCACCTGGAGCACGCCGCCAGTGACGCTGGTGTCGCCGTAGGTGTTGGTGCCGGTGAGGATGGTGGTGCCGGTGCCGGTCTTGCTGAGGGCTCCGGCGCCGCTGATGGCGCTGGCGATGGCAAAGTCATTCCCCGCTGCGCCGTCCACCGTCAGCGTTCCTGCGGTGGCGATGCCGCTGGTGGCCACCGTGAGAGCGGCGCCGCCGGTGTTGCTGATGCGCCCGCCACCGGCACCGACGGTCAAGCCGCGCGTGAAGGTGGCCGCGCCGCCGGTGTAGACGAGCGTGCCCTGGTTGGTGGCGTCGCCCAACACTATGGCGCTGGCCGCGTTGCCCAGGTTGCTGGTGCTGCCGCCGCCGACGACGATGGTCGCCGCGCTGAGCGTGCCGGCGCCGATGGTGGTGGCACCGGTATAGCTGTTGGCGCCGCTGAGCGTGAGCGTGCCGGTGCCGGCCTTGCTCAGGCCGCCGGCGCCGCTGACGACGCTGGTGATGTCGAAGTCGTTGTTCAACGCGCCGTTGACCGTCAGCGTGCCGGCCGCGGCGATGCCGCCGGTGCTTACGGTGAGCGTGGCGTCGCCGACGTTGCTGATGCGCCCGCCGCCGGTACCGACGGTGAAGCCGCGCGTGAAGGTGGCCGCGCCGCCGGTGTAGCGCAGCGTGCCCAGGTTGGTGGCGTCGCCCAGCACCACCGCGCTGGTGGCGTTGCCCAGGTTGCTGGTGCTGCCGCCACCGACGACGATGGTCGCCGCGTTGAGCGTGCCGCCGCCGATGGTGGTGGTACCGGTGTAGTCGTTGGCGCCGCTGAGCGTGAGCGTGCCGGTGCCTGTCTTGCTCAGGCCGCCGGCGCCCGTGATCACGCTGCTGATCGAGACATCGTTGCCGCTTTCGCCGTCGACCGTGAACAAGCCATCGGCGGCAATGCCCCCGGTGGCCAGCGTGAGCGCGGCGCCGCCGCTGTTGCTGATGCGCCCGCCGCCGGTACCGATGGTGAAGCCGCGCGTGAAGGTGGCCGCGCCGCCGGTGTAGCGCAGCGTGCCCTGGTTGGTGGCGTCGCCCAGCACCACCGCGCTGGCGGCGTTGCCCAGGCTGCTGGTGCCGCCGCCGACGACGATGGTCGCCGCGCTGAGCGTGCCGGCGCCGATGGTGGTGGTACCGGTATAGCTGTTGGCGCCGCTGAGCGTGAGCGTGCCGGCGCCGGTCTTGGTCAGATCGAAGGCGCCGCTGACCACGCCGCCCAGGGTGAGCGTGCCCGCGCCGCCGATGCTGCTGTCGGCATTGAGCGTGACATCTCCGCCGGCCGTGGCCGTGCCGCTGCCGACCAGGGCGCCGACAGTGCCTGCGCCGGTGCCGGCCAGGACCAGCGCCTCGGTGCCGATGTTGACGCCGTTGATTTCCA